>Ga0308159_1000491_pt1 | contig 89655 bp, 67 predicted proteins | sample PhyCR1_FD_201040 | JGI IMG/M metagenome (GOLD analysis project Ga0308159, IMG submission 201040) | Phyllosphere microbial communities from UC Gill Tract Community Farm, Albany, California, United States - DLSLC.R1 | ecosystem: Host-associated > Plants > Phyllosphere > Unclassified | place: USA...
GTGCTGACCGAAGTCCGCCGCACCATCTGACCGACCGATCGACGAAGAGAGAGCTCATGGTCGCCACACCCCCCGTCCTCGTGTTCATGGGTCCCGCCGGGACCGGCAAATCCACCGTCGCGGGCATGCTCGCCGGCCGCCTCGGGTGGGACTTCCAAGAGGGAGACGACCTGCACCCCGAGGCCAACGTCGCCAAGATGGCGGCCGGGCACGCCCTGAACGACGACGACCGCTGGCCCTGGCTCGATCGGGTGGCGGCGTGGATCGACGGTCAGGCCGCCGCCGGACGCCCCGGGATCATCACGTGCTCGGCTCTCAAGCGCAGCTACCGCGACATCCTCCGTCGCGAGAACGTGACCTTCGTCCTGCTGATGGGCGACCCCGCTCTCGTGCTCGAGCGCCTTCTGCGCCGCCAGGGGCACTACATGCCGCCGTCGCTGCTCACCTCGCAGTTCGAGACCCTCGAGATGCCGGATGCCGACGAGCGGGCGATCCGCGTCGACCTCGATCTGACTCCCTCCCAGCAGGTGCGGGACGTCATCGACCGTCTCAGCCTCGACATCGCCACTCCCTGAAACACGCCAAGGCCGAGCCGATACAGTGACGGAGGCGGCCCGCGTGAATCGCCCACCCTTCCTCGCACCTGAATACGGAGCAAACGCATGACGTCCACCCCCTCCCCGACCGGACCCTCGACCGACCAGGACCAGGCCCCGCACAAGGCCGCTCAGGTGCACGAGGGTGCGCCCGGCCCCGAAGAGGTCGCGCGTCCCACCGCCGAGGCCGACTCCCGCCCCGAGGGCGACGGCCCGGCGCACGCGAACATCGGCGTCGTCGGTCTCGCGGTCATGGGCTCCAACCTCGCGCGCAACCTCGCCAGCCGCGAGGGCAACACGGTCGCGGTGTTCAACCGCAGCGCCGACAAGACCGAGCACCTCATCGAGGCGCACCCCGAGGCGAACTTCGTCCCCTCGTTCTCGTACGAGGACTTCGCCGCTTCGCTGACGACGCCGCGTACCGCCATCATCATGGTCAAGGCCGGCCGCCCCACCGACTTCGTCATCGACGAGCTCGTCAAGGTCTTCGAGCCCGGCGACATCATCGTCGACGGCGGCAACGCCCTGTTCACCGACACCATCCGCCGCGAGAAGGCCGTGCGCGAGACCGGCATCAACTACGTCGGCATGGGCGTCTCGGGCGGTGAGGAGGGAGCCCTCCTCGGCCCGTCCCTCATGCCCGGCGGCTCCGACGAGTCGTGGATCACCCTCGGCCCCATCCTCAAGAGCATCGCGGCGGTCGCCGAGGGCGAGGCGTGCGTGACGCACGTCGGCCACGACGGCGCGGGCCACTTCGTGAAGATGGTGCACAACGGCATCGAGTACGCCGACATGCAGCTCATCGCCGAGGCCTACGACCTCATCCGCCAGGCCACCGGAAAGACCCCCGCCGAGATCGCCGACGTCTTCGCCGAGTGGAACCGCGGCGAGCTCGAGTCGTACCTCATCGAGATCACCGCCGAGGTGCTGCGCCAGAACGACGCCGAGACCGGCAAGCCCCTGGTCGACGTGATCCTCGACCAGGCCGGGGCCAAGGGCACCGGCGCCTGGACCGTGCAGACCGCTCTCGACCTGGGCGTTCCCGTCTCCGGCATCGCCGAGGCCACCTTCGCCCGCTCGCTGTCGAGCCACCCCGAGCAGCGCGAGGTCTCTCGCGAGCTCCCCGGCCCCTCCGGTACCGACCTCCTGTCGGGGGCGGATGCCGAGGCGTTCATCGAGAAGGTCCGCCTCGCGCTGTACGCCTCGAAGATCGTGGCGTACAGCCAGGGCTTCGACGAGATCCGCGCGGGCGCCGCGCAGTACGACTGGAACATCGACCTGGGTGCCGTGTCGAAGATCTGGCGCGGTGGCTGCATCATCCGCGCGCAGTTCCTCAACCGCATCGCCGAGGCGTACGACGCCGAGGCCACCCTCCCCGTCCTGCTGACGGCCCCGTACTTCGTCGAGGCGCTCGGCCGCGCCCAGGACTCCTGGCGCGACATCGTCTCGCTCTCGGCGGCCAGCGGCATCCCCGCCCCGGCGTTCAGCTCGTCGCTGGCGTACTACGACGGGCTGCGCGCCGAGCGTCTTCCCGCGGCCCTCATCCAGGGCCAGCGCGACTTCTTCGGGGCGCACACCTACCGTCGCATCGACAAGGAGGGGACGTTCCACACCCTCTGGTCGGGCGACCGCACCGAGATCGAGGCCGAGGACACGCACTGACGGTCGAAGACCGTCGTCGGACCTCGGGTCGCGACCGTCGTCGGACCTCGGGTCGCGACCGTCGTCGGCCCCAGGGACACGACATGACGAAGCGGCGGCGGGCAGTGCTCGTCGCCGCTTCGGCGTCGTATGCGTTCGCGGTGTGGTGGATGACCCTGCGTCCCACGATCTACGACGCCCGGGTCGGGAGTCTCCTGCACACGGTCCTGCACGCCTTCCGTTCCTGGCCTCCGACCGCGTGGATCACCTTCGACGTGGTCGAGTTCACCGCGAACGTCGCGATGTTCGTGCCGCTCGGGATCCTCGTCCTCGCGTGGGGCGGGCGGTGGTGGCTCGGCATCCTGATCGGCGTACTGGCGAGCACGGTCATCGAGACGACCCAGTTGCTGTTCCTGCCGACCCGCGTCGCCGACGTGCGCGACGTCGTCGCGAACACGCTCGGAGCGGCGATCGGCGTCGGAATCACGGCGTTTCTGGGCTGGCACGCAGCCCGCTCTCAGGATTCCCATAACCCACGCCATAGAAAGCTCATAGATACGAGCGCACAATGAGTTTCATGACCGCGACCGCCGCCGCCCCCGCCTTCACCCGCCCCGACGGGAGCGCTCTGCGCGTCCTCGTCGTCGACGACGAGCAGATGCTCACCGACCTTCTCTCGATGGCCCTGCGCATGGAGGGCTGGGACGTCCGCACCGCGGGTTCCGGCTTCGACGCGCTCCAGGCCGCGCGTGATTTCGCTCCGGATGCCATGGTGCTCGACATCATGATGCCGGACCTCGACGGCATGGCGGTGCTGCAGCGGCTGCGGCACTCGGGCAACGACGTCCCGGTGCTCTTCCTCACCGCGAAGGACGCCGTGGCGGACCGCGTCGCGGGTCTCACCGCCGGCGGCGACGACTACGTCACCAAGCCGTTCAGCCTCGAAGAGGTGGTGGCGCGTCTGCGGGGGCTGATGCGCCGCGCCGGCACCGCGCTCACGCGCGACTCCGAGCCGATCCTGCGCGTGGGCGACCTGTCGCTGAACGAGGACAGCCACGAGGTCGTGCGCGGGGGCCACGAGATCGAGCTGACCGCCACCGAGTTCGAACTGCTGCGCTTCCTCATGCGCAACCAGCGCCGCGTCGTGTCGAAGGCCCAGATCCTCGACCGCGTCTGGAACTACGACTTCGGCGGCCGCTCGAGCGTCGTCGAGCTCTACATCTCCTACCTGCGCAAGAAGATCGACGCGGGCCACGACCCGCTCATCCACACGGTCCGCGGCGTCGGCTACATGATCAAAGCGCCGCAGTGACGGTTCCTCCACCCCCCGGATCCGCGCGCTGGTGGCGCCGCGGTCGGCCGTGGAGCCTGCAGGCGCGCCTGATGACCGCGGTCATCGGGATGGTGGCCTTCATCCTCATCATGATCGGCGTGTCCACCAGCGCCATCCTGAGCGGGGTCCTTCTCAACAACCTCGAAGCGGAGGTCGGCGACGTCGCCTCGCTCGCCCAGCCGCGCATCTCCCTGCAGAGCACGGCCGAGGACGTCCTGGACTCGGGGCCCTTCGACAACGGCACCCTGATGGTCATGAGGACGCGTCTCGGCGGCACGTCGGGGGCTGTCGTCGACGACGGGAACTCCCGTGCCCTGACCTCCGACGAGCTCGCGCAGATCGTGGAGAGCCTCGCCTCGTCGAGCCCCGCCTCCCGCACGGTGGAGCTGCCGAACCTCGGCGAGTACCTCGTCCGTCCCTACGGCTCGGCCGGCAGCGACGAGGTCCTCCTGGTGGGACTCCCCCTGTCGCAGGTCACGGGCACGATCGGGGCCATCCTCACCACGGTCGCCCTCGTCACCACCGGCGGCCTGCTCCTCCTCGCCGCCGTCATCGCCCTCGTCATCCGTCTGGGCCTGCGGCCCCTGAAGGCGGTGTCCGAGACAGCGACACGGGTGGCGTCGATCCGTATGGACCAGGGCGACGTGTCGATCACCGAACGCGTCCCCGCCGACCAGGTCGACGACCACACCGAGATCGGGCAGGTCGGCGCGGCGCTGAACACGCTCCTCGACCGGGTCGACGCCTCCCTGTCGGCCCGTCAGCGCAACGAAGAGCTCATGCGCCGATTCGTCGCGGATGCCAGCCACGAGCTGCGGACGCCCCTGGCATCCATCCGCGGGTTCTCCGAGCTGTCGCTGCGCGCCATGAGACAGGCCCACGACGACGAATCCCGTCAGCGCACCGCCATGGCGGTCGAGACGACGGAGCAGTCGCTCGAGCGCATCCAGGCGCAATCGATCCGCATGACGACGCTCGTGGAGGATCTGCTGCTGCTCGCCCGTCTCGACGAGGGGCAGGAGCTCGTCTACGGCACGGTCGATCTCACCCGTCTCGCGGTCGAGGCCGTCGGCGACGCGCGGCCCGCCGGTCCCGACCACGTGTGGAAGATCGACGTCGACGACCACCCCGTCGAGCTGGCGGGAGACGCGGCGCGGTTGCACCAGGTCGTGGCGAACCTCCTCGCGAACGCCCGCACCCACACCCCCGCGGGCAGCGAGGTGTGCGTCTCGGTCCGGCGCGAGGGCGAGGACGCCGTCCTGCGGGTCCACGACGACGGTCCGGGCGTCGACCCGGCCGTCGCGGCCCAGCTCTTCGAGCGCTTCGCGCGGGCCGACCGCTCGCGCGATCGCAAGACCGGGGGCACCGGGCTCGGTCTGTCCATCGCGCGAGCGATCGTCGAAGCGCATCGGGGCTCGATCAGCGTCCGGAGCACCCCGGGCGACACCACCTTCGAGGTCCGCCTCCCCGCGAAACCCCTCGACCCGGGCGAGGCCGCCGCGTCCTGACTCCGACGGAGACGGGGTCAGGGGTCAGACGAGGAAGATCGCGGCGTACACGCTCACCAGGGTCGCTCCGAAGACGAGCGCGAGCACCACGTGCAGGGCCTTCTGGCGGGTGAGCAGGGCCACGTACTCGCGGAGGAACGCGCTGGGCACGAAGTAGGCCGCCGTCCGGGCACCGACGACACGCGCACCCGGGAGTCTCCGCCGTGCCAGGAGCCCCGCGCGCAGCACGTGGTAGTCGCTCGTGACGACCAGCACGGGTCCCGAACCGCCGACGCCCTCCACGATCGGGCGCGAGAACTCCAGGTTCTCCCGCGTGTTCAGGGAGCGCGTCTCGGGACGGACGAGGCCGTCGGGCATCCCCTGGTCACGCAGGTACTCCGCCATCGCCTCCCCCTCGGGCCGCGGTTCGTCGGGCCCCTGCCCTCCGGACGGCACCAGCACGGGAGCCTCTCCCCCGCCTCGGCTCGCCCGTCGCCACGCGACGATCGCCCGGTCCAGCCGACCCCGGAGCAGCGGGGGGACGTCCCCGTGGATGAGCCCCGAACCGAGGATGACGATCGCGCGCGGCTGTCGCGGCACCGGAAGCGCGGCGTACAGCAGAGACGAGGCGAGGAACGCCACGAACGCCGCGGCCGCATATCCGGCAACGAGAACCACCCCGGCGGCCACGAGGAAGCCGCCGAGTCCGCCCCACGCGAGCAGCGCGAGCAGGAGGAACGGGAAGACGAGCAGCCCGATCCCCGCGAACAGCGACAGGAGGTTCGCCAGGCTCCGTCCCTCGAGGCGGAGCATCGTGATGCCGTTGGTGATGAGGAACACCGCCAGGACCAGCAGGATCACGGGAACCGCGACCGCGACGACGCGGATCGTCGCGGCCGCGGCATCCGGATCCGACTGCACCAGCAGCTGCAGCACGCCCAGAGCGGCGAAGACCGTCGCGGCGACGAGCAGGGTGCCTTCCCGCAGTTGGGCGCGCTGCCGCGCCCGGGCCACCGCGAAGACGACGAGCAGCAGCGCGGCGAAGGCCAGAAGGAGCATGTCGGCGACGCTATCTCGTCGGGCACTCCCCTCCCGGTCGCTTGCCGCGCCGCCCCGGGTGTGCGTGCGTCCGCGGGGTCAGTACCCGGCGAACGCGTCGGTGGTGAGGGACTTCGCCTTGGACAGCGCGGGAGCGAGCGCCGAGATCAGGCGCGGCGGTCCGGAGACGTACGCCGCGCGCTGGGCGATGTCGGGGACCGCGCGCAGCAGTCCCTCGGCGTCCACGCGATCGGGGCCGGCCCACGTCCAGCCCTCGGGCAGATCGTCGGGCTCGTCGCGCGAGAACACGACGACCGGGATGCCGCTGGCGGCGATCTCGTCGCGGAAGGCGAGCTCGCCGGGCTCCGACACCACGTAGACGAGCACCGCGTCGCGGCGTTGCCCCGTCGCCAGGAGGTGACGCAGCTGCGAGACGAACGGCGTCACGCCGATGCCCGCCGCGACCAGCAGCACGGGAGCGGTCGGGCGCGAGGGCAGGATGAAGTCTCCCCATACGCCGGTGACCGCGAGGGTCGAACCGGGCTCGACCCGGGCGAGCGCCTTCTTGTACGTCGACTGCGAACCGTCCCTGAACGCGATCCGCACCTCGGGCAGATCCTCCGGGGCCGAGACGATCGAGAACTCCCGTCGGGTGCCCCGCGCGTCGGGCCGACGGTGCGGGACGTCGAGCTCGAGGTACTGACCGGGTGAGAACGCGAACGGACGGGCCGCGTGGAAGGTCAGCTCGCGCACGGTCGGAGTGAGGTCGCGGCGCCCCTCGACGCGCAGACGCACCGCTTGGCGCAGGCAGAAGACGAAGGCCACGAGGTTGCCGATCAGCAGCGCTCGCTCCTGGCCGAGCGTGATCGCGCCCACGGCGATCGGCCACCCGGCCAGCACGCCCACCACGACCGCGACGGCGTACTGCTGCACGCGACGGGGAGGCAGGGTGAGGGGTTCTGACAGCATGAACGCGCCGAGGAAGAGGAACGGCGACGAGAAGGCGACCTGCAGCAGCAGCGCCGGCACATCGACCGGGAAGCCCGCCGACTGGAACTGGATGGTCGTGCGCACGAAGGCGACGGCCATCCCCACGATCCAGAACGTCACCACGATCGGGAGCTTGTCCGTGCGCAGGAGCAGCAGCACACCGAGGACGAGCACGGGCCCCGCCATCCACGGAGAGCCCACCCACCAGGCCGAGCTGCCGAGGTCGGGGGCCCAGATGCTGACGATCGTCAGCACGGCGGCCCCCGTGGCGGCCGGATTGAAGATGTGGCGCCCGCGCCAGGCGAGCAGGTACTTCGAGGCGGATGCCGCGACCCCGGCGAGGGCGAGACCCGCGAGGCCGAGCGGCTCCACCGTCGGGCGGAGCACGAACAGCAGGATCGCGGCGGTGATCAGCGACGACTCCAGACGGCGCGGCATCCGGAGCACGCTCTGCGCGACGAGGTCGGTCGCGCCGCACGCGACGGCGAGGACGAGGGCGCTCACGACGATCTCGAGCGGTTGCGGACCGATCTGCCCGGCGAACGAGAGCACGAGGGCGTAGAGGGCCAGCAGACCCAGGGACGACATCACCAGGCGGTACATCGAGACCCGGCCGATCAGGCCGAGGACGCGGGTCGAGCCCGCCGTGAGCGTGGTGCTCATGAGGTTCCCTTCGGAAGCGGAGGCACGGGGATCACGCGAAGATCTCCCCGTCGAAGCCGGGCGACCACTCCACGCGGCCGTCGGTGTGCATGCGCACCCAGTGCGCGTTCCAGGATGCCGCGAGCTCGGGCCCCCCGTCGAAGAACAGCGCGGTCGCGAGAGCGTCGGCCCGCATCGCGGTGTCGGCGACCGCCCAGGTCGCCGCGAACGCGCGGACCGGGGCGCCGGTGCGGGCGTCGAGGACGTGGTGCAGGTTGTCGCCCCACGCGCGGCGGTTGATGGCCGAGGCGCACAGCGCCGCATCCGTGACGGTGACGACGCCGATCGCGCGCGTGGCGTCGTAAGGGTGCTCGAGCGCGACGCGGAGCGACCCGCCGCGGGCCGCCAGGTCGCCCGAGGCGTCGACGACGACATCGCCGTCCACGTGGGCGCGCACGACGTCGAGGACGAGGTCCACGAGACGCCCCTTGCCGAGCGCCCCCACGTCGATCGTCGCCGGACGCGCGACGGACAGACTCCCGTCGCGCCAGGCGAGGGTGTCGCGCCAGGCCGGAGCCGGCTCCGGGTCGCCCCACGGCGCGAGCGTCAGACGAGCGTCGTAGCCCAGACGGGCCAGCGCATCGCCGACGAGCGGATTGACGGCACCGGCCGTCGCGGCGTCGAGCTCGTCGTACAGCGAGAGCATGGCATCCGTGTCATCGGGGGCGGGGACGGAGGAGGTGCGTCCGTCCGCGAGCGCCGAGACGAGCGAGTCGTCGCGGAACCGCGACCACTCCCGGTCGAAGCGCTCGATCACGGCCGACACCGCGTCGCGGGCGATCGAGGGCAGCGGGGACGCCGTCTCGATCGCCCACGACGTGCCGATCGCGTCGAAGGTCCAGGTCGAACCCGTCGCGGTCGGAGCGGTCATGACGTCAGGCCTTGGCCTCGGTCTTGATGGTGTCGACGGCCTTGTTGAAGCCCCCGCTGGTGAGCGAGGAGCCCGCGACCTTGCTCACCGAGATCTCGTCGAGCTTCTTGCCGACGACCTCGCTCTTGATGCCGCCGATGAACTTGCTCTGGTACTGCTTGGACTCGGCCGCCTGGGGGTCGCCCGTGACGGTGACGTCGGTGATGGTGTCGCCGGCCAGCGTGAGGGTGACGTCGACGGTCTCGACGCTCTCCGGCGTCGAGTACTGGCCGGTGGCCTCGTACGTGCCGTCCTTGTAGGTGCCCGACGTGCTCGAGCCCGTCGAGCCGTCGGTGGTCGAGCCCTCGGTGGTCGCGCTCGAGGTGGGCGCCGAGGTCGCCGCGGGCGCCGTGTCGGCGGGAGCAGCGGCGTCGGTGGTCGTGCCGCCCGAGCAGCCGGCCAGGGTGACGATGCCGGCGACGCCCAGAAGGGCGGTGCCGATGCGGACGGGACGGGGTACGGCAGTGGTGCGGATCATGAGGGTCCTCCTTCGGTCGTGCCTCGCGGCGCGTGCGTGCTCACGGTAGGGACACGACCTTGGGCTCTCCCCGGTTCATTCTTTTGTGCGGGCTATGAATGGTGGGCGGCCCGACTCACAGAACGCCGTGCCCGGAAACGACCTCAGCCGCCTCCCGGAAGGAGACGGCTGAGGGAAGAGGCACGCTTACGCGTCGCCGCCGAACATGCTCGTGACCGAGCCGTCCTCGAAGACCTCGTGGATCGCGCGCGCGAGCAGCGGAGCGATCGGCAGCACCGTGAGCCGATCGAACCGGCGCTCGGCGGGCAGGGGCACCGTGTCGGTGACGACGACCTCGTCGATCGCCGGGTCCTGCAGGCGCTCGGTGGCCGGGTCGCTGAAGATCGCGTGGGTCGCGGCGACGATGACCTTGCGGGCACCGGAGGCCTTGAGGGCCTGCGCGGCCTTCTGGATGGTGCCGCCGGTGTCGATCATGTCGTCGACGAGCAGACAGGTGCGGCCCCTCACATCACCGACGATCTCGTGCACCGAGACCTGGTTGGCGACCTTGGGGTCGCGGCGCTTGTGGATGATGGCCAGGGGCGCGCCCAGGCTGTCGGACCAGGTGTCGGCGACGCGCACACGACCCATGTCGGGCGACACGACGGTCAGGGTCTCGCGGTCCTCACCGGTCAGGCCCTGCTCGAAGTGCTCGAGCAGAACGGGCTTGGCGAACAGGTGGTCGACGGGGCCGTCGAAGAAACCCTGGATCTGCGCGGCGTGCAGGTCGACGCTCATGATGCGGTCGGCACCGGCCGTCTTGAGCAGGTCGGCGACCAGACGGGCGCTGATGGGCTCGCGACCGCGGCCCTTCTTGTCTTGCCGCGAGTACGGGAAGTACGGCGCCACGACAGTGATGCGCTTGGCCGAGGCCCGCTTGAGGGCGTCGAGCATGATCAGCAGCTCCATGAGCCACTCGTTGACCGGCGGCCCGAACGACTGCACGACGAACACGTCGCACCCGCGGATCGACACCTCGAAGCGGGTGTAGATCTCGCCCGAGGCGAAGGTGCGATGCTCGGTGGGGGCGAGCTCGGTGCCGAGGTGCTCGGCGACCTGCTTCGCCAGCTCGGGGTGAGAGCGGCCTGAGGCGACGACGAGCCGCTTCTTGGTCTTGGCGACGAGCCCGGGGGCGATGCCGTTGTCGCGGTCGAGGTCTACACGATTCTTCTTACGAGCCATCGGCCGCTTCCTGTTCAGCCCGAGCCCGCGCGGCCACGTCGGCCGCTGCGGTGCCCGGTCGGTTCTTCTCGACCCACCCCTCGATGTTGCGCTGGGGTGACACGCTGAGCGCCAGCGCACCGGGCGGGACGTCCTTGCGGATGACCGCTCCGGCACCGGTCTTGGCGCCGTCTCCAATCGTAACCGGCGCGACGAAGACGTTGTGCGAGCCGCTGTGCACCTCGTCGCCGATCACCGTGCGGTGCTTGGTGAGATCGTCGTAGTTCGCGGTGATCGCACCGGCTCCGAGGTTGACGCCGCGTCCGATGTCGGTGTCGCCGATGTACGACAGGTGCGGCACCTTGCTCCCCTCGCCGATCGAGGAGTTCTTCACCTCGACGAACGTGCCGACCTTGCCGTTCACGCCGACGCGGGCGTTCGCGCGCAGGTAGGCGAAGGGGCCGACGGTGGCGCCCGCCTCCACGACCGCGAGGGTTCCGTCGGTGCGGGTGACCGTGGCATCCTCACCGATCTCGCAGTCCACGAGGCTGGTGTCGGGCCCGATCGTGGCGCCCGATGCGATGACCGTCGCCCCGCGCACGTGCGTGTTGGGGAGGATCGTGACGTCGGGAGCGAGCGTCGCCGTGACGTCGATCCAGGTGGTCGCCGGATCCACGACCGTGACGCCCTCCAGCTGCCAGCGACGCACCGTGCGGGCGTTGAGCGTCCGCCCCGCCTCCGAGAGCTGGACGCGGTCGTTGACCCCCAGCGCCGCCGCGGCGTCGGAGGTGACGGATGCCGCGACCCCGAGCTGCGCGTCACGGAGCAGGCCGACGACGTCGGTGAGGTACTTCTCGCCCTGGGCGTTGTCGGTCCCGACGAGCGCGAGCTGCGTCCGCAGCGGAGCCGCCTGGAAGACGTAGACGCCGACGTTGATCTCGGTGACCGCGGCCTCCTCCGCGGTGGCATCCTTCTGCTCGACGATCCGGCGCACCCCGTCGGTCTCGTCACGGAGGATGCGGCCGTACCCGAACGGCCGGTCGACGCGCGCGCTGAGCAGCGTGACGGCCGTCCCGCCCGAGCGGTGCGTGGCGAGGAGTTCGGTGAGGGTGCCGGTCTCGAGCAGCGGGACGTCGGCGCTCAGCACGAGCACGTCGCCCTCGAACCCCTCGAGAGCCCCGAGGGCGGCCTCGACCGCGCGCCCCGTGCCGGGGACCTCGTCCTGGTCGACGACGACGACCCCGGGAGCGAGCTCGGCGACGGTCTCGGCGACCTGCTCGCGTTCGTGGCGCACGACGACGACGATGCGGGCGGGATCGAGGGATGCCGCGGTGTCGAGCACGTGCCCGACGAGAGGACGCCCGCCCACCGGGTGCAACACCTTGGGGAGGCGGGAGCGCATACGGGTTCCCTGGCCCGCGGCCAGGACGACGACGGCGAGCTCGGTCGTTGAGGTCATGCTCCGCCGCCAGGATTCGAACCTAGACCTAACAGCTCCAAAGGCTGTCGTGCTGCCGTTACACCACGGCGGATCGTGCCAGGAGGCACCGGTCAAGTCTGCCAGACCCGCCACCCGCGCGTCGGCGGGGCGCACGCTCTCGCCATAATGAGACCGTGAGCACGCACGGGGACAGCGACGAAGTCGACCGCATCGTCGACGCCTGGATGCGTCAGCGCCCCGACCTGGACTTCTCGCCGCTCGAAGTGCTCTCGCGTGTCGCCCGGCTCTCCCGTCACCTCGACATCGCCCGTAAAGAGGCGTTCCGCCGCAGCGACATCGAGTCGTGGGAGTGGGACGTCCTGTCGGCGTTGCGTCGAGCCGGTGAGCCCTACCAGTTGAGCCCCAAACAGCTGCTGCAGCAGACCCTCGTCTCCAGCGGCACGATGACCAACCGCATCGACCGGCTCGTCGCCCGCCGGTTCGTGCGCCGCGAATCCGACCCCGGCGATGGACGGAGCATTCTGGTGACCCTGACCGACGACGGCCGCGTCCGTGTGGACGCCGCCATCACCCGCCTCGTCGACGCGGAGGCGCTGCTGCTCGACGGCCTGTCGCGGAGCGACCGCGACCGCCTCGCCACCCTGTTGCGCAAGCTGAGCATGGGATTCGACGCGTGAGCGAGACGGTGAAGGCCGCGCCCTGGTGGCACCGTGTCGTCGCCTGGTTCGACGTGCGCTTCCGCTCGCCCGCGGCGATCTACGGCTTGATCGTGTTCACCGCGTTCGTCACCATCGCCGAGGACCACTCCGAGAGCGTCGAGGACATGCTCGCGACCTCCGTGGCGAGCCTCATCATCTTCTTCATCGCGCACGTCTTCGCGCACACCCTCACCGAGCACGCGGAGCACGGTTTCCGCGGGGCGACGCGGAACGCTCTGCGCCACGGCGCGGGAATGCTCTACGCCTCGGTCCCGTCCATCCTCGTGCTGGTGATCGTCGACGCGAGCGGCGGGAGCCTCGCCGACGCCGTGGACTACTGCATGCTCGCGACGTTCGCGGTGCTCGCGATCCTCGGGTACCACGCGTTCCAGAGCCGAAAGGCTCCGATCTGGGCGCGCCTGCTCGGCGCTCTGGCCACGGCGATGCTCGGCCTGTTCATCGTCGTGCTGGAGTACGGCTTCCACTGAGGCCGATCCGACGCCGCATCGACGACGCGGCGTCAGCCGATCACCTCGGTCAGCTCGAACCACCGCGCCTCGAGCTCGTCGCGCTCGGACTCCATCGCGCCGATGCGCTCCATCTCCTTGCCCAGTCCCACGTAGTCCGCCTGGTCGTGGTCGGCGAGAGCAGCCTTCGCCGTGTCGATCTGCTGCTGCAGCTTCTCGATCTTCCGTTCGGCAGCCGAGGCCTCCTTCTGCGCCGCGCGAAGATCCGCGCCCTGCAGGCCCGGAGCCGCGGGGGCGGACCCGGATGCCGTCGGCCTCGAGGGCTCGGCATCCTGGAGCGCGCGCAGCCGCAGATACTCGTCGACTCCCCCGGGAAGGTGGCGGAGCTTCGTGTCGAGGATCGCGTACTGCTGGTCGGTGACGCGCTCGAGGAAGTAGCGGTCGTGCGAGACGACGATGAGGGTGCCCGACCACGAGTCGAGCAGGTCTTCCATCGCCGCGAGCATGTCGGTGTCGAGGTCGTTGGTGGGCTCGTCGAGGATCAGCACGTTCGGCTGGTCGAGGATGACGAGCAGCAGCTGCAGGCGTCGCTTCTGCCCACCGGAGAGGTCCTTGACCGGGGTGGAGAGCTGGGCGCTCGAGAACCCCAGACGCTCGAGCAGCTGCCCGGGGGTGAGCTCCTGCGCCTTCGATCCGGTGCCGAAGGCGTAGGTGGTGCGGAGGTTCGAGATGACCACGCGGACGGGGTCGTTCAGATGCTGGTCGAGCTCGTCCAGGCGCTGGGTCAGCGTGGCGACCTTGACCGTCTTCCCGCGCTTCACGCGTCCGCTGGTGGGTTCCAGCGACCCGGTCACCAGGTTCAGCAGCGTCGACTTTCCCGCGCCGTTGACGCCCAGGATGCCGGTGCGCTCCCCCGGCGCGATACGCCACTCGACGTCCTTCAGCACCGTCTTGTCGCCGAACGCGACGCCCGCGTCGAGCAGGTCGACGACGTCCTTGCCGAGCCGCGCGACCGCGAGCGACTGGAGCGCCACCTTGTCGCGGATCTCGGGGACGTCGGCGATGAGCTCGTTCGCGGCGTCGATGCGGAACTTCGGCTTCGACGTGCGCGCCGGCGCGCCGCGGCGCAGCCACGCGAGCTCCTTGCGCGCGAGGTTCTGCCTGCGCTGTTCGATGGATGCCGCCTGACGGTCGCGCTCGACGCGCTGGAGGATGTATGCCGCGTAACCGCCCTCGAAGGGTTCGACGAGGCGGTCGTGCACCTCCCACGTGGTGTTGCAGATCTCGTCGAGGAACCACCGGTCGTGCGTGACGACGAGAAGGCCGCCGGCGCTCGGCGCCCAGCGCTTCTTGAGGTGTCCCGCGAGCCACGTGATGGCCTCGACGTCGAGGTGGTTGGTGGGCTCGTCGAGGAAGAGCACGTCCCAGTCGCCGGAGAGCAGCTTCGCGAGGGCGACGCGGCGGCGCTGGCCGCCGGACAGGTCGCCGAGGCGCGCGTCCCAGGGGAGGTCGCCGAGCAGGCCCGCGATGACGTCGCGCGTGCGCGCGTCTCCGGCCCACTCGTGCTCGGCGCGATCGCCGACCACCGCGTGGCCGATCGTGTCGTCGTCGTCGAGGGTGTCCTGCTGATCGAGCACCCCCACGGTCACCCCGCCGCGCACCGTGACGCGCCCGCCGTCGGGCTCGCGGATGCCGGCGAGCATGCCGAGCAGGCTCGACTTGCCGTCGCCGTTGCGGCCGACGATGCCGATGCGATCGCCCTCGTTCACGCCGAGCGAGACGGAGTCGAAGACGACCTTGGTCGGGTATTCCAGGTGCAGGGCTTCGCCCCCGAGCAGATGTGCCATATCCGTCCCAGGCTACGCGGTGCCCGTGCCGCCCGCGCGCGCGGTGCTCTCGGCATCCGGAAACGACGACGGGGTCGCCCGGCGAACCGGACGACCCCGTCGGGGTGGACGTGACTCAGAGGCCGTTGGCCGAGAGCCATTCCTTCGCGATGTCGGCGGACGACTTCTGGTCGACCGTCGACTCGACGTTCATCTGGATGAGGCCCTCGGTGGTGAGCTTCGCGCTGACCTTGTTCAGCACGTCGGACACCTCGGGGGCGACGTTCGCGTTCACGACCGGCACGACGTTCGACGCGAGGAACAGGTCCTTCGGGTCCGCCAGGTTGACGAGGTTGTCGGTCTTGACGCGGGGGTCGGCCGTGTAGACGTTCGCGACCTGGATCGTGCCGGCGATGAGGTCGTCGACCGTGGTCTCACCCGTGGCCGAGAACTGCACGGTCACGCCGTAGGTGGACTGCAGACCCTTCGGGCCGTAGGGGCGATCGGCGAGCTCGGAGTTCCCGCCGAGGGTGAGACCCGAGGTCACCTTCGCGAGGTCGGCGATCGAGGTGAGGCCGTTCGCGTCGGCGAAGGCCTTGGTGACGGTGATCGAGTCCTGGTCGGTCGCGGGCGACTGGTCGAGGACCTCGAGACCCTCGGGAAGAGCCGCGGGCAGGGCCTTGTAGACGTCATCCGAGCTACGGGCGGTGGTGTCGGCTTCGAAGAACTGCAGGAGGTTGCCGGTGTACTCGGGGAAGACCGAAACGGTGCCGTCCTCGAGCAGCGGGATGTAGGCGTCGCGCTGACCGATCTGGAACTGCCGCTTCACGGTCTTGCCGGCGCCCTCGAGCGCCTGCGCGTAGATCTCGGCGATGATCTCGTTGGAGTAGTAGGCCTGCGAGCCGATGACGATCGTGTCGGACGAGGCCGAGGCGTCGCCGCCGCCGTTGCTGAGGGGGTCGCTCGATCCGCCGCCGCAACCGGCGAGGGCGAGCGAGGCGACCGCGAGGCCGGCGAAGAGGCCGAGGCCCTTCCGGGTTCGTGCTGTGAACATGGGTGCTCTCTTTTCTGGTGATTCGGGAATCGGGTGGGTCAGGAGGGCGCCGGGGGCGCGGACGGCGCTCCCACGGCGAGGGCCTCGGCGCGACGCCGACGGGCGGCGCGCCGCTGCGGCTGGGCGGAACCGGCGACACGGATGCCACGAGGCACGACCAGGTGCTGGAGGAGGGCGAAGAGCCCGTCGGTGACGAGCGCGAGCACCGCCACCAGGATGGCGCCGCCGATGAGCATGTCGAAGCGGCGGAGCGGGATGGCGGCGATGATGTACTGCCCGAGCCCGCCGAGGCCGATGTAGGCCGCGATCGTGACCGTCGCCAGCACCTGCAGCGTCGCGGCGCGGATGCCGCCGACCAGCAACGGCAGCCCGAGCGGCACTTCGATGCGCCAGAAGATCTGCATCTCGGTCATGCCCATCGAGCGTCCCGCGTCGATGACGCGACGATCGATCGCTTCGAGGCCGGTGTAGGCGCCGGCGAGGAGGGAGGGGATCGCGAGGATGACGAACGAGATGACCGCCGCCTCGGGCTTGTGCAGCACCCCGAGGAGCAGCGTCAGCAGGATCAGCAGGCCGAACGACGGGATCGCGCGCGCCGCCCCCGAGATCGCGACCGCGGTCTCGCGTCCCTTGCCGGTGTGACCGATGAACCACCCGAGCGGGATGGCGATCGCCCCCGCGACGACGACAGCGATGAGCGTGTACATCAGCTGCACGCCCAGCGCCGTGCCGAGCGGGTCGTAGGGGCTTTGATCTCCGGAGAAGATCCACGCGAACGCGTCGCCGATGAGGTTCATGCCTTCACCAGCGTGCGGTTGGAGATGCGCGAGACGGTCCGTGTCCCCCGCGTCCACGGCATCAGCAGGCGTCCGGCGAGGACCAGGAGCAGATCGACGACGAGGGCGATCACCACGACAGCGACCACCCCCGCGAACACCTCGGGGATGATGCGGCGCTGAAGGCCGTTGGTGAACAGGTAGCCGAGATTCTGGATGCCGACGAGGATGCCGACCGTCGCGAGCGCGATCGTGCTGGCCGAGGTCACGCGCAGCCCCGCGAGCACCACGGGACCGGCGAGCGGGAACTCCACCGCCCAGAACCGACGGAAGGACCCGTAGCCGATCGCCGTGGAGGCCTGGCGCACCCCGGCATCCACCGAATCCAGTCCGTCGGCGACGGCGCGGACGAGGATCGCCACCGCGTAGATCGCGAGCGCGACGACGAGGTTGTTCTCGCTGATGATGCTGTACCAGCCGGTGATGACGGGGACGAGGATGAGCAGAGCGAGCGAGGGGATCGTGTAGAGCAGCCCGGTGATCGTGATCACGCTGCTGCGCACCAGGCGATAGCGCCATGCGACCCAGCCGATCGGAATGCTCACGACGAAGCCGGCGACCAGGGCGATGAGGCTCTGGCGCAGGTGCACCAGGGTCAGCTCCCCGATCAGCTCGAGATTGTTGACGACCCAGTTCACGGGTGGGAGTCCTCCACGAGAGCGCCCTGCGTACGCCCCTCGGCATCCACGACGACCGTGCCGTTCGGGGTCTGCTTGAGGTGCAGGGCACGTTTGCCCTTGACGGCGCCGATGAAGCTCGCCACGAAGTCGGATGCGGGGTTCTCGACGATCTCGCTCGGGGAACCGACCTGTGCGATCTGGGCGCCCTTCTCGAGGATCACGACCTGGTCGCCGAGGAGGAACGCCTCGTCGATGTCGTGCGTGACGAAGACGATGGTCTTGCCGATCTCGCTCTGCAGGCGCAGGAGCTCCTGCTGGAGCTCGTCGCGGACGATCGGGTCGACCGCGCCGAACGGCTCGTCCATGAGGAGGATGTTGGGGTCCGCGGCGAGTCCGCGGGCCACGCCCACGCGCTGCTGCTGACCGCCGGAGAGCTGACTGGGGTACCGGTCGGCCATCGCGGTGTCCAGGCCCACTGTCTCCATGAGTTCGAGCGCCCGCTTCCGCGCGGTCTTGCGGTTCTGGCCCTGGAGCACGGGGACGGTCGCGATGTTGTCGGCGACGGTGAAGTGCGGCAGGAGACCGGAGTTCTGCATGACGTAGCCGATGCTGCGGCGCAGCTGCACCGCGGGCTTTCCGCCGATGTCGTCGCCGTCGATCGAGATGGTGCCGGCGGACGGCTCGACCATCCGGTTGATCATCCGCAGCAGCGTCGTCTTGCCGCAGCCGGAGGATCCGACCAGCACGGTCGTCTTGCGGGACGGGAGGACGAGGCTGAACTCATCGACGGCGCGCGTGCCGTCGGGGAAGACCTTCGAGACGGTCGAGAACTCGATCATGCGTTACCCGACCTCAGTCGGAGACCACGACCTTGCGATCGAAGGCGACGTAGCCCGCGAAGTCCGTGCCCACGCGCTCCACCGCACCGGGGCGCAGGTCGGGGTACGACCAGGCGCCGTCGGCGAGCTCCGCGCCGTCGAGCGAGACGTTCCAGTACTGGACCTCACCCTTCCACGGGCAGGTGTACGGGGTCGGACTCTCGTTCAGGGCGCCCTCGCGCACAGCGCGCGGCGGGAAGTACCAGTTGCCCTCGATCGACACCACGTCGTCGCGGTCGGCTTCGGCGATCACGACGCCGTCGAGCACTGCCTTCATGGCGAACCCCCTTCGTGGCCCCGCGGGCACGGCACCCGGCGGTGGATCGACCACCTCCCGAGAGGCTAACCGGGGGGATGCTGCGCAAAACGAACATTGCCCCGTGTGACGGGCTGGTCTAGGGTGCGGCTCGCTCAGAGGACGCGGGCGCCGCCGACGGGCCCGTGGACGTGCAGCGCGACGAGCCCGGCGGCGCTCAACGTGACCTGAAGATCGATCGCCGACTCCTCGTCGGCCGCGAGGAACGCGAGCGTCGGCCCCGATCCGGAGACCAGGCCGGCGAGGGCTCCCGAGCTCTCGCCGCGCTCGAGAATCCGAGCGAGGTCGGGCCGCAGATGAAGTGCGGGAGCCTGCAGATCGTTGCGAAGCGATGCGGCCAGCATCTCGGCGTCGCCCTGGCGCAGCGCGTGGAGCACCTCGGATGCCACGGCCGGGACGCGCGGAGCCGGGCCGATGTCGACGGCGTGGCGCTCGCGATGCGCGTCCAGCTCGCCGTAGACGACGGGCGTCGACATCCCGATCTCGCTCGGCACCAGCACCCAGTCGAAGCGTCCGCGTGCCAGCGCGGGGTTGAGCTCGTCACCGCGGCCCGTTCCCACGGCCGTGCCGCCGAGGAGCGCGAACGGGACGTCCGCCCCGAGCTGCGCGGCGAGCCGCACCAGTTCCGAGGTCGGCATCCCGAGCCCCCACAGCGCATCGCAGGCGACGAGAGCCGCCGCCGCGTCCGCCGACCCGCCGCCCATCCCGCCGGCCACGGGCACGGCCTTGACGATCGAGAGGTGGGCGCCGCGGTCGATCCCCGCGGTCTCCGCCAGCAGGCGCGCCGCCCGCACGGCGAGGTTGCGGTCGTCGGTCGGCACGCCCTCGACGTCGACCGGCCCGCGCGCCACGACCTCGATCGTGATGTCGTCGGCGGCCGTCGCGGTCATCTCCTCGTAGAGCGAGACGGCCTGGTACGCCGTGGCCACGTCGTGGTACCCGTCGTCCTTGACGTCACCGACCTCGAGGAAGACGTTGATCTTCCCGGGGGCGCGGACCCGGACGGATTCGGTGGAGCTCATGATGTCGACGACGCCCGCCACAGGTCGACGTCGGCGGCCTCGGACAGCGCGTCGATGCGCTCGAGCTCCTCGGTGTCGAACGCGGGACCGTCCAGCGCGGCCAGATTCTCGTCGAGCTGCTGCGTACGCGAGGCACCGATGAGAGCGGATGCCACGGTCGCGTCGCGGAGGACCCACTGCAGCGCCATCTGCGCCAGGGTCTGCCCCCGCTCGGTGGCGATGACGTTGAGGCTGCGCAGCGCCGAGAGCGCGGCATCCGTCAGCATCCGGTCGGGGAGCGACGACCGCTTCTGGGAGCGGTCGGCCTGGCCCCCGTCGAGGTACTTGTCGGTGAGGAGTCCCTGGGCGAGCGGGGTGAAGGCGATCGCCCCCATCCCCTCCTGGCGGAGCGTCGCCGTCAGCCCGTCCTCGACCCAGCGGTTGAGGATGGAGTAGGACGGCTGGTGGATCACGAGCGGCGTGCCCAGCGAGCGGGCGACGGCGGCGGCCTCGGCCGTGCGCTCGGCGCTGTAGGACGAGATGCCGACGTAGAGCGCCTTGCCCTGGCGCACGAGCGTGTCGAGGGCCCCGATCGTCTCCTCGATCGGGGTGACCGGGTCGACGCGGTGCGAGTAGAAGATGTCGACGTAGTCGACGCTCATGCGCGTCAGCGACTGCTCGGCGCTGGCCAGCAGGTACTTGCGCGAACCCCAGTTGCCGTAAGGCCCCGGCCACATGTCGTAGCCGGCCTTGGACGAGATGATCAGCTCGTCGCGGTACCGGCCGAAGTCCTCGCGCATCATGCGGCCGAAGTTCGTCTCGGCCGAGCCGTAGGGCGGGCCGTAGTTGTTGGCGAGGTCGAAGTGCGTGATGCCGCGATCGAACGCGTGCCGCAGGACCTCACGCTGACGGTCGAACGGCACGTTGTCGCCGAAGTTCCACCACAGTCCGAGCGAGATCGGCGGGAGGTAGAGACCGCTCCCACCCACCTGGCGGTATGCGACACTGGAATGTCGCGCATCCCGCGCGCTGTAGGGCCGGTGAAGGTCGGGTACGTCCGGGCCGAATCGAGCGGGATCAGTCACTCTTCGACAGTAGCGCGCCCACCCCCCTGCTTCGGCCCCGGCGCCGAAACGCTCCCGTAACGCCGAGTATCTACGGTGTACGGATCCACCATCGACCCCTGAGGAGGCCGCATATGCGCTCGATCGTTCCCCTTCCGATCGACACCGATCCCTGGCGGGCCCTCCTCTCCCGATCCGATATCCGGATGCTGGACGGGATCCTGCACGTCATCGATGACTCCTCCACGCCGTCGGATGCCGAGCGCACCGACCTGCTCACCGTCGCCGAGGCCATCGAGGGCGCGGGCGTCTCCGTGATGCTCGTGCGCGACGCCAACCGTCGGCCGAAGCTCGTCGTCGACACGGTCCACGCGGCCACGGCACTCGCGGCCCTGCGCGACCCCGAGCTCGGCCCGGTGTACCTCAAGGCGCGCGGCGAGGATCCGGTTCCCGCCCACAGCGTCGCCCCCTCCCCCGGGTCGGTCGAGGCGTACGCCGTCTTCCGCCCGCGCACGTCGACCGAGGGCTCGTACCGCTACGGGGCGGCTCTCGCCCCGCGCCTGGAGTTCTGGCGCTTCGGCGAGAAGACGATCGAGGCTCCGCGGCCCAGCGCCCTGACCCGGCGCCGCTTCGCCCGGGCCGACCTGGACCTCGTGGAGGTCGAGCGCTACGGACGCCGGTGGCAGACCGTCTCGGGCATGTTCGACCCGCACCCCAAGGAGTTCATCGGCGACATCGACATGGTGTTCTCATGGGTCGACGGGTCCTCGAGCGAGTTCCAGCGTCAGCGCGCCGCCCGCATGCAGGGCTACGTCGTCGGAGACGGCGACGACAACGCCGCGCGCTACCGTCAGGTCGACGAGCTGCGGTACGCCCTGCGGAGCGTGCACATGTACGCCCCGTGGGTGCGCCGGATCTTCATCGCCACCGACTCCCCCACCCCCGAGTGGCTCGCCGACCACCCGAAGGTCACGATCGTGCGCAGCGAGGAGTTCTTCGCCGACCCCTCGGTGCTGCCCACGCACAACTCGCACGCCGTCGAGGCGCAGCTGCACCGGATCCCCGGCCTCGCCGAGCACTTCCTGTACAGCAACGACGACATGTTCTTCGGTCGTCCGGTGACACCGGAGCTGTTCTTCAGCGGCGGCGGCGTGAGCCGTTTCGTCGAGAGCGGCATCCGGATCGGCAGCGGAGCGGCCCACGTCGATCGTTCCGGGCACGACAACGGGCTGCGCGTGAACCGCGCCCTGCTGAAGGAGCGCTTCGGCCGGGTCATCACCCTCGACCTCGAGCACTGCGCGACGCCGCTCCGCCGCTCGGTGGCGTTCGAGCTCGAGCAGGAGTTCGCCGAGGACTACGCGCGCACGGCCGCGAGCCGCTTCCGTTCCGCGACCGACATCTCGGTCACGAACAGCCTCTACCACTACTACGCGCTGGCGACGGGGCGTGCCGTCGTCACGACCGAGCCGCGGACGCGCTACGTGCAGACGACGCAGCTGGATTCGCTGCGCACCATGGAGCGGCTCGTGTCGCGTCGCGACACCGACATGTTCTGCCTCAACGACGGCAGCGTCCCCGAGATCCCCGAAGAGGTGCGGGTGCCCGCGCTGCGGGCCTGCCTCGAGCGCTACTTCCCCGTGGCCGCGCCGTGGGAGAAGTCCTCGGTCAGTGCAGAACCGGCAACGGCGTCGTCGGCGGCGACACCGGTCCACTGAGACCGCGGTTCGCGGGGACCTCGATGCCGGCCGCGCGCAGTCGTTCCTGCGACTCGGCGGCATCGACGTACTGCAGCTCCTCGGCGCCGCCGAGCGGCACGACGGAGTGCACGATCGTCTCGTCGTAGACGTGCACGAGGTTGAAGCCCTGCGCGCCGTCCTGCGGACGGGTTCCGCCCACCGGCACCATGAGGTCCTGCGTGTAGCAGGTGGCCGAGGCCACCGACACGGGAATGCCGGCGAAGGTGGCGAACGTGGAGTAGTGCAGGTGACCGGCGAGGATCGCCCGCACGTCGGTCCCCCGGAGCACGTCCGCGAGGCGGCGCTGGTCGCGCAGCTCCACCGACGCGGCCAGGTCGAGCACGCTCGGCACGGGCGGGTGGTGCAGCGCGAGGATCGTGCCGAGCGGCGCGGGCGTCGCGAGGACGTCGGTGAGCCACGCGAGCTGCGCGGGCGTCACCTCGCCATGGTGGAAGCCCGGGACCGAGGTGTCGAGGGTGACGATGCGCAGGCCGTCGAACTCGTCGACGCGGTCGACCGGTGCGGTCGGGTCGGCGACGTCGCCGGGAAGCAGGTGGGAGCGGAAGGTCGCGCGGTCGTCGTGGTTTCCCATGACCCACACGACGCGGGTCTCGAGGCGCTCGGCGAGCGGCTCGACGAGCGCGCGGACACGGTCGTAGGCGTCGCCCTCGCCGAAGTCGGCGAGATCGCCCGTGAACACCAGGGCGTCGGGACGGACCCCGGATGCCTCGATCGCGGCGACCGCACGGGCCAGGTAGGCCTCGGAGTCGACACGGTCGTACAGCGGCGCCCCGCCGGCGCGCAGGTGGGTGTCACTCAGGTGCAGCAGCACCCGCTCGGCTCGGGGGTACTCGGCGTAACGCATCTCGTTCCTCTCGGGTCGTCGGGTACGACCTCGTGACCGGCGCGATGCTCCCGGTTGGGCTGAAATGTTACAGGCATGTTTCAGGAACGCGAGATGAACGCCATACGAATTCACCTGATCGTGTCGCGCACGCCGGCGGTGAGGACGGCTCGGAACCCCGCCGTTCCGAGCGGAGCCCCGCCGATGATCCGGCCCCGTACCCGAGGGTCAGAGCGCGGCGATCCGGGCGTAGTCGTCCACGGTGAGCTGCTCGCCGCGCAGCGTGGGATCGACCCCGGCCCGCTCGAGCTGGGTAGATGCCTCCGCCGCCGTGCCGCCGAGGACGCCCGACAACGCCTGCCGCAGCATCTTGCGGCGCTGCTGGAACGCGGCATCCACGATCTGGAAGGTGCGACGCCGGTGCTCCTCGGCGCCGCGGGGTTCGGCATCCCGCTCGAACGCGACCAGCACGCTGTCGACGTTCGGGACGGGCCAGAAGACCTGACGCGAGACCGTGCCCGCCAGTCGCCACGAGCCGTACCAGGCGGCCTTCACGCTGGGAGCCCCGTAGACCTTGGACCCCGGAGGCGCGGCGAGACGCTCCCCCACCTCGGCCTGGACCATGACGACCCCGCTGCGCAGGTAGGGGAACGTCTCGAGGAAGTGCAGCAGCACCGGAACCGACACGTTGTAGGGCAGATTGGCCACGAGCACGGTCGGCTCGCCGGGCAGGGTGTCGACCCGCAGCGCGTCGGCGTCGATGACCGTGAGCCGCTCGGCGGGCACGTCGTGGGCCGCCGCTGTCGCGGGAAGGCGCTCGGCGAGGCGGTGGTCGATCTCGACCGCGACGACCGAGGCCCCCGTCTCGAGGATCGCCAGGGTGAGCGAGCCGAGTCCGGGACCGATCTCGACGACACGATCGGATGCCGCGACCCCGGCGACCTGGACGATCTTGCGCACCGTGTTGGCGTCGACGACGAAGTTCTGCCCGAGCTTCTTGGTCGGGGTGACGTCGAGCTCGGTCGCGAGCCGGCGGATCTCGGCGGCACCGAGGAGGGAAACGGGCATTGTTCCACTGTAGTCAGGCTTCCGCCACCCGTCTGGTGAGAGGAGTACGTTGAGCGGGTGAGTCAGACGCAGTCCATCCCCGCGAACGCTTTCACCATACGAAGCCCCTTCGGTCGACGAGCCATCGTGCTCTCGGTCGCGGCGGCCGTCGGTGGATTCCTGTTCGGCTTCGACTCCTCGGTCATCAACGGCGCCGTCCAATCGATCGAGACCGAGTACACGAAGGTCCCGACCCTCACCGGTTTCGTCGTCGCGATCGCCCTCATCGGCTGCGCGATCGGAGCGATCGCCGCCGGCGCGCTCTCGGACCGCTTCGGCCGCCTCAAGGTGATGATGGTCGGCGCCGTGCTCTTCCTGGCCTCGTCGATCGGCTCGGCGCTGACCTTCAGCGTGCTGGACCTCACCATCTGGCGCGTGATCGGCGGTCTCGGCATCGGCATCGCCTCGGTGGTCGCGCCGGCCTACATCGCCGAGGTCGCGCCCCGGCAGATCCGCGGCAGCCTCGCTTCGCTGCAGCAGCTGGCCATCACCCTCGGCATCTTCGCCGCGCTGCTGAGCAACGCCCTCCTCGTGGGAGCCGCCGGGGGCACGGCCGACAACCAGCTGTGGTGGGGCCTCGAAGCCTGGCGCTGGATGTTCCTGGTCGGTGTCATCCCCGCCGCGGTCTACGGACTGCTGGCGTTCACGATGCCGGAGTCCCCGCGCTTCCTCCTCGCGCGCGGACGCGCCGACGAGGCCCGCGCGATCTTCGCCCGGCTCGTTCCGCCGGCCGACCTCGACAAGACCATCAACGAGCTGACCAGCGCCATCGACACCGACCGCAAGAACAAGGGCGCCTCTATCGCCGGCAAGGCCCTCGGCCTTCAGCCGATCGTGTGGATCGGCATCATCCTGTCGGTGTTCCAGCAGTTCGTCGGCATCAACGTGATCTTCTACTACTCCACGAGCCTCTGGCGGGCGGTGGGCTTCGACGAGAGCGACTCGCTGCTCATCGGCGTGATCACGTCGGTCACCAACGTGCTCGTGACGCTCATCGCCATCTGGCTCGTCGATCGTGTCGGCCGCAAGCCCCTGCTGCTCGTCGGATCGGCGCTCATGGCCCTGTCGCTCGGTGCGATGGCGCTGGCGTTCTCGTTCGCCACCGGATCGGGGCAGGACGTCTCCCTCCCCGGGATCTGGGCGCCGGTCGCCCTCGTGGCGGCGAACCTCTTCGTGGTCGGCTTCGGGGCGTCCTGGGGTCCGCTCGTGTGGGTGCTCCTCGGCGAGATCTTCCCCAGCCGCATCCGCGGGAAGGCGCTCGGCGTCGCCGCCGGCGCGCAGTGGCTGGCGAACTTCCTCGTGTCGTGGACGTTCCCGCAGCTGGCCGACTGGTCGCTCGCCATCACCTACGGCGGCTACGCGTTCTTCGCGGCCCTGTCGTTCGTCTTCGTCCTGTGGAAGATCCCCGAGACCAAGGGCATGGAGCTCGAGCAGACCGAGACGTTGTTCGTCCGCAAACCCAAGAAGACCGCCTGAGAGGACCCTCGCATGACCAACAACTCGAAGTCCCACGAAGAGATCCGCGAAGAGCGGGAGGCCGCGCAGAAGGAGAAGGACCGCCTCGAGCGCGCCGAGGAAGCCCGACTCGACGACGAGAAGCGCTGAGTTCGCCCCCGACACGGAAGGCCGACATCCCCGCGGGGAGTGCCGGCCTTCCGTGTATCGGAGGTCAGAACTCCCCGTAGACCTCGAGGGTGTTCGCCGCGACACGGGCGCCGAGCTCATCGGCATCCATCCCCCGCTCCGCCGCGAGGAAGCGCAGGGTCACGGGGATCAGGTAGGGGGCGTTCGGGCGGCCGCGATAGGGCACGGGAGTGAGGAACGGCGCATCGGTCTCGACGAGGATGCGCTCCAGCGGCGTCACGGCGAGGGCGTCGCGGAGGTTCTGCGCGTTCTTGAACGTGACGTTGCCCGCGAACGAGAGGTAGTAGCCGCGGTCGGCGGCGATACGCGCCATCGCGGCGTCGCCCGAGAAGCAGTGGAACACCGTCTTGTCGGGGGCGCCGACCCGCTCGAGCGTCTCGAGCACTGCGTCGTGGGCGTCGCGGTCGTGGATCTGCATCGCGATCCCGTGCTTCTTGGCGAGGGCGATGTGGGCTTCGAAGGAACGGATCTGCGCCGGGATGCCGTCGGCCTCGGTCCGGAAGAAGTCCAAGCCCGTCTCGCCGATCGCCCGCACCCGGGGAGCGGCCGCGAGCTCGTCGATGACGGCGATGGCGGCATCCAGCTCTCCCGCCCGCTCGTAGACGGGGGCCTCGTTCGGGTGGATCGCCACCGCGGCGAGCACGCGCGGGTGGGTGTCCGCGGCCCACGCCGACCACCGCGACGAGTCGACGTCGCCGCCGGCCTGGACGACACCGTGCACGCCCACGGCGAGGGCGCGCTCGAGCTGCTCGGCGAGCGAGAGCCCGGTCTCGCCGTCCTCGATCTCGAGGTGGGTGTGGTTGTCGTAGACCGGGATGCCGAGAGGCTCGGGCGCCGGCGGGTAGCTCACGTCCCGCCGACCGTCGACCGAACGCTCCCGCACGTACTGGCTCGGGTCGCCGCCGTCGAGGGTGCCGCGCGGGCGCTCGACGGGGGTCGACCCCGCGGCGGGCGGGGCGGCGGACCCTTCGACAAGCTCAGGGACCGCCGCGCGCTCAGGGACCGCCGCAGGATCCGGGGCCGACGTGCTCACGCCTGCTCGACGCGCGGGAAGAGCGGCGACAGGCCGTTGACGGACGAGCCGGGACGCAGCACGCCCCACTCCCCCGCGTCGCGCAGCGGCTGGTCGTGCAGCCGACCGATGCTCTCGGCCGCGCCGAGCGCGATCCACAGCTTCTCGGTCGAGACGGGCATGACCGGCGACAGCAGCACGGCGAGCGCGCGCAGTCCCTCGGCGGCGGTGTAGAGCACCGTGCCGAGGCGTTCGCGCTTCTCGGGATCCTTCGCGAGCGCCCACGGCTCGTTGTCGGTGATGTAGCCGTTGAGCGCGTCGACGATCGTCCAGATCGCCGCGATCGCCTCGTCGATGCGGAACTTCTCGATGGCCGCGTCGGCGTTCGTCGCGGCATCCGCCACCGTCTGCTGGATGGCTCGGTCGATCTCGGTCGTCTCGCCGGCCGGCGGGACGATCCCTTCGAAGTAGCGCTCGATCATGGCGATCGTGCGGGATGCCAGGTTGCCGAAGCCGTTGGCGAGCTCGGCCTGGTAGCGGGCCGAGAGGTCCTCCCACGAGAAGGAGCCGTCCTGTCCGAACGCGATCGCGGAGAGGAAGTAGAAGCGGTACGCGTCGGAGCCGAAGACGTCGGTGATCTCGGTCGGGGCGATGCCGGTGAGCTTCGACTTCGACATCTTCTCGCCGCCCACGAGCAGCCAGCCGTGCGCGAAGACGCCGCGCGGCACCTCGAGGCCCGCGGCCATGAGCATCGCGGGCCAGATCACGGCGTGGAAACGCAGGATGTCCTTGCCGACCACGTGGTAGGCGGGCCAGCGGCGCGCGAACTGCTCGGGATCGGTGCCGTAGCCGACGGCCGTGGCGTAGTTGAGCAGCGCGTCGACCCACACGTAGATGACGTGCGCGTCGTCCCACGGCACCTGGATTCCCCAGTCGAACGTCGACCGCGAGATCGACAGGTCTTTCAAGCCGTTCTTGACGAACGAGACGACCTCGTTGCGCGCCGATTCCGGGCGCACGAAGTCGGGAACCGTCTTGTACAGCTCGAGCAGGCGGTCCTGGAACTCGCTGAGCTTGAAGAAGTAGTTCTTCTCCTGCAGAAGTTCGAGGGGCTTGGAGTGGATCGCGCACACCTTGAGACCCTCGAAGGGGCCGGTGCCGTCGACGATCTCGGCCTCGGTCTTGAACTCCTCGCAGCCGACGCAGTAGAGCGCCTCGAACTCCCCGGCGTAGATGTAGCCCCGGTCGTAGAGCGCCTGCACGAACGTGGCGACCCGCTCCTCGTGGCGGAGCTGGCTCGTGCGGATGAAGTCGTCGTTGGCGACGTCGAGCGTCTTCAGCAGCGGGAACCACGACTCGCCCACGAGCTTGTCGACCCACTCCTGCGGCGTCGCGCCGTTCGCGGCGGCGGCGCGCATCATCTTCTGGCCGTGCTCGTCGGTGCCGGTCAGCATCCAGGTGTCGTCACCGGCCTGACGGTGCCAGCGCGCGAGCGTGTCCACAGCCACGGTCGTATAGCCGTGGCCGATGTGGGGGACGTCGCTCGGATAGTAGATCGGCGTCGTGATGTAGAAAGATCGGCCGGAAGTCACCCCAGGATTCTACGGGGGCGCGTCGGGCCCGGGCGGTCGTGTGACGACCGGGCGCTCACGCGGAGTCGCGCGCGACGAGGGTGGTCGAGAGCACGACCGGGGCGGCGGGTCGCCCGGCGACGGCATCCAGGAGCAGGGTCACCATGCGGTGGCTCAGCTGCTCCCAGGGCTGGCGCATGGTCGTCAACGGTGGTTCGTGCGTGGCGGCGAGACCGGAGTCGTCGAAACCCGCGACCGCGACGTCCTCGGGCACGCGCCGCCCCGCGCGGCGCAGCGCCTGCACGGCACCGGCGGCCATGGAGTCGGATGCGGCGAAGACGGCGTCGACGTCGGGGGCCCGCTCGAGCAGGCGTGCCATGGCGACCGCGCCGGAGTCCATCGAGTAGTCGCCCGTCTCGACGAGAGCGGGATCGAAATCCGCGCCCATCTCGTCGCGGAAGCCGACCAGCCGGAAGCGTCCGCCGGGGGTGTCGTCCGGCCCGGCGATCATGGCGATGCGTCGATGCCCGCGGGAGCGCAGGTACGCCGTCATCTCGCGGGCCGAACCGCTCTCGTCGACCGAGACGCTGAGCACCTCGCCGCGATGACCGAGCGGGACCCCGCACGAGACGGTGGGGATGCCGGCCTCGAGCAGCGAGTCCAGCAGCGGGTCGGCCTCGTGCGACGAGATGAGCAGGACGCCGTCGACGTGGCCCGCACGGACGTAATGCTCGACGTTGGCGCGTTCGGCCGGCGTTCCCGCGATGAGCAGGACGAGCGTCATCCCCCGTTCCGAGAGCGCCTCGGCCGCTCCGCGCAGCAGGAGCGCGAAGGTGGGGTCGTCGAAGAGCAGGTGCTGCGGCTCGGTCATGAGGAAGGCCAGCGATCCGGACCTTCCCGTCGCGAGGCTTCGCGCCGCGTGGTTGGCGGTGTAGCCGGTGCGCTCGATCGCCTTCTCGACCGCGACGCGGGCGTCGGGCGACACCCAGTGGCCGCCGTTGATGACCCGCGACACCGTGCCGCGAGAGACCCCGGCGGCGGCGGCGACATCGCGGATCGTCGGCTTGCGACGAGCGGTCGGGGTCTGTTCCATGCCGGAATGCTATCTGCCCCCGAGCGCCGCTCCCGTCTTCGCGGACGACCTCGACTGGGACCGGTCACAGTTCGGTAACGAACCGCCGATCGATGTTGCGTCGCCCCGCCGCCGCACCGGAGGCTGTGACCGGTCCCAGTCCGGGACGCACGAAGATCCGATGGAGTGTCATGACCCGCGTTACCCCCTGGCCCGCTCTCGACGGCATCGCGTACGGCGGCGACTACAACCCCGAGCAGTGGCCTCGCGAGGTCTGGGACGAGGACGTGCAACTCATGCGCGAGGCCGGCGTCAATCTCGTGAGCGTCGGCATCTTCTCGTGGGCGCTCCTCGAGCGCTCCGAGGGCGAGTTCGACTTCTCCTGGCTCGACGAGCTCCTCGATCTGCTGCACGCCAACGGCATCCACGTCGACCTCGGCACCCCCACCGCCTCCCCGCCCGCGTGGTTCTTTCACACCCATCCCGAGGCGCGCGTCGTGACCCGCGACGGCCGCACGATGGGCTTCGGCTCGCGGGGCATGGCATCCCCCTCCTCCCCCGCGTACCGCACCGCGGTCGCGCGCATCGCCGACGCGCTCGCGGCGCGCTACGCCGCGCACCCCGCGGTCGTGATGTGGCATGTGCACAACGAGTACGGCGTGCCCGTCGGCGAGGATTACTCCCCCGCCTCGGTCGCCGCCTTCCGTGACTGGCTGCGCGAGCGGTACGGCTCGCTCGACGGCCTCAACGAGGCGTGGGGTACTGCGTTCTGGGGCCAGCACTACGGCGACTGGGAGCACGTCGGCGCCCCGGCGGACGCCCCGAGCGTCGTCAACCCCGCGCAGCGTCTCGACTTCGCGCGCTTCACCGACCACCAGCTGCGCGCGTGCTTCCGGATCGAACGGGATGCCATCCGCGCCCACGCCACGCAGCCTGTCACGACCAACTTCATGGCGAACCAGAGCTGGACCACCGACCTGTGGGCCTGGGGCCAGGAGGTCGACATCGTCTCGGACGACCACTACCTCTGGGCCGCCGACCCCGACGGACACGTGGGCCTCGCGATCGCCGCCGACCTGTCACGGTCGGTCGGCGGGGGTGCGCCGTGGATCCTCATGGAGCACTCCACCTCGGCCGTGAACTGGCAGCCGCGCAACGTCGCCAAGCGCCCGGGCGAGATGGCCCGCAACTCGCTCACGCACCTGGCCCGCGGCGCCGACGCGATCCTCTTCTTCCAGTGGCGCGCCTCGCGCTCCGGGGCGGAGAAGTTCCACTCGGCGATGCTCCCCCACGCGGGCACCGGCTCCCGGGTCTGGCGCGAGGTCGTCGATCTCGGCACCGCCCTGGGTCGCCTGAGCGAGGTGCGCGGAGCGCGCGTGCAGGCGGAGGCCGCCGTGCTGTGGGACTTCGAGTCCTTCTGGGCGCAGGATCTGGAGTGGCGTCCCTCGGTCGACGTCACCCATCAGGCCCAGGTGCGCGCGTACTACGAGCAGCTGTGGCGCGACGGCATCACCGCCGACTTCGCACTGCCCGGTCACGACCTGTCGGGCTACCGACTGGTCGTCGTCCCGGCCCAGTACCTGCTGTCGAAAGCGGATGCCGACAACCTCGCCGCCTACGTCCGCGGCGGTGGCACGCTCGTCGTGTCGTTCTTCTCGGGCATCGTCGACGAGAACGACGCCGTGCACCCGGGCGGCTACCTCGCCCCTCTGGCCGAGGTGCTCGGCGTGCGCGTCGAGGAGTTCCTCCCGCTGCGCGAGGGCGAGACGACCACCCTCGAGCGGGCCGACGGCGCGGCCCTCACCGCGCGCGCCTGGGCGGAGGACCTCATCGTCGAGGGGGCCGAGGTCGTGGCCCGCTACGCCGACGGTCCGGCCGCCGGGCGCGCCGCCCTCACCCGCCACACGTACGGCGCCGGGACCGGGTGGTACGTGTCGACGAGCCTGGATGCCGACAGCCTCGCGCACGTGATGGCCGGCGCCTACGCCGACGCGGGGGTCTCGGCATCCGGCGTACCGGCCGGCTGCGAGGTCGTCGTGCGGCGCTCCGACGAGCACGACTTCACGTTCGTCGTCAATCACCGCGACGACGCCGTCGACCTCACCCTGGACGGGGTCGAGCTCCTCACCGGCGCGTCCACCGACGGCGCGCTGACGGTTCCCGCGGGCGGCGTCGCCGTCATCCGCTCCGCGCGGGAGGAGGCCGGCCGGGCCTGACACGCCGGCATCCATCCCCGACCACACCCGGCCGCGCCGATGCGACCGGGTGGACGGGCCGCGAGCACCGCGGCCCCGCACGACCCGACCGCGACCACCGCGGTCGCCCGACCCGACCGCAATGGCTGCGGTCGCACAGAAAGGGACCTCACATGCGCATGACAGCACCCCGGCGCGCCCTCCTCGGCTCGGCGGCGATCCTCGCCGTCTCGGCCCTCGCCCTGACCGGCTGCTCCGGCGGCGGGTCCGGTGACGACACCGCACAGGGCGGCGACGGACCCGAGATCGTCGTCTGGACCGACGCCGAGCGCGAGCAGGCCATCGGCGACGCCGCGAAGGCGTTCGAGGAGGAGACCGGCGCGACCGTGCGCCTGGTGCAGAAGAACTTCGAGGACCTCCGCAACGACTTCATCGCCCAGGTCCCCACCGGCGAAGGCCCCGACATCACCGTCGGCGCGCACGACTGGCTCGGTGCCCTCGTCGCGGCCGGCGTCGTCGACACGATCGACCTCGGCGACACCGCCTCGAATTTCGAGCCCGTCGCGCTCGAGGCCATGACCTACGACGGGCAGCTCTACGCCCTCCCGTACTCCCTCGAGACGGTCGCGCTCGTGCAGAACACCGCGCTGGTCGGCGCTGAGGCGCCCGCGACGTGGGACGACATGATCCAGCGGGGGCTCGCGTCCGGGGCCGAGCGCCCGTTCGTCATCAACACCGCCGGCGAGACCGGCGACGGCTACACGATGTACGGCCTGCAGACCTCGTTCGGCGCCCCCGTGTTCGTGCAGGACGCCAGCGGCTCGTACACGTCCGAGGTGGGCATGGGCGGGTCCCCGGGCGAGAGGTTCGCGCAGTGGCTGTCGACCAACGGCAAGGCCGGCTACCTCTCGACCACGATCGACTACGACATCAACAACGAGCTCTTCGCCAGCGGCAAGGCGCCGTACACCGTGCAGGGCCCCTGGGCGATCAGCTCGTTCGAGGGCATCGATGTCGCGGTGAACCCCCTCCCGAGCGCGGGAGGAGAGACCGCCGCGCCCTTCGTGGGCGTGCAGGGCTTCTACCTCAGCGCGCAGAGCAAGAACGCGCTGCTCGCGACGGAGTTCCTCGTGAACTACCTCGGCACCGAGGACGCGCAGCGCGCGCTCTACGAGGCCGACCCGCGCATCCCCGCCTACACCTCGCTCGGCCAGGAGGTGGCATCCGATCCGATCATCGCCGGCTTCCTCGCCTCGGCACAGAACGGCGTGCCCATGCCGTCGATCCCCGAGATGGGGTCCGTGTGGGACCTCTGGAACGCCGCCGAGGCGCAGATCATCTCCGGCGCCGAGCCCGTCTCGACCTGGAACCAGATGATCACCGACCTGCAGAGCACGCTGGCCGGCTGACGACCGACTCCGCGGGCGGGCGCGATCACGCACGCCCGCCCGCGGTACCACCCCGACGAATCCGGAGCACCCATGTCGGTCACCCCTCCCGTCGCGCCCCCGGGCGCGGCCCCCACCGCCCCCGCACCTCTCCCCGCGCCGCGCGGCGAGTCGCACGCCCGCAGCTACCGCGGCATCGGCGTCGGCTTCCTCGTGAAGCTCGTGATCATGGCGGTCGTCAACGCCTTCGGCATCCTGACGATCCTCACCGCCATCGGTGCCGAGTCGTGGCTGCTCGCCTCGATCACCGGCATCCTGCTGATCGTCGCCGACATCGTCTACTTCACCCGGCGCGCCCTGCCGCTGAAGTACCTGCTGCCGGGACTGATCTTCCTCTTCGCCTTCCAGGTCTTCATCTTCGGCTACACCGCGTACATCGCCTTCACGAACTACGGCACCGGCCACGCGGGCTCTCAGTCGCAGGCGGTGGATGCCACCCTGATCCAGGGCGAACGCCGGGTCGACGACTCCGCCACCTACCCCATGGCCGTGGTGGAACGCCTCGGCACCTACGGCCTCGCGATCGCCGACGACGGCGTCGTGCGCGTGGGCACACCCGACGAACCCCTGGCCACCGTCGACGGCGAGATCGGGGCGAGCGGCGCCCCCACCGAGGTGTCGGGCTGGACCGTCGTGCCGCGTGCCGAGGTGCTGACCGACCCCGCGGTGCAGGAGGCCGCGGCAGCGCTGCGGGTTCCCCTCTCGGACGACCCCAACGACGGCGCGCTGCGCACACGCGACGGCTCCACCGCGACGGTCTACACCTCGACCCTCGTGTGGGACGAGCAGGCGCAGACCATCACCGACACCACGACGGGCACGGTCTACACGGCCACCGACCGCGGCACCTTCACCTCGGCCGAGGGACAGAGTCTGCCCACCGGCTGGTACGTGAACGTCGGGTTCGAGAACTTCCTGCGCGTCTTCACCGACGGCGCCCTGCTGCAGCCGCTGCTGTCGGTCACGGGCTGGACGTTCGCGTTCGCGATCCTGTCGGTCGTGGTCAGCTTCGGCCTCGGGCTGCTCTTCGCGATGATCTTCAACGACCCGCGCGTGCGGGCGCGGAAGTTCCTGCGGACCCTGTTCATCCTCCCGTACGCGTTCCCCGCGTTCATGTCGGCGCTGCTGTTCCGCGGCATGTTCAACTCCGAGTTCGGCGTGATCAACGACGTGTTCTTCTTCGGTCTGCCGATCAACTGGCTCGGCGACCCGGTGCTCGCGAAGCTCGCCGTGCTGTGGGTGAACGTGTGGCTGAGCTACCCGTACTGGTTCCTCGTCTGCACCGGCGCCCTCCAGGCGCTGCCCTCCGACACGCTCGAGGCCGCTCAGCTCGACGGCGCCGGGCGCTGGCGCTCGTTCCGTTCGATCGTGCTGCCCCTGCTCCTTGTCTCGACCGCACCGCTGGCGATCTCCTCCTTCGCGTTCAGCTTCAACAACTTCACCGTCATCTACATGTTCAACAACGGCGGACCCGCGATACCCGGTGCGCCCTACGCGCTGGGCTCGACCGACATCCTCATCTCGGCCATCTACGACATCTCCGGCGTCTCGGGCGGAGCCGCCGACTACGGCCTCGCGAGCGCCCTGTCGATCGTCGTCTTCGTCGTGGTCGGCGCGATCTCCGCCCTCGCCTTCCGCCAGACCCGCAAGCTCGAGGAGTTCTCATGACCGTCACCGCACGCGGCACCGGGCGCGACGCCGCCCGCAGCACGCCCGCGAGAAAACGTCGCTGGCTCGCCGAGGTCGGCTGGAAGTACCCCGTCGCCGCGCTGATCGCCTTCTACGCGCTGTTCCCGCTCGTCTACGTTCTCTCCGCCTCGCTCAATCCGCGCGGGAGCCTCGCCTCGTCGAACGCGCTGTTCTCGGCGGTCGACTTCTCGAACTACGCCGCCCTCTCGGGCACGAGCTACTGGACGTGGGTGGGGAACACCCTCTTCATCGGGGGCGTCGCCTCGGTCGGCGCGGTGCTGATGGGAGCCGCGGGGGCTTACGCGTTCTCGCGCTTCCGCTTCTCGGGGCGGCGCGCGAGCCTCACCGGGCTGCTCATCGTGCAGATGTTCCCGCAGGCGCTGGCGTTCGTGGCGATCTTCCTGATGCTGCTGACCATCGGCGAAGTCGTCCCCGCGCTCGGCATCAACTCGAAGCTCGCGCTCATCTGCGTCTACCTCGGCGGCGCGCTCGGCGCGAACACCTTCCTCATGTACGGCTTCTTCAACACGATCCCGATCGAGATCGACGAGTCCGCCAAGATCGACGGCGCGACCCACGCGCAGATCTTCTGGAAGCTCATCATGCCGCTGGTCACGCCGATCCTCGCGGTCGTCGCGCTGCTCGCCTTCATCGCCGCCTTCGGCGACTACATCCTGGCGCGCATCATCCTCGTGTCCGAAGACAACTGGACCCTCGCCGTCGGCATGTACCAGTGGGTCTCGAATCAGCTCACCTCCCGGTGGGGCCTGTTCGCCGCGGGGTCGGTGCTCGCGTCGATCCCGGTCCTCGCCCTGTTCCTGTCGCTGCAGCGTTACATCGTCGGCGGCCTCACCCAGGGGTCGGTCAAGGGCTGAGCCCCGACCGCCCCGTCCTCGATCGATGGAGATCCGGATGCCGAAGCACCCCCGTCCCACGGCCCTCGCGGCCCTGACCCTCGGCGTCGCCCTCGCGGTGGCGCCCCTCACGGCGGCCCAGGCCGCGCCCGCCGACGAGCCGGTCGAGGCCGGGATCACCGTCCCGCGCGTCGAGGGCCTGGCATCCGACTTCGCCCTCGGCGTCGACGTGTCGTCGGTGCTGTCGCTCGAGGCGTCAGGAGTCGTGTTCCGCGACGACGACGGCGCCCCCGCCGACCTGTTCGAGGTGCTCGCCGATCACGGCGTGACCGACGTGCGCGTGCGCGTGTGGAACGACCCGTTCGATGCCGAGGGCCGCGGCTACGGCGGCGGCAGCGTCGACGTCGACCGCACCGTCGAGATCGGCGAGCGCGCGACCGCCGCCGGTCTGGGCGTCGCCGTCGACTTCCACTACTCCGACTTCTGGGCCGATCCGGCGAAACAGAAGGCACCGAAGGCGTGGACGGGAATGGATGCCGCCGAGACGGCGGACGCGGTCGGCGACTTCACCCGCGAGGCGCTCACCGAGTTCGTCGCCGCCGGGGTCGACGTGCAGCTCGTCCAGGTGGGCAACGAGACCAACGGCGGGGTGGCCGGGGTGACCGGCTGGCCCGACATGGCGCGGGTGTTCTCGGCGGGAGCCGCCGCCGTCCGCGAGGTCACGCCCGACGCCCTCGTCGCCGTGCACGTGACGAACCCCGAGCGCCCCGGCCATTACGCCGCGTACGCCGCGGAACTGGCGGCGAACGAGGTCGACTACGACGTGTTCGCCTCGTCGTATTACCCGTTCTGGCACGGCTCGACCGAGAACCTCACGGCGGTGCTACGCCAGGTCGCCGACACCTACGACAAGAAGGTCATGGTGGCCGAGACGTCGTGGGTGCGCACGCTCGACGACGCGGACGGTCACCCCGACGTGATCGACAGCGCCGACGAGGCCCAGGCCTACCCCATCAGCGTGCAGGGACAGGCGACCGCGCTGCGCGACGTCGTCCAGGCCGTCGCCGACGTGGGCGATGCCGGCATCGGCGCGTACTACTGGGAGCCCGCGTGGCTCCCCGTCGGCTCGCCCGACCAGCTGGCGCGGAACCGCGTGCTCTGGGAACGCGACGGCTCGGGCTGGGCGACGAGCTTCGCGGGCGAGTACGACCCGGAGGATGCCGGGGAGTACTTCGGCGGATCGGCGTGGGACAACCAGTCGCTCTTCGACGCCGACGGCACCCCGCTCGAGTCGCTGCGCACCTTCGCCTACGTCCGCACCGGCGCTGTCGCACCCCGGGAGGTGATGGGCGTCGACACCGTGCGGCTCTCCGTGACCGTCGGCGACGCCGCCGTGCTTCCCGAGCGGGTGACCGTCCGCTACAGCGACGGAACGAGCGAGGAGAGCCCGGTGACGTGGGAGGCCGCGCCCGACCTGTCGCGCCCCGGCGCCTACGAGATCGCCGGCGTGACCGCCGAGGGTCACGCCGCTCTCGCCGTCGTCGCCGTCTCGGCAGAGAACCTCCTGCGCAACCCCGGGTTCGAGGATCCCGACGTCTCGATGTGGACCGTCGAGGGCCCGCTCTCGCTCCGCGCGACCGACGACCCGCGCACGGGCGAGCGCTCGGCCCACTTCTTCGCCGCCTCGGCGATGTCGTTCACCCTCGAGCAGCGCGTCGACGACCTCCCGGCCGGTCGGTACGTCGCCGCGGGAGCGCTGCAGGGCGGCGCGTTCGGCGCCGGGACGGCGAGCATCGAGCTGATCTCGGATGCCGACTCCGCGGTCGCGCCGTTCACGGCAAGCGGGTGGCGAGTGTGGTCGGAACCGCGCACCGACGAGATCGAGATCGCCGAGGGCGAGAGCCTCACCGTGCGGGTGACCGCCGATCTCCCGACCGACGCGTGGGGCACGATCGACGATCTCGCGCTGGAGCGCGTCGGCGATGGCGCCCCGACTCCCGGGGAACCGACTCCCGGCGAGCCGACGCCGGAGCCGACGCCCGGCGAGCCCACACCCGCACCGACGCCGAGCGAGCCCGCACCGACCGAGCCCGCGCCCGGCGCTCCCGCCCCCGGCGCTCCGACGCCGTCGGCCACACCGCTGCCGACGCACACCACGCCCGGCGGCCTGGCCGTGACGGGCACGAGCGTGCCGTTCGGGCTGGCCGCGGCGGGTCTGCTGGCCCTCGCCGCCGGCGCCGGCCTCGTCCTGCGTCACCGACGCCGGTGAGGTGCCCCGCGGGGCGGGCCGTCCGGTCCGTCCCGCGGTCAGCGCTTGACCGCGAGCCCCGCCTGGTACAGCTCTCGCGAGGAGTGCCCGGTGAGCGACGCCACCTCGGCCGCGGCGTCCTTGAGCCGCGTGCCGGTGCGCACGAGTTCGAGCACCTGGGTCACGGCGTCCGGGAACGCCACCTCGCGCGCCGTGGCACCGCCGACGACGATCGCGATCTCGCCGCGGACGCCCTCGGCCGCCCACGCGGCGAGCTCCGCGAGCGTGCCCCGCTTGACCTCTTCGTAGAGCTTGGTGAGCTCGCGGCAGACGGCGGCGGGACGATCGGCGCCGAAGGTCGCGGCGAGGTCGTCGAGAGTGGATGCCAACCGCGACGGCGACTCGAAGAACACCAGGGTCCGCTCCTCCGACGCGAGCTGCGCGAAGGCCCTGCGACGCTCGCCGGGCTTGCGGCGCGGGAACCCCTCGAACGCGAACCGGTCGGTGGGAAGCCCCGCGACGGCGAGGGCCGTGACCACGGCGCTGGGCCCGGGAAGAGCGGTGACCGTCACCCCGGCTGCGGCCGCGGCGGCGACCAGGCCGAAACCGGGGTCGCTGACGGTCGGCATGCCGGCGTCGCTGAGCACGAGAAGGTCGTCTTCGCGCGCGAGCTCGACGAGTTCGGCCGCGCGCTCCTTCTCGTTGTGGTCGTGCAGGGCGATCAGGCGCGGGCGGTTCTCGACGCCGAGACCTGAGAGCAGCCGTTGGGTTGTGCGCGTGTCTTCCGCGGCGACGACGGTGGCGTTCTCGAGCGCCTCGATCAGACGCTTCGAGGCGTCGCCCAGATTGCCGATGGGGGTCGCCGCGAGGATGATCACCGTTCCACCTTAGGCTGGGGGCCGTGAGCACCGACGTCTCTCCCCTGCTCCCCCCGGTCGAGCGCACACGCCTCGACCGGTGGCGTGACGCGCTGCTCGCCGACCCGCGGAATCTGCGGCTGTGGCGCTGGCTGGCGCCGGCCCTCGTCACGCTCGTCGCCGCGGTGCTGCGGCTGATCGACATCGGCAACCCGCACCAGCTGGTCTTCGACGAGACGTACTACGTCAAGGACGCGTGGAGCCAGTGGGTCCTCGGCTACCCCTCGACCTGGCCCGACAAGGCTGATGCGAGCTTCGCCGCGGGCGACACCGACATCTTCACCGGCATCGGCAGCTACGTCGTGCATCCCCCTCTCGGCCGCATCCTCATCGGCGCGGGCATGGCGCTCTTCGGCGCGGATTCCGCGACCGGATGGCGCATCGCCGCCGCGGTCTTCGGTACCGCGACCGTTCTGCTGATCTACCTCGTCGCGCGGACGCTCACCCGGTCGATCCCGCTGGCGACCGTGGCATCCGGTCTCTTCGCGATCGACGGCCTCGGCATCGTGCTGAGCCGGATCGCGCTGCTCGACATCTTCCTCACCTTCTTCATCGTCCTGACGTTCTGGTTCGTCGCTCTCGACCACCAGCGCACGGCGGAGCGGTGGGCGGCGCTGTGGGTCGCGCGCGAGGGCGACGCTCCGATGTGGGGCCCCCTGCTCTGGAACCGCCCGTGGCTGATCGCCGCCGGGGCGGCGGCGGGAGCGGCGACCGCCGTGAAGTGGTCGGGTCTGTACGTGCTCGCCGCCGTCGGCATCTACGCCGTGGTCACCGACGCCCTCGCGCGCCGACGCGCCGACATCGCGCAGTGGCCGATGGATGCCGTGCGCCAGGGCCTCGTCTCGTTCGTGCTGCTCGTTCCCGTCGCGGCCGTCGTCTACCTGGCGAGCTGGTCGGGCTGGCTGTTCACCGACGGCGGATACATGCGCTCCACGCCCGTGGAGTCGCCCGGGTTCTGGTCGTGGGTCCCGGCGCCCCTGCAGAGCCTGTGGGCCTACCACGAGGCGATGTACCGGTTCCACGTGGGCCTCGTGACCCCGCACGCGTACGCGAGCCCCGCCTGGCAGTGGCCGTTCCTCATCCGGCCGACGTCGATGTACTGGCACCAGGACGACTACGGCATCAACGGGTGCGGACTGCCGAACGGCTGCACGGAGGCGATCTCGAGCCTCGCGAACCCGCTCATCTGGTGGGCGGGGATCGCGGCATCCATGTATCTGCTCGTGCGTTTCGTGCTCGTGCGGGACTGGCGCTATGTGCTCGTGCTGACGGGCCTCGCCGCGACCTACGTGCCGTGGCTGCTGTACCCCGAGCGCACGATCTTCCAGTTCTACACGGTGGCGATGCTGCCGTTCCTCGTGCTCGCGCTGGCGTTCGCGCTGCGCGATGTCGCGCGGGGTGTGCGCGGAATGTCGCGGGCGAGCGGGCAGGGCATCGTGGTCATCTTCCTCGTCGTGTGCGTGCTGCTGTCAGCCTTCTGGTATCCGGTATGGGCAGGGCTCCCAGTGCCGTACGAGTTCTGGCGCCTGCACAACTGGCTGCCGACCTGGATTTGACGACGTGAGCCGCGGCGACGAGTGGCTGCACGATCCGCGGCCGGTGCAGCGGGTCACCGTCTTCCGCGATGCGCCGGTCGACCGCGCCGCGTGGCCGGCGACGGTTCCCGCAGTGGCGCAGTTCCTCGAGGTCGCCTCCGCCGACGGCTGGGAGTTCGGCCCCGGGGTGACGTTCCTCGTCGGAGAGAACGGCTCCGGCAAATCGACGCTCATCGAGGGCATCGCCGAGGCTGCGGGGCTCCCCGCCGAGGGCGGGTCGACGAACGGGGGCGGCGAGACGCGGCGCACCGAGAGCCCGCTCGGCGAGTGGCTGCGCGTCGAGCGGAGTCCCCGCGCGCCCCGCTGGGGATTCTTCCTCCGCGCCGAGACGATGCACAGCTACTACTCGTGGCGCGAAGACCTCGACGGGGGCGACGCCCTCAACCTGCACGAGATGAGTCACGGCGAGTCGTTCAACAGCCTGCTCGACGAGGTGCTCGACCACGAGCGCTACGTCGCGGGCCTGGCGTGCCTTGACGAGCCCGAGGCGGCTCTGTCGTTCTCGTCGACGCTGCGCTGGCTGGCCTCCCTCGACCGCATGCGCTCCCGCGGCACGCAGGTCATCTGTGCGACCCACTCCCCCGTGCTGGCGGCGCTACCGGGCGCGACCATCCTCGAGCTGGGCGAGTGGGGCATCCGCGAGAGCGCGTGGGAGGATCTGGATCTGGTGCGGCTGCACCGGGGGTTTCTGGAGGCGCCGGGGCGGTATCTGCGGCATCTGCTGGAGTGACGGGTTGGTTTCCCGTTCGGGTCGTCGTCCCTCGCGCGATCAGCCGGGGAACTGCGTTGAAATGAGTCGGAGGTTGCTCCTCGGCGGGATGCAGGCCGGCCGGAGCACCTTGCTGACCTGTGCGGCGTTTGCCGGTGTTCCGCGCCCCACGCATCCGCCCGCCGTCCGCAGGAAAGGTGCCCGATGCGCGATCGGCTTGGTGACGGACGGTGCGACGACACCTTCGCCCCCGACCGCGGGCGCGACCTCTGTGGGCAGTTCGGTCGTCGTGCCACCGCCCGAGGAGCTCTTCGATGTCGACCGATGGGCTTCGGCGAAAGCACCCAGCTCCTCGTTGCCCTGCCACGTCGCCACCGCACTGCCGATCGGCGGCGGGGAAATCGGCTCGAGAGACGGAGCCGGATCCACGACCACTTGAGGCGGGACGTCGAACAATCCCTCGGGCATCTGCGGCTCTGTCGATGTCTCGTCGATCGAGGGGAGGGCGGGAGAATCGACCTCCCCGGCCTCCGCGCTCCTCGGCAGAACCTCTGCGTGCGCGGTGCCGGTCGCCCCTGCAAAACCGGCCACGAGTGCAGCGCCGGTCACGACGAAGAGGACTCCGAGACGAAGAGCGGAGCGCATGGACACCTCCGAATGCCGCCGGCGTGGCGGGCGACGTCGCCTGGACTTAAGCAGTCTTCATCATGCACAGCGGTGCGTTCAGCAAGGCGTGTCGAACGCGGAACGAGGGCGCGGCCGGAGGCAGAGTTCACCCTCGGATTCATCTCGCTGAGCGGAGGGTCGCGTTCGGGACCGCCGCCATGCGGACGCGATCGCCATCACGAGAAGAGTGGGAATTGAAAGAACGCCCACGCAGACCGCGCCGAAGATGTAAATGAAGATTGCTCGGGAGAAGCCGGACCAACACTCCCCCACACCAAAGTAGGACGCCGCTTCCGTCATAACCGCAGCCGGTAGCAGCCAGGCCACAGCGCCCAAGGCGAAAGCCGCGACCAAGCTGACAGAACGACCGCCCCGAACGTCGCGCGAAAGACAGGACAAGCCGACACAAACCAGAGAAGCAGATCCCGCGAGGACGACAATCTCGAGAAGAAGGGTCCCCCACACGTCCACCGTCAACCAAGAAACCCAGCGCTCCCACCAACCCGCGCACACACCTGCCTCGAGCGCAACGAGAACAACGACGACGGACCCACCGACGAAGGAAGCGATCAGGTGAGGCATCGGTCCCGTGGAGAGCCGACGGTGAATGCGCATCAATCTCGTGCCGCTCATCTCTCTGGAGAGCCCCTTCTCGCCCACTGCTGCGTGGCACTGAGTCGCAGTGCCAGATTCGTTCTCGCCGATCGGATCGGTTGATACTCAGACACGGAATTCTGAACGGAGGAGACGAGCAACGCGGCTGAGGTCGGATGCCGACGAATTGTCGCCACGATCGCGAACAATCCGGTCAAGGCGCTCGAGTTCCGCCAGCGCGCTCATCCTGAGGTCTACGCCCATTTGGTCCGCGCGCCACATCTCGGATCCGGAGAAGGATGAGACAACCAGATAAAGGTCGGTCAACGCGCTCCACTCATCGTCGTCCAGACCCGACCCCGACTGGATCTGCTCAATCGAGTACCGCTCGAGCATCCGTTCGGCGTTGCGGCGGAGAACATGTTGCGTGAGGCGTGACGGCGATCTCCGGGCTCGCCAGCCCCGCAGCCGTTTGGTCACTGATCACTCCAGCCGTGTTGACGACGCCGGAGGCACACTAATCCCGCCACCGATAAACCTCGCCTTCCGGCATGAGATGCCCCTCCCGGGTGATTGCGGCGACGCGGAGACCCGACCACCCTGCGAAAGAGCCTCGGGCACGATCCGCCGCGCCGCCGACAACGCCATCGCACCGGTGATCGACGCCGGCGCGGCACGACCACGTCTGCGCCCCAATCGTGCCGCGCCGGTCATCCCGCCCCATCCCCAACGACGAGCGGCGCAGATACAAACCGTGCGCGATTCCTCGTCAAGTTCGAGATTTCCGCCACGCTGCTGAGATTGCCATGCCAAGAAGAGTGGCAATCAGAATAAATGCCATGCAAATCGCAAAGAACTCGAAGATAAATATTACCCTGAAGAAGCCAGTAGAGCATTTACCCGCATCGAAGTAGGACGCCGCGTCCGCGACTATCATTGTCGGCAACAGCCATGAGGCAGCGCCCGCAGCGAATGACGCGAACAGTCCTACGGGACGACCGCCAGGAACGCCTTTCGAAAGCAATGACAAGCCAACACAAGTCAGCAAAGAAAGGCTAATGAGCAGGGCGGCCCGAGGGAAAATGTCCATCCAAGAATCTGCCGGCAGCTGAGAGATCCAGCGCCCCCACCAATCCGCGCATGTACGAGCCTCTAGCACGAGAAGCACCACGACAACCGCTCCCCCAGCGAACGAAGCAATCAGCGGCAAGATCGGGCCCACCGAGATCCGACGGTCATTTTTCACCAATCTCATGCACCTCTCACCAATTACACGCCGGAGACGACTTCATAGCCGAAACCATGGGTGGGCCTGCCACCCATGGAAGCCCCCACCCCGGATTTGACGATCGACCGCTTTCCAGATCCCACGTGAGTATTCCGGGAGTCAAGTTCCCCATCAAACGCACGCCAGCCTCGTGACAGTCCCATTGCTGCCTTATCGTCGGTGTGTCGAACTCCGGGCCTACCGCTCGAATGAGCTCAGAGAACTCAGGTCCGAAAACGGGGCGGATGTACTTTGAGAAATGTTTCTGAGACAGCTCTCCCTGTGCGAACGTAGGCAAGCTGAGCGTCCACCGGTGCTGCGGCCCTTTCCAATGGATTTCAACATTCACCCTTCGCTTGCTAGCTCCAAACACTGCCGTCACTCGATACGTCTTCCACGGGACGCGTGAGACCCTGTTCAGCCCCGAGAATGCATACCCCTTCTTGCTCCATCGATCAATGGCATCGGCGCTTAGTCGCCCCGTCAGATCGTTCTTCCCGATCGGGTCCGTCGGCCAGACGTAATCGTTGTCGACGCCGCCCTCGACCGGGTCCACCTGCAAGAACCGACCCAACGCCGGCACATACAACCGGGCACCCATCTCCACGACCAGCGCGGTCTCCAACGCCTCGGTCAGCTTCTGCGCGCCCTGATGCCACCCCGTCGTCCCGTTCACCGAACCCGACTCATTCGCGGCGCCCGTACCGAGCGCGAGCGTCCCCGCCTCGAGCGGCTGACCGAACGGGTCATACAGCTGCACACCCGAAGAGGTGGCCCCGTCGCCGGTCGTGATCGTGTGACCCTGCAACGACGGATACGACCACGACGCCACACCCGACGCAGGAACATCGACCGTCACCCCACCCGGCAACGACAACAACACCGTCGCCCCGACATCCCCCGACACCACCGCCCACGGGCTATCCCCCGCACCGGCATACACATACCGTCTCCCGTACTCCGGCATCTGAACCCAAAGCGTCTCGCCACTACCCGGGTCATTCCAGTGCGGACGCGTCCGACCGTGGGTGTTCGATTCCCACGTGCTGACGCACTCGTAAGGCCAACCTCAATGCAGCCTTGCGTTTCGCTATCGTGCTCGGGAAGTCGCGACGTCGACCGGACTGCTCTGTTATAAGGAGTGTGCCCACCGCGCCAGCGAAAGGTATCCATCGGATTACCCCTTTAGAGATGAGACCGAGGTAACCCGCCACAGACGCGGAGGAAATCTCGCCCACGGGTAGCCGATATCGCCGATACCAACTTTTCACCACCACATGCTCATCTGTGAGCCAAACTCCCATGAACCACGGCCGGATAACCCAATACAGAAAGAGTGGAGCGAGGGGAAGAAGGCCGAGATTCTCGGACTCGACGAAGAGAGGAGGCAAAGCCATCACCAACCATGCGCCGCCCAGAATCGCTCCACCGACTCGAACGCCCTTCGCCGAGCCATGGACGTAAACACCGGATTTCTTCACCACAGCAAGTACCGCCTTGCTGCCCGCGTAGCGCCGATTAGCGACGGCGTCCTGTACTTCGTCGCGTACGGGCGCACGGCGTCCGCGAGAGCGTTGTTGGCAATGTTCATCGCGGCATTCGCTGGCCCTTCGATCTGCCTCGCCGCATTTCGGACGTACGGCCTGGTCCCCTGTCTACCCGGGAGACTTCCGAGTTGACGAACTGCGCGCGCTCGAGCAGTGGCTTCGATGGCTGACGCCGCCGCCTTCAAAGTGCTTCTCATACCAATTGCGCCTGCGGCGATTCCCGCAGCAGCAACGGCTGCCTCACCCGCGCGTCCTTGGACAACGTATGCAACGGTTTCGACGATCGCGCAACCAACACCTATCCAGCCTGGAACAAACCCACACGCGAAAAGTGCCGCCTTGCCAATGGGCGAATCGGTGACGGCTTGAGCTGCGGACTGAATGCCCCTCGCCACGTCTTCCCACCAGGCCCGCCCGCTGAGGTCGTTCTTCCCGATCGGGTCGGTGGGCCAGACGTAGTCGTTGTCGACGCCGCCCTCGACCGGGTCCACCTGCAAGAACCGACCCAACGCCGGCACATACAACCGCGCACCCATCTCGACCACCAGCGCCGTCTCCAACGCCTCCGTGAGCTTCTGCGCGCCCTGATGCCACCCCGTCGTCCCGTTCACCGAACCCGACTCATTCGCCGCCCCCGTACCCAACGCGAGAGTGCCCGCCTCAAGCGGCTGACCGAACGGGTCATACAACTGCACACCCGACTCCGTCGCCCCATCGCCCGATCGTGAGCGTGTGACCCTGCAACGACGGATACGACCACGACGCCACACCCGACGCAGGAACATCGACCGTCACGCCACCCGGCAACGACAAGAGCACCGTCGCCTCAACATCCGCCGACACCACCGAACCGGGATACGTCCGCGTCCCGACATGACGGTTCTCCGCGTCATACCACGATTAGCAGGTCCAACAATGAAATTGATCTACCCAATCAAGGACAAGCGCGAGAAATCAAATATCGGACACCTCAGAATCGGCACCCAAAGCCGTACTTCTTCTCTTTTTAAAATACCGAACAAGTTCGCCGATCCCAAGGATCATGATGAGCGGCAGCGACAAGAGCCATATCCAATAGCAGTCTCCTGCAAGCGGATAGAATGTAAGAAATAGGACGGACGGGCCTAAGCAAAGGTACCAGAAAAATGAACGCCTTCTCGAGAAGCTCGCGAAAAACGCTTTGTAGTCTTGGCTCAATATAAACGCAACCCTCCACTGAAGGTCCTTATAGACCGATATGCACTGCGAATAACGGAACTGGCGGCACGTGCAGCTCCTCCTGCAGCCCACCTGGCTGCCCCAATAACCGCGCCCACAACGGCCTGTTGCGCCTGGCGCATCGGAACTCCAGCAGCCCCTCGTATCGGCGCGGCAATTACGTAACTTATGGCCTCTCGTGCGGTTGTCTTGTGCCCCACCGCTCGGTCCAATACAAAGTGAGGAACAACATTCGTCAATAGCCCAAACGCCGCTCCGGCCGCTATCACGCAGCCCACGCCAACGGTCCCGACGCACACAGCAGCGGTCGCGGCGACGGTCAGCGCGCCAGCGACAACGTTCAGGGCAGCATGCGCCAGCATGAGCCTGTTATCCCAGGCCCACTTTCCAACCGCATTGACGGCCTGACCAGCGGCAGCGACCATATCGTCCCACCATGCCCGCCCGGTCAGGTCGTTCTTCCCAATCGGGTCCGTCGGCCAGACGTAGTCGTTGTCGACGCCGCCCTCGACCGGGTCCACCTGCAAGAACCGGCCCAACGCCGGCACATATAACCGCGCACCCATCTCGACCACCAGCGCCGTCTCCAACGCCTCGGTCAGCTTCTGCGCACCCTGATGCCAGCCCGTCGTCCCGTTCACCGAACCCGACTCATTCGCGGCCCCCGTACCAAGCGCGAGCGTTCCCGATTCGAGCGGCTGACCGAACGGGTCGTACAGCTGCACACCCGAAGAGGTGGCCCCGTCGCCGGTCGTAAGCGTGTGACCCTGCAATGACGGATACGACCACGACGCCACACCCGACGCGGGAACATCGACCGTCACCCCACCCGGCAGGGACAAGAACACCGTCGCTCCGGCATCCCCCGACACCACCGCCCACGGGGAGTCTCCTGCCCCGGCGTACACGTATCGCGACGTCACCGCGGGGGCATCACCGGCCGGATCCACCGTCCGCGACACCACACGACCCGACCCATCCCGCACGATCGACACCACCGACCCGGCATACGTCCGCGTCCCGATGTGACGGTTCTCCGCGTCATAGGAGAACAGCAGGTTCGACAACCGCGTGGTGTTACCCCGCACGTCATAGGTGATCTCGTCGGCGTTGAAACCGTCCGCGATCTGCGACGCCCCCGACACCGCACCCCACACCGGATTCGACAACAATCGATCCGCCCAGTCGTAGCAGTACTCCGTCGTGGTGACACTCACCGCCGAAGAACCCGGCGCGGTATACCGATCGACAGACCGCGTCCGATTACCGGAGGCACCCGCGGCGGTGTTGGGCCCGCACCCGCCCGACGACGCGAACTCATACGACAGCTCGTGCCCCGGAATCATCGCCGACACCAAACGCCCCGCCGCGTCATACCCATACGTCGACTCGAAGACACGACCACTCTGCGAGATGCCCTCCCGCACGATCCGCCCCGCCACCGACCGCGTCACCTCATCGGTGATCGACGCCGACGACGGGAACGACCACGTCTGCGACCCGATCGTGCCGCGCTTGTCATCCCAGGCCACCCCCAGCGACGAACCGCCCAGATACGACACCTGCGCGATCCGCTGCTTCGCATCGAACGACGACGCCGCATACACCTGACCGTCGAACGTCACCGTGGTCGTCTTGCCGTCACGGTCGTACGCGAACGCCGTGGTCGACGACGGCACACCCGGTCCCGCCGTCGTCACCCGGAGCACCCGCCCGGTCAGCGGCTCGTAGACCGGGGTCGTCACGACGCCCCACACGTCGGTGTACGACACCACGCGGCCGAGGAGGTCGGTCTGGGTCGACGTCGCCGAGGTGCTCGATCCGGCAATGGGTGTTCCCGTGACCGTCACCGTCAGACCGGTCGGCGTCGGCGTGTACGCGGTCGTGACCGTGTCGGTCGCGACACCCGCGCCACCCACGGAGACCTCTTTCACCGTGCGTCCGCGCGCATCGACCGTCGTGCACGACCACGCCTCATCGCCCGTGACACGCGTGCCGGCCGTCCGGCCCATGACGTCGTAGACGTACGAGGTCACGATCGCCGGGCCGCTCGCCGGGGTCGGTCCGGTCGACGTCTTCAGCATCCCGAACTGGCGCGTGCCGGCGGGCACGCCGCAGATGTCTTCGGTCAGTTGCTCCGCGTCGCCGTAGTAGGCGCGGGTCGTGCTGGTGGCATCCGTGATCGAACCGGATGCCGAGGCAGCGGGCAGCGCCTTCGACTTCTGCCGCAGCCAGCCGGGACCGTTCACCGTCTCATGGGTCGCGGTGCTCTTCAGCGCGAGACCACCCGGGTCGACGGTCACCGCGGAAACCTGACCGACGATCGGGTCTTGATACGCCTTCTCCGTGATCACCGATGGTGCCGCCGCTCCCGGGGTCGACGTGGAGTCCTCGACGGTGGAACGAGTCACGAGACCGTAGTCCGGACGCAACTGGCTCCCGGGGATGACCTCGAACGCTCCCGCGCCCGGAGTCCGCCACTGGAGGTCGACACGCGCGCCCCCGGCGTTCTCGTAGTACTCCACGCGGACCCGGCGGACCTCACCCGCGGCGACCTCGAACACCGGACTGTCCGCCAGGGTCGGCGCCTGGTCGACCCAACGGTTGACCATGAGCACGTCGTCGAGCCACACGCGCGAACCGTCGTCGGTGCTGGTGCGCAATTGATATGCGCCCGCCTGCGGGAAGGTCACCAACCCGGTCGCCCGCAGAGAGAAGTTGTCGGCCGAGATCGTGCCGGGCAGGGGCGATCCACCACCCCAGTCCTTCTCGAACGCCCCGTCGGTGCCACCGACGCCGAGGGCGTAGGCATCCGGCTTTCCCGAGAGCTTGCGCGTGTTCGAGTAGTACGCGACCTGGAGGCCGCGGAACCCCTCGTCGAACACCGTGCTCGCCTTCGCCGGCGTCACACCGCACTCCGCGAGGCGCTCAGCCCCGGAGACGGGTCGGCGGTCGGAACCGAAGCAGCCGGGCGGGGCCGCGCTGTACGACTCGACCACGCGGTCGAGCCCGTCGTAGACGCGGGTGGCGACCAAGCCCGTGGAGTCGGTCGTCGACTGGATGAGGTCCTTCGCCGGATGCCACTGCTGCGACGTCGTGACCCCGAGCGCGGACGACGACGACGTCTGCCGCCACGCCGAATCGAACGTGACCGTCTGGGACACCCCGGGAAGTCCGGCGATCGTCACGGTCGTCCTGCCGTCGAGGTAGTCGTACGTCCGCGACGGACGCGCGCTCTGGCCGACACCGTCGGGAGCGGGAAGCGTGATCGTCTTCGCTTTCGTCCCCTCGTAGACGATGCGGGTCGCCGCGGGGTCGTCGTCGCTTGCCGCGCCCGAGACGATGCTGCTGTCGTTCGCGGTCGCGTCGCGGATCTGGCTCAGGAGACCGCCTGCGCCGTTGTACCCCAGGAGGGTCAGCTCGTCGCCCGGGTCCAGAATCGCCGCGAGCTGGCCGTTGCCGTTGTAGAACAGTCGCGACTCCGTGCCGTCGGGGTACGAGATGCGGCACAGCATGTCGGCCGGGGCCTTGGCGAACCCGATGCCCGCCCGTTCGGGGCAGGAGGAGCGGTCACCGTTCTGGTAGGTGAATGAGACCTTGCGGGTGTACTGGTCTCCGCTCTTCGACACCGGGTCGACCACCTCGGTGGCGACGCCGTTGGCATTCAGGATGCTCTGCGGAGCCGCGGCCTTGCGGACGTCTTCGGGAGGGGTGGCCGAGGCCACGCGCCCCTCCTTCGTGAAGTGATAGACGGTGCCATCCTCATCGGTGAAGACGACCCAACCGTTGCCGTCGAGCGACAGCACGCCGTACTCCCCGCTCGGGGCGGTGTAACCACCCGTGGAGGCCTTCGTGTAGGTGTGGGCCTTGCCGGTGGGGTCGGTGAGCACGATCGAGGCGTCGGTGATTTGCGCGGACACCCAGTTCGACGAGGCGCCCGCCAGGGGGACAGAGGCACCCCAGCCCTGCGGCAGGGTGGTGACCCGCTTCGTGAACCAGTCGGGCGGAACGCTTATACGGGTGGGAGAGGATGCGCCGTCGGGCGTGTACTCCACCCAGAGATCGATGTATGACAGGCCGACCTCCTCGTAATACTCGACCTGGATCGGCTTCGCCCCGCCCGCGCCGGTGATCGTGCTGCCCGCGGGCGTGGTCCATCCCCCGCCCTCCCAACGGTCGATGAGCTTCTGCCCGTCGTACGTGAGGCGGATACCGTCATCGTGGGTCGCGCCGAAGCGCAGCGACGTGCCGACGAGTTCGGATGGCACGGTGAGGAACCCGGTCCAGCGCGCCAGGAAGTGGTCGGCCGGGAGCGCTTCGGCCGGCGCCCCGGTTCCCCACTGGAACGACACGGCGGGGTCGGTGCGCACCATCGCGGGGGTCTTGTCGGTGAACGTATATCCGGCCGGGGATGTCGGGGCGACACCGCCGGAACGCGCGTCGAAGTACTCCCCCGTCAGACCGCGGTTCGAGCCGGGGACCTCTTGGGAGTTGTAGGTGAACGACATCCCCATCGCGCCGCCCAGCGTCTGCACCGTCGGTGAGGCGAACGAGAGATTCACGTTGCCGTTGGCCAGGTTCGTCGTCACCGGGCCGGCGGTGTCGTGGGGAGAGGGCCCGGAGGCCCCGAGCCGGAGGTCGGTCCGGAGCCGGCGCACCCAGCCGTTCTCGGTGTTGGTGTCACGCCCGTCGTTCGTCGTGACCGTCCACGAGTAGACACCGCCGTCCTGCAGGGTCCCCGGCGGCACCGTCCAGGACGCGACGCCGTCGACGGCGGTGATCCACCCCGAGGTCACGACGGCTCCGGATCTGGCATCCTGTCCCGTCGCGATCTTGAACTGGTACGTCATCGCCCCCGGTCCGTCGGGATCGGCGACGGCACCCGCCCGCAGGGTCGGTGTCAGCGTCGTGACAGTGGCCGGAGCCTCGGTCACGGGGCTCCCGGGCGTTGCCGTCGCGGCATCCGGAAGCGGCACGGCATTGGTCGTGAAGCTGTAGACCGGGGACTGGCGGAACGTCGACTGCCCCCACAACCCGTCGAGATCGTCCACCACCGAGGCCCGCCAGTAGTACGTGGTGGCCGCGCGGAGCAGACCCGCCGGCGCGTTCCACTGGCCACTCGCGTCCCACCCGCGAAGGGCCACGACGTTGGTCATGTCGGGGTTGGTCGCGACCTCGATCGCGTACTGCTGCCACCGCCCGCCCGGCCGCGTGGCGCCCAAGGCGAAGTGCGGCGTCAGCGAGACGCCGGTCTGGCCGTTCGCGGGGATGCCGCCCCACACGGTCGGGTAGTCCCACGACTCCACCCACAGCTCGGACTGGATGTGTTTGAAGGAGTACGACGAGCCCTCCCAGCCGCCGATCATAAACGCCGGTCGATCACCGATGCGCAGTTGGCTGGCGAGGCGTGCCCCGACTCCGTCGCCTTCGACCGACGATGAGCCGTCCGCCAGGGTGTACGACCCGAGATGCGGGCCCATGCCGTTGTACGAGAACGCGCTCGCGTGCTGCACCCATCCGGTCTGCCACGATGTGGTGCCGTCGTCGTCGTAATCGACGAACATGCGAGCACCAGCGATGAACTGCCCCGGCAGGTTGCCGTAGTCGTACGAGACCACCGACCGCCAGTACTTGTTGCGATTGCCCTCACGGGTGTTGCCGACCATCTGCGCGCCGTACCACGTCGTGCCGTCCGACTTGTAAGCGGTGGTGCCGTTCGGGGTCTTCACCGTCGGGTCGATGCGCACGGGGTACACGCGCTCCGGATCGTTCAACCACGTGCGATCCACGCGAACGTTGTACCGCCACGATCCGTCACTCGCCTGCCAGAGCGAGACCTTGAGCGCCGTGCTGGCGCTCTCGCGCTCGCCCTCGATCCCGCTCGAGTCGGTGGCGATGGGAGTCGGGATCATGAGTACCTCGGCTCCGGCCGCATCGGTGAAGATCACCGAGTCCGCCTCGCCGATGGCGGGAGTCAACGAGCCCGCGTCGATCCGCCAGGTCCAGGAGGAGCGCTTCTCCGGCGCGGCATCCAGAACGAGGGACTCCTTGACCGCGCCGGGTTCGACGCGGTACTCCAGGTCGGCGCTTGCGAAGACATCCTGATAGGTGAGCTCCTCCCAGTCGTCCCACCACCAGAACGGCGCGGCGAGCTCGCCCGCCTCCGCGCCGAGGAGCGCGAACGACACGTCGTGCCCGTCGCGCGAGACCTCCACGGACGGGGCGTCGTCGCGCCCGCCGCGGAAGACCGGGTCGAGGGGATGGTTCCGCACGGTCCAGTCGTCGCCCTCCCGCGAAACGGATGTGTTGACGTCGACCCACTCGCCGCTGCCGTCCCGCGCACGCTCGGGCTCGGACGACACGCGCGTGACCGTCGCCCCCGAGGCGTTCGTGTAGCGCGTGGCATCCTCGGACTCGTCGACGGGGCGCAGGCCGGTCGTATCGATGGAGCGCTTCTCCCACTCCGCCACGGCGTCGGAGCGAGGCGGCGGCGCGAGAGGCGGGATGGCCTCGTCGCCCCCGGTGGGGAGCGTCTTGTCGGATGGGATCGCGAAAGACCCCTCCGGCATCTGAGGGGCGGGGGCGTCCTCGTCGATCGACGGAAGAGCGGCCGTGTCCTCGGGCCGCACCTCCGCGGGGCGAAGCGTCGCCGGCGCGACCGCCATCGCCGCGTCGACGGGAACGGCCACGCCGACGACGAGCGAGACCGTGGCCACCACGGAGGTCAACCAGAAACGAGAAGAGAAGCGCATGCCCACCCCGCGGAAGCCGCCCGACGTGGCGGAGAACGTCGCCTGCCGACTCAGGCTGCGCTGAGGTTAGGCATCAGGTTTTCCCAGGTTCGGCGAGCTCCCGCGTCTTTCCGCGGCGCGGGGCCGGTGTTTTCACCCGCGCGCCGGGCGGGTGGCATCCGGTGTTCGCCCTCGCGGTGCGGGGCTGAAGCGGCGGGAGCGCCCCGAAACACGGGGCGCCGCGTCCGAGCGGGACACCACGACCGAGCGGGGTGCCGTGGTGGGTGCCGTGGTGGGGTGCCGCGCGGCGGGCGGAATCTCGCAGAAGGGGCGGAATCTCGGAGGATCTGCCGTGGAAACTGCGAGATCCGGGCGGAACTGCGAGGTTCGCGACGTCAGGCGGGCGCCGGCCCACCGCGGAACCGCGACGCGCGGCCCCGCGCTCTCACCCTCGGCGCCGCGACGCGCGGCGCGCCGCGCGCGTCACACGAGCCGCGCGGGATCCGACGTCGGCAGCGCGCACGTGAACGCCCGGCAGTCGTACGCCGTCGCCTCGCCGGCGACGGCGACCTTGCCCTCGAACAGCTCGAAGCCCGCCGCGGCGAAAGCCACGGCCTGCTCCGGCGAGACCACCGCGACGACGTCGGCGGCGACCCGACGTGCGGCGTCGGCGATCTCGGCATCCGTCTCGCCCACGACGACCACCTGACGCGGCGACGATGCCAGGCCGAGCGCCACCTCGAGGATCGCGCCGTGCGCGAGGGGTGCCGCCAACGCCGCCTCGGCCGCCGCCCGCACGAGCGTCTCGGCCGCGGTGCGGTACTCCTCCCCCGCGCCGAGGCGCCAAAGGTCGAGCGCGGCGGCGGCGAAGACCGACGGACCCGAGGGCGAGGCGCCGTCGCTCGGCACGCCGTGCGGTTGCATTCCCTGGGCGATCAGGATCGGATCCCCACCACCCGGAGGATGGATGCCGTCGTCTCCCACGCAGGAATCGACCAGCGCCCGCGCCCGCGCGGCGTACGCCACCTCACCGGTCGCCCGGGCGAGGGCGAGAAGGCCGCGAGCGAGTCCGCCGTAGTCCTCGAGGGTGGCGGGGGCGGCGGAGCGGATCTCGTCGAGGGAGGCGCGGCGAAGGGTTCCGTCGTCGGCGACGTTGCTCTCGAGCACGGCATCGGCGGCCCAGCGGGCGGCCTCGAGGAAGCGCGGGTCGGTCCGGGTGCCCGCGGTGGCGAGGGCGGCGATCGCGTGCCCGTTCCAGCCGGTCACGACCTTGGCATCCAGGGCCGGGGGCTCGAGCCGCGAACGGTCGGTCGCCCGGTAGTACCCGCCCTCGGAGCGCTGCCCGTCGATGATCGACTCGGAGTCCTGCGCCGCCGCGATACCGCCCGAGGGCAGTTGCAGAACGTCGACGAGGAAGCGCGCGGCGTCGGTCGCGGCGGCCTCGTCTCCTGCGGCGAGAGCGACCTCGACGAGCCCCGCATTGTCGGTGAGCATGCGCTCGTAGTGCGGCACGCTCCAGTCGCGGCGCGTCGCGTAACGGAAGAAGCCGCCCTCGACGGCGTCGTGCAGGTCTGAGCGCACCATCGCGGAAAGGGCTCGGGATGCCACGGCCGCGGCATCCGGCACCTGCGACGCGAGAGCGGGGTGCTGCAGGAATCGCAGCACGGGCGTGTTGGGGAACTTCGGCGTCTCGAACGCGGGACCCGCGGCGAAACCCGCGTCCTCGCGGTCCTCGCGCGAGACGACCGTGCGCGCAGCGGCGGCGAGCCGGTCGAGCGTCGGTGCCGCGTCGGCGGGGGCCGTCGCCGCCGCGGCGAGAGCGTCGCGGAGGGATGCGCCCGTGGCATCCACTTCTCCCCGGCGCTCGGTCCACGCTTCGCGGACCGCGGCGAGCACCTGGGAGAACGACGGCTGCGGCGGGCGGGGCGTCGGCGGGAAGTACGTGCCGGCGTAGAACACGCGGCCCTCGGGAGTCGCGAACACGGTGAGCGGCCAACCGAGGTGTGGCGTGAACGCGGAGGCGGCGTCGAGGTAGGCGGCATCGACGTCGGGGTGCTCTTCACGGTCGACCTTGATCGACACGAAGTCGTCGTTCAGGATGCCGGCGGTCTCGGCATCCTGAAACGACTCCCGCGCCATCACATGGCACCAGTGGCAGGTGCTGTAGCCGATCGAGATCATCACGGGGACGTCCCTCTCGGCCGCGAGCGCGAACGCCTCGGCCCCCCAGGGGAACCACGCGACGGGATTGTCGGCGTGGGCCCGCAGGTAGGGGCTCGAGGCGTTCGCGAGGCGGTTCACATCGCGCCCGGCGTCAGTTGAGGTCGTCGGGGTGGGTTCCCACGCGGCCCGAGCCGTCACCGGGGTCGACGGCGTCGATCGCGGCCATCTCGTCGGCGGTGAGCTCGAAGTCGAACAGGTCGAAGTTCTCCTCGAGGCGCTCGCGGCGCACCGACTTGGGGAACACGATGAAGCCGTGCTGGATGTGCCAGCGCAGCACGGCCTGAGCGGGGCTCTTGCCGTGGGCCTCGGCGGCGTCCTTCACCGCGGGGATCTCGAACAGGTCGTACTTGCCCTGGCCGAGCGGGCCCCACGACTCGATGTGCATGTCGTGCTCCTGGCCCCAGGCCGCGATCTCGCGCTGGCTGAGGGCGGGGTGCAGCTCGATCTGGTCGACCACGGGGGTGACACCGGTCTCGGCGACGATGCGGTCGAGGTGCGGCACGAGGAAGTTCGAGACGCCGATCGAACGGGCCTTGCCCGCCTCGCGGATCTCGATCATCTTCTGCCACGCGTGGACGTAGTTGTCGTTCTTCGGCGTCGGCCAGTGGATGAGGTACAGGTCGACGGCGTCGAGCTGCAGCTTCTGCAGGCTCTCGTCGATCGCGGCGAGCGGCTCGTCGCCGTCGTGCCGGTCGTTCCAGAGCTTGGTCGTGACGAAGAGCTCGTCGCGCGGGATGCCGCTGGCGGCGATGGCGCGGCCGACGCCCTCTTCGTTCTTGTAGATGGCGGCGGTGTCGATGTGGCGGTAGCCGACCTCGAGGGCCTCGGACACGGCGCGCTCGGCGTCGTCGGCGGGCACGAGGAACACGCCGTAGCCGAGCTGGGGGATGGAGTTTCCGTCGTTGAGCTGAACAGAAGGAACGGTCATGCATCGAGCCTAGAAGAGGCCGACGGATGCGGCGCCGGGGTTGACGACCCCCGCGCGTGTCACGACGAGGCTGTGGCGGACGACGCGCGCGCGAGGGCCTCGGCCACGAGGCGCACGTTCTCGGTGACGGATCCGCCGGTCACGCGGACCCACCCGCCGCCCTCCGCTCCCCCCGCGCCGGGGGTGCCGACGTCCGGAGCGTCGACGACGAACGGCGTGCCCGCGGCCACGGCGATCCCCTCGGCCGCGAGATGCACGAGCGCCGCGCGCTCATCGCGCACGGGCATCCACATGTTGATCCCGTCGGGTTCTCCGACCTCGACGCCGAGACGGCGCAGCCCCGCGGCGAGCCGGTCGAGACGGTCGCGGTAGATGAGTCGCGCGGTGCGCACCGGCGCGATCGACCGCGGATCGGTGAGGAGCTCGAGCAGGATCGCCTGGAGCAGCCGCGACGTCCACCCGGGCCCCAGCATGCGACGCCGGATGATGCGCTCGACGATCTCGGACGGGCCGCCGAGGGCGGCGATCCGGAGATCGGGTCCGTGCGACTTCGAGAATCCGCGCACATGCACCACCTGTCCCGGGATCCAGCGCGCGAGCGTGACCGGCGGCGCCGACGCGATGAGCGCGGAATGGTCGTCTTCGATGACCGTGACCCGTGTCCCCCCGGGCACCGTGAGCAGGACGTCGGCGAGCCGGCGTGCGCGATCGATCGACATCGACGCCCCGGTCGGGTTCAGGGCACGCGGCTGCAGCACGAGGGTGGACGGGCGCTGAGCGAGGGCGCGGGCGAGGGATCCGGGAAGGATGCCGTCGCGATCGGTCTGCAGGGGCAGAGGGACGCCGCCCGCCGCCTCGACGAGGTCGAAGATGTAGGGGAATCCGGGCGACTCCACGGCCACCCGGTCCCCGAAACGCACGACCTGCTCCACCGTGCGCGAGATCCCGTCGAACGCCCCGTCCACGACGGTGATCGCCTCGACGCCCCGCACCGGCCACTGCTCGCGCAACAGGTCGTGCAGCTCGGGGAGCACCGGCAGGTCATGGTAACGACCCGTGTCGGCGCGCGGGCGGGCGAGCGCGAGAGCGCGCTCGAGGGAGGGCAGCATGGCCGGATCGGGCGTGCCGAGCGAGAGGTCGAGAGCGACGGATGCCGCACCCCGGCGACCGTCGCCGAGCCCGGGCGGCACGGCGATCCCGGCGCCGACCGCGGGAGCGGAGAGCCCGCGGACGCGCGGACTCAGCCACTCGCGTCTCTCGGTGCGCACGAAGGTTCCCGCCCGCCCCCGGGAGGTGACCACGCCGGCGTCGGCGAGCGCGCGCCACGCGGTGGCCACGGTGCCCGTCGAGACCTCGAGCGCGGCCGCGACCTGACGGACCGTCGGGAGCCGGTCGCCCGGGGGAAGAGTGCCCTCGCTGACCAGGCGGGCGATCTCGGCGGCGAGGCCCGCGGCGGTGCGTTCGACGAGGCTGTCGGGCGCCAGCATCCGGTCCTCCAATTTACGGGGGTGTCACTCGTGGAAATCGTCGGGAAATGTTCAGGCGCGACAGTAACAGAACACGACACGGCCGGACGGACGGATGGTCGAGAGCGAGGAGGACCCGATGACGACGGTGCGAGCGGCCATCACGCAGACGACGTGGACCGGCGACAAGGAATCGATGCTCGACAAGCACGAGCAGTTCGCCCGGGATGCCGCGGCGGCGGGAGCGCAGGTCGTGTGCTTCCAGGAGCTCTTCTACGGCCCCTACTTCGGGATCACACAGGACCAGAAGTACTACCGCTACGCCGAGCCGGTGGACGGACCCATCGTGCAGCGCTTCGCCGCTCTGGCGAAGGAACTGGGTCTGGTCTCCGTGCTCCCCATCTACGAAGAGGCGCAGACCGGGGTCTACTACAACACCTCGGTCCTCGTCGATGCGGACGGCACCGTGCTCGGCAGCTACCGCAAGAACCACATCCCGCACCTCGACAAGTTCTGGGAGAAGTTCTACTTCCGTCCCGGCAACCTCGGCTACCCCGTCTTCGACACCGCGGTCGGCAAGGTCGGCATGTACATCTGCTACGACCGGCACTTCCCCGAGGGCTGGCGCGAGCTGGGCCTGAACGGCGCGCACATGGTCTTCAACCCCAACGCGACCAAGCCCGGTCTCTCCAACCGCCTCTGGGAGGTCGAGGGTCCCTGCGCCGCCGTCGCGAACGGCTACTTCGTGCTGCAGCCCAACCGTGTCGGTCGCGAGGACAACGAGTACGGCGACGACGCCGTGTCGTTCTACGGCACCAGCCAGGTGATCGACCCGCGCGGCAACCACGTCGGCGCGGTGGGCTCGTCGGAGCACGAGGAGATCCTCATCCGCGACCTGGACATGGACCTCGTGCAGCAGATGCGCGACGACTGGCAGTTCTACCGCGACCGTCGGCCGGACACCTACGGCGAGATCGTGGAGGCGTGACCGTGGGCACCACCCTCCTCACCGGCGGCACCGTCGTCTCGGCCACCGGGCGCACCGCCGCCGACGTGCTGCTGGACGGCGAGACGATCGCCGCGGTCCTCGCGCCCGGCTCCACCCTGCTCGGCCACGACCTCGCGGCATCCGTCGACACCGTCATCGACGCCACGGGCAAGTACGTGATCCCCGGCGGCATCGACGCGCACACGCACATGCAGCTGCCGTTCGGCGGCACGAGCGCCTCCGACACGTTTGAGACGGGAACGCGCGCGGCGGCCTGGGGCGGGACGACGACGATCGTCGACTTCGCCGTGCAGCGCGCCGGCGAGCGCGTACAGGACGGCCTCGCGCACTGGCACGAGCTCGCGGCGGGTAACTGCGCGATCGACTACGGGTTCCACCAGATCGTCGGAGGGGTGGATGCCGACTCCCTCGCCGCTCTGCCCGGGTTGATCGACGAGGGCATCTCGAGCTTCAAGATGTTCATGGCGTACCCGGGGGTCTTCTACGCCGACGACGCGCAGATCCTCCGCGCGATGCAGGTCGCGGCCGACACGGGGTTGCTGACGATGATGCACGCCGAGAACGGCCCCGTCATCGACGTGCTCGCGGAGCAGCTGATCGAGAAGAACAAGACCTCGCCGTACTTCCACGGCGTCGCCCGCGCGTGGCAGATGGAAGAGGAGGCCACGCACCGCGCGATCATGCTGTCGCACCTCACCGGCGCGCCGCTGTACGTCGTGCACGTCAGCGCCAAGCAGGCCGTCGAACAGCTCGCGTGGGCCCGCGACAACGGGCAGAACGTCTTCGGCGAGACGTGCCCGCAATACCTCTATCTCTCGCTCGAAGACCAGCTCGGCGCCTCGAGCGACGAGTGGGGCGACTTCGAGGGCGCCAAGTGGGTGTGCTCCACTCCCCTGCGGTCGAAGCACGAGGGCCACCAGCACCACATGTGGCAAGCGCTGCGTACGAACGACGTCCAGATGGTGTCGACCGACCACTGCCCCTTCTGCATGAAGGACCAGAAGACGCTCGGACAGGGCGACTTCCGGGCGATCCCGAACGGCATCGGCTCGGTCGAGCACCGGATGGACCTCATGTACCAGGGCGTCGTGACGGGGCAGATCACCCTGGAGCGCTGGGTCGAACTGACCAGCACGACTCCGGCGCGCATGTTCGGCATGTACGGCAAGAAGGGCGTGATCGCCCCCGGCGCCGACGCCGACATCGTCGTCTACGACCCGGCCGGACACACCTCGATCGGGCTCGGCAAGACCCACCACATGAACATGGACCACTCCGCGTGGGAGGGCTTCGAGATCGACGGGCACGTCGACACGGTCATCTCGCGCGGCAAGGTCGTCGTCGACGACGGCGCGTACCTCGGCGCCAAGGGCGACGGACGCTTCGTCAAGCGCGGCCTGAGCCAGTACCTGGTCTGAGAGGAGACCCCATGGATTTCGGCGTCGTCCTGCAGACCAACCCGCCCGCCGCCCGCACCGTCCAGCTCTCGCAGCTGGCCGAGGCGCACGGCTTCAGCCACGTCTGGACCTTCGACTCGCACCTGCTGTGGGAGGAGCCCTACGTCGTGCACTCGGCGATCCTCGCCGCGACGCGACGGGTCACCGTCGGACCGTTCGTGACGAACCCTGCGACCCGGGACTGGACCGTCACGGCCTCCACGTTCGCGACCCTCAACGAGATGTACGGCAACCGCACGATCTGCGGCATCGGCCGCGGCGACTCCGCCGTCCGCGTGACGAACGGTCGCCCGACGACGCTCAAGGCGCTGCGCGAGTCGATCCACGTCATCCGGGAGCTCGGCAACTCCCGCGCCGTCGAGTACAACGGCGCGACGCTGCAGTTCCCCTGGAGCCGCGGATCGAAGCTCGATGTGTGGGTGGCGGCCTACGGCCCACTCGCCCTGAAGTTGACCGGCGAGGTGGGCGACGGGTTCATCCTGCAACTGGCCGACCTCGACATCGCGGAGTGGATGATCAAGACGGTCCGTCACGCCGCCGAGAACGTCGGTCGCGACCCCGACGAGATCGCCTTCTGCGTCGCCGCCCCCATGTACATCGGCGAGGACACCCCGGAGAGCCGCGCGCACATGCGGGAGCAGTGCCGGTGGTTCGGCGGGATGGTCGGCAACCACGTGGCCGACATCGTCGCGAAGTACGGCGTCGGCTCCGACGTGCCCGCCGCGCTCACCGACTACATCGCCGGGCGCACCGGGTACGACTACAACTCGCACGGCAAGAGCGACAACGACCACGTCGACTTCGTGCCCGACGAGATCGTGGAGCGGTTCTGCGTGCTCGGCACCGCCGAGGAGCACGTCGCCAAGCTCGAGAAACTGCGGGCGCTGGGCGTCACCCAGTTCGCCGGCTACCTCCAGCACGACAACAAGGAGGAGACGATGCGGGTCTACGGCGATACGGTCATCCCCGCGCTGTCCGAGCACGTGACGGCGAAGCAGTGAGCACCCCGTGACCGATCAGGTCCTGATCCCGGGCGCCACCGAGGTCGTCGGCGCCGCCCGCCCCTCGCGCGGGCGCGGGATGGCCGCCCGGATCGGCTGGGGAGTCGCCGGGGTCACCGCGGTCGTCGTGCTGTGGGAGCTGTACAAGTTCCTCGGACCGGCGGACGGCGTGACCGTGGGCGGGGACGGATCGGCGGGGTCGGGTGTCATCCTGCTCCCCCGCACCCACGACCGCGCCATGCCGCACGCGTGGGACATGGTCGCGCGGATGTTCGCCCCGACCAGCGGCGGCGACACGCCGCCCCTGATCCTCTCGGTGCTCCAAGCGGCCGGAACGACGCTCGGGCTCGCCGCCCTGGGATGGCTCATCGGCGTCGTCGTCGGCGCCCTGCTGGGGATCGCGATGCAGCGCTGGCGGCTGGTCGAAGCCGGTCTCCTCCCCTGGATCGTCGTCAGCCAGATCGTTCCGCTCATCGCCTTCGCGCCCGTCGTCAACGCGCTGGGGACGCAGATCGACCGTTCCGGCTTCCCCTGGCCGCAATGGCTCTCGGTCGCGCTGATCGCGTCGTACCTCGCGTTCTTCCCCGTCGCGGTCGGCATGCTCCGCGGGCTCGACGCCCCGGACGCCCTGCACCTCGACCTCATGCGGTCCGGCTCCGCCGGGTGGTGGCAGACGCTGGTCCACCTGCGCCTGCCCGCGGCCGTGCCGCATCTGCTCCCCGCGCTGCGTCTCGCGGCGGCATCCGCCGTCGTCGGAGCCGTCGTCGCCGAGGTGTCGATCGGACTGCGCGGCGGGATCGGCCGCATGCTCATCCAGCTCGCGGGGCAGGCGTCGTCCGACCCCGCCGCCCCCTGGGCGCCGACTTTCGGCACCGTCGTCATGGGGCTCGTCGCGGCCCTCGGCGTGGCCCTCATCGGCGTCGCCCTTCATCGATTCCGTCGCGGGGAGGACACCGCATGACCACCACCACCGCTGTTCGGGCCCGCGGGCTCGGAAAAGTCTTCCCGAGCGCCGGCGGCGAGGTGATCGCCCTGACCGACGTCGATCTCGACATCGCCGCCGGGGAGTTCGTCTCGCTCATCGGCCCCTCCGGGTGCGGCAAATCGACCCTTCTGCGCCTCATCGCCGACCTCGACACGGCCACCAGCGGAGAGCTCACCCTCGCGGGCAAGACCGCGCGGCAGGCCCGCCTCGACCAGGATTACGGCATCGCGTTCCAGCAGGCGGGGCTCCTCCCCTGGCGGACGGTCGCGGCGAACATCGCCCTGCCCCTCGAGCTGCACCGCTGGCCCCGCGCCCGCCGCGAGGCGCGCGTCGCCGAGCTCGCCGCTCTCGTGGGTCTCACCGACTTCGTCGGGCGCTACCCCGACCAGCTGTCCGGCGGCATGCAGCAGCGCGTGGCGATCGCCCGCGCGCTCGCGGCCTCGCCGCGACTGCTGCTGATGGACGAGCCGTTCGGCGCCCTCGACGAGATGACCCGCGAACGGCTGCAGTCCGAGCTCGCGCGCATCGCCGCCGAGACCGAGGCCACGGTCGTCTTCGTGACGCACTCGATCCCGGAAGCGGTGTTCCTCTCCGATCGCGTCGTCGTGATGAGTCCCCGGCCCGGACGGATCACCGAGGTCATCGACACCCGACCGGGCCGTGCCCGCGACGACCTCCTCCGGGAGTCGCCGGAGTACTTCTCGCGCGTCACCGCCGTCCGCGAAGCGCTCCACGGCGCGCCCCTGCACCGGGCGAACGAGCGATGACGGCCGCTCGACTGCCCGGGTGGGTGCGGCTGCTCGCGCCCCTCGTCGTCGGTGTCGCCGGACTCGCCGCGTGGTACGCCTTCGTCGCCTCGGGCAGCGCCCCACGGATGCTGCCCGACCCGTTCGCGGTGGCGAACGAGTTCGTCGAGCGTTTCGGCCTGATCGCCGAGGCCGCGGGGATCACGGGGACGAACGCCCTCGTCGGCCTCGTCGCCGGCAGTCTGCTCGCGATCCTGTTCGCCGCCCTCGCCGCCACGTGGCGTCCCGTCGACGGCATGACCGCACCTCTCGTCGCGGCGCTCGCCGTCGTCCCCATCGTGGCGCTCACCCCGATCTTCAACACGATGTTCGGCGCGTCGAGCCAGTTCGGCCGCCAGGCGGTCGCCGGGATCGCCGCGTTCGTCCCGGTGTTCGTCAACACCCTCCGGGGCCTGCGGCAGACGCGGCCCGTGCAACGCGACTTCTTCCGCGCCACCGCGGCGACCGGGGGCCAGACGTTCCTGCGCCTCACGCTCCCCACGGCCCTGCCGTATCTCGTCACGGGCGTGCGGGTCGCGGCATCCCTCGCCGTCATCTCCGCCCTCGTCGCCGAGTACTTCGGTGGACCCGCCGACGGCATCGGCACCGCGATCGCCACCTACGCCAAGTCCGGCCGCGCCTCTCTCGCGTGGGCGTTCGTGGGCGGGGGCATCGTGATCGGCCTCGTCTTCTTCCTCGTCACCTCGCTGCTCGAACGTCTCGTCGCCCGCCGCCTCGGCGCGGGCCGTCCGCCGAGCTGAGCGGCATCCGCCCTCCGACGAAAGAGCCTGCACCACCCGACACACGCTCCACCCGAACCGGAAGGACCTTCCATGAGACACAGCACCCGACGCGCGCTCGGCGCGATCGCCGGGGTCGGCGTCGCCGTCCTCGCCCTCTCCGCCTGCGCCGGCGGCGGCTCCGCACCCGCGGCATCCGACGCCGACTTCACCCCGCTGACCTCGGTGAAGCTGCAGCTGCAGTGGCTGCCGCAGGCGCAGTTCGCCGGCTACTACGTCGCTCTCGACAAGGGCTACTTCCAGGAGGAGGGCTTCGACGACGTCCAGGTGCTCCCCTCCGGCGGAGACATCGTCCCGCAGGACGCCCTCGTCGCCGGCGACGTCGACTTCGCCGTGGCCTGGGTTCCCAAGGTGCTCGGCACGCTCGAGAACCAGGGCGTCGAGCTGACCGACATCGCGCAGGTGTTCCAGAAGTCCGGCACGACCCAGGTGTCGTGGAAGGACTCGAACATCACGAGCGTCGACGACTTCGAGGGCAAGCGCATCGGCTCGTGGGGCTTCGGCAACGAGTGGGAGATCTTCGCGGCGATGGCCGACAAGGGTCTCGACGCCTCGACGGTGAAGATCACGACGCAGGACTTCTCGATGAACGCGCTCCTCGACAAGGACGTGGATGCCGCGCAGGCGATGACCTACAACGAGCTCGCGCAGCTGCTCGAGACGGTGAACCCCGCCACCGGGAAGCTCTACACGATGGATGACATCAACGTCATCTCGTACGAGGACACCGCCGGCGCGATGCTGCAGGACGCCATCTGGGCCGACACGAAGCGCCTGTCCGACGACCCCGCGTACGCCGACGCGGCCACGCGCTTCCTCAAGGCCGTGACCAAGGGATGGGTGTTCGCCCGCGACAACCCCACCGAGGCCGCGGACATCACCTACAAGGCCGCGACCGCTCCCGGCGTCAACGCCTTCCCCGTCGGCCCCGTGCATCAGCTCTGGCAGATGAACGAGGTCAACAAGCTCATCTGGACCGGTGGCGACTTCGGCACGATCGACTCCGCCGCGTGGGACAAGACGGTCAAGGGTGCGCTCGCCGCGAAGAACCAGGACGGCCTCAACCTCATCACCACCGAACCCGCCGAGTCGGCGCACTCCAACGAGTACATCGACAAGGCGCTCGCGGAGCTGAAGGACGAAGGCGTGACCGTCGACGGCACGTACACGCCGATCGACGTGACCCTCACGGAGGGCGGCCAGTAGGACGCACACGCGCGCGGGGCGGCCGGATGCCATCGGCCGCCCCGTCGCGTGCGTTCGGGGTTCTCGCCGGGAGGCGTGGTTTACTGACGCCGTGTCCCCCGAACCTCCCGCCGCCCATGCCCGCCGTCGCCCCGTGTCGGGCTGGCGTCGTGGACTGAAGCTCCTCGCGATCGGTCTCACCGTGGCCGTCGTCGCCGCGGTCGCCGTCGGCGGCTTCTACGCCTGGTCGCTGTCGCAGCGGCTGAAGGACGCGGCGGTGGCGCTCCCCGATGCTCCGTCCCAGGCCCCGTCCCTGAGCGAGTACTCGGGAGCGTTCGACGTGCTGATCGTGGGGACCGACGAGTGCGATGACCAGGTCAAGGACGACTTCGGCGAGCGCTGCAGCGACCCCGACGCCGAGGGCATCCGCAACGACGTCAACCTCCTCGTGCACGTGTCGGACGCGCCCCGCCGGGCGACCGTGGTCTCGTTCCCGCGCGACCTGCGGCTCGAGATCCCCGAGTGCACGAACGAGGACGGCTCGGTGTCGTCCGGGGTGTGGAAGGCGTCGATCAACACGGCCTACGAGGCAGGCGGTCTCGCGTGCGTCGCGAGCACCGTGTCGAACCTCACGGGGCAGCAGATCCCCTTCGCCGCGAAGGTCAGCTTCGGCAACGTCGTGAACATCACCGACGCCGTCGGCGGCGTCGAGGTGTGCATCGGCGGCGACGGCATCGACGACTACGACGCCGGCATCACCTGGGAACCCGGCCCCCGTGTCGTGCAGGGCTACGACGCCCTCGCGTTCCTGCGCACCCGCAAGGGCATCGGCGACGGGAGCGACCTCGCCCGCATCGGCAACCAGCAGCAGTACATGTCGAGGCTGCTCAACAAGGTGCGCAGCGAGGAGGTGCTCACCAACCCCGGGACACTGCTGGGGCTCGCGAACACCGCGGTCGACAACGTCACGCCGAGCGAGAGCCTCGCCGACCCCGTGCGCATCGCGCAGCTGGCGTACACCCTGAAGGACGTGCCGCTGAGCGACACCACCTTCGTGCAGTACCCCGTGCTGACCGACCCGGACGACGACGACAAGGTGGTCCCCGACACCGACGCGGCCGCCGTGCTGTGGGACGCCCTCGCCCGGAACGCGCCGATCTCTCTCACCGGAGAGCTCGGGGCGAACGAGGGCGTGACACTGGATCCCTCGGCCCCCACGACCGAGCCGACGGCACCCGAGACCCCGGACCCCGGAGCGACGGATGCCACCCCCGGCCCCGAGGTCGTGGAGCTCCCGTCGAACGTCAGCGGCAGCAAGGCCGACCAGGCGACGTGCTCGGTGGGACGCGGCTGAGGCCCGCCCACCCACGACGCGGCGCTCGGTCGGACCCGGCGACACCTCTCTCGCGCGGAGGCGCAGCGCGTCCCGGCGCAAGGGTCCGCGGTTCCGCCGCTCGGTGCGAGAGCATCGGAGGGTGAAGACCGCCACACGGACCTCCGCCCTGCTCGTGCTCACCGCGCTCGCGCTCACCGGCTGCGTCCCCGAGCCCGCTCCGACGCCGAGCCCGACGGCATCCCCCTCCCCGTCCGAGACCCCCACCCCGACTCCCACCGCGGACCCGCTGGCCGGGATGAGCCTCGACGACAGAGTGGGACAGATGTTCATGGTGGGGACCTCGGTCGACGGGGCCGACCCGACGACCCTGGCGGCGGTCACCGACGACCACATCGGCGGGATCTTCCTGCACGGACGATCGGATGCCGGGGCTCAGGCGACGGCCTCGCTCGTGTCCACGTTCACCTCGGCGCAGGCCGCGGGGCAGCCGCTGCTGTGGGTGTCGACCGATCAGGAGGGCGGCGAGGTCCAGGTGCTGAGCGGCCCCGGGTTCGACGACATCCCGTCCGCCGTCGACCAGGGGCAACAGGACGACGCGACCCTGCGCGGCAACGCGGCGACCTGGGGCGGGCAGCTCGCCCAGGCGGGCGTCAACATGAACCTCGCGCCCGTGGCCGACGTCGTCACGAGCCCCGAGACCGCGCAGAGCAACCCGCCGATCGGCCAACTGGACCGTCAGTACGGCTACGACGGGGCGACCGTGGCGGCCAAAGCCGGCGCGTTCGCGTCCGGGATGCGCGACGGCGGCGTGCTCCCGACGTTCAAGCACTTCCCGGGCCTCGGCCACGTCGGTGACAACACCGACACCACCTCCGGGGTCACCGATGAGGTCGTGACGGCGGACGGCGCCGACGTCGGCGTGTATTCGACGGTGGTGCCGGAGGGGCCGGCGGTGGTCATGCTGTCGACGGCGATCTACGACAAGATCGATCCCTCGGCGCCGGCCGCTTTCTCGCCCACGGTGGTCGGTGTCCTTCGGAACACGGTCGGCTTCGACGGTGTCGTGACCACCGACGACCTCTCCGCCGCGCAGCAGGTGCAGCAGTGGTCGCCCGCCGACCGCGCGACGCTCGCCGTCGAGGCGGGGATCGACCTGCTGCTGGTGTCGGCGGACTCGTCGGTGTACCCGGAGATGCATCAGGCGGTGCTCTCGCGCGCGAAGAGCGACGCGGGCTTCGCCGCGAAGGTGGACGCCGCCGTGACGCGGATCCTGGCCGCGAAGGCCGCGATGCCGTAAGCCGCGCCCTCGTGTGCCGCTGGACGAACGATGACGGGCGCCGTCTGCTCGGCGAGCCCCCACCTCGCGCGAACAGATCGCGCACGCCACCGGGAAGGGCGCGGACGCGGGAACCACGCGGGCGGGGCCGGCGGGGCGAGCCCGCGATAGGCTGAAAGGCTGTGTCTGTCGAACCCGTCATCGTCTACCCGCCCGAGCTGCCCGTCAGCGCGGCACGGGACGAGATCGCGCGCGCCATCCGCGACCACCAGGTCGTGATCGTGGCCGGCGCGACCGGCTCGGGAAAGACCACCCAGCTGCCCAAGATCTGCCTCGAGCTCGGGCGCACCTCGATCGCGCACACGCAGCCCCGCCGCATCGCCGCGCGCACGATCGCCGAGCGCATCGCCGACGAGATGCAGGTGCCGCTCGGCTCGACCGTCGGCTACAAGGTGCGCTTCACCGACAAGGTGTCGGCCGACACGCGCGTGGCGCTGGTGACCGACGGCATCCTGCTCAACGAGATCCACCGCGACCGGCTCCTCCGCCGCTACGACACGATCATCGTCGACGAGGCGCACGAGCGCTCCCTCAACATCGACTTCCTGCTCGGCTACCTCCGCCGCATCCTGCCGAAGCGTCCCGACCTCAAGGTCATCGTGACCTCGGCGACGATCGACCCCGAGAGCTTCGCGCGGCACTTCGCCGCCGCCCCCGCCGAGCCGGGCGGCGAGCCGGTGCCCGCGCCGGTGATCGAGGTGTCGGGTCGCACGTATCCGGTCGAGATCCGGTACCGGCCGCTGGATGGCGCCGACGGCGCGGGCGAAACTCCTGAGGATCCGGATGCCGACGGCCCCGCCGGCCCGGCATCGCGCGGTCGCGCGGGGTCGGGGGCGCAGAAAGTCAGGGGTTCTGCGCGCGACGGCGACGACGTCGACGAGGTCGGAGCCGTCGTCGCGGCCCTCCGTGAGCTCGACCGGGAGCCCGCGGGCGACGTGCTCGTGTTCTTCCCGGGTGAGGCCGAGATCCGCGACGCGGCGGACGCCATCCGGGGGGCCTATCAGAAGGACGCCGCTCCCACCGAGGTGCTCCCTCTCTACGGGCGCCTCTCCGCCGCCGAGCAGCACCGTGTCTTCGAGCGGTCGACCGTCGCGGGCGTGCGCCGCCGCATCATCCTCGCCACGAACGTCGCCGAGACGAGTCTCACCGTCCCCGGCATCCGCTACGTCGTCGACACCGGCACCGCGCGCATCTCGCGCTACAGCAACCGCTCGAAGATCCAGCGCCTGCCGATCGAGGCCGTCTCCCAGGCCTCCGCGCAGCAGCGCTCGGGCCGCGCCGGCCGTACGTCGCCCGGTGTCGCGATCCGGCTCTACTCCGAAGACGACTTCGCCCGGCGCCCGGAGTACACCGAGCCCGAGATCCTGCGCACGTCGCTGGCATCCGTCATCCTGCAGATGCTGTCGCTCGGCTTCGGCGACATCCAGGCCTTCCCGTTCCTCACTCCGCCGGATTCGCGCGGCGTGAAGGCGGCGTTCGATCTGCTCGTCGAGCTGGGCGCGGTGAAGCTGCCGGCGCCGGGTTCGGAACGCCGCGATCCCCGCGCCGACGGCGACCCCTCGCGCCGGCGGGGTGGGCAGGGAGACGATCGCGGACCCCGTCTCACCGAGATCGGCCGCGAGATCGCCCGGCTGCCGATCGACCCCCGCTTCGCGCGCATGCTCATCGAAGCTCGCCGGGGCGACGTGTCGAGCGAGGTGCTCGCGATCGTCTCCGGCATGTCGATCCAGGACGTGCGCGAGCGCCCCGAGGAGCGCCGCGAGGAAGCCGACCGGTTCCACGCGCGGTTCACCGACCCCACCAGCGATTTCCTCTCGCTGCTGAACCTGTGGGAGTACCTGCAGGAGAAGCAGGCCGAGCTCGGCTCGAGTGCGTTCCGGCGCCTGTGCCGCAGCGAGCACCTCAACTACGTGCGCGTGCGCGAGTGGATGGACGTGCACCGGCAGTTGCGGTCGCTCGGCGGCGAGCGGGGGTCCGGCGAGTCGCGCGGCGGCGGCCGCGCGAGCGAGCGCGGCGCGCGGGCCTCTGACCCCTCCCGACCGCACAAGGCGGGACACACCCCGCAGGCATCGGGACATGGTCCGTCGAGCGAGGGGCAGAATCACGCCCCCGAGGGCCACGCCGCCGGCGACGCGATCCACCGCGCGATTCTGTCAGGATTACTCTCGCACCTCGGCATCCTGGATCCGCGCACGATGGCGCAGACCAAGGACCGCAAGGCCCCGGGCGATGCCCGCCCCGTCAAGGGCGAGTACATCGGCGCGCGCGGGGCGCGGTTCGCGATCTTCCCCGGCTCGGGCCTGAAGAAGAAGCGTCCCTCGGCCGTGATGGCCGCCGAGCTCGTCGAGACCTCGCGCCTGTTCGCCCGCACGGTCGCCGCGGTCGACCCCGCGTGGGCCGAAGAGCTCGCCCCCGACCTGGTGAAGCGGTCGCTGAGCGAGCCGCACTGGTCGAAGGATGCCGGCTCCGCCGCCGCGTACGAGAAGGTCACGCTCTTCGGTGTCGAGCTCGTCGGCCGCCGCCGCGTGCAGCTCGCGCGCTTCGACCGCCCTCTCGCGCGCGAGATGTTCGTGCGGCACGCGCTGGTCGAGGGCGAGTGGGACCCCTCGGTGCTCGACAAGCGCCTCACGGCGTTCCTGCGGCGCAACGTCGAGCAGCGCCGTCTGCTCGAGAAGATCGAGGAGCGCGAGCGCCGCCGCGACATCCTCATCGGCGACGAAGCGGTGTTCGCGTTCTACAACGCCCGCATCCCCGCCGATGTCACCGACGTGCGCTCGTTCGAGGCCTGGTGGAAGGATGCCCTCCACCGCACGCCGAACCTGCTCGACCTGCGCGAGTCCGACCTCACCGGCGACCGCGCCCAGGGCGACGACCGAGCGTTCCCCGCGCGGTGGCGCCAGGGCGACCAGACGCTCAACCTCGCGTACCGCTTCGAACCCGGTGCCCCCGACGACGGCGTGACGGTCGTCGTGCCGCTGCCGCTGCTCGCCCAGCTGCGCCCCGACGGGTTCGACTGGCAGGTCCCGGGCATGCGTGACGAGCTCGTCACCGCTCTGCTGCGGGCATTGCCGAAGACGATCCGCCGCAACGTCGTGCCCGCCGCCGACTGGGCCGAGAAATTCTCCGCCGAACTGGCCGAAAAGGGCCCCGAGCACGCGAACGGCCTGCCGAGGACGACGCTCGTCGACGCCCTCGCGGCCCTCGTCCAGCGCGTCGCGAACCAGCGGGTCAGCGCGGCGGACTTCGAGCTCGAGCGCGTCCCCGGGCATCTGATGCCGTCGTTCCGCGCCGTCGACGGCCGTGGGCGCGCGATCGGCAGCGACCGCGACCTCGCCGCGCTGCAGCGACGCCTGGCCGACAGGGCGCGCTCCAGCGTCGAGTCGACGATCGCCCGACCGGCGCAGAGAGCCGCGAAGGTGGCCGAGGCCTCCCCCGCGTTCGCCTCGCGCACGAAGCTCACGACGTGGGACCTCGACGAGCTCACCGAGGTCGTCGACACCCCCGTCGCGGGCGGCGTCGTGCGCGGCTACCCGGCGCTGGTCGACGAGGGAGACAGTGTCGCTCTGCGTGTGGAGGCGACCCCCGAGGATGCCGAGAAGCACACCCGCGCCGGCATCCGCCGTCTGATGCTGCTCGCCGTCCCCTCCCCCGCCACCTACGTCCTCGACCACCTCACCGCGAACGAGAAGCTCGCCCTCGCGGCATCCCCGTACCAGAACGCGAAAGCCCTGATCGAGGACGCGCGCGTGGCCCTGGCCGACGACATCCTCGGGCGCGAGAGCCCGACCGGCGTCGTGCGCACGAAAGCCGACTTCGAGCGGGTACGCGACGCGTTCTCCGCGGCCTCGGTGGACCGCACGTTCCAGACGGTGTCGCTCGCCGCGAAGATCCTGCTCGGCCAGCGCGAGGTCGAGAGGGCGATGAAGGATGCCGCGTCCATGACGCTGCTCGGCGCCCTCAACGACGTGCGGGGGCAGGTGAAGGGGCTGCTCTTCCCCGGCTTCCTCTCGCGCACCGGCCTGCCGCGCCTGCAGCACTACCCCCGATATCTCGCCGGGGCGCTCGAGCGCGTGAAGACGCTGTCGGACAACCCCGGCCGCGACCGCCAGCGGCAGACCGAGTACGAGCGCTCCGCGACCGCGTTCACCGAGGCGGGTGGCGTCGTCCCCCTGCCCGCCGATGCTCCCGCGAACCTCGTGCAGACGCGGTGGCTCCTGGAGGAGCTGCGGGTGAGCCTGTTCGCCCAGCGCCTCGGCACGGCCGAACCGGTGTCGCCGCAGCGCATCGCGAAGGCGCTGAAGGGCTGAGCGGCTACACGCCCAGGCCCGCGCCCCACTGTCGGAGCAGGCTCTCGAGGGCACGGCGATCAGCCGGCCCCAACGCCGCCAGCAGCCGCTCCTCGTTCGCCACGTGCGCGACGAGCGCTTCGTCGATCACCCGCCGCCCCTCGGCGGTGAGCGCGACCACCCGCCCGCGACCGTCGTCGTCGCTCGCACTCCTCGACACGAGACCGGATGCCACGAGCCGGTCGACCCTTTTCGTCACCGCTCCGGTGGTCACCATCGTGTGGCGCGCGAGCTCGCCCGGGGCGCAGGCGTAGGGCTCTCCGCTCCGGCGGAGCGCCGCGAGGATGTCGAATTCGCCCTCCCCGAGACCGAAGCGGCGGAAGACGGCGAGCAGCTCGACCTCGAGCCGGTCGACGATCCGGCTCATGCGCCCGATGATCTGCATCGGCGAGGCATCGACATCGGGGCGCTCGGCGGCCCACTGGGCGACGAGTTCATCGACGTGGTCGGTCATGGCACCCATGCTACCTTCCGTGGAAACTATACTGTCTTCCATGGAAGCTAAATGGCGCCTCGTCGCGATCACCGCCGTCGCTCCGATCGCGTGGGGAGCCACGTACGTGGTGACACGTCACCTGCTGCCGCCCGACGCCCCGCTCTGGGGTGCCGCTCTCCGTGCTCTCCCCGCGGGGCTCCTCCTGTGGGCGCTCGCCCGCCGGCGACCGCGCGGAGAGTGGTGGTGGCGGGCGCCCGTCCTGGGGCTGCTCAACTTCGGCGCGTTCTTCGTGCTCGTCTACCTCGCCGCCCAGCTGTTGCCGTCCTCGATCGCCGCTTCGATCATGGCGCTGGCCCCACTGGCCCTCGCGGGCATCGCGTGGCCGCTCCTCGCCCAGCGCCCGACCGCGCGGTGGGCCGCCGGAGCGGTCCTCGGCATCGCGGGAGTGCTGCTGGTCGTCGGCCTGGGGGCGGGCTCCGTGTCACCGGCCGGGGTCGCGGCATCCGTCATCGCCCTGCTCGCATCCTCGCTCGGGGCGATCCTCACCACCCGCTGGCGCGACGACACGCCGCTGCTCGCCACGACCGCGTGGCAGCTCACCGCGGGCGGCATCGCGCTCGTGGTCGCGGCCGGGATCGTCGAGGGACCGCCGCCCCACGTGGATGCCACCGGGATCGCCGCCTACGCGGGGATCGCCGTGGTGGCCACCGCCCTCGCCTTCGTGTGCTGGTTCACCGGGCTCCGGCACCTGCCGGCCGGGACCGTCGGGATCATCGGGCTGCTGAACCCCGTGACCGGGGTCGTCCTCGGGGTCGTCATCGGCGGGGAATCCCTCGCGGCGCTGCAGGCGGTCGGGATCGCCCTCGTCCTGCTGTCGCTGGTGATCGCCCGGCCCCGGCGCACGAACGCGGGGCCCCTCCCCGTCGCTCGGCGACGAGAGGGGGCCCCGCGGGTGCTCAGCGCTCAGGACGAGAGCGACACCTGACCCAGAGCGGCCTCGACATCGACGACGGCCTTCGCCGACGACGATGTGCGCAGGCTGTTGTCGACGGAGCCGATGCCCTCTCGGTTCACGACGCGGTATTCGTCGTCGGGGAGCGTGATGTCCGCCGAACCCGCCGTCACCGACACGGTGGTCCGACTCGGAGTGGCCCCGCTGAGGTCCGCCGTCAGCTGGCCTCCGGCGACCTCGAACGACGCCGTGTCGACCCCCGCGATCTCGGCCGACGCGGCGCCTCCGGCGACGGTGATCTCGAGCGTCTCGGCGCTTCCCGCCATCTCGACCGCGCCGCCGGCGAGGTTCACCGTCAGCGCGCGCAGGTCGGCGTCGACATCGAGGGTGCCTCCCGTGACGTCGAGGCGCGCGTCGAGCGGTGTGTCCTTCAGGTTCCGGGGCAGGGTGAGCGTGGCGCTCGGGCCCCGGTCCCAGTCGACGAACGCTCCGCGCGGCGACGACACCCGCAGGCTGTCGCCCGTGCGCTCGAACGTCCACCCGCCGCGGCGCGCCCCGCCGGCATCCAGAGTCGCGTCCGCGACGTCGCCGTACTCGATCGTGAGGGATCCGCCCGCGACATCGACCGCGAGATCGGTCAGGCCCCGGGCCGAGACGGACCCCGCGTCGATGTCGGATCGCGTGTCGGCGAGCGTGGCCGCCGCGGTGATCGCGGTGCCGCCCACCGTGCCGACGAGGGCGATCGCTCCGACGACGATCGTGACGATCGACACCGCCAGGACGGTTCCCCGGCGTGAGGTCGACGTCGGCCGAGGAGTCGGCTCGACGGGGGTCGGCTCGAGGGGGGTCTGGGTGGTCATGACGTTGCTCCGGTGTGGTCGTGGCCCAGATGCACGAGGGCGGCGATGACGCGGCGGTTGCCGGTCTCGTCCTGCTCCAGGCCGAGCTTGGTGAAGATGGCGGTGATGTACTTCTCGACGCTGGCCTCGCTCACGAAGAGCGCCGCGGCGATGGCCTGATTCGACCGGCCCTCCGCGATCAGGGCGAGGACGCTCCGCTCCCGCTCGGTCAGGCTCTGCAGGCGCTCGTCGCGACGGCGGCGAGCCAGCAGCTGTCCCACGACCTCGGGGTCGAGCACGGTCGCTCCCCCGCTGATGCGGGCGACAGCGTCGAGGAAGTCGCGGACGTCGGCGACCCGGTCCTTCAACAGGTAGCCGAGCGAGCCCTGTCCGTCGGCGATCAGATCACTGGCGTACTGCTCCTCCACGTACTGCGAGAGGACGAGGACGGCGAGTCCCGGATGCCGCGACCTCAGCGCGATCGCCGCGCGGATGCCCTCGTCGGTCCAGGTGGGCGGGAGCCGCACGTCGAGGATGCAGAGCTCGGGCGCCGTGTCGGCGACCGCGGCCTCCAGCCCCTCCGCGTCGGCGAGGGCGGAGACGACCTCGTGGCCGTCGTCGGCCAGGAGGCGGACGAGTCCCTCGCGCAGGAGCACGGAGTCTTCGCAGATCAGGATGCGCACGGGACGCTCACCTCCACCGTCGTGGGTCCGCCCTGGGGGCTGTCGATGCGGGCGGTGCCGCCGGCCGCGGTCACGCGGTTGACGATGCCGTCCAGGCCGCCGCCCGGGACGACGCGTGCGCCGCCCAGACCGTCGTCCTCGACGCGGGCCCACAGGGTCCCGTCCTCGCGGAGACGCACGTGCACGCGGCAGGCGGTCGCGCGCGAGTGTTTCGCGGCGTTGGTCAGGGCCTCCGCGATGGAGAAGTAGACCGCGGCCTCGGCCGGGCGACTGCACCGACCCGGCAGACGCACGTCGAGGGTCACGGGGATGTGCGATCGAGACGCGAGTGCCGACAGGGCGGCATCCAGTCCCCGATCGTCCAGCACCGAGGCATGGATGCCGCGCGCGAGCTGGCGCAGTTCGGTGATCGCCGACTTCGTCGAGGCGTGGGCCTCGGCGACGAGGGCCTTGGCGGTCTCCGGGTCGTCGTCGATCTTGGTCTGGGCGAGACCGAGGGTCATGCCGATCGAGACGAGCCGCGGCTGGACGCCGTCATGCAGGTCGCGCTCGATGCGGGTGCGCTCCACCTCGGCGGCGCGGACGGCCCCGGCGCGCCGGGTGTCGGACGTACGAGCGCGTTCCTCGAGCTCCGCCTCGCGTGAGGGCACGAAGATCGCGCGGACGATCACGCCGTGCAGCACGGCCACCCCGACGATGCCCGCGAGCGAGCCGACGAACGCGATGATCCCGACGAGCGGGGCGGCGGCGCCGGCGAGCGGGAAGATCCCGAGGAAGCGCGTGTCGGGCCACCCGAAGATCGGGGCGACGGCGAGTGCGAGACCCCAGGCCGAGAGACCGGCCGCCGTCAGCACGACCAGCCCGAGAAGAGTGCCGATCGAGAAAGAGGCCACCGCACGCCACTGACCCGGGTCGATGGCCTGCAGCCAGATCGTGTGCAGGAAGCCGACGAAACCGGAGCGGGGGCTCCGGCGCGGACGCAACGCCGGGAGACCGAAGCCGTAGAGACCGTCGACGCGCGCCCGTTCGAACCACGCCACCGCGAAGAGGGCGTAGACGAGCGCGACGAGGACGATGACGCCGACGAGCATCGCGGCGAGCAGTCCGAGGCCGCCGCCCAGCATGCCGAAGAGGGCGCTGAACACGATCGGTCCGACGAGGCCGAGAGCGGCCAGCTGAGCCGCCGCGCCGGCGATGCGACCGGGGGTGGCGATCCGGATGCGCGACGGCGCGGGCGCGTCGGGCGCCGAAGGCGGCAGCGGAAGGGTCACCGCCGTGTCGGTCGCGGAGTCGTCGCGACCGGGCGGGTTCGGCGGAGGAGGCGGGAGAACGGATGCCGTGGTCATATGTTCCACGGTAGGGGTGGGCCCCGCCCCGGCACCGCCCGGGCAGCCCCCGCCCCTCTTCGGGTTATCCCGAAAGCTCCCCGGGGGTCAGCCATCCCGTGTCCACGAGGGTGCGGGTGATGTCGCCGGCACGGAGGGATCGAGGAGCGATCGCGAGGGCGGGGACACCACCGAGGCCGGGGACCTCCGTTCCGTCCGCCGCGGGTCGGTCCCCCTCGAGGAGGGCCTCGAGGGCGTCGGCGAGGGGGACCGCGAGCTCCCGGGTGTCGGTGAAGACGGTCGCGGCGAGCACGCCGCTCTCGAGCGCGCGGACCGTGGCCGCGTCGGCTCCCGAACCGACGACGAGCGGTACGGCGGGATCGCCCGCCGGCGCAGGGGTCGGCGTGGCCGTCGGCGCGGGGCTCGGTGTCGGCGGGTCGGTCGTGAGCGCCGTCACGACGGCCCGGGTGACGTCGTCGCCGAGAGCGAGGATCGCGACGGCCGAGGACGGCGCGTCCCGCGCGACCTCCCGCGCGCGCTGCTCAGCGGCGGCGGGAACGCCGAGCGGGGCGTCGGCGACGGCCGCGTCCGCCCAGCTCGCTCCCGACGCGATCACGATTCTTCCCTCGATGACCGCCGGCGCGAGCTCGTCGACAGCCGCGGCATGGCGACGCTGCTCCCAGGCGTCGTTCCCGTCGCCGGCGAGCACGGTGACCTGCACGGGTTCGGACGGTGCGGTCGACGGGGAGCCGTCCGGGGTACCGGCATCGGGCTCCGCAGCGCCGTCGGGGCCCGGGGTATCCGTGGGCCCCGGGGTCGGCGAGATCGCCGGGTTCGCGGCATCCGTCCCCTCCCCCGCGTCCAGCGCGTCGAGCAGAGCCCGGGCCTCGGCCCGGCCGAGTTCCTCCGGCTCGACGACCGCCGCGTATCCGGCTCCGGCGACGGGCAGGCCGCGGCCGAGTACGAGCACGGGGACACCGTCCTCCTCGGCGATCGTGGCGGGCCCCTCGAGCTCCTCTGCCGACAGGGGCGCCACGATCACGGCATCCATCCCCTTCGTGAGCATGTTCTGCACCTGCGAGGCCTGCGTGCGCGCATCGTCCGCCGCGTACTGGAGGTCGACGCGATAGCCGCGATCCCGGAGTTCGGATGCCACCGCATCGCCCGCGTGCTCCCACCCGGCGTCGCCGGTCGAGGGCAGCAAGACGCCGATCACCCCGGCCCCGTCACTCGAGCCCGCACTCCGAGCGGTCGCCGTCGTGCACCCCGCGAGACCGAGCGCGAGGACCGCGAGAAGGGCGGCGGCGCGGCGGAACGGCGTGCGGGGGGTCACGTCTCCATCCTGCCGCAGGGGCGGGCGACGGCGGCGCCGAGCAGACGCCGCGCCCCGCCCCACCGGGAGGCGGGGCGGGGCGTTCTAACCGCGGATGAAGAACGTCGGGCCCGAGATCCCCACTCCGTAGCCGTTGCTGAACGAGGTGACACCGGTCATCCCCGCGACGGGGACGGGCGTCGTGCGATAGTCGGCGGTCGTACCGTCAGCGAGGCGTCCGTCGTTGTTGCCGCCCCACGCCCTGACGCCGTCGCGGGTGACCGCGAACGCCGCGATGCCCGACGCCCCGACGAGGGTCGGGTTCGTGAGCCCGCTGACGACGACGGGAGTGCTGCTCTGGTCGACGGTGCTCCCGTCACCCAACATTCCATACAGCTGCGTCAACGTGCCGTCGACGTTCCATCGGGCCATCGCGTTCCCGCCCCACGCGTGGACCGCTCCACCGGCGAGGGCGTAAGCGGTCACGCCGCCCTGGCTCGCGACCACCTGCGTGACGTTGCTGAGGCCGAGCACCTGCACGGGGGACGGGCGATCGTCGTTCGTCCCGTCGCCGATCTGCCCGAAACCGTTGAGGCCCCAGGCGTAGACGTTGCCGTCCTGCAGCGCGTAGCCGCCATAGTAGCCAGATGCCAGCTGCGTGACATGAGTCATGCCCGTCACCGGGACGGGGGTACTCGTGAACCCGTCGCTCGTGGTGCCGTTGCCGAGTCGGTGGTTGTCTCCCCAGGCGTAGACCTGTCCGTTCACCAGCGCGTACGAACCAGCGCTGGCGGGAGAAATGGCGGTCGCGCCACGCGGGAGAGTGGTCAACCGTAACGGCGTCAACTGGTTGCTGCGGCCGTCGTTCCCGTCGCCCAGGCTGCCCTGGTAGCGGAACCCCCAGGCGTAGACATATCCGTCGGCGACGGCGAAGGAACAGGTGAACCCCGTCCCGATGTCGGTGACATTGCTGAGCCCCGGAACCTGAGCCCACGTGGAACGAGTCGTCGTCGTGCCGTCACCGAGCTGACCGTAGTCATTGGCTCCGACACTCCAGACCGTCCCGTCCTGCAGGAGCGCGAGCGTGCCCGATGACGATGAGATCTTCCGCACCGGCGAGGGGAACGCCCGGGCTGTCTGCACTGCGGTGGACCCCGGATCGCTCCCGGTGCCCGTTCCCGCTTCCCCCGCGGAGTTCGACCCGGCCACGTAGACATTGGAACCGATGACGCTCAGCCCGCGGGTAGCGGTGTAGCCGGCGCTGTCGGCGGTGACGGTGAGGGTACTGCCGGGAACGGACCAGGCGTCGGTCGACGTCACCGTGGTCGATGCCGAGCCGCTGGAGTCGGTGGTCGCGCTGACCGGACTCACCGACGCGGCGCTGCCCGTGGTGAACGAGACGCCCTGCCCGACGAGGACACCACCGCCGCCATTGGCCTTCACGGCCGCCGTGACGGTGGCGGTGGAGCCGGCGGTGATGGTCGTGGAGCTGCCGGCGGCGAAGGAGACGAGGCGATCGCCGATGATGAGGAACCCTGTCCATGCGAGACCGTTGACAGCCAGCGTCGTCACGTTCTGAGTGCCGGTGATCGCGACGGGGGCCCAGTTCTGAGATCCCGAGCCGTATCCCCATACCATGAGTGTTCCGTCGCTGAGGGAGGCGTAGCAGCCGTCCGCGTAGCCGGCGATCGCCGCGGCGGTGGATATACCGGAGACCGTCACGGCTCCGGACCGGTCCGCGTTCGTACCGTCGCCGAGTTCGCCATAACCGTTCGTGCCCCACGCGCGGATCGTGCCACTGCTCAGCAGCGCGTACGCGCTGGAATCCCCGCACGCGATGTCCACCGCGTTGCTGACGTCGAGAACGGTGACGGGCGTCTGACGGAAATTGGTGGTGCCGTCGCCCAGCTCACGATTCTGGTTCGCGCCCCACGCGCGGACGGTGCCGTCGGCGAGCACCGCGTAGCCACATTTGGTGTTCGAGGCGACGCGGACCGCCGTGGTGATCCCGACGACGGTGACGGGGATATTGCTGTCGGCGCTGCTGCCGTTGCCGAGCCGTCCCCCGTAGCCGGAGCCCCACGTGCGAACGGTGCCGTCGGAAAGGACAGCGATCCCGTTCCCCAGTCGGATGGCGGTGGAGATACCTGACACGGTGACAGGCGTGGTCGAATACGCGACGTTCGTCCCGTCACCCAAGCTCCCGGACGCGTTCGATCCCCAGGAGCGGATGGTTCCGTCCGAGAGCAACGCGTAGCCGCAGCCGACCTGCGTGGAGATCTGAGTGACGCCGGAAAGACCGGGGACGGGAGCCCACGTGGCGCGGTCGGTGGTCGTGCCGTCGCCGAGCTGTCCCTCCGCGTTGCTGCCGACCGCCCACACCGTACCGTCTTTCAGCAGCGCGAGCGCGAACGCCCTCGCGATCATGGTCGTATCACTGTCCGAGACCGGTCTCTCACCCGCGGCGCCACTCGAGGCGATAGAGACGATCGGGGAGGGGAACTCCTGCCGCAACTGCGCCATGTGCGTGTCGTTGCGTGGGGCGGGCGTCGCATCCGAATAGTTCAAACCGAACGAGTACGCATTCGCGCCGAGAACGGTGAGAGGGGCCGTACCGGAGGCGCCGTTGCTGAGCGCGGTAACGGTGACACGGCTTCCCGGAAGCGCCCACGTGTCCGTCGTGGTCAGCGTGCTCGTCGCCGTACCGGAGCCGTCCGTGGTCGCCGAGGTCGGCGAGAAGCTCGTCCCACTCGGACCGGTGAACGACACCGACTGACCCGACAAGGGCACACCCGATGAGTTCTTCACCACCGCCGTGACGACCACCTGCCCGGAGGCAGGCGTCTGCATCCCCGGCGTGGTGGCGGTGACGACGGGGGCGTTCGACGCCGCAGCGAATGCCGGGGTCGCCGTCACGGCCACGATCACCGGCACCGACCACGCCGCTCCGGCGATCATCGAACGACGAGACAGTCCACCCGATGACGCGTCGGTTCGGACGGGGAGAGACGGCGCGGCGGTATCCATGGCGAGGAGTCCTTCTGATCGAACGGGTCGGCGAAAGCGCGATCGCGCAGCGTGCGCGATCTGGCGTGATTGTCGCCCGCAGCGGACCAGCACGTGGGCATGCCCGTCCCTCCATCGCGACCGGGTGAAGAGGCATTCACCCGGTGCGACGGCGGTTGTCGAGGGTCAACGACGGCGCCGCAGCCACCGAATCACCCGAACGACGCGGGGAGTCACCCCCGCACCGCGCTCCTCCGGGAACGCCGAACGCCCCGCCGCACGAGGCGACGGGGCGTTCGGGGAAGAGCCGAGCTCAGCCGCGCGTGCGGTTCTTGTTCCACACGTCGAAGGCGACGGCCAGCAGCAGCACGAGCCCCTTGATGAACTGCTGCACGTCGGTCGAGATGCCCATGAGCGACATGCCGTTGTTCAGCACACCCATGACCAGACCACCGGCGATCGCACCGACCACACGGCCGACACCGCCCTGCACGGCGGCTCCACCGATGAAGGAGGCGGCGATGGCATCCAGTTCGAAGAGGTTTCCCGCGCCGGGACCGGCCGAGTTCAGACGACCCGTGAACACGATGCCGGCGAGGGCCGCGAGCACACCCATGTTGACGAACAGCAGGAAGTCGACGCGACGGGTGTTGATACCCGACAGCTTCGCGGCGGTGCGGTTACCGCCGATGGCGTAGATGTGGCGACCGAAGACGCTCCGGCTCATCACCGTGGAGTATCCGATGATCAGCACACCGAGCACGACGAGCACGATGGGCGTGCCGCGCGAGCCGGGAGCGACGCCGAGCAGGTAGGTGAGGTACGCGATGAGGGCACCGCCACCGATGAGCTTCACGAGGAAGGCGACCTGCGGCTCGTTCTGCAGCTCGAGCGCGGCGCGCTTGGCGCGCTGACGCACCTGCGAGACGACGAACAGGACGAGGGTCAGCACACCGAGGCCGACGGTGATCCACTCGGCCGGCGAGCTCGCCGCCGGGAACAGATCGGGGAAGAGGTAGCCGCCGCCCAGGGCGCGGTACTCGGTCGGGAACGGGGTGATCTGCGTGTTGCCCAGGGTCATCTGCGTGAGCCCGCGGAACAGCAGCATGCCCGCCAAGGTCACGATGAAGGCCGGGATGCCGATGTACGCCACCCAGAAGCCCTGCCACATGCCGACCACGGCACCGAGGAGGAGCGAGAGCAGGATGCCGAGCCACCAGGGCAGGCCCCACTGCACGATCAGCACACCCGATACGGCGCCGACGAAGGCCGCGACCGAACCGACCGAGAGATCGATGTGGCCGGCGATGATGATCATCACCATGCCGATCGCGAGGATCAGGATGTAGCTGTTCTGGACGATGATGTTCGACACGTTGCCCGCGGTGAGCAGGCGTCCGCCGGTGAGCGCCTGGAAGAGCAGGACGATGACGATCAGGGCGATGAAGATGCCGATCTCGCGCAGTCGCGACGTGAAGAACTGCACGATGCTGCCGGCACCTCCGCCGGTGCCGCCGCCGACGGGACCCTTCGGCGTCGCGGGACCCTGCGGGGTCACGGTGTTGTCAAGCGCTGACATGGTCGGCTTCCTTTTCCTTCGTCATGAGCACCATGAGTGCCTCGGGAGTGGCCTCTTCGATGGGCAGCTGGCCGGTGATGTGGCCTTCGCTGAGGGTGTAGATGCGGTCGCAGATGCCGAGGAGCTCGGGCAGCTCCGAGGAGATCACGAGCACCCCCTTCCCCTGCGCCGCGAGGGAGTTGATGATCGTGTAGATCTCGTACTTCGCGCCGACGTCGATGCCGCGGGTGGGCTCGTCGAGGATGAGCACCTCGGGGTCGGAGAAGAGCCACTGCGACAGCACGACCTTCTGCTGGTTGCCGCCGGAGAGCTTGCCGACGACCACGTCGACGCTGGGGGCCTTGATGTTCATCGACTTGCGGTAGCGGTTGGCGACGAGGTACTCCTCGTCACCGTCGACGAACCCGCCCTTGACGAGCTTGCGCATCCCGGCGATCGAGATGTTGCGCTTGATCGTGTCGATGAGGTTGAGGCCGGCGCCCTTGCGGTCTTCGGTCACGTACGCGAGCCCGCTGCGGATGGCCGCCGGGACGGTCGAGGTGTCGACCTTCTGACCGCGTACGTAGACGTTGCCGGAGATGCGCGAGCCGAAGCTCTTGCCGAACACGCTCATGGCGAGCTCGGTGCGACCGGCTCCCATGAGACCCGCGATCCCGACGACCTCTCCCGCGCGCACCGTGAGGTTGGCGTTGTGGATGACCGTGCGACTGGCATCCGTGGGGTGGCTGACGTTCCAGTCCTCGATACGCAGGACCTCTTCGCCGATCTCGACATCGCGATCCGGGTAGCGGTTCTCGAGCTCACGACCGACCATCCCGCGGATGATGCGGTCCTCGCTCGTGCCGCCGGTGGCGACATCGAGCGTCTCGATCGTGCGACCGTCGCGGATGATGGTGACCTCGTCGGCGATCGCGCGGATCTCGTTGAGCTTGTGACTGATGATGATGCAGGTGATCCCCTGGCCCTTGAGGTGACGGATCAGGTCGAGCAGGTGCTCGGAGTCGTCGTCGTTGAGGGCGGCGGTCGGCTCGTCGAGGATCAGGAGCTTGACGTCCTTCGACAGGGCCTTCGCGATCTCGACGAGCTGCTGCTTGCCGACACCGATCTCGTTGACCGGGACGTCGGGGCTGTCGCCGAGGCCCACGCGCGCGAGGAGCTTGGACGCCTCGCGGTTCGTGGCATCCCAGTCGATGAGTCCGCGGTGGGTGATCTCGTTGCCGAGGAAGATGTTCTCGGCGATCGAGAGATAGGGGCTCAGCGCGAGCTCCTGGTGGATGATGACGATGCCGGCGGACTCGCTGTCGCGGATGTCCTTGAACTCGACGGTCTTGCCGTCGAAGACGATCTCGCCGCGGTAGTCGCCCGCGGGATACACACCGCTGAGCACCTTCATGAGAGTGGACTTGCCGGCGCCGTTCTCGCCACAGATGGCGTGGACCGTTCCGCGCTCGACGGTCAATGACACGTCGGCGAGCGCGATGACGCCGGGGAACTCCTTGGTGATCGAGCGCATCTCGAGGATGGTGCTCACGAGGTCCTCCTTGCAGGGCCGGCCATGGCCGGTGGGGATGAGAGACGTGGGGCGCCTCCGCCGCGACCGAACGGGTCGATCGCGGCGGAGGCGGTGGGGGCGGGACCAGGCCCGCCCGCCGGGATCACTTGAGGTCGGCCTCGGTGTAGTACCCGCTGTCGACCAGGACTTCCTTGTAGTTGTCCTTGGTCACGATCGTCGACTGCAGGAGGTACGAGGGGACGACCTTCTTGCCGTTGTCGTACGTCGTGGTGTCGTTCGTCTCGGGGGTCTCCCCCTTGCGGATGTCGTCGACCATGGTCACGGCCTGCTTGGCGAGCTCGCGCGTGTCCTTGAAGATCGTCGAGTACTGCTCGCCGGCGATGATCGACTTGATCGAGCCGGCCTCGGCGTCCTGACCCGTGATGACGGGGAGGGCGTCGGCCGCGTAGCCACCCGAGGTGAGGGCCGAGATGATGCCGATCGACAGACCGTCGTAGGGCGAGAGGACACCGTTGAGCTTGGTGCCGCCGATGACGGTGAGGATGTTCTCCATGCGCTTCTGCGCCGTCTCCGGCAGCCAGCGGAGGATGGCCGCCTGGCCGAACTCGGTCTGGCCGGAGGGGACCACGAGCACGCCCTTGTCCATGTAGGGCTTGAGGGTGTCCATGGCGCCGTTCCAGAAGAACGTGGCGTTGTTGTCGTCGGGGCTTCCGGCGAACAGCTCGATGTTGAAGGGACCGGCGGCGCCCGTCTCCTTGCCCGAGGCGTCGAGGACGCCGAGGCCCGTGAGCAGCGAGGTGGCCTGCTGCACGCCGACCTTGTAGTTGTCGAAGGTCGTGTAGTAGTCGACGTTCTCGGTGCCGTTGATGAGGCGGTCGTACGCGATGACGGGGATGTTCGCGTCCTTGGCCTGCTGCAGGACGTCGGTCAGCGTGGTGCCGTCGATCGAGGCGATGATCAGGGCCTTGGCGCCCGTGGTGATCATGTTCTCGATCTGCGAGACCTGGGTGGGGATGTCGTCGTTGGCGTACTGCAGATCGACCTGATACCCGAGCTCCTCGAGCTGCGACTTGACGTTGTTGCCGTCGGCGATCCATCGCTCCGACTGCTGGGTCGGCATCGCGACGCCGATGGTGCCGCCCGCTTCCTGCTCGCCGCCACCGCTGTTGCCCGTGCGGTCTCCGGCGCAACCGGCGAGGCCGATGCCGAGCGCGAGGACGCCCGCTCCCGCGATCGCCTTGAGCATGCTGTGCTTCTTCACTCTGGTTCCCTCCATTGGGTTTGTGTCGCGGTCTCTCCACACGGAGCCCACCGCGGTCTCTGCGGACGTCGTCACTCCGGACGCACGGATCGACAGGGCGAAACGAAAGACGGTCGAAACATCTTCGTCTCGACGGATCCGCTCCGCAGCGAGTCCCGTCGGCCGTGTGACCGGTCATGTGACCGTTCACATTGTGTGTGCGATGCTACCCCTCTGCCGGACCTCGGTGTCAAGTGTTCGTTCGCGAGGTGTCCAGCCGTTGCCGAAATGTGACGAATCAGCGGCTCGGCGGAGCGGTGGACGAACGCACGATGAGGCGCAGGTGATCGGGCTCGGGGGCGAGATCCTCACCCGTGTTCTCACCCACCGCCCGCAGCAGATCCCACACGGCGCGGCGGCCGATTCCGAAGAAGTCCTGGCGCACGGTCGTGAGCGGGGGCCAGAGGTGCGCGGACTCCGGCACGTCGTCGAAGCCCACCACGGCGATGTCGTCCGGCACGGATCGACCCACGTCGCGCACCGCATGCATGAATCCGAGCGCCATATGGTCGTTGCCCGCGAACACCGCGGTCGCATCCTCGGTGCGCAGCAACTCCCGGCCGGCCTCGTAGCCGAACTGCGCCGTCCAGTCGCCGAGGACGGGAGGACGCGGCGAGAGGTCGTTGGCATCCATCTCGGCGAGGTACCCCCGCATGCGGTGATCGGCCTCGATCCAATCGCGCGGGCCCGCGATGTGCAGGATGCGGCTGTGTCCGAGCTCGATGAGGTGCCGCACAGCCGCGCGCGCCCCCGCGATCTGGTCGTTGAACGATGAGGTCGAGCCGGTCGAGGAGACGATCTGCACCGGGACCGGGAGCTGCAGCTCGTCGAGGATCGGGACGACCCGGGTCTGCGGCGCGACGGCGATGAGCCCCTCGACGGACTGCTGCATGAGGTGGTCGATCGAGGCCCGGACATCGTCGGGCGCACTCGTCACGAGACTGGTGACGGTGAGCCGATACCCCGCCGCGCGCGCCGCCGACTCGACCGCCTGGATCATCGTGGCCACACCGAAGGTCGTCGCGCGCGGCCCGAGCACCCCGATCAGCCGCGACCGACTCGTGGCGAGAGCGCGAGCCGCCTGGTTCGGCACGAACTTCAGTTCCGCGATCGCGGAACGCACGCGCGCCGCGGTCTCGGGACGCAGCTGAGGGCTGTTGTTGATGACGCGCGAGACCGTCTGGTACGACACCCCCGCGAGCCGCGCGACGTCGCGGATGCTGGGGGCCCGGCCCGTGGCATCCGGAAGGTCGGTCTCGCTCATGGTTCGCCTCTTTGCGTCAACGGTCTCTGCGTGACCGGTCACACGAGGATAACCCGGCGCTTCGCCCGGTGCGCGACGCGGCCATTCGCTCGGGTCAGGATTCGAGGAGAGCGCGATAGAACCGGATGCCGCGGAGCCAGGACTCCACGCGGATCCGCTCGTCCGGGGCGTGCAGGGCGTCGCGCTCGGGGCGGGTGAGATGGAACGGCGCGAAGCGGTACACGTGCGGGGTGAGACCGGTGTAGAAGCGGCTGTCGCTCGCCCCGAGCTGCAGGTACGGCAGGGGGACGACGTCGTCCCCCAGTGTCGCGACCACCGCCGTCGACAGGCGGCGCCAGGCGTCGCCCTGCCAGGGCGAGACGGGAGAGGGGTCGCCGCCGTTGCGCAACTCGATGTCGACCAGGGGGTCGGCGACCGCGCGACGCAGGTGGATCGAGACGTCGGACAGGGTGTCGCCGGTGAGCAGGCGCACGTTCACGGTCGCGCGCGCGGTCGTCGCGAGGACGTTCTCCCCCGCCGCTCCTTCGAGGCGGGTGACGACGGCCGTGGTGCGCACGAGGGCGTTCGTCTCGGGACCGAGGCGGGCGAACGCGGCCGTCACGAGCGGCGCGGACACGGCGGTCCGGCGGAAGAGGGTCCGGAAGGGCTCGACGCTGTGGCTCGCGGCGGTGCCGAGCATCGCGCGCACCGGGTCGGAGAGACGGAGCGGGAAGGGACGGCGACGCAGGCGGTCGATCGCCCGCGCGAGGCGAGCCGTCGCGGGAAGGCGAGGCGGGGTCGAGGCGTGCCCGCCGGCTTCGCGGGTGACGAGGTCGAAGCTGGCGACGCCGCGCTCGGCGACGCCGATCATCGCGGTCGGCGCAGCGACCCCGGGAAGCGCTCCCTCGACCACGGCCCCACCCTCGTCGGCCACGAGCGCGGGGCGGACCCCGCGATCCCCGAGCAGAGCGGCCATCGCCTGCGCGCCCGTGCCGCGGGTCTCTTCGTCGTGACCGAAAGCCAGCCAGACGTCGGTGCGGGGCACCACACCGTCGGCGAGGGCCTCCTCGACCGCTTCGAGGATGGCGACCAGCGCTCCTTTGTCGTCTATGGCGCCTCGGGCATATATGACCTCGTCCGCCCCCTCCCCCTCGATGACGGCGTCGAAGGGCGGATGCCGCCAGGGCTGCCCGTCGACCGGAACGACGTCCTGATGCGCGAGCAGGACCAGCGGAGACTCGGACGAACGACCGGCCCAGCGGTACAGGAGGGAATGACCGGCGACGACCTCGCGTTCGAGGTGCGCGTGCGCGAGGGGATAGAGCCGCGCGAGCGCCGCGTGGAACTCGTCGAACCGGGCGGTGTCGACCTCGGCCGGGTCGACGCGGGAGACGGTGGGGATGCGCAACAGCTCGCGGAAGCGCTCGACGGGCGTCATGAAGCGAGCCTAAGCCCGCGGCATCGGGGACTCCCCGCGCAGAGGGGGCCCTCCGTGTCGGACGCCGCCGATACGGTGGGGACATGACCGGACTGCACTGGGGCATCCTCGCCACGGGAGGCATCGCCCACGCCTTCACCTCCGACCTCCGCACGGCGGGTCTTCACGTCGCCGCGGTCGGCTCGCGCCGCATCGAGAGCGCGCGGGAGTTCGCCGCGCAGTACGACATCCCGCACGCGCACGGCTCGTACGCGGAGCTCGTGAGCGACCCGACGGTCGACATCGTCTACATCGCCACCCCGCACCCCGGCCACGTCGACAACGCGCTGCTGGCCCTCGACCACGGCAAGCACGTCCTCGTCGAGAAGCCGTTCACGCTCACCGCGACCGAAGCCGCGATCATCCGCGACCGCGCGGCCGAGAAGGGTCTGCTCGCCATGGAGGCGATGTGGACGCGCTACCTGCCGCACATGGTGCGTATCCGCGAGATCGTCGCCGCCGGGACCCTCGGCGAGATCCGCGTCGTCTCGGCCGACCACACGCAGAAGATCTCGACCGACCCCGCGCACCGGCTCAATGCCCTCGAGCTCGGGGGCGGCGCTCTGCTCGACCTCGGCATCTACCCGATCTCGTTCGCGGTCGACGTGCTGGGGCTGCCCGAGCGCGTCTCGGCGACGGCGCGGCTGTCGGAGGCGGGCAGCGACGCCGAGGTCGCCACGATGTTCGTCCACCGGGACGGCGCCCTCTCGACCACGGTGTCGTCGTCGCGGGCCGCCGGCGCGAACACCGCGCAGATCGTCGGCACCGAGGCCCGCATCGAGATCGATCGCGTCTGGTACACGCCGACGTCCTTCCGTGTGGTGACGCCCGACGGCGTCGTCGTCGAAGAGTTCACGACCGACATCGACGGTCGCGGCATGCAGTTCCAGGCACAGGCGGCCGAGCGCTTCGTCGCCGCCGGCATGATCTCGAGCGACGTCCTGCCGATCGACGAGACGGTCGCCATCATGGGCGTCCTCGACGAGGTGCGGCGCCAGATCGGCGTGGTGTATCCCGGGGAGCGCTGAGCTCGCCACGGATCCGCGGGTCGCGGCGACGGCCCGCGGCTCGTGCCTGTCGCGGCACGCGAGAGGCGTATCGGGCAGCTCGGCGGCGCTGCGGACTGGCCCTCATGGTCCAGACCGGTGAGACTGGATGCCATGCCCGATACGCTGAGCCCTCGCGTCGCCGTCTATCTCGATTTCGACAACATCGTCATGTCCTGGTACGACCGGGTGCACGGCCGTAACGCGTACTCGCGCGACCGGCAGAAGATCGCCGAGAACCCGATGGACCCTGAGATCGCCGAGCGGCTCACCAAGGCCACCATCGATGTCGGGGCGGTGATCGACTACGCGGCGTCGTTCGGCACCCTCGTGCTCACGCGCGCCTACGCCGACTGGTCGGCGCCGGTGAACGCCGAGTATCGCTCACAGCTGGTCGCGCGCGCCGTCGACCTCGTCCAGCTGTTCCCCGCGGCGGCCTACGCGAAGAACGGCGCCGACATCCGGCTGGCGGTGGATGCCGTCGAGGACATGTTCCGTCTTCCCGACCTGTCGCACGTGGTCATCGTCGCGGGCGACAGCGACTACGTGCCCCTCGCGCAACGCTGCAAGCGACTCGGCCGCTACGTGGTCGGCGTCGGTGTGGCGGGTTCGACCGCGAAGTCGCTGGCCGCCGCGTGCGACCGCTTCGACTCGTACGACTCGCTGCCGGGCATCCCCAACCTGGCGGAGACGAAGAAGGATGCCGCTCCCTCCCGGCCACGGGCGCGCAAGCGCTCGAAGGACCCGGCGGTGGACCTCCTCGAGCGGGCCATGCAGCTCGAGGGCGAGCGGGCGGATGGCGAGTGGCTGCACGCCTCGGCGGTGAAGGACCTCATGAAGCGTCTCG
>Ga0308159_1000492_pt1 | contig 89203 bp, 75 predicted proteins | sample PhyCR1_FD_201040 | JGI IMG/M metagenome (GOLD analysis project Ga0308159, IMG submission 201040) | Phyllosphere microbial communities from UC Gill Tract Community Farm, Albany, California, United States - DLSLC.R1 | ecosystem: Host-associated > Plants > Phyllosphere > Unclassified | place: USA...
GAGTAAATTTTGCAACTAGTAAGCACATTATAGACTATCCGGATTTTCTGGATGTGCAATTGCAATCATTCAGAGAATTTTTCCAGATAGATACCACATCAGACGATCGCTCTAGCGAGGGTTTGTTTAAAGTGTTTGCTGAAAACTTTCCAATAACAGATTCAAGAAATATCTTCGTATTAGAATTTCTTGATTATTTTGTTGATCCGCCACGTTACGATATACACGAGTGTATTGAGCGTGGATTAACCTACAATGTTCCATTAAAAGCAAAGCTAAAGCTTTCTTGTAACGATGTTGAACATGAAGACTTTGAAACCATTATTCAGGATGTGTATTTAGGTACTATCCCGTATATGACGCCAAAAGGTACATTTGTTATCAACGGTGCAGAACGTGTTATCGTTTCGCAATTACACCGTTCTCCAGGAGTGTTCTTCGGCCAAAGCCGTCACACTAACGGAACCAAATTGTATTCTGCACGTGTTATTCCTTTCAAAGGCTCATGGATCGAGTTTGCTACAGACGTTAACAACGTGATGTATGCTTACATCGATCGTAAGAAAAAATTCCCGGTTACCACTTTATTACGTGCTATTGGTTATGATTCTGATAAAGATATCTTAGAACTTTTCGATCTTGCTGACGAAGTTAAAGTTAGCAAATCAGGTTTAAAGAAATATATCGGTCGTAAATTAGCGGCAAGAGTTTTAAAGAAATGGGTCGAAGATTTTGTAGATGAAGATACAGGTGAGGTAGTTTCTATCGACCGTAATGAAGTGATTCTTGAGAGAGAAACCGTTTTAGAAGACGAACACATTGATATGGTTATTGAAGCTGGTGTTAAAACCATTATCCTTTCTAAGGAAGATGGTGCAAGCCAGGCCGATTATACCATTATTTATAATACATTACAAAAAGATACATCAAACTCAGAAAAAGAGGCTGTTGAAAACATCTATCGTGCTTTGCGTAACGCAGAACCACCTGATGAGGAAACTGCACGTGGTATCATTGATCGTTTATTCTTCTCAGATAAACGTTACGATTTAGGAGATGTTGGTCGTTACCGCATCAACCGTAAATTGAAAATGAATACTCCTGATGATGTTAAAGTATTAACAAAAGCAGATATTATTGCGATTGTAAAATACCTGATCAAATTGATCAACTCTAAAGAAGAAGTGGATGATATTGACCACTTATCTAACCGTCGTGTACGTACGGTAGGTGAGCAGTTGTACGCACAGTTCGGTGTTGGTTTAGCCCGTATGGCCAGAACAATCCGCGAGCGTATGAATATTCGCGATAATGAGGTGTTTACACCAACTGATTTGATTAACGCCCGTACGTTATCATCAGTTATCAACTCTTTCTTTGGTACCAATCAGTTATCTCAGTTCATGGATCAAACAAATCCATTGGCAGAGATTACACACAAACGCCGTTTATCAGCTTTAGGCCCAGGTGGTTTATCACGTGAAAGAGCTGGTTTCGAGGTACGTGACGTTCACTATACTCACTACGGTCGTTTATGTACTATTGAAACACCAGAGGGACCGAACATTGGTTTGATTTCATCACTTTGTGTGCATGCAAAAATCAATAATTTAGGTTTCATCGAAACACCATACAAACGTGTTGAAGATGGTAAGGTAGTTGTTGATTCGGATGTTATTTATTTATCTGCTGAAGATGAAGATGGTAAAACTATCGCTCAGGCTAATGCAGAATATGATGATAAAGGTAACTTTATTACACCACGCGTAAAAGCACGTTATGAGGGTGACTTCCCGATTATTGAGCCTGAGAAATTAGACTTAATGGATGTTGCACCAAATCAGATTACTTCAATCGCTGCTTCGTTGATTCCGTTCTTAGAACATGATGATGCGAACAGGGCTTTGATGGGATCGAACATGCAACGTCAGGCCGTACCGTTGTTACGTCCTGAAGCACCAATTGTTGGTACAGGTTTGGAAGGTCGCGTTGCACGTGACTCAAGAACGCTGATCAATGCTGAAGGTAATGGCGTGGTAGAGTATGTAGATGCTAACGAAATCACTATTAAATATGAGCGTAACGAAGATGATCGTTTAGTTTCGTTTGAAGGTGATAGCAAAACTTACCGTTTAATTAAGTTCAAAAAAACCAACCAGAATACTTGTATCAACTTAAAACCTATCGTAAGAAAAGGTCAGAAAGTTACAAAAGGACAAGTACTTTGCGAAGGTTATGCAACTGAAAACGGTGAACTGGCATTAGGTAGAAACTTGAAAGTGGCATTCATGCCTTGGCAAGGTTTCAACTTTGAGGATGCGATTGTAATCAACGAGCGTATTGTTCGTGATGACGTTTTCACTTCATTGCATATTGAAGAGTTTGAATTAGAAGTACGTGATACTAAACGTGGAGAAGAGGAATTAACACCAGATATCCCGAACGTTTCTGAAGAGGCTACTAAAGACCTTGATGAAAATGGTATTATCCGTGTAGGTGCTGATGTAAAAGAAGGTGATATTCTAATCGGTAAGATTACTCCAAAAGGAGAGTCTGATCCATCGCCGGAAGAGAAGTTACTACGTGCAATCTTTGGTGATAAAGCAGGTGATGTTAAAGATGCGTCTTTAAAAACTCCTCCTTCTATTCAGGGTGTAGTAATTGATACTAAATTATTCAGCCGCGCTAAGAAAACTACAAAAGCTGAAGAAAAATCGGCAATTGAGAAATTAGATAAGGGTTATACCAGTATCACTGAAAAATTAAAAGCAGAATTAGTTGACAAGTTATTCACTATTGTAAATGGAAAAACATCTCAGGGTGTATTCAATATTTACAAGGAATTATTAGTTGCTAAAGGTGCTAAATTTACGCAGAAAATTTTAGCAGATCTTGATTATAATCACATTAGCCCTAACAAATGGACTACTGATGATGATAAAAACGAGATGATTAAAATGTTGCTTCACAACTACGGTATCCGTGTTAACGAAGAGCTAGGTGCTTACAAACGTGATAAATTCGCGATCAGTGTAGGTGATGAGCTTCCTTCAGGAATCGTACAAATGGCAAAAGTTTATGTTGCTAAAAAACGTAAATTAAAAGTAGGTGATAAAATGGCGGGTCGCCACGGTAATAAAGGTATTGTTGCACGTATTGTACGTGATGAAGATATGCCTTTCTTAGCTGATGGTACTCCGGTTGATATCGTGTTGAACCCATTGGGTGTACCTTCACGTATGAACCTTGGTCAGATCTATGAAACTATTTTGGCATGGGCTGGTCAGGAATTAGGTGTTAAATTTGCAACTCCGATTTTTGATGGTGCTACACATACTGAGGTAGAAGAGTGGATTGCTAAAGCGGGTGTTCCTGCTTCAGGTAAAACTTACTTATACAATGGTTTAACAGGTGAGCGTTTCGATCAGACTACAACAGTAGGTATTATCTACATGTTGAAATTAGGTCACATGGTTGATGATAAGATGCACGCCCGTTCAATCGGACCATACTCATTAATTACACAGCAACCATTGGGTGGTAAAGCTCAATTCGGTGGTCAGCGTTTTGGTGAGATGGAGGTTTGGGCATTAGAGGCATTTGGTGCTGCTAATATTCTTCAGGAGATCTTAACCGTTAAATCGGATGATGTAATCGGAAGAGCTAAAACCTACGAAGCCATTGTTAAAGGTGAAAACCTACCAACTCCTGGTGTACCAGAATCGTTTAACGTATTGGTGCATGAGTTACGTGGTTTAGGTTTAGATATTACGTTAGACTAATTGAATGAAAGAATGAGTGAATGAGTGAATGATGGGTAACTGTCATTCAATCATTCAATCACTCAATCCTTCGATCATTAAAGAAAGAGATATGTCTTACAAAAAGGATAATAAATTAAAAAGCAATTTCACATCAATCACGATTAGCTTATCGTCTCCGGAGATTATTCTGGAACGTTCTAGCGGTGAGGTGTTGAAGCCAGAAACCATTAACTACCGTACTTACAAACCTGAGCGTGATGGTTTGTTTTGTGAGCGTATTTTTGGTCCGGTAAAAGATTACGAATGTCATTGCGGTAAATATAAACGTATCCGTTATAAGGGTATTGTTTGTGATCGTTGTGGTGTTGAAGTAACAGAGAAGAAAGTACGTCGTGAGCGTATGGGGCACATCGCTTTGGTGGTTCCTGTAGCACATATCTGGTATTTCCGTTCTTTACCAAACAAAATCGGTTATTTATTAGGTTTGCCTACTAAAAAACTAGATTTAATTATTTATTACGAGCGTTACGTAGTGATCCAGTCTGGCTTAATGGCAGAAGAAGGGATCAACTATATGGACTTCTTAACAGAAGAAGAATATTTAGATATCTTAGATAAATTACCTAAAGAAAACCAATACTTAGACGATAAAGATCCTAATAAATTCATCGCCAAAATGGGTGCTGAAGCATTAGAGGATTTATTGAAACGTATTAACTTAGATACCTTATCTTACGATTTACGTCACCAGGCTGCTAACGAAACTTCTCAGCAACGTAAGAATGAGGCGTTAAAACGTCTTCAGGTTGTTGAAGCTTTCCGTGGTGCTAATACCCGTATTGAGAATCGCCCGGAGTGGATGATTGTTAAAATCGTTCCGGTTATTCCACCAGAATTACGTCCTTTAGTTCCATTAGAAGGTGGTCGTTTCGCTACTTCAGATTTAAATGATTTATACCGTCGTGTAATTATCCGTAACAACCGTTTAAAACGTTTGATCGAGATTAAAGCACCAGAGGTAATTTTACGTAACGAGAAACGTATGTTGCAGGAAGCTGTAGATTCGTTATTCGATAACTCACGTAAAGTTAACGCGGTAAAAACTGAAGGTAACCGTGCGTTGAAATCCCTTTCAGATATTTTAAAAGGTAAACAAGGTCGTTTCCGTCAGAATTTATTAGGTAAACGTGTGGATTATTCAGCTCGTTCTGTAATTGTTGTAGGGCCTAGCCTTAAATTACACGAGTGCGGTATTCCTAAAGATATGGCTGCTGAGCTTTACAAACCGTTCATTATTCGTAAGATGATTGAGCGTGGCGTGGTAAAAACGGTGAAGTCTGCTAAGAAAATCGTTGATAGAAAAGATCCATTGGTTTGGGATATTTTAGAAAATGTATTAAAAGGTCACCCGGTATTATTAAACCGTGCACCTACATTACACAGACTAGGTATTCAGGCGTTTCAGCCAAAACTAATTGAAGGAAAAGCAATCCAGTTACACCCATTAGTTTGTACTGCATTCAACGCCGATTTTGATGGTGACCAGATGGCTGTCCACTTACCTTTAGGTAACGCAGCAATTTTGGAAGCCCAGGTATTGATGTTAGCGGCACACAACATCTTGAACCCTGCGAATGGCACGCCGATTACGGTACCATCTCAGGATATGGTTTTGGGTCTTTATTACATTACTAAAGGCCGTAGAACTGATGAAACAAGGGTTGTAAAAGGACAGGATTCTAATTTCTACTCTCCGGAAGAAGTAATTATTGCTTATAACGAGAAAGAATTAGACTTACATGCTTTTATTAAAGTAAGGGTTAATGTTAAGCAAAATGACGGTTCTATCGTTAATAAGCTAACTGAAACTACTGTAGGTAGGGTATTATTTAACCAGATGGTTCCTGAAGAGGTTGGTTATATCAATGAATTACTAACTAAGAAATCGTTAAGAGATATTATCGGTGAGGTAGTGAAAATGACTGGTATGGCCCGTTCTTCTCAATTCTTAGATGATATCAAAGAATTAGGTTTCCGTATGGCATTCCAGGGAGGTTTATCGTTCAACTTACAAGACGTAAACATTCCGGTAGAAAAACATACTTTATTAGAGCAGGCTGCTAACGAAGTTGAAGAAGTAAGAAACAACTATAACATGGGTTTCATTACAAACAACGAACGTTACAACCAGATTATCGATATCTGGACCCGTATCAACAACAGGTTAACTACTTTCGTGATGAACCAGTTATCTTCAGATAATCAAGGTTTCAACTCGGTTTACATGATGCTTGATTCTGGTGCACGTGGTTCGAAAGAGCAGATTCGTCAGCTTTGCGGAATGCGTGGTTTGATGGCAAAACCTCAAAAATCAGGTTCAGGTGGTGATATTATTGAAAACCCGATCTTATCAAACTTTAAAGAAGGTTTATCGGTATTAGAGTACTTCATCTCTACTCACGGTGCGCGTAAAGGTTTGGCGGATACGGCGTTAAAAACGGCGGATGCGGGTTACTTAACCCGTCGTTTACATGATGTTGCGCAAGATATGATCGTAAATTCAGAAGATTGTGGTACTTTAAGAGGTATGTACACTACTGCATTGAAAGATCAGGAAGATATTGTGGAGCCATTATATGATAGGATTTTAGGTCGTACTTCATTGCACGATGTTTACAATCCTTTAGATAATACATTATTAGTAGGTGCTGGTGAAGACATCAACGAAGAAGTTGCAAAACTAATCGAAGAATCTCCATTAGAAGGTATCGAAATTCGTTCGGTATTAACCTGTGAAAATAAAAGAGGTGTTTGTTCATTATGTTATGGACGTAACTTAGCATCTGGTAAACGTGTTCAAAGAGGTGAGGCAGTTGGTGTAATTGCAGCACAATCAATCGGTGAGCCGGGTACACAGTTAACACTTCGTACTTTCCACGTGGGTGGTACTGCATCAAACATTGCTGCAGAATCAAACATCGTAGCTAAATTTGATGGTGTAATTGAGTTCGAAAATATTCGTACTGTAGATACACAAACAGAAGATGGTACAGTTCAGGTTGTATTAGGACGTTCTGGTGAGTTCAAAATTGTTGAGCCAGGAACCGGACGTGTTATTGTAACCAACAACATTCCTTATGGTGCTTTCTTATTCGTTAAAGAAGGAGACAAGTTATCAAAAGGTGATAAAATCTGTTCGTGGGATCCATACAACGCGGTTATTCTTTCTGAATTTGCTGGTAAAGCACAATTTGATGCAATTATTGAAGGTGTTACCTTCCGTGAGGAATCAGATGAGCAAACTGGTCACCGTGAAAAAGTAATTATTGATACACGTGATAAAACTAAAAACCCTTCTGTTCAGATTGTTGATAAGAAAGGTGAATTTATCAAAGGCTATAACATTCCGGTAGGTGCTCACGTTTCAGTTGATGAAGGTGAAGCTATCCAAACTGGTCAGATTATCGCTAAGATTCCTCGTGCAACTGGTAAAACCCGAGATATTACCGGTGGTTTGCCTCGTGTAACGGAGTTATTTGAGGCGCGTAATCCTTCAAACCCAGCTGTAGTAACTGAGATTGATGGTGTAGTAACTTTAGGTGGTGTTAAACGTGGTAATCGTGAGATTACGATCGAATCTAAAGATGGTGAAGTTAAAAAATACCTTGTTCCATTGTCTAAACACATCCTTGTACAGGATAATGACTTTGTGAAAGCGGGTATGCCTTTATCAGATGGTTCAATTTCACCAGCGGATATCTTATCAATTAAAGGCCCGGCAGCGGTTCAGGAATACCTGGTTAATGGCATTCAAGAGGTTTACCGTTTGCAAGGTGTGAAAATTAACGATAAGCACTTCGAGGTAATTGTTCACCAGATGATGCAGAAAGTTCACATTGAAGATCCAGGTGATACTATTTTCTTAGAAAACAATGCGGTTGACCGTTGGGATTTCGCTGACGAGAACGATGCGATGTACGACAAGAAAGTTGTTGAAGATGCAGGTGATTCGAATGAAATCAAACCAGGTCAGATTATTTCATTACGTAGATTAAGAGACGAAAATTCTCAATTGAAACGTAAAGATTTGAAGCAGATTACGGTGAGAGATGCAAGACCAGCTACAGCAAGTTCTATCTTACAAGGTATTACAAGAGCATCATTAGGTACTAAATCGTTCATTTCTGCGGCTTCGTTCCAGGAAACTACGAAAGTATTAAATGAGGCAGCGATTGCAGGTAAACGCGATAATATGTTAGGCTTGAAAGAAAACGTGATCGTTGGTCACTTGATCCCATCAGGTACTGGTGTACGTGGTTACGAAAGAATCATTGTTGGTTCGCAAGAAGAATACGATAAATTATTAGCTTCGAAACAAGAAGAAGTAGAAGCTTAATTATTTTAAATAGCTTAAAATTAAGTCCTCCACTAAAAGTGGAGGACTTTTTTATTTTGAGTAGCCTTTGTAGTTTTAGATAAAAATAAATTGATGAGCATTATAAAAATGCAGCTCTTTCAGGTTTTCAAAAGCTAAGATTGAAGAAAGGGAGGCTGAGCAATTGGTTTCCATAGTTAAGGAAGAAGTTAAATCTGAACTTGCAAAATCTATTTATTTAGTTGGACTAATCCAGTTTCTGCCTATTCGTCGGTTCGGTAATTGGTATTATTAATTTTTTGACGAAATAAAATTTCCAGAGAATTTATTCTTAATATTACATCTAATTCCGCTATCAGGTAGCGGATTTTTTTATTTTTGATCTATTATGGAAGAACAACAAAACGAAAACCAATTAAATATAGAACTGTCTGAAGAAATTGCTGAAGGCATTTTTTCTAATCTGGCCATTATTACACATTCTAATACTGAATTTGTGTTGGATTTTATTCGCGTTATGCCTGGTATTCCGAAGGCGAAAGTGAAATCGCGAATTATTTTCACACCTGAACATGCAAAACGTCTGTTAACCGCGCTAGATGATAATATTCAAAAATTTGAAGCGGTAAATGGCCGCATAAAAACGCAGGAGGAACCTCCTTTTCCTATGGGCTTCGGCGGGCCGACTGCACAAGCTTAAGCTCCACAAAAATCTTACGGCAAATATTTGCTTGCTATGCCAGCATAATATATATTTGTGTTATAACCATATATAAAATGAAAAAACTTCTATTGAGCGCATTACTCTCTGTCCCCCTATGGGTATTTGGACAGGGATTCCAGGTTAACTTACAAGGGCAAAAACAGATTGGTATGGCGGGAGCGGGCTCTGCGCTTGCTCTAGATGAGGCATCGGTATTCTTCAATCCAGGTGCGGTATCGTTTCTTGAAAAAAATTCTATTTCTGCTGGTGTGAATCCACTGTTATTTAAATCTGCTTTTAAGCAAACAGGATCGAATATAACCGAAAATGTTAAAAATAAAATCGCCCCGCCTTTCGAGGCTTATGCTGTTTGGGGACCAAAGTCTAACAAATGGAAACTAGGCTTAGGTGTTTATACGCCGTTCGGTGGTTTAGTAGACTGGGGAAATGAATGGTCTGGCAGATATGCATTAACTTCATTAAATTTAAAAGCGATTTATTTCCAGCCAACATTGAGTGTGAAAATCACTGAACATATTGGTATCGGTGCTGGTTTCGTATATAATCACGGTGACGTAAATCTACAGCGGGCATTGCCAGTTAATTATCCTGATGGAAGATCTGGACATGCAACCTTAGAAGGAACAGGAAGTGGTTATGGCTGGAATGCTGGTTTATATGTAAAAACAGTAAGCAATATTACTTTCGCAGTTGTGCACAAATCCAAAGTAGTTACGAAATTGAACGACGGAACAGCAACATTTGATGTGCCTGAATCCTTGCGCACTTCTTTCCCTGCAGGAAATACTTTTAATGCCGAATTGCCTTTGCCTTCTACTACAACCCTGGGTATCGGAGTTCCATTATCAAAAAGTACTACATTAGCGTTTGACGCCAGTTGGGTACAATGGCGTATTTATGAGGAATTGGCATTTGATTATGCCGTAAATACACCGACATTAGCAGACACCAGATCTGCCCGTAACTATCGTGATGGCTCTTCATTTAAATTAGGGATCAATCATCAGGCATCAGAAAAGCTTGCTTTGAGAGCAGGTGTTGGGTATGCATTCTCACCGGTTCAGGATGGATTTGTAACTCCTGAAGCACCAGATGCTGATCGTTACATTTTAAGTGCCGGAGTTGGTTATGCACCAACGAGTCACTTTGAGGTTAATGCATCATTCTTCTTTGAAGATGTAAAATCTCGTCAGCAAAAAAATATCGAAACCGGCTTAGACGGTACTTTCAAGACTTTGGTTTATGCACCGGGTCTTTCATTAACTTATAAATGGTAGGAGATATCAACATGAAAAAAATTATATTAAATAGTCTTGTTGCTGCTACCATATTGTTCGCAGCATCTTGTAAGCCTGAAATTGAAACACCTGCAGCTACAAGTGCCGGACAAGCTAATTTTGGTAAATACATTGCTATTGGCAACTCGCTCACATCTGGTTTTGCTGATGGCGGTTTATACCTGGAAGGGCAAAAGGTTGCTTATCCAAACTTAATAGCTGCACAGATGGCTACAGTTGGCGGCGGTGCCTTTACTTCACCGTTCTTTACAGATGCACAGTCAAATGGTTCTGGTTATGTAAGTTTAACTGCTTTAGTTAACGGTACACCAACTTTAACTCCGGTTGCTGGTAATGGATGGAGAAATACACCAACCAATACCCGTTTAACAAAGTTTACTGGTGAAATTCAGAATTTAGGTGTTCCGGGAATGCGTTTGGATTTAGCTTTTGCACCTACTTTTAGCGCTGCGAATCCATATTTTGAACGCCTTTTGGGTGATGCCCAAGTAGGTACGACCAGTTATTTCCAATATGTGCAGGGTAGAAGCCATACTTTCTTTTCATTGTGGTTAGGTAATAACGATGTATTAGGTTATGCTTTAAATGGTGCTGTTACTTTGCCGACTGATCCAACTACGGCATTGACGGATAAAGTTACGTTCTCCTCATTGTACTCAAATTTTGTTAATGCTTTAACGGCAGGCGGACAAAAAGGCATTGTTGGTACTATTCCCGACGTGACTGCCGTTCCGTATTTTAATACAGTTACGCCAGCCGCATTGCTTGCTGCCGCGAAGGCTGTTAACCCTGCTGCTCAAGCTGTTTTTATTCAAACGGGTGCTGGTACTGTTAGAGCAGCAACTGCAGAAGATTTAATTCGTTTACCTTTCCAGACTGCAAATTTATTCGCCAGGCCAAATGGTTTGGGTTATTTCTATGGCTTAGATCCTAGAAATCCGATTACAAGCGACTGGGTACTGGATAAAGATGAAGTTATTAAAGTTAAGGATTATGTGAATAGCTATAACAGCAGCATTAAAACGATAGCAACGAGCAAAGGCTTAGCCATTGCAGATACTTATACTTATTTTAACACAGTTAAAACAGGAATTTCTGTTCAGGGAATTAATATCAATGCAGCATTTATTTCTGGTGGAGCATTTTCTTTAGATGGAATTCACCTTACTCCGAGAGGAAATGCAGCAATTGCGAATGTATTTATTGATGCAATTAATACTAAATACGGTGCAACAGTGCCAACGATTGATATTAGTAAATACAGAGGCGTGAAATTTCCAGACAATAAATAATTTGACGCAATATTCAAAAAGGGATTTACGATTAGTAAATCCCTTTTTTTTTAATCAGAGTTTCAATATGTTCAATAATTCTGTTGCCTTGATCTGGCTCGTACCAACTGGTGTCTTCATCTCTTCTAAACCATGTGAGCTGTCGTTTGGCAAAGCGACGGGTATTTTGCTTGATGCTTGAAATGGCATCTTCAAGTGATATTTTTCCGTCAAGGTATTCAAAAATCTCACTGTAGCCTACTGTATTTAGCGCGTTGTAAGCCCTGAATTCAATTAAGGATTTTACCTCTTCTATTAAACCCTTCGTTACCATTTGATCTACCCGCTTATTAATGAGGTCATAAAGAAGTGCCCTATCTGTATTCAAACCAATTTTAATGACATTGAATGGTCTCTGTTTTTTGGTAGCGGATAACATAGACGAGAGCTTTTCTCCTGTGGATAGAAAAACTTCCAGTCCCCGAATCATTCTTTGTGGATTTTGTTTGTCTACTTTCGCGAAATATTCTGGATCAACTTTTGCCAGTTGCAACTGAATAGGCACAATGCCTTCTTCCTTAAATTGTTCATTCAGCTGAGTTCTGATTGACAAATCAATCTCCGGCATTTCATCAAGTCCGTTGATAAGCGCATTAACATATAGCCCCGAACCACCAACCATGATGGCTAGATCATGATGGTCAAAGATTTCATCGAGTTTTTTTAAGCCTTGTACCTCAAAATCGCCAGTACTAAAAAGTTGTAGAATGCTATGTGAATCGATGAAATGATGTTTAGCTGCTGCTAGTTCTTCCTGATCTGGCTTAGCGGTACCAATCTCCATTTCTTTAAAAAACTGACGCGAATCTGCTGATATAATTTCAGTGTCGAAATGTTGCGCCAGCTGAATAGCCAATGCCGTTTTGCCTATTGCTGTTGGGCCAATTATAGCTACCAGCGTCTTTTCTTTCCACACCGCCATTGATTTGTTTTTTGGTTTAAAGCAAAAAGTCAGATGTTTCCATCTGACTCCTTTATTTATGTTTTTAAATTCGACTAATAGTCGTCTTTTTGATTTTCGTCGTAATTTTCATTATCTGAGAATTCATCGCCAAATTCATCGTCTTCAGATTCTTCATCGTCATCACGTTCTTTTTCGTTAATCCCCATTTCACCCATTGCCTCAATCTCATCTGTATCTTCCGGAACAAAATTTAATTCGTTTAAAAAGTCGAATTCTCCAGCTGCTACAGAGGCATTTTCTACATCGTCTGTAGCTACTGCATTTTTCTCGAAAATTTTAGGCGCCTCACCAGCGCTTTTTGCCAGGAAGGGATATTCAATACTTGGATCAGGATCTAAAACAATCTTCACTAACTCCACATGAAAGTCGAAGGGGCGGTCGAAGTTGTAGGTGTAGTAGAACTTTTGGTGTGGATCTTCAATGAAGCCGCTCAGCTTAGAATTTTCCATTAAAACCACCCGATCTTTTTTCCGCTCATTTGGAAGGTAGGCAATTTCGTCACCTTTCAACCAATTGTCTGTACTTACATAAAAAGACGAGGATTTTTCGGCATTATAGCCTGTAGATTTATGGATAGCCTTATGCAGGTCTTCAAATGTTTGGTTTGATTTAATGTCGATCTCTCTCACCACATCATCAAAATCTTCGAAAGTAATTCTGAATTTATAAATTGCCATTATTGTATTTTGGAACCGTAAAAATAAAGTTAATTTACATTAACAACAAACATCATTTAGCGCAAAAGGTTGCCTTTGGGTGCTGTTTGGTCAACTAAATTATTTAAGAACAGGATTTATTCCCATTTGTTTTGCCTGATTCAGCATAAAGTCAAAAGCCTCCTGGTAATCGTTAGTGATTTCACCTTCGAGGATGGCTTCACGAATGGCATTTTTGATCAATCCTACTTCCTTCCCGGCATCCAATCCGAAAGTAACCATGATATCGTTTCCGCTGATCGGAGGCTGCCAGTTGCGGATTTTGTCTCTTTCTTCCACATCTTTCAGCTTCTGTTTAACCAGATCGAAGTTGTTTCGGTATTTTGTTTTTTTGTATTCATTCTTGGTTGTAACATCGGCATTGCAAAGCAGCATTAAGCTTTCAATCTCCTCGCCGGCATCAAACAGTAATCTCCTGACTGCAGAATCTGTTACCACCTCCTGAGCCAATACGATCGGCCTTAAATGAAGTTGAACAAGTTTCTGAACATACTTCATTTTTTCGTTTAAAGGCAGTTTAAGTTGAGCAAAAATTTTGGGAACCATTCTGGCACCTTTATCTTCGTGTCCGTGAAAAGTCCAGCCATGGCCTTCTTCAAAACGTTTGGTTGCAGGTTTAGCAATATCATGCAAAATAGCCGCCCAGCGTAACCATAAATCATCCGTATAGGCACAGATATTATCCAATACTTCCAGGGTATGGTAAAAATTATCTTTATGTCCTTTACCCTTTATAATGTCTACGCCATAAAGCTGTGCCATTTGAGGGAAAATGATATGCAATAAGCCGGTGTCAAAAAGGTGTTTAAATCCGATGGATGGCTTAGCCGATAAAATAATTTTATTCATTTCATCGGTAATTCTTTCTTTGGATACAATGCTAATTCTATCCTTTTGCGTTTTGATGGCATGAAGTGCAGCCGGATCGATCTTGAAATTCAGCTGAGCCGAAAAACGAATCGCCCGCATCATCCGCAGTGGATCATCAGAAAAGGTAACTTCAGGATCTAATGGGGTACGAATGAATTTGCTTTTTAAATCTAACAGACCATCAAAAGGATCCAGTAAATCGCCAAAATGACTGGTATTAAGGTTAATAGCCAAAGCATTTATTGTAAAATCCCGACGAAGCTGATCATCTTCCAAAGTACCATCTTCTACAATTGGCTTGCGGGATTCTGAGCGGTAGGATTCTTTTCTTGCCCCAACAAATTCCACTTCCAGATCATGATACCTGATGTTGGCGGTACCAAAGTTTTTGAAGACAGCAACTTTGGTGTTCAGTTTTTTAGCCACTGCCTCTGCATAAGCGATTCCGCTCCCTACTACTACCACATCGATATCTTTTGATGGACGATTCAGGAAGATATCACGCACAAAACCACCGATAACATAAGCTTCTATGTTAAGCTGATCTGCCACAGATGAAAGGGTTTTGAATATTGGATTTTTGAGATGAACGCTTAAATCCGTTGGAGGGGACATCTCACTTCCATCGCTTAAATTAGATTCCATATATAAAGGCAATAATTGCCAAAATTACTAAAAACATTTGGTGCACAAAGGGTTTTGGCTTGATTTGGCATCCGAGAGTGCGATGATTATTTTCGGATAAACTCGAATTGTCCGCCCGGAGAAAGTTTCATAATGGTAGACGGCTTTTTAACGGTGCGATTTTCTTGTTCAAAATCAACAACCAGATCTACACTATCCAGTATCTCCGGATCAATATCATCGAAGAATTTTGGTGATGGCTGGCCACTAAGATTTGCCGAGGTCGAAACAACTGGTTTACGGAACCGCTGAATAACTGGTGTACAGAAATCGTGCTTAACAATCCTGATGCCTACACTTCCATCAGCGTTAATAACATTTGATGCCAGGTTTTTTGCGCCGGGAAAAACAATGGTTAACGGATTTTCTGCATATTCAATCAAGTCGTATGCAACCTCTGGTACTTCGGCGATATAACTTTGAAGTTTACTATCTACATCTAGCAAAACGATCAGGCTTTTCTCGGCAGGACGATTTTTAATTTTCAGCAACTTCTCTACAGCCTCTACGTTGGTTGCATCGCAGCCCAGACCCCAGATTGTATCGGTAGGATATAGGATTACGCCGCCATTTTTGAGCACTTCCAAAGCTTTATTAATTTCATCTCTTAGCATGTTACAAAGGTAATTTTTTAGTTGAAATGTTAAATATTTGCGTTTCCTTAATTATTTAACATTTGCCATAAAACTTTCTGTTTTTTAACACGTTCTATCCAAACAATCTGATTGTAAAATTATACCTGTTTTATGAAATTTGAGTTAAAATTCGTTATTTTTAATATCGGTTATTTAAATGAAACAACACACAATGAAAACAATTAAAAACTTATTAATGCTGTTTACAATCGTAATCGCATTAGCCGGATGTTCGAGTCTCCGTACCGCTTCTGATTTCGATAAAAATGCTGATTTTAATCGCTACAAAACTTACAATTTTTACGATAAGGGTATTGCCAGGGTTAAACTAAATAACCTGGATAAAAGGCGTTTGGTAACAGCGGTTGAGGCTGAGCTGAATGCTAAAGGTTTTACTAAATCAGAAAGGCCTGATATGTTGGTTAACTTAGTAGTTGTAGCAAGAGAAAAAACTGATATCTACGGTCCTGGTTACTACGGTGGCTGGGGTTGGGGCGGCGGCTGGGGCTGGCGCGGTGGTTGGGGCTCGCCATTCTGGGGCGGCGGCAACTATGTAAATCAGTACATTGAAGGCACAATTATTATAGATTTCCTTGATCCTGCTAAAAAAGAATTATTTTGGCATGGCAGGGGAAGCGGCTTTAACTTAGATAATCTTAAGAAAAGGGAAGAACGCCTTTATACTGGTGTCAGAGAGATTTTAGCACAATATCCGCCAAATGCGTTAGCTGCAAAATAATAGCAGTTAACTGATCAAATTTTGATAGCAATTCATTAATTGCTGTGTAACCAGAGGGCTGTTGAATTTTTGAACAAATTCCAGCCCTTTTTCTTTCATCTCATTTTGTAAGTTGACATTCTCCAAAACTTGGTTGATATGGAAACTTAATCCGGCACTATCTTCGGGATTAACATAGATGCTATTGGGTCCTCCGGCTTCTTCTAAGCAAGAGCCCGTGGCTGCGATTACCGGTACTTTTGAATATAAAGCTTCTATAATAGGAATTCCAAAGCCCTCGTAAAAAGAGGGATAAACAAAGAGGCTGGCCATTTGATAGATGCCAGGTAAATCTGCGAAAGGGATGTTTTTGAGAAAAATTATACGATTTCGGAGGCCTAACTTCTCGATTTCTTTTTCTACTTCTTTAAAATACGAGGTCTGTTTCCCGATAACGACTAATTTGTATTGATCATGAACATTTTTGAGCGACTGGATAATTAATTTAAGATTTTTGCGCTGCTCAATTGTGCCTACATTTAAAATGTATTGATCTGGAAGCTTATAAGTAAGTTTGATACGTTTTAGGCTTTGCACTGGCAATGGTTCTTTGAAACTGTCATCACAACTTTGATAGATAACTTCAATTTTAGCTGGGTCTGTTCCATAGAATTCAACAATATCTGCTTTCGTTTTTTCGCTGATCGCAATGATTTTATCAGCTCTTTTGCAGGCTGATTTACTTTTCCATTCGTAAAGCTTCCGATCGATAAATTGATAATATTCTGGAAATCGGAGGAAGATCAGGTCGTGAATAGTTACTATTGATTTGATTTTAGTATGCTGAATGGCGAAAGGAATTTCATGGCTTAAACCATGAAAAATCTGCACGTGGTCTCTACCTAAATCCTTTAAAATGTTTAATGTTCTCCAAAGGAATGTACCGTCTTTTGGTAACTTCAATGTGATGTTATCCTGTGCTAAAAATAGGTCTATCTGTTTATGGCTTTTTACCTTTGGCGAATAAACCAGGTATTGATTTTCAGGATATTGACTGGCCAGCGATTCGATTAATGATCGGCTATAATTGCCCAGCCCGGTTAAATTGTTTGCTGCACGTTTGCCATCAAAACCTATTTTAAGATTAAAGCTTAAAGCCGAAAGTGCTAAGCTTGATTGATCAAGTTTAGCACTTTCGGCTTGTAAAATTTGCTTTTCGCTTTCAGCTTTCAATTTTTGCTTTTCGCTTATACTGCAACATTATTTTCCCTCAACGCATCGTTAAGTGAAGTCTTTTTGTCTGTGCTCTCTTTACGTTTACCAATAATTAATGCACAAGGAACCTGATAGTCGCCAGCAGGATATTTTTTTGTATAACTTCCAGGAATTACTACCGAGCGGGCCGGTACAATGCCTTTGTATTCAATAGGTGTTGGGCCAGTTACATCGATAATTTTAGTTGATGCAGTTAATACCACATTAGCACCTAAAACAGCTTCTCTTTCAACTTTCACGCCTTCAACTACAATTACTCTTGAACCTAAAAATGCATCATCTTCGATAATTACAGGTGCTGCCTGAACTGGTTCCAAAACACCGCCGATACCGACGCCACCACTTAAGTGAACACGTTTACCAATCTGCGCGCATGATCCAACTGTAGCCCAGGTATCTACCATTGTACCTTCATCAACATAAGCACCAATGTTTACGTATGATGGCATCATGATTACACCTTTAGCCAAAAATGCACCATAACGGGCGCTTGCCATAGGTACCACACGAACACCAGTTGCTTTATAGTCTGTTTTTAAATCCATCTTATCGTGGTAAACAAAAGGACCGCTTTTAATTTCTTTCATCTCGCGAATCGGGAAATATAAAATAACAGCTTTTTTTACCCACTCATTAATGCCCCAGGAATTTAAAACTGGTTCAGCAACACGAATTTCGCCTTTATCTAATCCCTGAATTACGGTTTCGATGGCTTCGCAATAGTTGCTATACTTTAAAAGGGTTCTATCTTCCCAAGCGGCTTCAATTAATTTCTTTAAATCTGAATACATGATGTTTTTAAATTTTACGCAAAATAACTTAAAATTTTTGGCTTTTTAGTTTTTTAGGTGTTTGGTTTTTTGGGTTAGGGTTGCTTAACTTTGTTTTTCAAATTTTGAGCGTTTTGGATTTTAATTTAGGTTTTTACCAATCAATTAAAAAACCAACCAACTAACAAACCACTAATGGCAGAGGCAGAGAAACTTAGAATAGATAAATATTTGTGGGCAATCAGGTTGTTTAAAACCAGAAGCTTAGCAACAGAGGCTTGTAAAGCAGGAAGGGTAAAGTTGAAAGGCCAGAACATAAAACCATCAACAGTTGTTAAAATCGGTGATGTTTACCAGGTTTCGAAGGGGATAGAGAAAAAAGTGATTGAAGTTGTAGACTTTTCCTACAATAGAACAGATTCGCCAACTGCACTTACGAAGTACAAAGATTTAACACCCGTTGAAGAGACACATGCCTTTAAATCCGCATTTCATTCGCCTAATTTAAAGCGAGATCGTGGTGCGGGTAGACCTACCAAAAAGGATAGGAGGGAAACTGATGATCTAATTAGCGGAATGTTCGAGGATGATAATTAAATAGTCATCAGTCTGTGAGTCTGAAGTCGTTAGTCGACTCATGACTTAAGACTATAGATTGAAGACCAAAATAACGCATTCGATAACTCATCATCGCAGTTTTCCCTAATTTTTCAATTAATTTATAGTTCGCTACTGCGCCAACTGCCGCACCGATAAATGGAACCATTTGGGCTAACTTTGCCAAATCAATATAATCACGATATTGTTGTTGAAAAGTTAACCAGTCAAACTCATCGATATTAATTGGTAACTGGTGAGCAAGCTCATCCCAGTTTTGCATTTTCATATAGATATTTTTACTTTCATCTTTGCTGGAGAAAGCCAGTTGAAAGATGTGAAGAATGTATAATCGCTCGCGGTAATCTTTCACATCATAGCCGTACACTGCAGCAACATCAAAAAGCATTTTCATCTTAATAGTTAGCAATAGTGGGAAATCGGCCAGGCTCATTAAAAATCCTCCCGCACCTGTAATACCACCTTCAGCAGCTCCTGTTTTTTTATAAGTCTCTATCTTCTGTTTTACCAATGCCTCCCGGTGCATCAATGTTAAATCTAAAACAGGTTTCGAAGTGGTAAATGTTGATCCAAATAAGACCGCTTTGACCATTTGCTTAATTGCTGTTGTGATTGCGTTATGGATTTTATCAGGAATGTAGCTGTTAATCTTTTTTTGAACGCTGTCGGTCACTTTGCTGAAAAGAGAAGATTTCTGCAAAGTTTTAAACTTCCAAAAATCCAGTTCATTCGTAATTTTTTGCTCGTAAGTCATTCCGCTTCGTTTATACTGAGACGTTTGATCGGCTCGAATTGTTTCAATCCAATCTTAATATTCAAGCCTAAGTGGAGAAGTTTTCCAAAGATCAAAAGCTTCCATGGCTTCGTTGCGCAGCATCTGTACTACTGGTAAGGTTCGTTTTTCCATTGGCTTTTCAATTTCCTCATAAATGAATTTATCACTAAAGCCAATATTTTCTGCATCTACTTTTGTATTAGCATAATAGATTGTCCCAATTCTGGCCCAGTAGATTGCGGCCAGACACATGGGGCAAGGTTCGCAGCTGGTGTAGATTACACATCCTGTTAAATCGAAAGTGTTGAGTTCGGTACATGCCAAACGGATTGCTGAAACTTCTGCATGTGCAGTTGGGTCGTTTGTTGAGGTAACTTTGTTTGCAGAACCGGCTACTAACTTCCCATCTTTAACTACAACGGCACCAAAAGGACCTCCTATGTTCTCGCTTACATTCTCTATCGACAGCGAAATAGCCATCTTCATAAATTCTTCGTGTTGTTTTTCGTTCTCCATCAAAAAAATTAAGCAAAAAAAATGCCCCGATTAATTCGGGGCATTTAAAACGTTCGTTTTAAAAACTATTTTTTAGTGTATTCTGCGTTTAATCCTTTAATTACTTCAGAAGTTATATCTAAACTTTCGTCTGCAAAAAGAATGGCACTATTACCTTTAGAGAAAGTTAAGACCATTTTGTAGCCTTTTTCTTTAGAATATGTTTTTAAATAACCAGCTACTTTATCATAAAGCTTTTCAGTTTCTACAGCCTGTTCATTTTGTAAAGCACCGCCAGCATTTTGTTGGTAAGCTTGTAATTCCTGACCTTTTCTACCTAAACGCTCTTCAGTAGTTTTGCGTTGATCTGCAGAGAGTGTACCTGCAGATTGCTGATATTGAGTTACTTCGCGTTGATAAGCTTGTTGTTTCGATTGTAAATCTGCCTGAGCATTTTTAGTTTTAGTTTCGAATTTAGTTCTCAAATCTTTGTAATACTCGTATTTATTCAATAATGAATCTTGATTTACAAATACTATTTTTTCATTAACAGAAACTGCCGCAGTTGTGCTATCTGTCTTTTTAGTTTCAGTTGTTTTAGCGTCTTTGTTTTGGCATGCGGAAAAAGCTGTAATTAATGCAGCAGTAGCAAATAAACCAAAGGTTTTAAAGGTTTTTCTTTCCATTATTGTTTAATAAATTTTAGCAAACTTATAGAAATTAGTTTTTATATCCAATTTGAAAGTACTGGTGTTGCAAATAGTTAGGGAATCAGGTGGTTTAAGAAGCATGGATAAACGAGGCATAAGTTCCTAGAGAAACGCAGATTTGGGGCAGGTCTACTTGATGGCTGCTCAGTTTTTTTAATTATTTAACTGGATTGATACTGCCCATATGCGCTTAATTCATTCAGTTCTGATAGGCTCATCTTTCTCCTCTTAACTTATATAAGGCAGATGAACATAAAACAGTATGTTTTCTCGAGTATCTGGTCAATCTGTCTGTGGGTAATTGCCCCTTCCAAATGGCCTAATTCACCTGTAAAACTGCTATTGGTGCGCTTGCAATGGGCTTTTACGTAGGGGAAGTGAGCAGTTTTCAAGACTTTGAAACTTATCCACATATTAGCAAAAGTGCCAAATTTTCCGTATTTTTGATTCTTATAGTTTTCAATTAAAATATGAGCGAAGAACAAGATTTAAAGTCAAATTATTCGGCAGATAATATACAGGTTTTAGAAGGTTTGGAAGCGGTGCGTAAGCGCCCTTCGATGTATATAGGTGATACAGGCGTAAAAGGTTTGCACCACTTGGTTTACGAGGTTGTGGATAACTCTATTGATGAGGCTTTGGCCGGTCACGCAGATACAATTGATGTAAGGATCCTTGCTGGAAACTCTATTAGGGTAGAAGATAATGGTCGTGGTATTCCAACCGGGATCAATAAAAAAGAAAATAAGTCTGCGCTAGAAATCGTAATGACGGTTTTGCATGCAGGTGGTAAATTTGATAAAGATACTTATAAAGTTTCTGGTGGTTTACACGGTGTGGGTGTAAGTTGCGTAAATGCATTATCTACAGATTTAAAGGCGGAAGTACACCGTGAAGGTAAAATCTGGATGCAGGAATACAAAATTGGTGTTCCACAGTACGACGTTAAAGAGGTTGGAACAACTGATAAACGCGGTACTATTGTAACTTTCAGTCCGGATGCGACTATTTTTACGCAGACCACAGAATACAAATATGATACCCTGGCTGGTCGTTTACGCGAACTGGCTTTCTTAAATAAAGGGATTACTTTAACATTGACTGATGAGCGTGAGACTTTGGAAGATGGTACATTCTTTTCAGAGGTTTTCCATTCAGATGGTGGTTTGAAGGAGTTTGTTGCATTTTTAGATGGAACAAGGGCTTCATTTTTGCCAGAGCCGATTTACATAGATGGTATTAAAAATGGTGTCCCGGTAGAATTGGCTTTTCAATACAATGATAGTTATTCAGAGAATGTTCACTCATACGTAAATAACATTAATACACACGAGGGTGGAACACACATTGCTGGTTTCCGTAGAGGTTTAACACGTACTTTAAAAAGTTATGCTGATAAATCTGGCTTGTTAAAAAACCTGAAAATGGAAATCACTGGTGATGACTTTAGAGAAGGGCTAACAGCTGTAGTTTCAGTTAAAGTACAAGAGCCGCAATTCGAAGGTCAAACGAAAACTAAGCTGGGTAACAGTGAGGTAATGGGTGCGGTAGATGTGGCTGTTGGCGAGGCATTGGGTGCTTACCTGGAAGAAAATCCGAAGGAAGCCAAGATGATCGTTAATAAGGTGATTTTGGCGGCAACTGCACGTGCTGCGGCTCGTAAGGCCCGCGAAATGGTGCAACGTAAAAGTGTAATGGGTGGTTCTGGCTTGCCAGGTAAACTTGCCGATTGCTCTGATAGTGATCCTGTTAAATGTGAGATTTATCTGGTAGAGGGTGACTCTGCGGGTGGTACTGCTAAACAAGGTCGTGATAGAAACATTCAGGCTATTTTACCGCTAAAAGGTAAAATTTTGAATGTGGAGAAAGCGATGGAACATAAAATCTACGAAAATGACGAGATTAAAAACATGTTTACTGCCATTGGTGTAAGCATCGGTACGCCGGAAGATGATAAGGCCTTGAACTTAACTAAACTCCGTTACCATAAAATCGTAATCATGACGGATGCGGATATTGACGGTTCTCACATTACCACCCTGATTTTAACATTCTTCTACCGTTATATGAGGGCATTAATTGAGGCTGGTTATGTTTATATTGCTTCACCGCCGCTTTATCAGGTTAAAAAAGGTAAGGATTTCGAATATTGCTGGAATGATGTACAACGCGATGCAGCTGTACAAAGGATTAAAGGTAATGGTAAAGAAGATAGCGTACACATTCAACGTTATAAGGGTTTGGGTGAGATGAATGCCGAACAACTCTGGGATACTACCCTAAACCCTGCCACACGTACGCTGTTACAAGCAACTATTGAAAGTGCTGCGGAATGTGACCATACTTTCTCCATGTTAATGGGTGATGAAGTTGCGCCAAGAAGAGAGTTTATTGAGCGTAATGCAAAATATGCTAAAATTGATGCATAATTTATAATCCTTTTACGGGAATTTTAATACGAAACCCTCTTCAATTTTATTTGGAGAGGGTTTCTTTTTTAAACGGTACTACTGAAGTTATTGGATCTTCTTCAGCGTATATTTATAAGTCATTGTGGCAATAGTTATTGCTGGAGGCGGTGCCACGGCATCAGCTTTGCAATTACAAAGGAAATTTATATACATAGATTTCTTATGTATAGAATCTTTTTTTATATTTGGTTATGGCAACGAATAACGAGTTATTTAAAGGCACTTTACAAACGATCATTTTGAATCTTTTATCCGAAAATGAAAGAATGTATGGATATGAAATTACGCAGAAAGTGAAGTCTATTACTCAGGGAGAATTATCATTAAAAGAAGGAGCGCTATATCCTGCTTTACATAAGTTAGAAGCCGATGGACTTTTAGAGACTTCCACACAAGTTGTAGACAACCGGGTACGAAAATATTATTCATTATCAAAAGAGGGGGAGAAAAAGGTTGTGAGTAAACTTCAGGAAGCGAAAGAATTTATCTCCCAGTTACAGTTATTGTTGAACTTAAAGCCGACTCCTTAATATGCAGCTCACTAAACAACAGATCGAAAAATTAAGAATTCATTTAGAAGAAAGTGGATTTAAATATATTGATGTGCAAATGGAAATTCTTGATCACGTAGCAACTGCGGTGGAAGAAAGGATGACAGAAAATGCGAATCTTACCTTTCAAGATGCTGTTAACCAAACGCAGTCTTCCTTTGGCCCAAAAGGCTTTAAATAGATAGAAGCCTCTATTATAAAAGGAATAAGTAGCAGATATAAAAAACTGTTTTTCAAGAAATTTATATCCCTTTTGAACTACAAGTATATCGCATTAGTTTTATTTTCTAGCTTTTCCATGTATAAAATCCAACAGATTATTGGCAGCCAGGATAGATTTTTAACATTTGTAATATTATGCTTGATGATGGTTTTAGTTGCATCACTCACTTTAGGCTTGAACACTGCAGCTTATAAAAAGTATATGCTTTGTAAGATATCAGAATCATATCTAAATTATACTGGATTGTTTTTTATGGTTATTTTTCAATCCATAAATGATCCCATAAAAGTGCATTTGAATGGAATTAATGCTTCGTATCTGTTTACTTCTTTTGCAATTACGCTTTATGGATTATATCATATTTCAGCTGTTGGTATAGCACAACTGGGAATTCTTGAAAGCAGACAGTTACGGGAGAAGTTTAACTTAATCGATAGCAACAAAGAAAATATTTAAGAAATCCCGTCACTCACATTAAACGGACAACCAATCCATTCCCTGTGTTGCGGTTAAAAATTCAGTCCTTGGATCCAGGTTTAAATAAGGGTAAGTTACTTTTGACAGGTATAAACCTGTTGGGTGGGCTGGGTTTAATGTTTTCGGCGTTTCCAGGCTGATGAGCAGGTTCTCGAATTCATCAACACTTATTTCTCTTTGTCCGATTTTAATCAATTTCCCCATTAAAATCCGGATCATTTTACTTAAAAAGCGATTACTGGCAATATGAAAACGAATTCTATCACCTTTGGTATTGATCAGTAAATCAGCTTCCATTACATTACAAATGGTATGTTCATATTTATTTGGCTGCGTGCAGAATGCCCGGTAATCTTTATATTTAGGCAAAAGCATCACTGCCTTTTTCATGCTTTCTAAATCCAAATTCGGCTCAAGGTAAAATGAGCTTTGGTTAGCTAAAAATGGGTCTTTATAAGTATGGATGAAGTAATCGTATTTGCGTTGTACGGCATCAAAGCGGGCATGCGGAAGCCCTTCCATTTTAATAATATCAAAAACAGCTATATTTTGCGGTAAGGCTTTATTTAGCCTGAAGGGGAGATCGAAATCAAACTCGACTGCTATGTCTGCATGAAAAAAAAACTGACTGGCATGAACATGCGCATCGGTTCGGCCACAGCCAATAATTGGTATTTGAATCTTGAAGATCTTGAATAAGGTTTTTTCAATAACTTCCTGTACACTGATTGCACCTGGTTGTTTTTGCCAGCCGTTATAGTGCTGGCCCTGGTAGGCGATATGGAAGAAGTATCTCATTATTTCGACTGCAATTTTACGGAAATTTTAGTAGAGGAAATATTAAATGATAATTTTGCGGTTAATTTAGAAGATGAATAATAACAATTGCCCTTGTGGAAGCGGTTTTTCATATCAAAACTGTTGCCAGCCTTATCATTTAAAAATAAAATCTGCGCCCACTGCCGAAGCTTTAATGCGATCGAGGTATTCGGCTTTCGTTTTAGCCAATGGCGATTATTTGTATGAAACCACTTATGTAAGTAAACGGAAAGGCAACTCAAAAGATGCCTATCTAAGAAGTGCAAAAGAAACGAAGTGGTTGAAGTTAGAAATTGTATCAGCCACGTTGGATCAGGTAGAGTTTAAGGCTTTTTATCTGAACAAAAAGTTTCAGCCAGAGGTATTACACGAGAAATCTAATTTCAAATTCGAAAACGGGAAATGGTATTATGTTGATGGGGTGTTTTACTCATAACAAAAAGTCGCTGAAGTTTTCTGGAGTGATTACTTTAGTCTCAACATTCTTGTATGCATCTGTAAATGTTTTCGGAAATTTTGCTTTCGATTTTGAATTCAATTTTATTTCATAAGCACTCATCTCTCCATTTCTTTCTTCGATGTAGTCAATTTCTTGCTGTGCATGTGTTCGCCAAAAATATTGATTGCAACTAATTTGGTTGTAAGCAAGAAACTTTACCCTTTCACTAATTACGAAATTCTCCCAAAGTGCACCAATGTCTTGTCTCAAAGTTGCCGGACTAAATTGATTGATCACCGCATTTCTAATGCCATTATCATAGAAATAAATTTTTCTACTCTTTTTTAATTCATTTCTTAAATTTCTGCTTAGTGAACCTAATCGAAAAACAATAAATGCCTTTTCAAGTAAATCAATATATTTTTCTGTGGTTTGATTATCTAATCCTGTGATTTGCCCCAGTTCGTGATAAGAAACTTCATTCCCAACTTGAAAAGCCAATGCCTGAATCAGTTTTTCCATTTTATCTGGTTTCTGAATTTTTTCCCAGGTTAAAATGTCTTTATATAAATAACTATCAGATAACTGTTTCAACCTAATTTCTTCTTCGCCTTGATTATTAACAATTTCTGGGTAATAGCCATAAACTAAACGATGGTTTAAAAGTCGTTTTTCCTGAAGCAATCCGTGTTCATCGACCATTTCTCCAAAAGAGAAAGGAAATAAATTGTATTCCCATTTTCTGCCGGTTAGCGGCTCGTTGATATGGTTAGCCAACTCAAAAGCTGAGGAACCTGTAGCAATTACCTTAACATCTCTTAATTGGTCGATAATTAATTTAACGGATATGCCAATATTGTCAATTCTTTGTGCTTCATCAATTACCAGTGTCTTTGTTTTTCCTAATAAAGAACGAAGGGCAGTAGCAGTTGTATTGGTTAAGATAGATCTGATGTCTGCATCATCTCCGTTCCACCAGGTAACAGGGCTTGAAAATGTTGGCGAAAGTTGTTGTAGCAAAGTACTCTTGCCAACCTGCCTTGGACCTAAAAGGATGATTGCTTTTTCATCTTTTAGGTGCTTTTTGATAGAATTAGAGATTATCCTGGAAACCATAATCGCAAATTTAATATAAATTTTGCGATTGCAATCGCAAAATTTATATTAAATTTGCGATTATTGATCTTCTGTTAAAATTTTAAGATTAATTAATTCTCTTATATATTATGCATCAAGGTCTAAAGTGAGTTCAATAGTTCCTGCATCTGTTTTATAAACATCCAAAGCAACCAAGTCTAAGGTAGACAGATCGAACGTTGATCCTTCCGCTTTGAGAACTTTTAGCAGTTCTTCTCTGATTTCAATCAACAAGAGTTTTCTGGAAAAACCAATAGCAGAGAAAAGCTTAAAGGTTTTCGGAGTTGCGAGCGGGTAATCTACTAAAATTGCTATTTCATGTTCTGCAATAACGAATTCATCCGCATCAATCAGGTTGAGGATTTCTTCATTTCCACGGCCAATATTAATCCAGGGAATTATGCCTTCATCCCCAATGGTTCGGGTTGCCCCAACATTGAAGGTAATAATGTTTATTAAGTTTTTTGGACTTTGATGCGCTTCGGGTATTGTACTCATGTTTTATAATTTCTTGGCTTCGTTCCAGTAAATGTCCATTTCTGCAAGTGTCATATCGGCTAAAGCTTTGCCATTATCCTTGGCTTTATTTTCAAGGTATTGAAAACGCTTAATAAATTTTTTATTGGTTTTCTCCAGCGCGTTTTCTGGATTGATATTGATAAAACGAGCGTAATTAATTAGTGAAAAGAGGACGTCGCCAAATTCAGCTTCTGCTTTTTCTATATCAATAGCAGTACTGTCAGCCACGTTAAACTCAGCTTTAAACTCTTGCAGTTCTTCTTCTACTTTTTCCCAAACCTGGTTTTTATCTTCCCAATCGAAGCCTACTCCACGTGCTTTCTCCTGAATGCGTGATGCCTTTACCAAAGCAGGTAAAGAAGAAGGTACACCTGCTAAAACGGATTTATTTCCTTCCTTAAGTTTAATCTGTTCCCAGTTTCGTTTCACATCTTCTTCATTTTCCACTTCAACATCGCCGTAGATATGTGGATGACGGTTTACCAGTTTGTCGCAGACTCCATTTAAAACATCAACAATGTTAAAATCATTTGTCTCAGAAGCAATTTTTGAGTAAAAAACCAGGTGCATCATTACGTCGCCTAATTCTTTCTTAATTTCATTTAAATCGCCTTCTAAAATCGCATCACTTAATTCATAAGTTTCTTCAATCGTTAAATGGCGCAAGGTTTCCATAGTCTGCTTTTTATCCCATGGGCATTGTGTACGAAGCGTATCAAGAACGGTAAGAAGCCTGTTGAAGGCATCTGCAGGGTTATTTGCGGTTGCAGGAATTGGGTTATTGGGCATATCGGGTGTTTTATCGAACGCTAAAATACCAAACCCAGCCGATTAAGAAAAATTGAAACGGGATTCTAAACCATAAATATTTAACTCCGGGACCGGCTTTGAATAAATTTTCATAGTTAATTTGATTTTTGGCTGCATAGATATTGGCTGGTAAAATGGCCAGTAAGAATATAATTAGCGCTATTCCGGTATAGTAACGTGTGATTTCTACACTTAATCCAATGGCGAAGAGAATTTCCAATATGCCGGTAATGATCACTATTTCTACTTTCTTTGGGATAAAGAGTGGAATCATGGCGGCCATTGACGTTTTAAACTTGAAATGCCCAATGGCAGTAAATAGGAGCATCACGGCCATGGCGACATTCCCTGCAAAAATATTTCCTTTATCAAAGGTAGTGTGGCTTCCAAATGCAAGTATGGCCACATAAACAATAAGTAAAACGACTAGTGGTTTCATGTATAAGTATATTCACGGGAGAGCGTAGACCTCGCTAAATTAATCTTTTTCTTCCAGCTTTATTTTTTTAGTGATTTGATAAACCCGCTTTTTCTTAGCTGGTTTTTGTTCTTCGCCCATTAAGATTCCCCATGGTTTAAGGTTATCTACACGGTCGAAAATAATTTTTAGCATGGCTAAATAAGGAATACACAAGAACATGCCGGAAATTCCCCAAACCATTTCCCCGACAATAATTCCCAGAAAAGCGAACAAGGCATTAATTTTCACTTTTGAACCCACCACTAATGGCATCAAAATATTCCCGTCAATGGCATGAACTCCGATAAAAGTGATCAAAACGAGTAACACCTTTCCTGCGCCTGCTGTTGCAAATGTAATTAAACAACTAATCAGTAATGCGAAAAAGATACCCAGATAGGGAACAACGTTGAAAATGCCTGCAACCAGTCCTAATAAAACGGCGTATTTAACGCCAAGAAGACTTAATACAGCGATCATTAAAATCGTTACGATGAGCATCTGGAGAAATAACCCGATGATATATTTTTTGATGATATATTGAATCTGACTTACAATTTCCGTTACTTTTTCCTTATGCTCTTCTTTAAAAACAGAAGTTAAGAAGGTGAACAATACCCGGCGGTAGTTCAGGATAAAGAAAGTAAATAACAAGGTAAATCCTAAAAAGAGAAGGGTAGAGGAGAGTGTGGCGAGGGTGGTGGCCACAATGGTGGCGCTGGTAGCCAGGGCTTTCTCTGTACTATCATTCAGGTAAGCGAGTTGCTTTTCTGTATTTACGCGAAAGGTAATCGAAATCCAGTGTTGCAGTTCATGGAAAGAAATGTTGGCTTTCTGCTTCAATAAGGGCCAATCTGCCCACAAATCGCTTAATTGATTTCCGAAGAAATACATGATTCCGCCAATTACTGCAATCATCAAAATTACAGCGACAATTGTTGCCAGACTTCTTTTTAGCCTAAACTTCTGTTCTAAAAAGTTGCCTACCGGAAGCAATAAAATTGCCATCAGGAAAGAAAAAAGAAGTGGTGCCAACAGCGACTGGCCTAAAATAGCGATGTAGGTTAAGCTAATTAGGCAAAAAAGAATTAGGGCCAGTTTAGGCAGAAACGTTAATTTTTCTCTCATGATTATCCACATTAATAAGAAATGCTCGATTAATGGTTTGATCAATCGGGCATTTAAATATAGCGGATTATTTTAATAGATACTTGCTTTATCAAGAAGTGACAGATCTTCTGGCGTTAATTTCAAATTAGCCGCTTCTGTGAAAGAGCTTAACTGGCTTAGATCGGTTACACTTGCGATAGGCGCAGTGACGGAAGGATGATGGATTAACCAGCCTAAAGCAACTGATGCTGGTGCTACATGGTGTTTGTCTGCCACTGCATCTAACGCATCAAGAATTTTGAAACCTCTTTCGTTTAAGAACTTTTTCACACCACCACCGCGCTTGCTTTTCTTCAAATCATCTTCGCTGCGGTATTTTCCGGTAAGGAATCCGCTCGCTAATGAATAGTAAGTGATAACACCAAGATCATTATCGAGGCAAATTTTTTCATGTTCGCGCTCAAATTCTTCTCTATCGAACAAATTGTAGCCCGGTTGATAAACTGCATAACGGGGTAAACTGTGCTGGGCAGAATACAAGAGCGATTCTTTTAGTCTTTCCGCTGAAAAGTTAGAAGCACCAATCCAACGTACTTTTCCTGCTTTAATTAAATTTTCATAAGCACTTAAAGTTTCTTCAACAGGAGTAGACTCGTCATCGAAATGAGAAAAATATAAGTCAATATAATCCGTTTGCAGCCTGGAAAGTGAATGTTCTACCTGGTTAATGATGTAATCTTTTTTAAGTGACTTACCCGCACCCATATCAGAACCAACTTTGGTAGCGATTACCACATCATGGCGTTTGTTGTGTTTTTTTAACCAGTTCCCGATAATGGTTTCTGATTCACCACCCTTATTGCCTTCTACCCACCGGGAATAAACATCAGCAGTATCAATGAAATTAAAACCCTCATCGATAAATTTATCCAATATTTCGAATGATTTCTTTTCATCAATCGTCCAGCCAAATACATTTCCTCCGAATACAATGGGCGCAATATTTAAATCTGTTTTACCTAATATTTTCTTTTCCATGATCTACATTTTAATATAGAGGTAACAAAAGAACCGGGCGGAGGTTTTTAAAGGTGGTCTACTTTCTGTCAGATTAACGTATACCATTACGGACGATCAGCCATTTATCTGTAAAGCTGAATTTATATTTTCGTTGCCCTAAGCATTTCACGCTTGCCTGGCGCACCTGGCAATTTCTCAATAGTAAAACCACACGCTTTAACGGCTCTTTTCAAATTGCCTGTTATGGCGTAGGTAACGAAAGTTCCGCCAGGTTTTAGAAAGCTACATACATGTGCAATGATCTCATTGGTCCACATTTCCGGTTGGTGTTGAACAGAAAAAGCATCATAGTAGATCAGATCGAATGTCTTTTGCGTTGTGAAGTCTTCCAGTGTTGTATGTGGGATTTCCAGTTTACAGGATGGGGATAAGGTCTGTTCCGTCTTTAACGCATCGGTATAGTGAGTAATAAACTCATCCCAGGTTTGTGGAGAAACATAAGCTGCATAGCCTGTTTGATTAACTACTTCTGTGGTTAATGGAAAAGCTTCAAGACTGGTGTAATTCAGTTGTATGTTGTTTTGGATACAATAATCGAAGGTGAATATAAAGTTTAAGCCTGTTCCAAAACCAACCTCCAGGATTGATATTTCGGGTTTTTTGGCTGTTGCATGTTTTAGCCCGGCATCGATGAAAACATGTTTGCTTTCCTGCACCGCTCCATGTTTACTGTGGTAATGCTCACCAATGGTATCATTGTAGAGTGTATTGGAGCCATCTGCAGTTGGGGTGATGATATTCATAGACAGAATTTTAGAATTTAAGAAGCAAAGATAAGTAAGATTGAATAGGATTTATGGGATTTAATGATGGTAAGATTTGGAAGCAAAGCGTTTTCAAGAGGTAAAGAATAGTGCGGAAAAAACAGGTTTAAAGGGAATGAATAAAGGGTGGTTTTGATGGCCTTCGGATTATAAGATTAGCGGATAATTTTATTAATTTCGTTTTAGAAAATATGTGAGATTAAACTTGGTTTAAAGCGAGTTGTTTCCACTAACCACTAACCACTAACCACTAACCACTAACGACTAAAATGGACATCGAATCTTTCAGAGAATATTGTTTAAGTCTGCCAGGCACAACTGAGGGCATGAAGTGGGATCATTTATGTTTTATGATTGAAGAAAAAATCTACACTATTATTGCCATTGATGAGGGGATGAGATTTTCCATTAAATGCAATCCTGATGATTTTGATGCGTTAACTGCAAGAGATGGAATTGCGCAGGCATATCATTTAGCAAAACGCCAATGGGTTCAAGTAGAAAACCTGGATGTGTTCAATGATCATGAATTGAAGCAAAGGGTTGCCGATTCGCGAGCAATGGTTTTGGCTAAGCTGCCTAAAAAAACTCAGGCAAAATATATTCAGAGTTAAACTGTTTGTTATTGTTTAGCGTCGTCTTTTTTGATGCCCTTGTCAGCATTTAATTCTTTAGATTTCATGATGTTGAAGTTGTACATCTCTTCTATTCCAACTAATTTTCTGGAACATTTCTCAATATCCGTATCCTTTTCCCATAAGTACGGACGGAAGCTATAGCTTTTGGTCCCATCCAAGTTGGCGATAAACTGATCCCAGGTACTCCAACGCAAACCTTTATAAAATTTAGAAAGATCGCTATCAAAACAAAAAATAAGAAATTCACCGTATCCTGCCCCCAATGGCTGCCAGGTTAAGGTGTTGGGTTCAAGGTAGTATACGTTTTTAACATCCGGACCTAAACCTCCGTAGTTAATCGCAAAAAAACCTCCGATGGCATCGTCTGCAATTAAAAGGTAGGGAATATTATCACCGTATTCTTTAATGGTTTTGCCTTTGTTCCAATCCGCAATGTTCCGGGTCATTCTATCGCTTCCAGATCCTAAAATTCTGATCCAGCCATTATCTACCATGATGCCACCCGTGTTGTAGATCACGGATCCAAGTGTAGCATAGGTTGTCATTTGTGCATTATAGAGTACTTCTTTTGCCTTTGCAGAATCTACAGGTAAAACTTCTACCTTATTCTTTGCTGAATCGATCCATTTTTGAACGAGTGGCCAGGCCGGATCGGTTTTATTAATGAGCTTATCTAAACTGATTAACTTATTCTGAGCTGAAACAGTAATTGAGCACAAGCTTAAAGCGATTAAAGAAAATAATTTGAGTGTACCTTTCATTGTTGACGACGGATGCATTTATTTTTCAAAGATATAATGATTATCAGTGATTTTTGTTTGAACTAAATAATTTATGCCACAAAATACTGTTAAAAGCGAAACGCTCCCATTTGTAGTGGGAGCGTTTGCAATATGGTTAGTCTAAATTACCACATTCTAATTCTGTCTTCTGGTTTTTTGTATAATTTATCACCAGGTTTCACATCAAAGGCCGTGTACCAGGCATCCATATTTACCGGAGCACCAATTGTACGGTACGGACCAGGTGAGTGTGGATCTGTTTTAATCAGTTGAGCTGCGCTTTCTGGTAAAATATTACCTCTCCAAACCTGCGCCCATGCTAAAAAGAAACGTTGATCTGGCGTAAAACCATCAATTTTCTCATTGCTTTGGCCTTGTTTAGTCATTTTGAAAGCAGTGTAAGCCGCGTTCAAACCACCAAGGTCGCCGATATTTTCACCCATTGTTAATTTGCCAATAACATGAACGGTATCTAAAACAGTGTACGCATCAAACTGCTCGCCCAAAGCCTTTGTTTTTGCATCGAATTTTGCTTTGTCTTCTGCTGTCCACCAGTTTTTTAAGTTACCATGTGCATCGTACTGACTTCCGCTATCATCAAAGCCATGACTCATTTCATGACCAATTACTGCGCCAATACCGCCATAATTTACGGCATCATCTGCATTTGGATCGAAGAAGGGAAATTGTAAAATTCCAGCAGGGAACGTAATATCATTCATTGTTGGGCTGTAAGATGCATTTACAGTAGGAGGCGTCATACCAAAGCGGTTACGATCAATTGGCTTACCCAATCTATTTACGTTTTCATTATAGCCCCAAACACTTGCATTGCGAAGGTTTTGAAAATAAGTATCTCTCTTAATGTCTAAACCTGTATAGGTTTCCCATTTAGTGGTGTAACCTACTTTTGGTTTAAATGCAGCAAGTTTCTCTAATGCTTTTTTCTTTGTTTCTGCACTCATCCATTCCAAACCATTAATTCTGATTTCGAAAGCTTTGCGCAGGTTAACGATCATCGCATCCATGCGGGCTTTAGCTTCAGGCTTGAAGTATTTCGCAACATAAAGCTGACCTAAAAGTTCGCCAATGGTGCCATCTGTTAAAGATGACATGCGTTGCCAGCGTGGTGTTTGTACTTTTTGACCCGTTTGTGCTTGCGTGAAGGCAAAATTTGCTTTAACAAAAGGAGAACTTAAACTGCCAGCAGAATTTTTTAATACATTCCATTGTAGATATGTTTTCCAGTCTGCCAATGAAACTGATTTTAATAAACCATCTAAACTGGTTAAAAATTTAGGTGATGATACCAATACAGTATCTTGTCCTTTAATTTTAAATTTAGGTAAATAAGTAGCCCAGTTGATATCTGGTGTTTTTTTACTTAAGTCGGAAACAGTAAGCTTGTTGTAAGTTGCATATGGATCACGCATTTCCATGCGGCTCATTTGTGCTTCTGCCAGCTGCTTTTCTATTTTAAAAACAGTTGCTGCCTTTTGTTTTGCCGCTTCGGCATCACTTCCTGTTAAAGTGAAAAGCGTGGTCATGTATGTATTATAGGCTTCGCGAATCTTAACGCTGCGGCTATCATCTTTCAGATAGTAATCACGATCTGGCAATGTTGTACCACCCTGACCGATGTTAACCATGTACTTATTCACGTTTTTACGATCCTGGCCTACACCAACACCAAACATTGGACTGCCGATTCCGCTAACACGCATATAGGCTACATGATCCAAAATACCTTGTATATCTTTAATTTGATTAATTTTTTCTAAATCAGCTTTGATGGGCGTATAACCTAGTTTCTCGATTGCTACCGTGTCCATAGCGGCTGCGAAGAAATCGCCAACGCGACGCTTTACAGATCCTGCAGGTGCAGATTTATCTGCTGCCGCATCTTCAACTAAAGTTTTTACCGCATTGATATTGAAGTCGCGCAGTTCATTGAATGAACCCCAACGTGTTTCTTTCGCAGGAACGGGATTGTTTTTTACCCAGGTACCACTCGCGTAGGTGTAAAAATCATCACCGGGCTTTACGGATAGATCCATGTTAGCCGGGTCGATATATTTTCTAGCTGTTTGTGCATTGGCAGAAAAGCCAGCAGCAACTATAGCAAGCGCCGCAAAATATCTTTTCGAATTTTTGTATTTCATTCGTTTTAATAAGTTAGTTATTAATGCGAAATTTATGAAATACTAATTAATACTGGAGAAGTATAATAAGAATATTACTTGTTAAACCAGTAGTAAATTTTTGCCAAACCTAGACGTCTGATAATTTCGGATGCTGAAAATGAGACTTTCATTGATTTCATGATTTTCAATCTTTAATACACTATTAACATTTTTTAACATTATTTATTGTGCAATTGTCGAAAATATCACTATCAAGAATGATTCAGAATAAAGTGTTTTTTTTGCTTAAATTTGTTTTGTCAGGTGTCAATTAACAAATATCAGACAAGCGCTCATGAATTCCAGAATTTCTTAGCATCCAAGAATTTCTATTAAAAAAATGAATGTTAGCGAAGTAAATAATGAGCCATACCCATAATCAAGAAGATAGCTGCTGCAGTAGTAAAGCACATTCAAAACCCCAACACAACCATAGCCACACTCATGAAGATGGTGATGAACATGACCACGATCATGGCGGAGACCCATCGGCATTTAATACGTATCTGCCTGCACTGGTTACCTTATCGATGTTGCTTTTGGGTATCGTTTTCGATCATCTTTTCAAGATTGAGGCATTCGAGATGATTCGTCCATATTGGTATGTTGTTGCCTATCTTCCGGTTGGAATCCCTGTTTTGCGTGAAGTTTGGGAAACTTTTAAGGCAGGCGATTTCTTCACCGAGTTTTCGTTAATGTCAATCGCCACCATTGGCGCTTTTGCCATCGGCGAATATCCGGAAGGCGTAACAGTAATGCTTTTCTATACCATCGGTGAATTGTTTCAAATGGCAGCGGTTAATCGTGCAAAGCGAAATATTTCAGCTTTACTGGATGTACGGGCAGATGTGGCTAGCGTTTTACGCAGTGGTAAATTTGAAAGTATTAATCCAGAAAAGGTTAATGTTGGTGAAACGATCCAAATTAAGGCGGGAGAAAAAATTCCGTTGGATGGGCAAATGTTATCAGAGAAGAGTAGCTTCAATACTGCTGCATTAACCGGCGAAAGTAACCCGAGAACCATTAACAAGGGCGAGCCGGTATTGGCAGGAATGATAAATCTGGATTTGGTTATCGAAATAACGGTTACCAAAATATTTGCAGACAGTGCGCTTTCCCGGATTTTGGAAATGGTGCAACATGCTACAACGAAAAAAGCGAAAACTGAATTGTTTATTCGCAAGTTTGCCAAAGTTTACACACCAATAGTTTTTTTCCTTGCCCTCGGTTTGTTAATTATTCCGATGCTTTTTTTAGGGAATGATTACCATTTTCAAACCTGGTTGTACCGCTCATTGGTTTTCTTAGTAATTTCTTGTCCATGTGCGTTGGTTATTTCCATACCACTGGGTTACTTTGGTGGCATCGGGGCAGCATCTGCTCACGGCATACTTTTTAAAGGGTCCAACTTTTTAGATTTAATCACAAAATTAAATACGGTTGTGATGGATAAAACCGGCACACTGACTAAAGGTGTTTTTCAGGTTCAAAAGGTAGAGAGCAATATCGATCAAGCGGAGTTTTTGAGTTTTTTAACTGCGCTCGAAGCTAAGTCTACACATCCGATTGCCAAGGCTATCGTGAAATATGCACGCAATAGTCCGATCATTTCTGCCCAAGATGTTGTGGAAGTATCTGGTATGGGACTTCAGGGAACAGTAAATGGGAAAAAGTTGCTCGCTGGAAATACGAAGTTATTGCGCAAGTTTAATGTAGACTTTGATTCTAAACTAAACGATACGGTAGATACTATCGTAGTTTTGGCCGTTGATGGGCTGTATGCAGGTTACGTTTTAATCGCGGATGAAATTAAAGAAGACGCTGCTGATGCCGTAAAACAACTTTACCAAAATGGGATTAAGCAAGTGGTAATGCTAAGCGGAGATAAAACGAGCATTGTGGAGAAGGTCGCTTCCAGCTTGGGTATTCGTTCTTATTTCGGTGATTTATTACCGGAAGATAAGGTAGCGAAACTGGAAGAATTGAAGCGTGATCAAACTAATGTTGTTGCATTTGTTGGTGATGGAATTAATGATACGCCTGTGCTAGCCATCAGTGATATCGGCATGGCGATGGGCGCAATGGGTAGCGATGCAGCTATTGAAACTGCAGACGTAATCATTCAAACTGATCAGCCCTCAAAAATTGTGACAGCCATTAAAATTGGTAAAGCCACTAAACACGTAGTGATTCAAAATATCGTTTTAGCCTTTGCCGTGAAAGCTTTGGTTTTAATTTTAGGTGCTGGAGGCCTGGCAACCATGTGGGAGGCAGTTTTCGCAGACGTAGGCGTTGCTTTACTTGCAATCCTTAACGCTGTACGCATTCAGAAGATGAAATTCTGATTCACAATTTTTTTTAGATCTGAGCGTCTTAAATGCTATTCATTTTAGTATATTTGATTATGAATAAGCCGATTCCATATCCAGATTTATCTAACGAACCTGTTCGGGAATTCAACGATATTGATGTTTCATTAACTTATAGTTATGCCAATTATTTAAATTGGTTTTTTGATGATCGGGTAGAGCTTATTAGCGGTAAAGTTTTTAAAATGAGTCCTGCGCCCTCAAGAGTGCATCAAGAAATTTCAAGGGATATATTTACGCCTTTGGTTAATTTTCTTAAAGATCAGCCTTGCAGCGCTTATGCCGCTCCGTTTGATGTTCGTTTTCCAAAGCAGAGTAAAGCAGATAAGGATGTCTACACCGTATTGCAACCAGATATTTGTGTAATTTGTGATAAAAGCAAACTGGATGATCGAGGCTGTATCGGTGCTCCCGATGTAATTATCGAAATTTTATCTCCAGGAAACTCCAAAGTAGAATTGCTTCATAAATATCAGGTTTATGAAGAATTCGGTGTGAGTGAATATTGGGTCGTGAGCCAAAGTGATCAAAGTGTTCTGATCTACACGCTCAATGAGTTTCAGAAATTTGTGCCTTCGAAATTATTCACACGAAGTGAAAAGGTGAGGTCATCTGTTGTGTCAGGTTTCGAAATAGCGTTGGATGATATATTCGGAAATTTGGATTAATTGCTGGCAAAGAAAAAGGGGTTTTTCTCCGTCGGCTGAAACCGACGGTTATGAATTGGGAAGCTTTAATTAGGCGGATGTGATTCGTGGAGTTTTTTTTCGTCGGTTGAAACCGACGGTTATGAATTGGGAGGCTTTAATTAGGCGGATGTGATTCGTGGAGTTTTTTTTCGTCGGTTGAAACCGACGGTTATGAATTGGGAGGCTTTAGTTGGGTGGATGTGATTCGTGAGTTTTTCCCCGTCGGTTGAAACCGACGGTTATGAATTGAGAGGCTTTAATTGGGTAGATATGATTCGTGGAGTTTTGCTCCTTCGGTTGAAACCGACGGTTATGAATTGGGAAGCTTTAATTGGGGGGATGTGATTCGTGGAGTTTTTCTCCGTCGGTTGAAACCGACGGTTATTGAGAGGCTTTAATTGGGTGGACGTGATTTTTGGAGTTTTTCTCCGTCGGTTGAAACCGACGGTTATGAATTGGGACGCTTTAATCAATCGATCCACCTGTTCTACTCATCGCAAGCAGTTTCATATCTTTGCTTCCGTCAAAAAACGCTAATATCAGTTGTTTTAATCCAGAATCCAATCCCAACCTTTCACATGATTTGTGCTTTAACTTTTGGCCTTAAAAACGTATTTTTGCCATTCAAATTGATATTGATTAATTTTTCATGAGCATTTCCACCAAGTACAATCCAGCAGAAACAGAAGATAAATGGTATAGCTACTGGCTATCGAAAAAGTTTTTTCACTCAGAACCAGATGAGCGCGAGCCTTATACCATCGTCATTCCGCCGCCAAATGTTACTGGAGTGCTGCACATGGGACACATGTTAAACAATACCATTCAGGATGTCTTGATTCGTAAAGCCCGTATGCAAGGCAAAAACGCTTGCTGGGTTCCTGGAACTGACCACGCTTCCATCGCTACTGAAGCAAAAGTTGTGGCCATGTTGAAAGAGCAAGGCATCAACAAAAAAGATCTTTCCCGGGAAGAATTCATGAAATATGCCTGGGAATGGAAGGAAAAATACGGAGGCATTATTCTGGAACAGCTGAAGAAACTCGGTGCAAGTTGTGATTGGGACCGTACACGTTTCACCATGGAAGAAGATCTTTCAGCGGCTGTTATCGATTCATTTATTCACCTCTACAAGAAAGGATGGATTTACAGAGGCATCAGAATGGTAAACTGGGATCCGGCTGGTAAAACGGCTGTTTCTGATGAAGAAGTTATCCGTAAAGAAGTTAATCAAAAGCTTTATTATATCCGCTATACTATCGTTGGCGAAAAGGCTCAGGGTTCCGAACTTCAAACATCAGACTATTTAGTTGTTGCCACCACGCGTCCGGAAACGATTATGGCTGATGCTGCAATCTGCATTAATCCTAACGATGAACGTTTTTCACATTTGAAAGGGAAAAAAGTTTTCGTGCCGCTGGTAAATCATGAAATTCCGGTTATTGAAGATGAATATGTAGACATCGAATTTGGTACAGGTTGTTTAAAAGTAACTCCAGCACATGATTTGAATGATTATGAATTGGGTGTAAAACACAATTTGCCTGTTACCGATATTTTAAACGACGATGGAACTTTAAATGAGTTAGCCGTTATTTTAGTAGGGGAAGACAGGTTTGTTGCCCGTAAAAAAATCGCAAAATTATTAGATGAAGCGGGGCATTTAGAGAAGGTGGAAGACTATAAATCACAGGTTGGCTTTTCTGAACGTACCGATGCCGCTATCGAACCTAAACTCTCGATGCAGTGGTTCGTAAAGATGAAGGAAATGGCTCAACCGGCATTAGATGATATTTTAAATGGCGAAGTAAACCTGATTCCAAATAAATTTGAAAACACGTATCGCCACTGGATGGAAAATGTCCGCGATTGGAACATTTCCCGTCAGTTATGGTGGGGGCAACAAATTCCAGCCTGGTACGATGATAAAGGGAACTGGGTAGTTGCCAAAACTAAAGATGAGGCACTGGAAGAATTCTGGAAAAAGAAACATCTAGACGATAGCGGTTCTGAAGTAGACAAAGCTGGATTCAAACATCAATTGGAGCCCTTTTTGAAGCAAGATGAAGATGTAATGGATACCTGGTTTTCTTCCTGGTTATGGCCAATCTCTGTTTTCGATGGATTTAAAAACCCAGATAATAAAGACATCAATTACTATTATCCAACCAATGATTTAGTAACCGCACCAGAAATTTTATTCTTTTGGGTAGCCAGGATGATTATGGCAGGGCATGAGTTTATGGGCAAAAAGCCATTTACAAATGTTTATCTAACTGGTATTGTACGCGACAAGTTAGGGAGGAAAATGTCTAAATCTTTAGGTAATTCCCCTGATCCGATTGGATTAATTGAAAAATACGGAGCGGATGCTGTGCGTGTAGGGATGTTAATGTCATCACCTGCAGGTAACGATTTAATGTTTGATGAAAGCTACTGTGAACAGGGAAGAAATTTTGCTTCTAAAATCTGGAATGCTTTCCGCCTGGTAAAGGGTTGGGAGGTTGATGAACAGCTAGAAAATCCAAATAAACAGGCCATTCAATGGTTCGAAAGCCGGTTCAATGAGGCACTTGTAGAAATTGAAGATAACTTCAAACAATATCGTTTGTCTGAAGCGTTAATGACCATTTATAAACTGGTTTGGGATGATTTCTGTGCGTGGTATCTCGAAATGGTTAAACCTGCCTACCAGCAACCGATTGATGCTGAAAGTTACCGTGCAACAATCGCGTTCTTTGAAAATATCATTAAGTTATTGCATCCAAATATGCCTTTCTTAACCGAAGAATTATGGCATGATGATTTGTTTGCAGTACGCGGAGAATTAGATTGCTGTATCGTTGCAGAATTTCCGAAAGGTGGTTCGGTTGACGAAAAGTTATTAAAAGATGCTGAAATTGTAAAAACGGTAATTGCCGAAATCAGAAATGTTCGAAACCAAAAACAAATCTCTCCAAAAGAGGCACTTCCTTTAAGTTTGAAAGTAAACTCGGACATTGACTACGAGAAATGGTTAAATGTTGTTTTCAAGCTGGCTAATGTTTCAGAAGCTGAAATTGTTAACGAAAAAATTCCGGGAGCAACTGCTTTCATGGCAGGGAAGGATGAATTCTTTATTCCGCTCACTGAAAATATCGATGTAGATGCGGAACGTACGCGGTTAAATGCCGATTTAATTTACCTCCAAGGCTTTTTAAAAGCTGTAGATGCTAAATTGAGCAATGAGCGTTTTGTACAAAATGCGAAGCCTGAAATTATTGCCAACGAGCGCAATAAAAAAGCAGATGCAGAAGCTAAAATTAAAATAATTGAAGAAAGCTTAGCCCTGTTAAGTTAGTATTTACAAGATTTAACACTTAAAGAAGCCCTTTGGAATTAATTTTCTGAAGGGCTTTTTCAATAATGAACAAGCTAGAAATTGAAATCTTTGGTTTGGATTGAGTTTCTAAATTGTTACCAAAACGGTCTTAAATCTCTCAAATTAAAATTCTACTTTAGGATTAATAAATGCGCTGGCATTCTAACCAAATATAAACATTACACGACTAGTTGGTGACGTATTAGTTATACGACAACAATGATAAGACGTTGTGAATTAGTGATTTGATTGTTTATTGGTTTTTATAGCCTGATGTGAATATTGGTCTTATTGATTTATTCAATGAGTGGCGATCTCCACAGTATTTGGGTTAGCAGTATGTAGCGTTATCAATCGATCAATCCAGTTAAAAATGAAGTCAAGAAATACCATTTTACTGCTTTTACTCTATGTTGTACTGTTGAGTTTTCAGTCAGAAAAAAAAACTTACCTCCAGCTTGGAATGGTCGCACCAATAGATAAAGACAGTGTTGTTTTTGCTGCTGGTTTTAAGATTTTTGGTGAATCAGTTGGTCGCATGACTTCGCCTGCCTTATCCGAAGAAAAATTTAAAGAAAATCTTGAACTGATTAAAAAAGCCAAAGGTAAGCTGTACATGTGTAACGTCATGTTTCCAGCTCAGGTGAAAATTGCTGGTCCGGATGTAGTGGAAAACGATGTTCTGGCGTATGCTGAGGTCTTATTTGCCAGAGCTGAACAGGCGAAAGTGAGTGTCATTGTTTTAGGAAGTGGCAAAGCCCGTAGCATTCCAGACGGGTATGACCTTCAAAAGGCCAAAGCTGGTTTTGTTTCTTTGTGTAGAAAACTTGCGCTGGTGGCTGGCAAACATCATGTTAAAATAGCGCTCGAAAACCTGCAAAGCCAGGAGACAAATTTTATTACCACTGTAAAAACTGCTGCAGAGATTGTTCGGGCGGTAAATCATCCCAGTTTTGGCCTTAACGCAGATATTTTCCACATGCGCCGTGAACAAGAATCGCCGCAGCAAATTGTAGATGCAGCAGACGTGTTGATTCATTGTGAAATTGCCGAGCATGAAGCAAGAACGTTACCAGGGATTAAAGGGGACGATTTTAAACCCTATCTAACTGCTTTAAAACAAGCAAAATATAAGGGGCCGATATTCATAGAGTCTGGAATAAATTATACCCCAGATCAAATTGCCGAATCATTTAAGTTCTTAACGAAACAAGTTGAAGCCGTTTATACGGATTAATATTATACTGCTGTCAAGCACAAACTATTTATGGAAAACTCCAGAAGAAAATTCATTAAGCAATCTGCAATTTTTGCCGCGGCTACCTATGCGGGAACATTGGGCATGAGTGCCAAAAGTTACGGTCGAATTATCGGTGCAAATGATCGGGTTCGCGTCGGTATTGTCGGCTTTTCTGACCGTTTCAAGGACACCTTACTTCCTTGTTTTCTCAATCACAATAAAGAACTTAATTTCGATGTAGTCGGTCTTTCTGACTTATGGAACTATAGAAGAGATTTGGGAATTGCACACTTGAAAGACAAATTTGGTCATGATATAAAAGCATGTAGAAATAATGATGAGTTATATGCGATGAAAGATTTGGATGCCGTAATCATCAGCACGGCAGATTTTCAACATGCTTTGCATACCATCGAAGCAGTGAAAGCCAATTGCGATGCTTATGTAGAAAAGCCCTTTGCAGAGACCATGGACGATGCCAAGGCTGCACTGAAAGCAGTAAAAGCAACAGACCGGATTGTACAAATTGGTTCGCAGCGCAGAAGTGGAGAAAATTATGCAAATGCGGCGAAGTTTATTCAGGGTGGTAAATTCGGGCCAATTACCGCTGTAGATCTGGTTTGGAATGTGAACCAGCCAGGGCGGTGGCGCAGGCCAGATTTAGTAGCGAAGCTGAAAGAAGAAGATATCGATTGGAAAAGATTTTTGCTAAATCGTCCGTCTGAAGCTTTCGATCCCAGAAAATATTTAGAATATCGTTTGTTTTGGCCGTATTCATCGGGGATGCCAGGTCAGTGGATGTCACACCAAATTGATACGGTGCACTGGTTTACAAATTTAAAACATCCGCGAAGCGTTGTGGCAAATGGTGGAATTTATACCTGGAAAGATGGCCGCAGAAACTGGGATAGCATGGTTGCGGTTTTTGATTATGGCCTGCCGAATGCTGAAGACGGATTTCAGGTTACCTTCACCTCCAGAATGCAAAATAGCGTGGGTGATGTTGGTGAAGTATATTACTCGAATGGCGGAGAATTAAATTTAATTACCAATAAAGTTTCGCCCAAAGGCGGATTGAAGCAGCAGGAAGCAGCAGCAATGGGTATGAAGGCAAATCTGTTGCCTGAATTCGATTTGAGTAAAACGGAGATTAGAGCAGCAACCGGCGCAAATATGGGCGGTGATACCTTGACTTCCGGCCATATGAGAAATTGGATGGAATGTGTGAGAAGTCGCAAGGCTCCTAATGCACCTGTAGAAGCAGGTTATTCGCATTCTATCGCCAATATTATGACGAATGCTGCGGTTCGTACAGGCGCTAAAGCTACTTTTGATGAAGGGAGACAAGAAGTAATCGCCAACGGAAAAGTGTTTAAATATTAATTAGTAACCACCTAAGACATCTTACAAAACTATTTATTAGCACTATGAAAAAATGTTGTTAGGTGTCTTAGTTGGTAAATAATAATTATCTAATCATGTCAAATTTTATACCACCTAAGACACCTTAGCAAAATTATGTTATCAGCACTATGCTAAAATGTTCTGAGCTGTCTCAAGATGTAAATAATAATTATCCAATCATGTTAAATTTCATACCACCTAAGATACCTTAGCAAAACTATGTTATCAGCACTATGCTAAGGTGTTGTGAGGTGTCTCAAGATGTAAATAATAATTATCCAATCATGTTAAATTTCATACCACCTAAGACACCTTAGCAAAACTATGTTATCAGCACTATGCTAAGATGTTCTGAGGTGTCTCAGGAGGTAAATAATAATTATCCAATCATGTTAAATTTCATACCACCTAAGACACCTTAGCAAAACTATGTTATCAGCACTATGCTAAGATGTTCTGAGGTGTCTCAGGTGGTTAAATTATAATTATCCAATCATGTTAAATTTCATACCAGCTAATGCACCTTCGAAAAACTATGTTATTAGCGCTATGCTAAGATGTTCTGAGGTGTCTCAAGATGTAAATAATAATTATCAATCATGTTAAATTTCATACCACCTAAGACACCTTAGCAAAACTATGTTATCAGCACCATGCTAAGATGTTCTGAGGTGTCTCAGGTGGTTAAATAATAAATATCCAATTATGTTAAATTTCATACCATTTAATACACTTAACAAAATTATGTTATCAGAACACTATGCTAAAATGTTCTGAGCTGTCTCAAATTGTAAATAATAATTATCCAATCATGTTAAAAATAAAAAAATACAGTATTCTAGCCCTATCCCTGATCAGTTTATCAGCAGTTGCCCAAAAAGCAAAACCCATTTTTGATGGAAAGACCTTAACCGGATGGAAAGCCGTTGCAGGTGCAGCACCTTATAAAGTTGAAGATGGAATGATTGTGGGTACCATGACTAAGGATACCCCAAATTCATTCCTGATTACAGAGAAAGAGTACGGCGATTTTATTCTTGAACTGGATGTAAAGCTAGAAGGAGAGAACACCAATTCTGGCATTCAGACCAGAAGTCATATCAAACCAGAAGGGAATAGGGGGAAAGGCCTTGTATTTGGCAGGCAGGTGGAGATAGACCCAACGCCAAGATCGTGGACGGGCGGAATTTATGATGAGGCAAGGAGATTATGGCTCTATCCGCTGGAGTTAAATCCAACTGCAAAATCGTTATATAACAAGAACGAGTTTAATCATTACAGAATAGAATGTATTGGTAATGAATTGAAAACATGGGTAAACGAAAAACCCGTTTCTTATGTAATTGATACCTTAGATCAAGCTGGATTTATTGGCTTACAGGTGCACAGTATTGGTAATAATTTGGAAAACGATGGCAAAAAAGTTTATTTTAAAAACATCAATATCGAAACCACAAACTTAAAGGCAAAAGTATTTCCAAAGGGAATTTATACCGTTAACTTAAGTCCGAATACTTTGTCTGCCTATGAAAAATCAGAAGGCTACAAGCTACTTTTCGATGGTAAAACAAACAGCGGTTGGGTGGGCGCCTATAAAACTACATTCCCTGAAAAAGGCTGGAAAATTGCAGATGGTGTAATCAGTGTGGAGCCATCCGGTGGATCAGAATCTACAAATGGTGGCGACATTGTCACCGCAGCAGAATATTCGGCCTTTGATTTATCCTTTGAATTTAAGTTGACACCGGGTGCAAATAGCGGCGTAAAGTATTTTGTAACCCTAAGCGAGAAAAATACAGGTTCGGCGATTGGCCTGGAATATCAGGTTCTGGATGATGAACTGCACCCAGATGCTAAACTCGGGAGAGAGGGAAATCGTACACTAGCTTCTTTATACGATTTAATTACAGCTAAAAAAGAAGCCAGATACTTGCGCCCGATTGGCAGCTGGAACAATGCCCGTTTAGTGGTTTATCCAAATAACAAAGTTGAACATTACTTAAATGGGGTGAAAGTTTTAGAGTATGTTCGTGGATCTGAAGAATTTAAGAAACTGGTAGCAATTAGTAAATATAAGGACTGGAAGAATTTTGGAGAAGCACCTAAAGGTCATATCCTGATTCAGGACCATGGAAATAAAGTCGATTTCAGGACGATCAAAATTAAAAATTTATAATGCATCGCCGTTCCTTTTTAAAAAAATCCGCATTGTTCGGTTCCGGTATGCTAGCTTCAGAGCAGGTACTGGCGAACCTCACGCTTAACCGTGAAAAAATAATAAACGTAGCCATGATTGGGTGCGGAGACCGCGGAAAGGGTGTGCTTTCTGTAATTAAGTCGATGCCAGAGAAGTTTAATATTGTTGCATATTGTGATGTGCTGGATTTTCGTTTGGCAGAAACAAAACGATTTGTTCCGGCTTCTGCGAAGGCGACTCAGCATTATAAAACGATATTGGATGATCGTACTATCGATGCTGTTTTTATTGCCACACCGCTAAGTGAGCATTTTCAGATTGCCAAAGATGCCGTTCTTGCAGGCAAACATGTTTACGTGGAAAAAACCATGACTTACAACATTGAACAGGCTTTAACGCTTCGAAATCTGGTTTTAAAATATCCTAAGCAAGTTTACCAGGTAGGTTATCAATATCGTTATTCGCCACTCTACTTTAGGGTTAAGGATATGATTAAAACTGGCTATTTAGGGAAGGTCTCTCAGGTGGATTGCCGTTGGGATCGAAATGGAAACTGGCGCAGAAAAGTGAGCGATCCTAAGCTGGAAAGGCAGATTAACTGGCGGATGTATAAAGCGTATTCTGGAGGATTGGCTGCTGAGCTACTTTCTCATCAAATCGATTTCATCAATTGGGCTTTTGAAACGCAGCCCGATGAAATTACCGGAACTGGTGGGATTGACGTTTTCAAAGACGGTCGCGAAACTTATGATAACATTCAAGCCATGCTCCGATATAATGAGGCTGGCATGATTGGAAACTTTGGTGCAACTTGTGGCAATGCGCACGATGGGTATTTATTTAAAATTAAAGGCACGAAAGGTTCTGTTTCACTACTCACCAATACAGGTATTTTCTATCCGGAGCAAGAAACCAGAAAAGAGCTGGGTATTGTAGATGGTGTTACCGGCGCATCAAAAATTGTTGTGAATACTGATGGCGGGATTCCCATTCTTCCAAAACCAACCTTAGACGGAACGAATTATGCATTAGACGAATTTTATGAGTCGATCATAACAGGTAAGCTCCCGGCGTCGAATGTAAAAACAGGTACACAAGCTTCGATATGCGTTGCAATGTGTAATGAGGCGGTTTACACTGGAAACAAGCAGGTTTGGAAAAAGGAATATAGTGTTTAGTTGCTTATTTGAGTCTACTTCTGATGATCATTCGAATAGTGTTTTTCGCTGCGCTGGCTTGCCTTGGCTGGCCGCCGAAGGGCTGTTTTCTTTTCCTTGCTGAAAAGAAACAAAACCGAGCTTTTCAGCGAGCTCATGAATGCCGATAAAAACATAAACAACTTATGAATAACTCAAGGCTTGGAACTGATGTCGGATAAAAGCGTTAAAGCTTTTTTTCGGCAGCACAAGCACCCGGTGAAGAATCGGGAGAGAACGCGCTGCCTTGGGTTGTGGTGGTTTGAAAGATTGTGAGTGAAGCTTTAAACGTTTTCTCCTTCCATCAGTTCCTAGGCCGGATAGCAGGGTGTAAATAGCAGGGCGGCCACATTAGAGTGTAGATTGCTAGGCGGCGATGGTAATTCCCCTCCATTGGAGGGGTGCCCAAAGGGCGGGGTGGTTTTTGAACTACGTCGTCTATTGGTTTGTGATTCACCTAACAAAATTACTGATACTGCTAGTACATCCCCTCAAAAAAATCGTCCTTTGCGAAGCAGATTTTTCATCTGCTGAAGCAATCTCCATCGAAAAATCTGCAAGGGGAAGATTCCAGCCTAAGCCTAACATTACTAATTTGATTCAGGATCTTCTTATTTAATGCTGAATTAAAATCAACTTTATAAATTGGCTATTAGACTATAGCATTAATCAACTTACAAATCTAAATAATCGGGCATTTCCGGTGCGAAAACAAAACTCCCTTTCGTTAAATCCATTTTAGCATAAACATGATGTAAACCATTGGTAAGCACAATCCACTTGGCCTGATGAATCGAATTATACCTAGATGCCTGCTCGAAAACCGACTGAGTGATTTTCACCTTTGGTGCCTTACATTCAATCAGCATCACTTTTTCGCCGGCAGTATTAAACACCAAGATATCGCTGCGTTTCTGTAACTGATTCAACACCAATCCACCTTCGATCTGAATCAATGTTTTAGGAAATTTTTTACTCGAAATGAGGTCTTGAATAAAATGTTGCCTAACCCATTCTTCAGGCGTTAACACCAGATGCTTTTTCCGAAGTTCATCGAAAATAAATACCACATCATCTTTTTTTGTAATTTTAAAAGGATAAGACGGGAGGTTAAGTGGGGTAGGGTTGAACATTTGGTTTTTACTAATAAGTTTTAAGTAATAAGTGTTGGTGCGCTGGCGATGATACAATTATTCAACCTTCAAAGTTAATATTGTTTATAAACATTTGCTTAAATCCTAAAAGCTAAATTGTAATTTTACCTTCAATGACTGCTGCCGAGATTATTAAAGATTTAAAAGCCCGAAAATTTAAGCCTGTGTATTTATTGCATGGAGAAGAAGCTTATTATATTGATCAGATTGTTGATTATATAGAAGAGAATCTTTTAAATGATGCTGAAAAAGGATTTAATCAGACGGTGCTTTATGGAAAAGATACAGATATGGCTACCGTGCTAGGCGCAGCTAAACGTTACCCGATGATGTCTGATTTCCAGGTAGTGATAGTAAAAGAAGCACAAGATTTAAAATGGGGGAAGGAAGATGCAGGCAGCAAAGAAGCAGAATTTGTACTTAATTACTTCGAAAAGCCTTTGCCAAGCACGATTTTGGTTTTGGCGTTTAAATATGCAAACTTCGATAAGCGTAAAAAGATCTACAAAGCGATTAATAAGTCAGGCTTAATTTTTCAGTCCGATCCGGTGCGGGATTATAAGCTTGTGCCGTGGATTGAAGACTTTGTTAAAGATAAAGGCTATAAAATTGATCAGCAGGCATCTGCTTTAATGGCCGAATACCTGGGTACTGATCTCTCTAAAATTGCCAATGAAATTGAAAAGCTGATGCTTAATGTTTCAAAGGAGGTGATGATCAATACCGATTTGGTACAGAAAAATATCGGCATCAGTAAAGAGTATAATGTTTTTGAATTGCAAAAAGCACTGGCCATTCGTGATGTACTAAAGTGCAACAGAATCATCAATTATTTTGCAAGCAATCCAAAAGCCAACCCAACAGTGATGGTTTTAGCCAACTTGGGTGGCTATTTTACTAAGCTCCTTAAATATCATTATATCCCAAACAAGGCCGATGCTGCATCAGCATTAGGCGTTCCGCCATTCTTTATAAAAGATTACGAAACTGCTGCAAGAAATTATAATACCGGGAAAGTTTTTCAGGTAATCAGTATCCTGAGGGAATACGATTTGAAAAGTAAAGGACTTGATAGTACGGGTAACGTTAGCGATGGAGAGCTCTTGAAGGAACTTGTTTTTAAAATCATCCATTAATAAAGGATTAACGCTGTTGATCAATATGCTGCAAAAACAAGGAAGCACCAGATTCAGGTGCTTCCTTGTTTTTCTAACGGTTGGAAAACTATCGCTCCACATAGCTTCAACAGTCAGAAAAAATTAACCGACTTCTTTCCGATTACAATCAATCGCTTATTTTAATTTTTCAATGATAGAATTGTTCCTCACTATAATGACGAGCAAACATTTCCAGAAAGTGTTGCGCCAGCGCCGTTAGAAGCCGTTACAGTTGCTTTTACACTTGAAGCATTAAGTACAGTAAGGCTATAAGGAATTGCAAAAGCATTAACACCGTTACCCGCAGTATTGCCGGTTACCGCAGTAAAAATATTATTCCTCACCTGAACAGCAGTTGCATTGTTAGCCATTAAATCAATTGGTTTTTTAACATTTTCGAAAACATTAGATTCAACTAACAGATTAGATTCTAAACCAGCTTGTACACAACTGGTGCTTACTGTACTATTGAAATAATTGTTAACAATATGCACTTTTCCAAACCTTACGCGTGGCATCCGGGCTACACAACCCTGAGCCCACCAGCAACGCACAAAAGTAATCCTGAAGTGACCTCTGTCAGCTGTAGCATCATCGCCAGATCCAATCAGGTTAGAAAAGCGGTGGTCATCTGATCCACCCGGTCCATCTGGTTTAGGTGATTTTTGATAAGCAAACTTTGTATATGATACGGTTACAAAATCTGAGGTATTTTTAATGTCGAAGTTTCCATCAACACCATCCCTAAACTCACAGTGGTCAACCCAAACATTATTGCAGGCATCCACGGTAACATTATCCTGGCCGTCTACATCATAAGCCCCCGGACCCTCGAAAATGATGTTGCGAATAATAATATTGTTGCACCGTTTGATATACATCAGGCCTGAATTGTCTTTGGTCTGATCACTAGAGACAATTTTTGCACCAGATGAACCGAAAAGCGTTTTTCCGGTCTGATCCTGAAAAGAAATTCGCCCTCCGGATGGAATGGTGATCGTTCCATTGATTTGGATCACTTTGACAGCGGTGTTTTGTATAGCCGCTTTTAACGCTGCATAGTTAGTTACAACGGTTGCAGCAACTTCGCCACCTCCGGTTGTACCGCCATTTTGAGATGCCCATCCTTTCGAAGGACAAACAGCCTCTACAATTGGAATGGGATTGTTGGCCACTCCGCTTGAAATCGCAGTGTCTTCAGCTTCATTAATTTGATTTTTTTTACACGCAGAAAATGTAAATGCCATGGCAATAGCCAAAAGGCAGAGAACTACATAGTTTTTCATTTTGATTTAATTTGGTTAGAATTTGAAATGGAGAGTTGGAGCGCTTGTTTTCTCGGGAAGTCGGATAATACGATACGAATGTATTTTTAAAATTACATATATTATCTTACGCGTTGTCTTTTTATTTGATAAATTTATGCAAACGTTCCCGGGATAACCGTCTAATCTTCTGGCTTTACGTATACCGTTTACGAATTTTGTGTAATGATTAAATGAATAGTTTAGCAGGCAAGCGTTATCGTAGCGCAAATTTTAATTTTAATGCGGCGCTATTTTCTTCAAAAAAAAAGGACCAAATCAATCGATTTGGTCCCTTTGTATTAAAAAATTAAGCGCTTACTGGTTGGCTGTGATTACTTAACTATCCGGCAACTTTGTAGCTATTGATTGAATTTTTGATCTATAGGTTAGAGCAGCTATTCCCAGCCAGCGTTGCACCGGCGCCATTTGAGCCTGTTACCGAAGCTTTTACGCTCGATGCATCCATTTTGCTAATTGTATAAGGAGGTACAAATACTAAATTTGGGTTAATACCGCTAGTAGTGCCAGTTACACCAGGCATTAGGTTGCCTACCAGTGCTACCGATGTCGAATTGTTTTCCAACAGGTCGATTGGGTTTTTTACGTTTTCGAAATAATTAGCTTCTACCAGAACATTTGCTTCTAAACCTGCCTGAACACAATTTTTACTTACAGTACTGTTAAATAAATTATTAAGTAGATGAATTTTGCCAAATCTTACCCTTGGCATTCTGGCAACACAGCCCTGTGCCCACCAACACCGCACAAAGGTAATGCGGTAATGTCCCCTGTCTGAAACAACTTTTATCATCAGACCCTATTAGGTCAGAGAATCGGTGATCATCGGCTCCTCCGGGTCCACCTGCCTTAGGTGCCTTTAAGTAGTTAAATTTGCATTGCGATACGGTTACATAGTCTGATGCATTTCTAAAATCCAGATTCCCGTCAACACCATCTCTAAATTCACAATGATCTACCCATAGGTTATTGCAACCATCAACGGTAACATTGTCTTGTCCATCGGTATCATATGCGCCAGGCCCTTCGAAAATGAGATTTCTGATGATGATGTTATTGCACCTTCTCAAGTAAAGTAAACCTGAATTTTCTTTGCTTTGATCTGTAGACACCAGTTTCGCGCCTGGCGATCCGAAAATAGTTTTCCCAGATTGATCCTGAAATGGAATTCTTCCAGCAAGTGGAAAATTGATTGTTCCATTAACCTGAATTACCTTCACGCTGCTATTCTGAATCGCAGCCTTTAAATCATTATAGTTTGCAACAACAGTTGGCGTAACCTCTCCACCACCGGATGTACCACCATTTTGTGATGCCCAGCCCTTCGATGGGCAAATGGCTTCAGTTGCTGCTGTTCCCTTAATGGGGCCGCCATCAGGTGTTTTAAGCGCACTTTCGGACGCTGAATTTGATTGCGTTGTTTTTTTACATCCTGGTGCAGCGCATAGCAAGGTAGCTACGGTTAGGCAGAGAAATAGACTTTTGCTTTTCATTTTTGGTTTGGTTTATCAAATTTTACCGCATTAAATCTACATCAGTATCCAATTTTAGATGTGGTAAATACGTAATTGTAAAATTACACAATTATTCTTATTAAGTAGTCTTCGTTGTATTTTTTAAATTGTTGAATATCATCCAACTATCTTTTCAAACGCTAATGGAGCATATAACATTACATCTGGATTGCTTGGCTACCTGGAATAATTGCGGTAAGTCTTTTTGATAATCAAAACCTGAAAAGCTTATTTTAGAAATCTTAGTTTTAAAGATTCCGCTTGCTTTCGCCCTGCTTTATAGTTAGGGTCTAATGCAATTGCCTGGTTTAGATAAGCTAAAGCTGTGGTTCTGTATTTTTTTCCAGGGTGTTGCTTTGCCCAAGCCCAATAAGTAAAACTCATTACCTTCCAGTTTGCATAGGCTGCATTTTCGTTTTGCTTTTTAATGATCGATTCAAAATCTCGTTCCGCAAATTTTCTTTTCAAAATAAAAAACCATGGCAGGTTCTCGGCAACGCTACCCCTTAAAAATTCGGGTAGGTAACTTACCGTTGCGTATCGGTCAACCGCCTCTTTAAATAATGTAAAGGCTTGTCCCAATAACTTAAGCTTCTTGGTCTCTGCGCCAATCAGGGCGAGGGCAGAAGCCCGGTAAGAAGCGATATAAGGCATTAGTTCGCGGTTAGTGGTGGATGAGTTGAACAATTCGCTTAACTGATCATAGCTTTTTTGAGCATAACCCTTGTATGCCGTTTTTGAGAAGAAGGAAAGGTTTAATGCCGTTTCATGATAGATGAGTCCCAACCTTACCTGGTTTAATTGGTTGGGTGCCTGTTGAAACTGAAACTCTACCTCTTTCAATTTAACTTTCAGTTCAGTAGTGTCGATAATTTCCATCACATCGTCTAACTGATGTTCGAAGGCTTTAACTTTAGAAAAACTAAGTTGCTGTGCCGGGAGGCTTTGTGTAAATGTCATCGCTGTAATGATTAAGGTGATCAATTTGTGTTTCATTTTGTTGTTGGAATGAGACACAAAGATGCAAGGACAACCTTCGGGCAACGATGACTTAAGTTAAGACTTTTCCTTTTGAATAATTCTGTTGCGGATTCTGCTTAAACTTTCCGGACTGATGCCCAGGAAATTGGCAATGTATTTTTGTGGAACCCGCTGAAATAAATCAGGTTGTTTTTTAAGTAGATTTTGAAAACGTTCTTCGGGTTTCTCTGAGGATAAAGACATTGCAATTTCTGTAGCCCGCTGCGCCACTTGTTCTGCCATTAATCGCCCGAAAGTTTCGTATTTACTGCACTGCTGATAGAGTTTAAAAAGATTTTGTTTTCTAATTAATAACACGGTGGAATCTTCCATGGCCTGAAGATTCATTTTTCCAGCAATGTCATAAGTAAAGCTTTGAAAATCTGTTACCCAAGAGCTGTCAAAAGAAATGTCGCAGGTTTTTTCTACACCATCTTTTACATGAAAATGCCTGATCGAACCGGATGCAATAAAGGCAATAAAATTGCAGATCTTATCATCCTGATGCAGAAAGTCTTTCTTCTTCAATACTTTTTCTTCAAAGTATTGATCGATCAATTCCAGTTCTGAATGCGCAAATGGAACCCGCTCCAGACAATATTCTTTCAGTTTTTGATACATGAGTGCCAGATGGTGCGTAATTAATTTTCTACCAACGTCATTTCCATCACCCGATTTCCGGCCATGATTTTTTGTTTATAAAGCTGCCTGTTGAGTTGATCAATCTGATAAATGCTTTTGCTATCAGCGCTGCCACCAATTTCATCACTAGCTTCTACTATCCACACTTTCCGATCGCCCAGTTTTTGCGTGCGGTATGTTCCTTCACTTACACTTAAAATATGCGCTTTAATTACACCCATTTTTCCTTTCGGGTTGTAATCGTAAATGTCGAGGTCTGCTTTGTAACCCGCTTTTAAGGGAAGCCAGTTAATCAGCATCGGATAAAAATTACTGTCGAAGTAACCAGCAGGTACCTTTTGAGCAATGGCTGTGGTTTTGTTGGCTACCTTATCCTGATAGAAGCCGGTGATTTCACTACCAAAATGAATTGACATGTCTCTTTGCGCATTATATGAAGCATGATATACTGGCGAAAGCGTAGCACGACGTACAATGGTAGAATCTATCCATGGTGTAGGAACACTATTCATCTTTACTTCAGTAATCACTAATATTTGATCTTTAGCAACAGCTACTTTCGTCGTCACGATTCCTATTTTCATGCTGGTGGTGTCTCTAAGCATCGTCCAAACCATTTGGTAATTTTGGTTTTTGATCCACTGTTTAGCAACCAGGTTGTTTTGAGGTTTGATTAATTCCTGGCTCTGGCCTAAAAATGGAAGAGCTGTAAATGTTAAAAGGGTGAATAAGATTTTTATCATAATTTTTGCTGAATGCCTCGGTTTGATGCCAGACAAAGAAACTTGTTACATTCCTCATCTATTTATCTCTGCTGATGGAGGCCAACCCTAAATCCATTTTTATGATCGCATACTACCTGAAACAGTCTTTAAATTTTCGGCCGATGGGCAATTGCTTATCATCAGCCAGGAAAGCAAATTGCGAATTGTGAGATTTAACCTGTTTCAGGTGAACAATATATGATTTATGAATCCTGACGAAACCCAGTTTTTCATTTTTTTCAATGAAATCAGACAGGCGCTGCAATACCATATACTGCTTAAACCGGGTGATGATTTTTAAGTATTCACCGAAACCCTCAATCCATAGAATATCTTTGGTAGGAATCTTATTCACCATGTAATCCGATTTGAAAACCAAAAATTCGTTCTCTTGCTCCAATTCTGTAAATTTGAGATAATCTACCGCTTTCTGTACCGCTTTAATAAACCTTTCGGGAAATACAGGTTTTACCAGATAATCGATCACATCCAGCTCATAGGCCTTTGCCGCATGCGTAGGGTCTGCTGTGATGAAGATGCAAAGTTTGCCTTTAGGTACCAGTTCAACCATTTCAGTACCAGAAATGCCAGGCATTTCAATATCAAGAATGAGTAAATCGACTTCATCCATCCGCTCGTAAATTACTGCTTCCGTTGGGTCTTGAAAGCAAGCCAGGAGTTCAATATCATCGATGGTTTCACAATATTTGCGAATCAGATCAAGTGCGGGAGATTCATCATCAACATAAATTGCCTTAATTGGTTTCATATGCTAATGGTTAGTTTAGTGAAGTAAGAATGATCATGCTGTTCTGTTTTCATTTCGTATTTTTCTCCATACTCCCGGTTTAAAATCATCCCTAAAACCTGAAGTCCTGCACCGCGATAAGTAGAAGCGTCATCTTTGATCTGCTTTTCTGAGATTGAATTGGAGATTTTAAACTCAACGGTAGCTGGCGTAAAGCAAAGCGTTGTAGAAATCTGAGCTTTTTCATCTCTTCCCATTGCAGAGTATTTTACGGCGTTTTCGAAAAGGGTGAGGTAAATGGTTGGCGGAATTTCTACAATGCCTGTAAGTTCACTTGCTTCAAAATCCATTACCAGATTTAATTTTCTGTTACTCTTTAACTGATAAAGCTTACTCAAGGCTGCAATCATCTGCAATTCCCGTTCAATCGGGATGGTTTTTTTCTCTATTTCATAGGTGGTGTATTGCATCAGCAGACTAAGCTGTTTAATCAAATCTGCAGAGCTGCCATCTGTGGCATAACTATGCGAATAAATATTATTAAGGGTGTTGAACAGGAAATGTGGATTGATCTTGGATTTTAAAAGTTCCATATCGGCTTCTTTTTTCCTCAAGGCAAGTGCCGATAGTTCCCGCTCGGCAATTAATTTGTATTTGGAAATTCCCTGTATAGATGGCACCAGAATAATCAACGCCTGCATGGCATACACCATAAAGAGGTATTTGCCGTCTGTAAATTTAAAAGCGCTAAAAAGCTCCGGCTCAATCAAAATTCTAATTAAACAGGAGATTACAAAAAGAGAAGCGGTGTAGCGTACATATTCACCGTACCGCGCTTGCTGATAAAATTCGGGAACTAGTTTTTTAAAGCAGAGGATGTAAACGGGTACATTAATCGCCAACATAAAAAGCATGGCCAGTGCAGCTTCTGTCAGGTTAAAAAAGCTGACGTAAATGTAGCTGGAAACACCTGAAAACACGATCCAGAACAGAATATGCTGCATGGTAATTACGCCAGGCCACTTTCCGTTCAACAGTAAATCCATTACTTTTTTATCAAAAGATAGCCGGAGAACCATAATCAGGAAGACTAAATTGATCAAAAGGATCATGGTATCGGGGTTATTTTGGTAGTTCGTTTATAATTTCTGTCGTTTACTGATATAAATATTTTTGCGCATTACTTATACCCATCTTTAATAAACAGCTACACCTTTTTATGAGCTGAATTAACCAAATATAAACATAGGATTTACTATTTCAATTAATAGGCAACAATCAATGATGGCTAGTCAATCGTTTTTTCTTAAAATAAATGTCGCTCTGCATCTTCTGGCACGGTATCTTTTTCCGGTAATAATTTGCTGCATTTTTTTTAATCCTGTCTCCGCGCAAGATAAAAAACAAAACAAGCCGCTTGTTGCCTACCTCAATGAAGACAAATCTCATTTTATAAAATTTTCAGGTTACGGGCAGTTCTGGGCCAGGTACACTCAACTCAATCCCGGAAGCAAGGTAAACGAGAGCCTCAAAAATAGCGTGGCAGATCTTTCATTGCGAAGGTTAAGGATGAAAATGATCATTTACCCAATAGATAATTTAACACTGGTATTTCAGGGCGGTACCACGAATCTTACTTATTTAAACGATAACGAAAGTGCATTTGATTTGCTTGATGCTTTTGGCGAATATAAATTCAGTGATCGCCTGAGCGTTGGCGCCGGCCGTTCCAACTGGAAAGGATTAACACGTTTTGCCGCAGGGCCAACAGCAACCTTATTATATGATGTGCCTTTTCTTGATCTTGGCAACGTTAATAAAACAGACCTTACGCTTAGAAACCTCAACTTATTTGCCAAGGGACAATTGGGCAGACTGGATTACCGGGTAATTCTGGCTAAACCTTACGTTCCATCAACCACAAAACCAGTGCAAGACATTTCCGGATTTAACAATTTAACGGTAAAGCCTAACCTTTCGGCTTACGTAAAATGGGAATTTTTTGAAAAGGAAAGTAACGTAGGGCCAACATCTGCAGGGAGTTATTTAGGGAAGAAAAAAGTGCTGGCCGTTGGCGTGGGTGCAGAATTGCAGAAAGACCTGTTATGGCACCTGGCCGGAGCAGATACCGTGTTGAATGATATGAAACTTTACAGTGCCGATGTATTTTATGATACGCCGATCAACCTGCAAAAGGGAACTTCTCTCAATGTTTATGCAGCGGTTTTCCACCATGATTATGGCCCGGGCTACGTTCGTAATTTAGGGATTAACAATACCGCAAACGGTCTTGATGCCAGTACGGCATCTTTCAATGGGGCAGGTAATAGCTATCCGGTGGTGGGTACTGGTAACAGTTTGCTTTTTCAAACCGGTTTCACCTTGCCCTACTTTAATCAGCAGAAAAAGAAAGCCAGACTAATGCCCGCAGTTGCCATCCAATATTCAAAATTTGAACGCCTGGCAGACCCCATGATCACCTACGATTTTGGCCTGAGCTTATTGCTTAGAGACCATGCTTCAAAATTCGTTTTCAATGCACAAAGCAGACCTATTTACACGCTTCAGGGTAACGACCTCAAAGTTTCTGAAAGGAAAATGATGTTCGTTCTCATGTATCATATCAATATAGATTAATAAAACAGCGCAACATGTTAATTAAAGAACCTCAACCAGCAAATCAGCAAACCAAACGCTCCAGGAGCCTTGGCGTGCGAATTTTATCTAACCTTACCTTTTGGGTACTTGTGGCCATTATTGCCGGTGTAGTACTGGGCAGTTATGCGCCTGCAACAGCCGTGAAGATGGAGATTATTGGTAAAACCTTTATCGATATCATTAAGCTCTTTATTGCCCCTATTATATTTTTAACCATTGTGCTTGGCATTAGTGGCATGGGCGATTTAAAAAAGGTTGGCCGAATCGGCCTTAAGTCTTTGATTTATTTCGAAGTGGTTTCTACCATTTCACTGGCTATCGGAATTTTAATGGCTGTACTCATCCGGCCGGGAAATATAGATAAATCTGGCTTACAGATTCAAAATGCTTCGAAATATACCAGTGCGCCAGCCAAGGGTTTTGACTGGGTCAACTTTTTTATGAGTAACCTAACCATCCAGGTATTGGTTGCGGCCATTATAGTTGGCATTATTCTAAACTATTCAAAACACCGTGAGAAAGCCGTAAGCGGTTTAAGTTATGCGTCTAAGATTGTGTTTCTCGGTTTAAAATATGTGATGTATCTAGCTCCGTTGGGCGCATTTGGTGGCATGGCCTATACCATTGGGAAGTTTGGTTTACACACTTTGGTACCGCTAGCCAAATTAATGGGCACGGTTTACCTTACTATGGGGCTGTTTATCTTTTTAATCCTCGGCGGGATTATGAAGTATTATAAAATGAGCATCTGGAAATTTATCAAATACATTAAAGAAGAACTGCTGCTGGTGCTTGGCACTTCATCTTCAGAATCTGCATTACCTTCTATTATGCTTAAACTCGAAAAAATGGGTTGTAGCAAATCAGTAGTAGGCTTGGTGATCCCGACAGGCTATTCTTTTAACCTGGATGGAACTTCAATCTATCTTTCTATGTCGGTGATTTTCCTTGCCCAGTTATATGGCGTTCAACTTTCCATTTGGGAAATGCTCAGCATCATCGGCATTTTAATGGTAACCTCTAAAGGTGCAGCAGGTGTTACCGGAAGCGGGTTTATTGTACTGGCTTCTACGCTGGCTGCCATCCATAAAATCCCGATAGAGGGGCTGGCATTTTTACTTGGGGTAGATAAGTTTATGAGCGAAGCCCGTGCCCTAACCAATATTATTGGCAACGGGGTGGCCACCATCGTAATCTCCAAGAGCGAAAATGAATTCCATCCGCAAGTAGAAGAGGAGGAAGGTACGGGTTTGAATCTGGCCGCAAAGAAATTACCAAAACAAGAATTTGTGTACTAAATCTAATAAAATGAATACATCAGAAACATTCAATGAATTAAGGTTCAGCGTTTACGGTAAGCAGGTGCATTACCAATTAAGCCCAGAAAAGTTGGTTAGCCAAACGCTGGAGCGGGGGCAGGGCAGCTTAAGTAGTAATGGTGCACTTTGTGTAGATACCGGCAAGTTTACCGGCCGTTCTCCAAAAGATAAATTTACCGTAATAGATGATACCACACGAGATACCGTAGATTGGGGAGCAGTAAACCGGCCAATTTCGCAAGCCCATTTTCATGGTTTATATAGCAAAATGCGTACTTATTTAGCTGATAAGGAAGTTTGGGTGCGTGATGCGCAAGCCTGTGCAGATCCCAGATATGCGCTGAGGGTTAGAATTGTAAATGAAACGCCCTGGGCAAATCTATTCTGCTATAATTTATTTCTGAGACCAGACGAAGATCTGTTGGTGAGTGAAACCGAATGGCTGATTTTGCAGGCACCAGGTTTTGAAGCCGATCCGGAAGCCGATGGTACAAGAGCGAAAAACTTTACGGTGGTCAATTTCACCAGTAAAATTATCCTGATTGGAGGAACGGCTTACACTGGCGAAATGAAAAAGGGAATTTTTAGCGTGTTAAATTATATTTTGCCAGAGGAAAAGGGCGTGCTGAGTATGCACTGTTCTGCCAACGAAGGGGTTGATGGCGATGTTTCGCTATTTTTTGGCTTATCGGGGACGGGTAAAACAACACTGAGCGCAGATGCGGGTAGGGCGCTGATTGGCGATGATGAACACGGATGGTCTGATGAAGGCGTGTTTAATTTTGAGGGTGGCTGTTATGCAAAAGCCATAGATTTAAATCCTGAGAAGGAACCCGAAATTTTTGGGGCCATTAAGCCTGGTGCGCTTTTAGAAAATCTAGTAGTTGATGCCGCAACAGGCACGGTTGATTTTTCTGATACCCGCAAAACTGAAAATACGCGGCTCGCCTATCCCATTAATTTCATCAACAATGCCAAAGCCGTTTCATCAGGAGGAACGCCGAAAAATATTTTCTTTTTAACCTGCGATGCATTTGGGATTTTGCCACCTATTAGTAAACTGGATAAAGGCCAGGCCATGTATCATTTCATTTCAGGTTATACCGCCAAGGTTGCGGGAACAGAAATGGGGGTTTCAGAACCACAGTCTACGTTTTCAGCTTGTTTCGGAAGGGTATTTTTACCCCTGCACCCATTAAAATATGCCGAATTGCTCGGTAAAAAGCTCGATGAAAATCCAGAAATAAATGTTTGGCTGGTGAATACAGGATGGATTGGGGGTGCCTTTGGAACGGGAAACAGAATTAGTTTGAAATATACCAGGGCACTGATTGCTGCGGCCATGAATGGAGATTTGGACCATGTAGCTTACGAAAATCATCCTGTTTTCAAGTTTGCTGTACCGAAGGATTGCCCGAACGTACCAGCTGAAATTTTAGATCCGAGAGCACTCTGGGAAGATGTTAATGCATACGATCAAAAGGCGGCCGACTTAGCACTTTTGTTTGAAGATCATTTTTCTAATTATGCCGCTTCGGCAAGTGCGGTAATTAAAGAAGCAGCGCCGTCATTTGTGTAGAATTTTTGTTATATTGAAAATCAGTCGTACGAAAATTTGACCCAGATAGCAAACACAGATCCCATAATAGATAAGCTAAACAAGACTTTAAGCTTACAGATCTTTGTTGCCATTATTTTTGGAGCATTGGTTGGGGTGTACTTTCCTGGCTTTGCCGTTAAGTTGCAGTGGGTTGGTAGGTTATTTGTTTCAGTAATCGAACCGTTTGTTCCACCAGTCATATTTCTCAGCATCGTTAGCGTGGTTGGAAGTTTGGAAAACCTTAAAGTGGCAGGAAGAATTACCGCGAAAGCCATCATTTATTTTACGGTGGTGAGTACGGTGGCCATTATTTTCGGAATTTGTAGTGCATTAATTATCCGGCCGGGGAAAATAGACAGAAGTTTGGTAGAAGCCATTGTGCCTGCTAAAGTAATTTCTACGCAATATGAAGGTTGGCTGAAGGTCGTAATGCAGAACAGCATGTTACTGTTATTTATCCTGGCTGTTGTAATTGGCATAGTTATCAATCGTTTGGCAAAACGAGATCGTGTGGTAAAAGTATTTGAGCAGTTGAAATCAATTGTGCTGCGTTTACTCCGTTATGTTTTCTTATTGGCACCTATTGTTACTTTTAGCGGCATTGCCTATACGGTGGGCCGCTTTGGTCTAGATACGTTGCTGCCCATTGGGAAAATGCTTGCCGGAACTTATATCACTATGTTTTTATTTGTTGCGGTAGTTCTCGGGTCGGTTTTGGCGGCTTTAAAAGTAAATCTCTATACCTATCTAGGCTCAATAAAAAACGAGTTGCTCTATGCATTAGGAACGTCATCATCCAGTTCGGTGATCCCTTTACTCTTAGAAAAATTAGAAAAAGTGGGGTTAAAAAGACCAGTGGTATCGTTGGTTACCGTTACCGGAAACTCTCTAAACTTAAATGGAACGTGTATTTATCTGGGTATGGCAGTCGTTTTTCTGGCGCAACTTTACAATGTTAGCTTCTCATTTACAGAGTTGGCCGGCGTGGTGGTCATTATTTTACTCACCTCAAAAGGTGCATCGGGTATTCCGGGCACCGGTTTTTTAGCATTGGTAACCACCATTGGCAGCATTCATAAAATCCCTGTAGAAGGTTTGGCCGTTCTGCTGAGTATCGACAGGTTTATGAGTGAGGCGAGGGCAATTACCAATACCATTGGGCACGCTATTGCCGCATTAGTTATATCAAGGAGCGAATCATAGCGCTCCGCTAAGCAAAAGAAAGTTATGAAAAAATCAATTTCGTACCTGCTTATCCTGGTTATAGGTTTAAGTGCAGGTTGCAAAAATAAAGTGGTAGATGAGCAGACAGATGTTGTGCTGGTGGGTGCTGGGGTAATGAGCGCAACCCTGGGTTCGATGATGAAAACGCTTAACCCGAAGCTTAAAATCAATATTTATGAAAGGCTTGACTTGGTGGCCGCAGAAAGCTCTGATGCCTGGAACAATGCCGGTACCGGCCACTCGGCTTTTTGCGAGTTGAACTATACCCCTCAACGTGCAGATGGAACAATAGAATTTAACAAAGCGGTAGCCATTAATGAGCATTTTGAAATCTCAAAACAATTCTGGGCTTATATGGTGAACAAAGGAAAACTTCCGGCACCGAAATCATTCATCAATAATGTACCACACATGAGTTTCGTATGGGGCGATAAAAATGTAGCCTACCTTAAAAAGCGATATGAAGTGTTAAGTAAGCAGTTGTTGTTTAGAGGTATGCAGTATTCTGAAGACTTCGATACCCTCGCCAAGTGGATGCCGTTGGTAATGACAGGAAGAGACCATAAGCAAAAAGTTGCCGCAACTTATATGGCTATTGGAACAGATGTTAATTTTGGCAGTTTAACCCGTGGTTTGGTGGCCGCTTTGAAAAAAGAAGAAGGTGTGAAAGTAGAATTAAATCACGAAGTGAAAAACCTGAAACGCCTTGACGATGGGAGTTGGCTAGTTACGGTATTGGATAAGAAAACAGAAGAGGAACGAAATATAAGGGCAAAATTTGTATTTATCGGTGCCGGGGGAGGTGCGTTGAGGTTACTCCAGAAATCTAAAATACCCGAGGGTAAAGGCTTCGGCGGTTTCCCGGTAAGTGGAGAATGGCTGGTTTGCAACAACCAGAATGTTATTGCTAAACACATTACCAAAGTTTATGGTAAAGCCGGGGTTGGCGCCCCGCCAATGTCTGTTCCGCATTTAGATACCAGAATTATTAATGGTAAAAAGGCATTGCTTTTTGGACCGTACGCAGGTTTCTCATCTAAGTTTTTAAAACAGGGATCATACCTGGATTTAACCCGATCCATTACCCTAAAAAATATCTGGCCAATGATGTCTGCCGGAGCAGATAATATTCCACTTACCAAATACCTCATCAGCCAGGTTACCCAATCGGATGAAGAACGTTTAAAGGCTTTGAAAGAATATTTTCCGGAAGCAAAGGCTTCTGACTGGAAGTTGGAAACGGCCGGGCAACGCGTGCAAATTATTAAAAAAGATGAGAAGGAGGGTGGCGTACTGCAGTTTGGAACAGAAGTGGTTAGTGCCGAAGATGGCAGTTTGGCCGCTTTGTTAGGTGCTTCGCCAGGTGCTTCAACTTCTGTTGATATTATGGTTACTTTATTGAAAAAATGTTTTCCAGCGCAGATGGCTACAGCAGAATGGCAATCGCGAATGAAAGAAATGATCCCATCTTATGATCAGCAGCTTTCTGATAGCAAGGAATTAACCAATACCGTAAGAAAGGCGAGCAGTACCACACTTGGATTGAAATATTTTACGCTCGACTAAAACATTGAAAAGTTACTAACTCTATTTGCCTAATTGCTAGTAGAGTTAGTAATTTTTGTCGCTATGATGGGTTTTTGAGGGGGATGCGTTAACAAGAATCGTCATGCTGAATTTAATTCAGCAACTGTTAAGGAAGCCCTCGCATAAGTTCAGGAAGACAATCTTTTGCGGGGAACCTCAATGTTTTAAACTTTGTTGCTGCAGAAATAAGTTAAGGTCATCGTCTTTACCTAAACCCAGCTTTTGTTTAATGCGATATCTGCTCATGCGCACACTTTTTGGTTCAATGCCCAAACGGGCAGAAACTTCCTTGTTCGATAAGCCCATCAACATATATGAACAATACTTTAAATCTAGTCTGGTTAGACTCTGGTTGGCCTGTTGCTGTAAACGTTCGAAAAAGGCTGGGTTGGTTTCGAAAAAATCTGTTTTATGCTCTTCGAAGTCCTTGTCCATTTTTCGTTGCTGGTTTAAAATTCTTTTAATCTGTTGCTCAAAAGACAGGTGACTTTCAGTATCAACCTTTCCAGAGAGTAATTCCAGCAACTCGTTCTTTTCTTCTATCTGCAATGTTCCCGCCATTACCTCTTTTTGCAAACGGTTTTCACGTTCCTTAAGTAACACTTGTTCGGTTTGTAAGCGAATGGCTTCTGCTTCTTTTAATTGTGCCCTGAGTTCTGCAGCTGTTTTTTGCTGGTCAACCAGTTCCTGCTTTTTAACAGCCGCCTTAAGTTTGAAATTATATGATCGAAGGAAGAAAAGCAAAACGGCCATTGCCATAAACCCCAGGGTAACATAAAAAATGGTGAGTTTTTTAGAGAAAGATGCTTCCTTTTGCAGGTATGTAATTTCCTGTTCCTTTTTTTCTGATTGATATTGTGCTTCTATGCGGGCAATGCTATTGATTTTTTCTTCGTTAAATGCCTGCTTATAGAGTTCAAAATATTGTTTGAGGTAGCTTAAGCTTTGTTGGCTATTGCCTTTTTTCTCGGCAATTTTAGAAAGTGCCTCAAAAATTCTGGCCTTTGTTAAAGGCATACTAATCACGCCATCAGCCTTAGCTAAGCCATCCAGTAAAATATTTTCGGCTTCATTCAAACGCCCGTCACGCATGGCATATTCGCTTTTCATTCCATAGCAGTTCAGCAGCACCTCGTGCAAATTTGTTTTGGTTGCAATACCAATGGCCACATCGAGGTATTTCTCTGCACTGTCTCTATAATTGGCTGGGAAGTATTGGAAATAAGCATTAGCAGTGTTTAAGGCAATTGCAGCCGTATTGTTTCTTAATATTAAACGGCCCTCCTGCTGTTTTGCCAGTAGAAGTGATTTTTTATATACCAGCAGCGCAGAATCAAGAAGTGCACGGTTTTTTTGGTTTACCCTGAACCGATCGAAATAAGTTTGGCCAATGGTAAAGTAGGCATTATTTAAGGCATCAACCTGTTTACTTTCAATGGCTGCCTGGTAACATAAATTGGCATATTTTTTCTGTTTGGCGGGGTCGTTGCCATAACTGTGGAAGCTTGCCAGGTAGTGATAAATGGTGCTTTCATATTCTGATGCATTGTTCCCTTTAAAATAATCTAATGCTTTTAGAAGCTTCCTGGCAGATTGCTCATTATCATCATTTATCAAATCAAGCCAACCGTTTCTAAACCACACAAAGCCCAGCGTTACCGGATCTTTGGTTTTCTGTGCATAATACATGGCGCTATCCCGGCATGAATAGGCTTTCTTAAGGTCTTTTTTCCAAACGAATAGGTGAATCATTGTTGCAAAAGCCATTGCTTTACCTCTTCCATCACTTAATGTTTGGCCCAGGTGCAATGCTTCATTGGCTTGTTTCAAAGAAAGTGGCAGGTTTTGTTCGAAATTTGCTTTTGCCAGTTTACATAAAATATTGATGCGATCTGCCTGAGGCAAATTTTTCTGTACCAGTAAGCGGTTCATAGAATCCAGATAGATCTTCTGTGCCTGGGTTTGATTGATGCAAGTGAAGAAAAATAGTAAGATTAATATCGGTTTCAGGGAAAACTGCATCACCAAAAATAGAAAAAATAAATAGTACAGAAAAAGCTGGTTTTAGCACAAGTAACTGTAATTAAGATTTTTAGTGCCTTTCTGTAGACGCATTGTAGACACCCGTTTTTTTTCTGGTAGTCGATGAGTAGTCGTTGTTTTCTTGGTTACTGTTGCAGACAGCGGTAATTTTGACCCATTCAATCACCAAAAAATAAAATCTATGAAAAATAAGACGATGGCTATTGTAGCCTACATCACATTGATCGGTTGGATCATTTCTTACCTGGAATTTAAAAAATCGCCAGAAAAGAGCAGCCTTGTTAATTACCATTTAGGTCAGTCGCTTGGGGTAATCATCACTTCATTTGTACTAAGTATAGCAAGCACGATTATATTGGCAATCATCCCTTCGCTGGGCTTTATTTTTTATTTCATTATGTTAATCCCTTTTGTGCTTTTATTATTGGGTATTGTTGCGGCTAATAATGAATTAGAAAAACCAGTTCCGGTTATTGGTAAAATATTCGAAGGCAAATTTAACTTCGGCACAGCACAGCAAAAAAATATGTAGTAACGCGATTATCGAACATAACTTGTTTTCCGGTCAGGATGAATACTATTCTGATTGGAGCAAGTTATTCGATTAATGAGTGCTTCGGTGGTTAGCCGAGGCGATCCAGCGCAGAAACCCCTATCCGCCTGGCGGCACCTTTCTCCTGAGGGTAAAGGGCGCAAGAAAAAGCATTCACCGCAGCAAACTCTACATCCCCTGAAAGGAAAAGGCTTTTCGAAACAAATTTTTTGAAACAAAAAAAAGTTTCGAATTATTTTGTTTCGAAAATGTTTTGATAAGTATTAAAGATGGCTAGCTAAGAGCATTTCAAACTTGAATTTTTTATTGATAATTAGATTCAACCTATCGGTCGGTGTCTCACCGCCCGAAATTAATGCATTTGAATTTTTGTTCGGATAAAATCAGAAGCCCGAGTTTTGGTTGGTTAAAAAACTCCACCAATAATATAATTTAGGCGCCTGCTTTAAAAACAAACGCCTAAAACCAAATAGCTATTAATTTATTTCATTTGAAACTATCTTTCCACTTTCATTCCTCTTTATAGCTGTATACCAGGCATCGCAATCGGTAAACCAGTCATAAATCATTTTATATGCCGGGATAATTTCGGCAGAAAAATTTAAGGTTGCCCCTTCAAAACCTTCTTCCTGAAAGATAAAGGCACTTAATCCATAATTTAATAGATCGGATAGTTGCGCTATATCGAAATGGCCAACTGCTTGTAAATTATAAGGTTGGTTTTTAACGGAATGCCGAAAGGATGCTTTATTGGCTAAAGGTTTAGCTTTGGTAAACAGATTAATGATATTGTTTACCTTGTAAAGTGTGTTGGCAATAGTAATAGGATGATGTTTACCCGATCGTGGATCAGGCCCGGTAGATGCACTCAGCATTTCAGTAAGTAGTCGATTTACTTCTGATAAACTATTCATTTCAAAATAGGCCTCAATAAGCTTTTGAAATTCGTTTACAGCTACTACCTGATTTGGGAGCTGTGTGTTTGGGTTTTTACTTTTGTTAGTCTGCATAACATTAAAATAAAAGTCCCTGGACGCTGCAGACTAACAAATAACTCTTTTCAGAGATATGAGAAAATACGTTTCTAAAACGCTCGTCCAGGAATATTTTTGAAATTTAATTGTGAAGTTGATATCTCGTTGTTAGGTGAAAAAATATGTTATTTATTAATCTGCACGACTAAGATAGATACAATAAAATCATTCACGAAATCTTTTTGAAGAATGGCGCGTAAATGGAGGCAGTTCCATACTTGCAGTTTACAGTTCTATCAGCGTAGTTAACAACATTATACTTGTAGTTGGTAGGTTTATGCTTACGTTTGGCCCTCCTAAAATAGCTTGTTATTTAAAGTTTTAGTAAGTAATTTAATGCATTTGAACTTTATTAGATTGAGGCCAGAGAGTGGTATCTTTCACACGCGGCACGCGCGTGCTAGCGGAGGAGGCAAGCCAGCGTAGCGGGAAAAACCACTATCCGCCTGGCGGCACCTTTCCCCTGAAGCGAAAAGAATGTGTAATAAAGATTTCCCACCGCTAGTATATTAAACAAAGGGTCTGTAATAACTCCGCAAGAGAGATTGCTTCGTGCCTCGCAATGACGAGACCTGATATGGCGATCGCGATCAATAGCGTTTTCGATAATGCCAAGCTTGCTATTACCTTCCCGCTATTACCACCCTGCTATCCGGCCTAGGAAATGATGGAAGGAGAAAACGTTTAAAGCTTTGACTACAAACTTTCGAACCACCACTACCCAAGGCAGCGCGTTCTCTCCCGATTCTTCATCGGGTGCTTGTGCTGCCGAAAAAAAGCTTTAACGATTTTATCCGACATCAGTTCCAAGCCTTGATTGTTTGCTTCTTTATTATCAAGAATAAAGAAGAAGCCCTTCGGCGGCCAGCCGAGGCAAGCCAGCGCAGCGGCTCCACATCGAACTTTTCAAAAAAAAATATAATCTTTTAAAAACTATAACAATGTATTACATATTATACAAATCAAAATTTCCTAAAATTTAATAACTCACCTCATCAAAGCCTTTCCTAAACGCCCAATTTCTCTTTTCCATGAATAATCTCCTTTTAACCTTCAAAAAACCATTTTTTGTAAACAATTTTGCGAGAAACAAAAAAATGTTTACAATCATTTTGTTTCTCTTATTGTAAACAAATTTGCGAGAAACGAAAAAAAGTTTACAAATAAATTGTTTCTCCTGTTGTAAACAAATTTAAGAGAAATGAAAAAAAGTTTACAATCATTTTGTTTCTCTTATTGTAAACAAATTTGCGAGAAACGAAAAAAAGTTTACAAATAAATTGTTTCTCCTGTTGTAAACAAATTTAAGAGAAATGAAAAAAAGTTTACAATCACTTCGTTTCGCAGTCTCGAAAGAAAATATCTCAAAAGAAAAATTTATTGCTCATTATTCAACTTAGCGACATTATCCAATCACGACTCATCAAAAGAATAACTTACAGCCTGACCATGATCAAAAAAGTCAGATCAATTGAATACAAGTAATCTTCTTGCAGTCGTTTTTTATGAAGCGGGCGAGAGGGGAGTGTTTCAAAAAGTGCAACCATGACATGCCGAAACAAAAAAAGAGACAGCTTGTAAAAACTGTCTCTTTCTGCTTATTTAAATTTCTTGTTATTGATTACTCTGTTTAAAAATTTCCATCTTTTCGCGTTCACTGGCAAGTAGGCGCTCATAAAGTTCTACGACTTTATCTAATGGATTGAAAGTGCATTGCATATTTATGGCATTTATTGTAGAGCTATCGTTGCTCGTAAATGTGTTGGATATAATGCTTAAAATTGAATCTTCGTTGAAATTCTTTATTGCATCGGCACTTACACCCAATACACCTGCAATTTTTTCTAGTGTAGCATCTTCTACCTCTTCACTTTGCTCAATCTTGGAGATAGTTTGCTGACTTACGCCTAATTCAACAGCCAGGAAATCTTGTTTAATTCCCCTGATTTCTCTAATACGGCTAATTTTTCTTCCGATGTGTGTTTTGCCAGATTTTGTAGGTGTTTCCATAGCACCAAATATAATTAATTTACACAAGTGTAGTGCAATGGATAATGATGTATGATACCAAGTCGGATGGTAAGATACCAAGCCGGGGTATATTGACTATACCACTTGTTCAATAGACAAAGAAATCATCGTTATGGGATTCAATGGTAAAATAGGTGTAGTCAGCCTGTCCTTCATACCAACGGTACTGACATTGTTTAAAACGTAACTTTTTAATTATGTTTAACAGACTCGTCTGAATTTCCCTTTTGTTTAAATTGGCCGCGAAATAACCTCCGGTAAGTTTCAATATAGTATTTTTAGCACCTCCGATTGCTACATTGATATCACGGTCCCAAAACTCGTCTTTAATTAATAAATAGTATGCTTTTCTGATTTTTGGAAAATTTTTTATCTGAGATCTAATAGCGCTTTTCTTCAATATTTTTGTCATTTCCAATATTTCTTTTTCATGACTCTGGTTTCCTTCTTCTACTAATGCTGAATAGCGTTCAAAGATTGATAAGGCAAGGTTGATATTTTCAAGTGACGATAAGTCTATTTTAGATACGCCATTATCCTTACTGATATTTTGAATTGTATTTACAATATTGGCTTTCAATACGTCTGATTCACTTAGATGCGTCTTTATTAAGTTAACATTTTTCGCTTTTCCGGTTGATCTTATTTGTTTAATATTTCGCTCCTGAAATGCTACTAAACTTCTTTTTGGTATCCAACCGATATATCTTTCCGCAAGCCAAACTGGCTCCACTACTTTGACTTTTTTCCAATTATTCTTTTCTCCAATAATTATAATTTTAACCGTACTGTCGATTGTATAATACTCATTATGGATGGGAGAAGAATTCAAACTATCTACAATTTTGGCAGCGGATTCTGATGGAGAAGTTAATAGAAAAGTGTTTTCATTAACAGAATAAAAAATTTTTTGTTTTTGTAAAACAGATTGATCTTTTATGTTGCTTTCTTCTTTTGAACGAGGATTTACACAACTACTTATGATAATTGCAACAAGCGCAGATAATATGTTGTATTTCATTATGAGAGTTTAGATTTTAAAATAAATCAAGTGATTAGATATAGTCAGTAAATATAGTTTGTATTATAACTATTTATAATAAGGGAACCCGTAAATATTCGAATCCAAAAAAGCAACTGGTGTGCGCCTGCCATTTAGAAGGCTGCGATAATGGTGCCAGCAAAAGGATGGTCTAACCTTTGAACATCCGCCATAAGTTATTACCTTAACAACCTAAATAAATACTCATGTCCTATACGCATTGTCCAAACTGCCAAAAAAAAATCGATGGCTTCCTAACTTCAAGATACATTCTAAGTGAATCAACAAAAGAAGTGATTAATTCATTTCATTTTCCGCAATCTGAAGCATATTGCAATGACTGTGGCATTCCGATTATATCACAAAAGAGAATTGAGGTTAATTATAAGAAGACCGATTTAATAACTGGATTAGAAAAGCTAATTAGTTACATACCTATTATAACCATACATAATCCAGTAAAATGGGAGTATAAAGTGTTGGAAATTGTTAGTGCTCAATCCGTGTCAGGTACCGGATTTCTTTCTGAACTTTCGGGATCGTGGGCTGATTTTACTGGCGGGCAATCTGAGACAATGGCTAACAAGATTTCATCAGGCGAAGAGATTTGTAAGAAGAAATTACGTTTGGAATGTGCTTTGATGGGAGGAAATGCGATCATTGGTACTGATATCGATTATTCTGAAGTTGGGAGTGGTAAGGGAATGCTGATGGTTTGTATGGCAGGAACTGCAATTAAACTCTCATTGGAGAACGATGACTTTGCTAGTAAACGTAATATTTTAACTTTACTTAGTGATAAAGTTAGTGAATTAAATAAGTTGCCTAGTCTAATGTCCGCAGAATACTATAAGTAAAATGAAAGAGTCATTCTATTGGCAGTTCCTAAACTGCTCGCAATTTAACCCGTTTCTACTTTAGCAAATTAAAATAAGGAAGCGTGCTATCTTTTAAAGATGACTTGGTTGCGCTATCGAAGGAAAGATTTAGAAAGGCGAGCATTTAATACATCATTCATTCCCGCAGTTTAATAAATAGTTTAGATTGTAAATGACTGCAGTGTCAAAATGCATAGATTCTTAGCTACTTTTGAATGACAGCGTGTGTTACACTAAGCTATCCCATCTCGCTATGGCCACCCTGCATCCGGCCTAGGAAATGATGGAAGGAGAAAACGTTAAAGCATCGACCACAATCCTTCGAACCACCACTACCAAAGGCAGCGCGTCCTCTCCCGATTTTTCATCGGGTGCTCGTGCTGCCGATCCAGAAGCTTTAACGATTTTATCGGACATCAGTTCCAAGCCTTGATTTTTGGCTACCTTTTTATCAAGAAAAAGGTAGAAGCCCTTCGACGGCCAGCCGAGGCAAGCCAGCGCAGCGGGAAAAAAATACCCGCACGTACTATCCCTCAAAACTGAAATAACCACTATTGAAAACTTCTCTCAACCAACTAATAAATAACTAGTTATAAAAACAGTCGTTAGAAAAGCAGTTATCCTGCAAGATGGTAAGCTGAAGTTAGCGCTCTACTCACGATCAGTTTTCAGCATTGAATCTACCCATTGATGTTTTTACGACCTTAACTTCTAAGGCTTATCCTCAATTTTTTCAAACCTCTCACTTAATCCATTCCATTTTATTAGTTTTGAAGCTTAGCGTAAAGCTCCATTAAAAGCAAATAAAATATGAATCATTGGTTAGTGAAATCAGAGCCATTTAAATACAGCTGGGAAAAATTTAATGAAGATGGCCGTACCTTTTGGGATGGTGTTCGGAATTACCAGGCCAGAAACAACCTGAGGGAAATGAAAGAAGGCGATTTAGTGCTTTTTTACCACAGCAATGAAGGCAAAAACGTAGTCGGTGTAGCTAAGGTGGTAAAAGAATCTTACCAGGATCCAACTACAGAAGATAAAAACTGGGTGGTGGTTGATTTGTCGCCGGTAGAAGCATTAAAGAACCCGGTAAGTTTAGCGCAGATTAAGGCAGAACCTAGCCTGGCCGATATTTCATTAATTCGCCAGGGGCGTTTATCGGTAATGCCTTTGAAAGCAGCAGAATTTGATAAAATTTTAGAAATGGGTAGTTAATTTTCGTAATTTCATTGGCAGTTAAGGTTTTATAAATGAATCTTTACCTAACGCGCTATGAAGACATTGCTAATTGCCTTTATTTTATCGGGGTTTATTTTTGCTGCAAAGGCGCAGCAGGTTAAACCCTACATTTCTATTGTTAAAACAAAGGCAGGGGTTAAAACAGGATTGCTCTATAAGGTAGATTCTGCAGCGTTGATCATGATTATTGATGGAAATTTCCTCACCATTAATACCGATCAGATTAACTGGGTAAAAATTAAAACGCCTAAAAAGCCTGCAGGCATCATCAAGTTTTTAAAATATGATCCCTGGAGTAAAGATAATTTCGAGAAGCGGCCAGATGGGGTAGTGGTACGCAAATGGGGTGAAAAAGACCCAACACCTGAAGAAGAATTAGCCGGGCATGTGGCTGCTACGCTACTTAATGTAACCGGAAATATCCTGGCAACACCCATCCAGGCCATCAACCCAAATATTGCGAACTACAAAATAAAAGGCGACCAGGCAAAATTCGCTGCCTGGAGTACAGAACTGAATTACTTCTCTATCCACTACCAAAAAAATCCGAATCTGGCTGCAGAATTGTTGAAGGTGAAGCAGCTTTCGGCCAGCTTTAAACCATAGGTATTTCTTCTGTTTTGGTTTTACTCAACGTAATGCCCAGCGTCATTACTATACTGGTGCCTAATACCACGAGGAATAAAAAGGAAGTTCCAACCTCGGGGATCTTTAAAGAATTAGGAAGATTGAAATACAGCAAAATACTAATCAAACCGCGGGGTGCAATGTATGCAATTGGTGTAATGGTTCCTTTTTTAAATACTTTAAGGAAGAAAAACCTGACCGCATAAATGGTGATCAGAATAAAAAGTCCGTTTGCTAGTATCGGTTTATCATTCAGCTCGCTGATGTTCATGGTGAAACCAAAAATTACAAAGAAAAACGTACGTAAAATAAAGGCACTTTCTGCAGAGAGCTGATAGAGCTGGGAAAGATCAGCCGTGAGGTTTTTATAAAGAAAAACACCCCTAAACCAGGCATTCTGAATGGTATCTGCATTGTTGAGGAATAATCCGGTACTGAGAATTAAAACGAGTGATGACAAGTGATAGGATTGGCCAATGGCGTAAACAAGGATCAGGATGGAAATAATTAGGAAAAACTTAATGTGGTGCACCAGTTTCCCCATTACATAAAGCAAAACCACGCAGGCAATTGCCGAGAGAAAAATAATTAGAAAAGTGCTTAGCCCCAAACCTATAAACGCAGAAGTAGTGATGGAATGGTTGGTAATGGCAAAATTGAACATGATAATACCCAGAATATCGGAGAAAGAGGATTCATAAATTACAAACTCACGATCTTGTTTGCCTAATGCTGCTGCAGATGGAATGGCGATGGCAGAGCTGATGACGCTGAACGGAATGGCATTCGCGATGCAGGTGTATAAATCTTTATGGGTTATCTGGTAAATAATTAAGGTGATGATGGTTGCCGTGCCAAGTAGAATGGTGAGTGCAGAGAAGAATGCACTCTTGATGATTTTATTTTTCTCGCGATCGTATTTCAGTTCGAGCGAGCCTTCAAAAACAATTAAAATGAGGCCGACTGTACCCAAGGTTGGCAAAATGGCCAGGAAATTAAAGGTTTGAATGTTCAGGTATTCGACCAGGAAACGCAGGCCAATACCTAGCAAAAGCAGGAGTAAAACAGAAGGTATCTTTGTTTTACTGGCCACCAGATCAAACAGATAGGAGAAAATCACCAATCCGCTTAAAATAATAAGAATCGTATATGTTGTCATATTTTGAGCGATTGATAAGCTGCTAAACTAAAACAAACAGACGAGGCGGGAAGATGTTTTGTGTAAAAATTATGCTTTAAAGAACAATGCTTTTAGTTCGCTGGCATCATCTGGTTTCATTTTTCCACCTAGAACGAGGCGCAATTGTCGCCTGCGCAAGGCACCCTGAAAGAGTTCTATTTCTTCTGCTGTTTCCGGAATCAGCTCGGGCACGGGAATGGTTCTGGCACTTTGATCTAACGCTACAAAGGTATAATAGGCTTCGTTACTTTTTTGGCGGGTACCACTTGGAATGTTCTCTGCCCAAACATCTAAACGCACTTCTACAGAGGTGTTAAAGGCACGGGTAACTTTGGCTTCGATGGTAATTACATCGCCCAGTTTGATCGGGTGTTTGAAAGATACATTATCTACAGAAGCGGTAACCACAATCCGGTTGCAATGTTTCTGTGCAGAAATGGCTGCCGCAATATCCATCCAATGCAACAGGCGGCCACCCATTAAATTATTTAAGGTATTGGTATCGTTGGGTAAAACCAACTCATTCATGATCGTAAAACTCTCCCTGGCAAACTTATTTTTCAGACTCATAATCAAAGGCAAAAGTAAAGAAAAACTTGAATTGTAGGGGATTTTGTTTAAGAGGGAGGAGGGAATGGGGAATAGGAAATGGTGAGGGTAGGTTAGGGAATAGGAAATGGAGAATAGGAAATGGTTAGGGTGGGTTAGGATGGGTTAGGGTGGGTTAGGGAATGGAGAAGAGGAAATGGTTAGGGTGGGTTAGCAGGTTAGGATGGGTTAGGGAATGGGAAATGGATAAGAGGAAATGGTTAGGGTGGGTTAGCGGGTTAGGATGGGTTAGGGAATAGGAAATGGATAAGAGGAAATGGTTAGGGTGGGTTAGGATGGGTTAGGGAATGGAGAAGAGGAAATGGTTAGGGTGGGTTAGTGGGTTAGCGGGTTAGGATGGGTTAGGGAATGGGAAATGGGCAGTGGGAAACGGATAAGAGAAAAATAAAGTTTGGGAAATAGGGAATGTTAATGGGTAGTAATAAGCGCATCCTTTTTAACTAATTAATAAACAGCTGTCTATTCTAACCTATGCTAACCGACACTAACCCGCTAACCGATTTTCGATACTAACCCGGTAATCTAGCCAGCTGTCCATTTCTACCCCACGCTAACCAATACTAACCTGCTAACCAATTTTCAATGCTAACCGACACTAACCGTCTAACCGATCTTCCATTTCTAACCCACGCTAACCAATACTAACCTGCTAACCAATTTTAGACACTAACCCGCTAACCGATCTTCCATTTCTAACCCACGCTAACCAACACTAACCTGCTAACCAATTTCCAATGCTAACCCATAATAACCCGCTAACCAATTTTCGATACTAACTCAACAACTGTATATTTACACCTAAACCAAACCCCATCCATGCAGAATCAGACCCTTATCCAATACTTCCATTGGTATTACGATGAAAAACAAAATTTATGGATCAAAGTTGCCCGGGAGGCTGAATACCTAAAAGAAATTGGGGTTACCGGTGTCTGGTTGCCGCCGGCTTATAAAGCCAGTACCGTTGGCTCTGTTGGTTATGATATTTATGATCTTTTTGATTTGGGCGAATTTGACCAGAAGGGGAGTGTGAATACCAAATATGGATCTAAACAAGAATATCTGGATGCCATAAAGGCTTTGCAAAATCAGGGGATTGCGGCCATTGCAGATGTTGTTTTTAACCATAAAGCTGGTGCTGATGAGGTGGAAAGGGTGAAGGTGAGAACGGTTAATCCGGAGAACCGGAATGAATTTACGAGTGATGTTTTCGAAATTGATGCCTGGACAAAGTTTACCTTCCCCAATAGGAAAGGAAAATATTCTGCGTTTACCTGGGATCATCAATGTTTTAGTGGGGTAGACTGGGACGAAAATTTAAAGAAAACCGCCATTTATTCTATTCAGAATTTTGTAGGCGAAGGTTTTGAAAAAGTACCTTCTACAGAGCTAGGGAATTATGACTACCTAATGTTTAGCGACATCGATTTCCGTAACCAAGCGGTAATTGAGGAGTTGAAATATTGGGGCGAATGGGTAGTAGAAAATACGCACATTGATTGCTTTCGTTTAGATGCGGTGAAACACATCAACCCTGATTTTATTAAGGAATGGATTGAACACCTGGAAACGAAATATAACCGGAAGTTTTTTATCGTGGCCGAAGATTGGAACGTGGATGAACCCGGTTCGCAAATTGAATACCTTGAGCTGATGGAAGGTAGAACGCAGATTTTTGATTCGTTACTACATCACAATCTTTTTGTAGCGAGTACCGAAGGGAATACTTTTGATATGCGCACCATTTTTGACAATACCCTGGTGGCCATCTCTCCAGAATTTGCGGTTACTTTTGTAGATAATCACGATTCGCAGCCGCTTCAGGCTTTAGAAAGTTATGTCGATTTCTGGTTCAGGCCAATTGCTTACGCCTTAATCTTGCTGCGCATGCAGGGGATTCCGTGTTTGTTCTATCCTGATTTATATGGTGGAACTTATGATGATAAAGATAAGGAAGGTGATGAGGTGCACATTGAGTTGGCTGTATTACCCGAAGTGGAATTGATGAGTAAGATCAGGGCTACCTTTGCATATGGCGAACAACGCGATTACTTTGACCACGGAAACTGCATCGGCTGGACGCGTGCCGGAGATAATGAGCATGAAAATAGTGGCCTGGCCATTGTATTAAGCAATAGCGAGGAAGGATATAAAACTATGGAGGTTGGTGCACAATTGGCCGGAAAAACTTTTGTTGATGCCTTAGGGCACCGGCCACAGGAAGTGGTTATCGATGAAAAGGGCTGGGCAGAATTTCATTGCAACGCCGGTAGTGTTTCCGTGTGGGTTTTGAAAGGGAATTGAAATTATTGTATTGGCGATTTTTCTTATAGCGTAGGTTAAAGTCAAACGCTAGAGATGGACAAGCATTTTCTTCAACAAAGGATTGTGAAATGCGTTGGGAATCTTTCATTGCAATTACAAATTTTTTGAGGGGCACCAAGCAATCTGTTTTAGGGAGTTTTGGAAGCTAGATTGCTTCAGCTTGCATAGGCTCGCGTTCGCAATGGTGGGGTTGATTAGGAATTGGAAACTTAAAGAAAATTATCTTCAGCACGGTAAGCTGCAATCACTGCTAACTCGCCTTCTTTGCCTGCTTTTGAATTGCCATGTTCCATGCCCATCACGCCTTTATATCCTTTTTTATGGAGATGCTTAAATAGATTTTTATAAAAAATTTCTCCTGTGGTGGGTTCTTTGCGTCCAGGATTATCGCCAATCTGGATGTAAGCAATTTCATCCCAGCAACGATCTATCGTTTTAATTAAATCACCTTCAGTGCGCTGCATGTGGTAAATGTCATATAAAATTTTACAGGCCGGACTTTGCACCGCTTTACAAACGGCATAGGTTTCATTGGTTTTTTGAAGAAATAATTCTGGTGTATCGCTTAAGGTTTCTAAAACCATAATTAAACCATGTGGCTCAAAAATTTCTGCGCCTGCCCGCATGGCATCAATAATGTTTGCGAACTGATTTCCGTAAGGTAAATTCCTTTCATAAAACCCCGGCACCACCGTGAGCCATTTGGCATTGCAGCGTTTTGCCGCTTCTACAGATTTTTTGCAGGTTTCGATAAATTTATCTTTAAATTCTTTCTTTCCTGTAGCAAGCGATGTTTTCCAGTTGTCGCCACCATCTACCACGAAAACGCCCATCCTCATGCCAAGTTTCGCTAACAATTTTCCGATTTTTTCTTGCTCATCTATCGGTCTATTCAGGTAGCCATTGTCTTCTATTGAGCGGAAGCCTCGATCATGCATAAATTGAATCTGATTAAGAAAGTTTTTTCCAGCATGGTTTTCAAACATCCCCTGGTGTGGGGCGTAATCCAGATTAAAAACTTTATCGGCTGCTGCCGGATGAGTTTTATTAGCCGCAAACGTATTGGTGATGCCTGCACCAGTGGTTATTGCACCGGCAGTAAGCAGGCTATTTCTTATAAATTCACTTCTTTTCATTTTACTAGGGGTTGAAAACTTTATTTTCGGTCTGCTGGATTGTTGCTTAGATTACTATAACCCACAAGGGTATCCCAGCGGGCTCCGGGTCTTCTATAATAAACGAAGACCTGATAGCTGTTCTCTGTCTGAAAAAACGAACCTTCAAAAGGTTGCGCTTCTATAGTTTTGGCATCATTGTTTAGCCATACATATTCATAGTCGTATAAACCCTGTTTTAGCAGAATAGTGGCATAAAATTGTTTCCTGTTGGCGTCGTAAAGCAGCTTACTGTCTTTGTTTAAAATGAAATTATTGAAGCGGCCCACTACGTAGGCGTCGCCATTAGCACTTGGCGCAGTAGCGTTTAAGGTAAAAAGAATATCAGTGTATTCCGCCTCAGTTTTGTCGTCTCTGCCTTCGGAATTTCTCACGAAGAAATTGCCATTTTCGTCAAACTGGTTTCCAAACGCGCCGGTACTTCTTGGCGAGTCTTGAAAGAGCATGATGTTAACGGTCTGGTTGTCGCGGTAAATGTCTTTTACATTTTCGGCTTTGTATCGCAGGCTTCTGGTATCGAACTTTCTGAATTCGTTGTTGCCAGAAAAAATATTGGTGTTGATATCGTTATATACGAGCTGATTAGGGCGAACGAAGGCTGGTTTGGTATTTAAGATTGCCGTATTGGGATCAAAATTTTGCATCACCACGGCTTTAATATCCTGATAAGGATTGGCAATAGACATGTTATAATTGATGGTGAAATTGATTTTTTGCCTGGCATTTCTGTCAGTAACTTGCAAAGGGTTGGTGATTTCTGTAGCCACCGCCACCTGATTGTCCAGAATGTAAAACCGTTGCGAAATAACGGGTTTGTTTTTGTCGCTATCCAGGTAAACTTTTAGGATATAATTGCCGCTGATTTTAGGCTGAATCTGTGTATTGGGTAAGCTTACCTCATAATGGGTATATTTCCTGGCGGTATTAGAAGAGTAGCGGTAATCGATGATCCTGTCGTCATTAAAGCCATCTAGATAATCTGTAGTGGAAATTCTGGATGGTTGCCAATCGGAGGTGCAATGCTCAACCGTATACCAGTAGTTTTTTGTTCCACCCAGCAAATCATCAAATGATAATACAATCTTATCGGTTGAGTTTAAGGTGATGAGTGGGATACTTTGCTCTTTACTGCTATTGTAGCAAAGAACGGTTTTGATATTGGGAAGATAAATCCTGTTCTCGTTGGTGAAAGATTTGTCGTTTTGCGCAAATAAAAAGGTAGGAAGAATAATAAGTAAAAAAATCAGTGCTTTCTGCATGGTTAAATTTACGCAGTAATCAGCAGAGATGAAAAGGATTAGTGGAGAATTTTTGGATCAAGTGGGTTGTGGGCGGGTTGGGATTGGTTAGGTTAGGAGGTTAGGAGGTTAGGATGGGTTAGGGGGTTAGATTGGTTAGGAAGGGTTAGGGGTTTAGATAGTTAGATCGGGTTGGCTTTTTTATATTCCATTAAGCAATTCTCTTAACAAATTTATGCAATGTGTTCGTTTTAGCTATTCGGAGATCAATTTCATAGCGTCTGGCTTCAGCCGACGCTCTTAAAACATCATATTGCAAACGTTCTAACATTCCATTAGCAGTTTTCTTAACGAATTTATGCAGTATGTTCGTTGTAGCTATTACGAGATTAATTTCATAGCGTCTGGCTTCAGCCGACGCGCTAAATACAGCCTTATTGCATACATTTCTAAGATTCCATTGAACAGTTTTCTTTGCGAACTTATGCAATGTGTTCGTTGTAACTATCAGGAGATCAATTTCATAGCGTCTGGCTTCAGCCGACGCGCTAAATAACAGCCTTGATGCATACATTTCTAACATTCCATTGAGCAATTCTCTTAACGAATTTATGCAATATGTTTATTGTAGCTATTGGGAGATCAATTTCATAGCGTCTGGCTTCAGCCGACGCTCTTAAAACATCATATTGCATACGTTCTAACGTCCCATTGAGGAATCGTTTACAGAAGTTGATTCAGAATGTTCGTTTTAGCTATCAGGAGATCAATTTCATAGCGTCTGGCTTCAGCCGACGCGCTAAATAACAGCCTTATTACATACGTTTCTAACATTCCATTGAGCAATTTTCTTAGTCAATTTTTGCAATGTGTTCGTTGTAGCTATTAGGAGGTCAATTTCATAGCGTCTGGCTTCAGCCGACGCGCTAAATAACAGCCTTATTGCATACGTTTATAACATTCCATTGAGCAACTCTCTTAACGAATTTATGCAATATGTTCGTTGTAGCTATTAGGCGATCAATTTCATAGCGTCTTGCTTCAGCCGACGCTCTTTAAAAATTCTCGCACCCAAATCTGTGTCGATCTGTGTCTATCTGTGGTGAAATCTTAAACAAATAAAAAAGCCACAGAAAATCATCCTGTGGCTTGAATATTTATATCAGTTGCTTATCCCTCAAGCTCCATAATTTCTGCAGCTAGCGTTTCCCATTTGGTTTGATGCTGATCTAAATCTTTTTTAGCGGCTTGGTAGCGTTTGTTAGCTTCCGCTAGTTTATCTGCTTTAGCATAAACATTTTCGTCGGCCAATTCTGCTTCAATGTTTTTAACAGCAGCTTCAAACTCCGAGATAGAAGTTTCAATCTTTTTCAATTCGTCATTCAATTTTTTTAATTGATTCGCTGTATTTTGGCTTACTGGCTTTGGCTCTTCTTTTTTCTTTTCAGGCATTTTTACCGGAATCGGTTTCGAAACTGGAATTTCACGTTTGCTGTTCCATTCTTCATATTCCGCGTAAGTTCCGGGGTATTGTTTAATTTTCTCGCCTTCAATGAACCAAATTTTGTTGGCCACATGATCTAAGAAATACCTGTCGTGCGATACCGCAATAAATGTACCTTCAAATTGTTGTAAAGCCTGAATCAAAATGTTAACCGATTGGATATCCAGGTGGTTGGTCGGCTCATCCAGGATTAGGAAGTTCGAATCTGTGGTTAACGACTTTGCTAATGCCACGCGTGATTTTTCACCTCCTGAGAGTACCTTGATTTTTTTGAACACATCATCGCCGGTAAATAGGAAACAACCTAAAATACTTCGCAATTCGGTATCGGTATGTTTTGGTGCAAAGGCCTGTAATTCCTCCAGAATGGCATTATCCAGGTGAAGCGACTCTAACTGGTGCTGCGCAAAAAAGGTAGTAGTTACATTATGACCTGTTTCGCAAAAGCCTTCAAACTTTTCTGCACCTGCAATCATTCTTAATAAGGTAGATTTACCTTTTCCGTTCGCACCAATCAAGGCAATTTTATCGCCTTTTTCAATTACGGCTTCAGCATCTTCCAGAATATGCACATTTGGATAATGTTTGGTTGCATGTTCAATACGAACTACGTGTCTGCCAGAAGGTTTTGTGAATTTGAAACTGAAATTTACCGTTGGGTTATCATCATCAACATCATCTACACGCTCCATTTTATCGAGGGCTTTCATGCGCGACTGTGCCATTTTAGCTTTCGAGGCTTTGGCTTTAAAACGCTCAATTAATCGCTCTTCTTGCTTAATTTTAGCTTGCTGGTTTTTAAATTCACCCTTTTGGATCTCGCCACGTAAGGCTTTTTCTTCTACGTAGAAACTGTAATTTCCGGCGTAAACGTTCAGTTTCCCTTTTCGCGATTCTACTGTGCGGTTAACGATTTTATCTAAGAAATACCTATCGTGAGATACAATCACAATTGCACCTTCAAAACTTGCCAAATAATTTTCCAACCATTTAATGGAAGGTAAATCCATGTGGTTGGTTGGCTCATCCAGCAATAAAATATCAGGGGTTTGTAATAGAATTTTAGCCAGCATTACCCGCATTCTCCAACCTCCGGAGAAGGTATTTAATGGGCGTAACTGATCAGCTGTGCTGAAACCTAAACCTGCTAAAATCTCATTTGCCCTGTATTCGATGTTGTAACCATCAAGCGCTTCAAACTCTTGTTGTTTATCACTTAGTTTGTATAAAACCTCTTCGCTATAATCGGTTTCAATCTTTTTAAGTAGTTCTTCGATTTCATCATGCAACTGATTTTGGCGCTCGAAAGCTTCCATAGCTACATGCAAAATGCTATGATGAGATTCATACGATAGTAAATCCTGGTTCAGGTAACCGATTTTTAAGTCTTTCGACATCGAAACCGTTCCCGAAGTTGGGGCGTATTCACCTACAATTATTTTTAAAAGTGTCGATTTTCCCGTTCCGTTCGCACCAATTAATCCGGCCCTGTCTCCCGGTTTAATATGCCAGTTTGCTTCGTCGTATAAGGCTCTTGAGCCAATCAGGAATGTTAAATTATTTATTGAAATCATTTCGGCTGCAAAAGTACGAATTTTAAAAGCTTTTTCCAGTTTCGATACAAAATAGGATGGAACTGCATTTTAATGGCTTCTAATCATCGATGAGTGTAATAATCTACGTCTTCAGGTAATCGACTATCGAAAGGTTGCTATCCCGTTGCCCATTGTCTGTGCGTCGGGAGATTGGAATTTGCCAGTTTAAGGCTTGAAATTTTAAATTAATGATATATTTTTGACTTACAACCTTTAGGACATGAAAAACGAAAACATCAAAATTATTAATAAAGAAATTCTTTCTGATAACTGGTATACTTTAAATAAGATCACTTTTGAATACCATAAGAAAGACGGTACTGTAGAAACGCAGAGTAGGGAAGCATACGATAGGGGCAATGGTGCTACCATTTTACTGTATAATAAGGATGCGAAAACAGTTATTCTCACCAGGCAATTTCGGCTCCCAACTTACCTTAATGGTAATGAAACGGGTATGCTGATCGAAACGTGTGCAGGATTATTGGATAAAGATAATGCGGAAACTGCCATCAAACGGGAAACCGAAGAAGAAACTGGTTATAAAATTGAGCATGTTAAAAAAGTGTTCGAAGCTTACATGTCGCCAGGTTCTGTTACTGAAATTTTATATTTTTTTGTTGCAGCGTATTCGAAAGATATGAAAGTGAGTGAAGGCGGCGGACATCATGACGAGCAGGAAAACATCGAAGTATTGGAAAAGCCCTTCGCTGAAGCGATAGCAATGATCTCGACAGGCGAAATTAAGGATGGAAAGACTATTATGTTGCTACAATATGCTCAGCTCAACCATTTATTTGATTAAAAGCATTCAACGTTGCCTTGGGTTTCAACCCAAGGCTTCAAGTGGCGTGCAAGCTTTTAATTAGCGCTTGAAATAAGATAACCGAGGTTATAGGTATCCTGTTGTTTGTTCGATATGAAGGTTTGATTAATCGCCTTGGGTTGAAGCCCAAGGGTTCAAATGGTGCCTTCAATTTCAACCCGAGAGTTAAAATTGCCTTAGGTTTCAACCCAAAGCTTCAAATGGCACCCAAGGTTTTAACCCAGAACATAATAGCGTGCTAAATAAATTTTGAAAAGCCGAAAAAGTATTTACCTTTGTACTGTAACAAAAATAATTACAGTATGAATGGCAGGTTTTCAATTTCTCTACATATCCTTACTTTGCTTGATGCTGTGAAAGGAGAGGTGGTGAGTTCTGATTACCTGGCCGGAAGTATAAACATTAATCCTGTTTTGGTACGCAAAGAGATTGTAAACTTGCGTAAGTTTGGTTTTGTGGAGAGTAAGGAAGGGAAAGGTGGCGGCTCTTTTTTAGTCAAAAAAGCAGCAGAAATTAATCTTGGGGATGTTTACAGAGCGGTAAAATCTGATTATCTCTTGGGACAACACAAAAATGAACCTAATCCAAAGTGCCCTGTCGGAAGGCAGATTAATGAGCATTTGATCGGTTTGTATACCGATGCAGAAAATGCCTTGATTGAAAATTTATCAAAGCAAACACTGGCAGATTTTGCCGTAAAGTTTAAGTAAGTTTTTTTTAACTAAAACTGTAATAAAAATTATTACAATATATAATAAACGTAAATTCAATATTAAATTTAAAATTATGAAAGTAGCAGTAATTGGAGCATCAGGCTTTGTGGGTAAAGCCCTTGTAAATGAATTGGTTAGTCGTGGTAACGAAGTAGTTGCCATTGCCCGCGATACAAACAAAATAGAAAGTACAGCAGAAAAAGTAACGAAAGTTGCTGTAGATGTATTGAAAACTGATGAGCTTGCCGCAGCTTTAACCGGAGCAGATGCTGTGGTAAGTGCTTTTAATGCTGGCTGGACAAATCCAAATCTTTACAATGATACCGTTGCTGGTGCAGAAGCTATACAGGTGGGAGTTAAAGCATCTGGTGTTAAACGTTACATCTTTATTGGTGGTGCGGGTACTTTGCAAATTGATGGTAAACAATTGGTAGACGGACCAGATTTCCCGGCTGAAATTAAACCAGGAGCAACCGCAGTGAGAGATTATTTCAACACTTTAAAGCAAGAAACGGAGTTGGATTGGGCATTTTTTAGTCCGGCTATCGAAATGCACCACGGCATTACAATAGGTCGCACAGGTAAATATCGTTTAGGGAAAACTTCACCAGTATTTAATGAGGAAGGTCGTTCGATCCTTTCTGTTGAAGATTTAGCTATCGTTATTGCTGATGAGCTGGAGAATAATGCACATCACCAAGAGCAGTTTACAGCTGCATACTAATTATGCCGCTTTTTAATCCATAACTCCCCTCGGGCGCTCCTTGTTTGATCAGGAACCTAGCTTGAGGGGTTAGTTTCTTTTCTTATTATCTTTCTCTCGACTTACAGTTTTCCTTCTTTAGGGAGCCAAAAAAATAATTGTGTTGCGTAGGCCAGACGAACCATTGTTCCAGAACACTGCGCCGATAGCCATCTACTCGTGTTTTTTCTAGGAAGTAATAAATCCGGAATCAAAATGATGGTTAAACGGATCGAAAAATAGCTCAAATAGCTCATTTCCAGGTTCTCGAAAGCCATTCCAATTCTTATCAAAACGTTCAATATTCATGTAATTTTAAGGAAAGCAAGCCGGAGTGTGGGTTAATTAATAAGGGTAACAATACGTGATCTCGTACTCATTTTCCATCTCTATCTTACATTTTTTCCATATTTTATTTATCTTCGTTGCATGTATCGCCTTATTAAACCAATTTTCTTCAAATTTGATCCGGAAAACGTCCACTATTTTGTTGTTAAGCGGCTCAAATGGTTTAATGATAAGTTCCCTTTAGGCAAAACGATCATTCGAAGCAGTTTCGATGTCAATATTAAAGGACTGGAAAGAGAAGTCTTCGGTATCAAATTCAGGAACCCGGTGGGATTAGCTGCTGGATTTGATAAAAATGGCGAATATGTTGAGGCGCTGAATAACTTAGGTTTTGGTTTTGTTGAAGTGGGTACGGTTACGCCAATGCCGCAACCAGGTAATGATAAACCCCGAATGTTTCGATTGCCAAATGATGAAGCCTTAATTAACAGAATGGGTTTTAACAACAAGGGCGTAGATGTGATGGCCGAGCGTTTACGTTTGCTTAAAGACAGACACCCGGATATTGTAGTTGGCGGAAACATTGGCAAAAACAAAGCGACACCCAATGAAGACGCTGTAAGTGATTACATCAAATGTTTCGATAGGCTTTTCGATGTGGTTGATTATTTCGTGGTTAATGTGAGTTCACCAAACACACCAGGGCTTCGCGAATTACAAGAGAAAGAACCGTTAAAGAAGATCTTAAATACCCTTCAGCAACGTAATCGAAAGAATGATATTTCACGTCCTATTTTGCTTAAAATTGCGCCGGATTTAACCGATGCTCAGTTAGATGATATCATTGAGATTGTTGCAGAAACAAAAATCGCAGGGATCATTGCAACCAATACCACCATTAGCAGAGAAAATTTAGCTACCGAAAAAGTGTTGGCAGGAGAGATGGGTGGATTAAGCGGAAAGCCTGTTAAAGAGCGTTCTACGGAGGTGATTAAATATCTTTCAGAAAAATCAAATAAAGCTTTTCCAATTATTGGCGTTGGTGGAATTCATTCACCGGAAGATGCAAAGGAAAAACTAGATGCAGGAGCTTGTTTGATCCAATTATACACTGGTTTCATCTACGAAGGACCAGGCTTGATCAAATCAATATGTAAATCATTGATAAAGCAGGAAACGCCAAATAATCAATCGTGAAGCATTTCTAATTATCAGTATTAATTGATGATTGGGTTTGACTTTAATCCATTCTACACTTAAGAATAATTGCGAAATTACCAGGCAGAACCGTAATAGGTATTCAACAAAGCAAAATCGCAATTAAGCTATAGGTATTTACCAGGGGCTCACCTCAGTTTCATCGTCAATATCCTTGCTGAAAAATTTGCCGGTAGGCGCATCATCTGCTGTAAGCGTATGTTTAACAATAAAAGCTGCGGCTTCTTCTACCGTTCCCGGACCACTATGGTGGTTAAAATCTGTTGCGGTATACCCCGGATCTATTGCATTAACCTTAAATGCTGAATCTTTAAGTTCATGAGCCAGTAGAATGGTATAGGTATTTACAAGTGCTTTTGATGGGAAATAACTGGCCAACTTAACGTTATAATATTTCCAGTTGGGATCGCTGTGCAGATTAAGTGAGCCTAATCCAGAAGTAATGTTGCTGATTCTGGGTTGGTCTGATTTTCGGAGTAAATCCATAAAACCTTGGGTAGCCCGAATCGTTCCATAATAATTGGTATCAAATACTTCTTGAATATCCGAAATTGAGGTGGTCAGCACACTTTCAGGGAAACCTTTGCTTATTCCTGCATTGTTAATAAGAATATCTAATTTCCCCTGCTCTTGTTCAACAATATTCTTGGCTTCCAGAATGGAATCTGAATTGGTGATGTCAATCTCGATGGCTTTTATATTTCGAAAACCTTCTTGGTTTAATTTTTCCACTACTGCCTCACCTTTTTCGAGGTTTCGTGATCCCAGGTAAACAAAGATTCCTTTTTGAGATAATTGTTTTGCGGTTTCTAAGCCAATACTTCTGTTGGCGCCTGTAATTAATGCTGATTTCATTTTTGTCTTTTTTGATGATGACACAAATTTGCACTGTTTAAACATGAAATCATTTGCCATTTGGCAAAAAGCATTTTACTTGATATTTTTTCTAATTCTGCTTAATGATGATTGTGTAATGCCCAGATAAGAAGCCAAATAGGAGAGTGGAATGCGATTAGCCATGTTGGGATATTTTTTAAGGAAGGTTAAGTAACTTGTGGTTCCATCCTGTGCAACGATCGAACTAATCCTATCTACTTTTTGGAGGAGTGCCTTGGAAACGATTTTTCGTACAATTGCGTCCCAACCAATAATTGTATCTAACAGTTCCTGCCAATCCTTTTTAGAGAAAGTGATAATTTTACAATCCGTCATGGCTTGCACGTACGCAATTGATGGAATTTCATTATCGAAACTTTCTAAATCGACCACAATATTATTTTCATCAATGAAGTACTTGGTAATTTCTTCTGCTTTATTATTGAAGTAGGAAACCCGCATAATCCCGTCAGTAACCAAGCCAAAGCGTTTTGATACCTGGCCGGCTTCTAAATAAAACTCATCTTTTTTCAGCATTAACAGCTTCGCCTTTTTTGAGATAAGGTCAATTTGATGTTGGTTTAAATTTCCAAATTGTAATACGTATGAGATAAAATCTTCCATGGTGCAAATTAATCAATGTGTGTTTGATGGCACTTGCCATTTGACAAAAAGTGTAGTGTTTGTTTTAGAAAATATATGCTCGGTGTGACTTAATTTAAATCCCTTAAATTACAAGATGTGATTTCTTTTTTTAATTGATTTCAAGTAACGTTAACTTCAAAGGACTTAGGTTAAAAATTGCCCATAAAAAAAGCATCCTTTGATCAGAAGGATGCTTTAAATCTTTTAGAAAATTACTTTCTAAAAACTATCTTGTTAAGCCAGCTAAAACAGCGTTGTTTTTAGCTAATTGATCGTTTTTAGGTTGTGCAGAACGGCTTCCTAACTCAATGTTAGTTGCTCTTTTTAAAAACGCTACCTCTTGGTGAGCGGTATTTTTATTTCTTCTGTCTTTTCTTTTTAATCTGGTAACTGCCATGGTAATAACCTTTTAATTATTTTATTTGTACAAATGGAGGTCGAGAGCGGATTCGAACCGCTGTAGAAGGTT
>Ga0308159_1000494_pt1 | contig 89140 bp, 76 predicted proteins | sample PhyCR1_FD_201040 | JGI IMG/M metagenome (GOLD analysis project Ga0308159, IMG submission 201040) | Phyllosphere microbial communities from UC Gill Tract Community Farm, Albany, California, United States - DLSLC.R1 | ecosystem: Host-associated > Plants > Phyllosphere > Unclassified | place: USA...
GATTGTCTGATAAATTGTTAAAGAGCGTTGCGAGCAGTGCCGAAGCTTCCTGTCGCGAGGTGGCGTATATTACGCTTTCCTCCTTCGGAGTCAACTTCTTTTTGAGAAGTTTTTCCGGCGGTTCAGATACTTCCTGAACCTCCTGAGCCGCTGGCCTGTAAGCCGTTGTGCCGTCTCAGTGGTTGCGCATTATAGGGAGATCCTGACGAGTGACAAGCGTTTATTGCAAAAAAATGACTGAGCGCGTCATTTTTCAGCGAAGCGTGTTTTTTTACGACAATTTGCTCGGTAAACCAGCGAATTCATGGGCGAATCGTGTCACCTGCTGCCAGTCGGTATACTCCACTTCCTTACTCGCATCGGTTTCGCCGTTTGTCATACGCATAATCAGCTGGATCATGATGCGATCAAAGAAGCCATAGCGTGGATAGCGCAGCGCACCGGCGAAAACTGCGCAGCAATCGGGCTCCCATGGCGACTGCAGTAAAAACTTACGGGTATATGCATTGGTCTGCGGAGTACGCTTTTCTGGTTTACGCGCAGTGAGGTTTACGGAGAAGAAGCCACTTGAGCGCTGCTGCAGCTCTTTAAGGTGGGTTTTCACAAACTTCGCTACCACCGGCTGGAAGTGTCCATAGCGAATAGAGGCGCCGATCAGCACGCGGTCATACTGCGCCCAGTCAATCTCATCAACCAGCTGGATGTTGAACACGTCACACTCGCGCTCCTCCTTTATCTGGTTAGCTATATAGAAGGCAATTTCACGGGTCTGGCCATCGCGGCTGGAAAACAGGATTAACGCTTTCATGATTACACTCTCAATTATTCGCGCCAGAAGGTCGGCGTAAACAGGACTAACAAGGTAAAGACTTCAAGACGCCCGAACAGCATCGTTAAAATCAGGATCCACTTCGCGGTGTCGTTCATGGACGTGAAGTTGTCCGCGACCACGCCGAGACCGGGGCCAAGGTTATTGAGCGTGGCAGCGACCGCAGCAAACGCCGAGAAGTCGTCAACGCCGGTGGCAATGATCGCCAGCATGCTGAGAATAAACACCAGCGCGTAGGCGGAGAAGAACCCCCATACCGCTTCCAGAATGCGTTCCGGCAACGCACGGTTGCCGAGCTTGATGGTATATACCGCATTCGGGTGTACCAGCCTTTTAAGCTCACGCGAGCCCTGTTTGAACAGCAGCAGAATGCGGATCACTTTCAGGCCGCCGCCGGTTGAGCCAGCACAGCCCCCAATAAACGCAGAGCACAGCAACAGCACCGGCAAGAATAGTGGCCAGCGGGCAATGCTGTCCGTGGTAAAGCCGGCGGTGGTGGCCATTGATACCACCTGGAAGAAGGCCTGATTCAGCGTTTGTAGCCCGGTCTGGTAAACATTATGGAAGTAGAGCACCACGGTACAGATAGCCACCAGCGTGATCTGCACGCCAATAAACATGCGAAACTCCGGGTCGCGCCAGTATGCTCGCAGGCTACGCCCACTTAATAATGAGAAGTGCAGGCCATAGTTACAGCCGGAGATCAGCAGGAAGATGGCGATGATGGTGTTAATCGTCGGGCTATTAAAAAAGCCGATGCTGGCATCATGGGTGGAAAAGCCGCCAATCGCGATAGTGGCAAAACTATGGCCGATGGCATCAAACAACGGCATCCCCGCCAGCCACAACGCCAGCGCACAGGCCACGGTCAGCAGCACATAGATCAGCCACAGCGTTTTAGCCGTTTCCGCAATACGTGGCCGCATTTTGTTGTCTTTCAGCGGCCCTGGCATTTCCGCACGGTAAAGCTGCATGCCGCCGACGCCGAGGATCGGCAGAATGGCCACGGCCAGTACGATGATCCCCATCCCCCCCAGCCACTGCAGCATCTGGCGATAGAAGAGAATCGCCTTCGGCAATGAATCCAGCCCCACCAGCGTCGTCGCGCCCGTGGTCGTCAGACCAGAGAAGGATTCAAAGAAGGCGTCGGTTAAGGAGAGGTTCGGCTGCTCGGCGAAGATAAAGGGCATCGCCCCTACGCTGCCCAGCACGGTCCAGAACAGCACGACGATAAGGAAGCCTTCGCGCGGCTTAAGCTCGCTTTTCTGCTTACGGTTCGGCCACCACAGCAGTGTTCCGATCATCAACGCCATCAAGAACGTCTGCGTGAATGCACGCCCCGCCCCATCGCGGTAGATCAGTGCCACCAGTCCGGGCACGATCATCGTCCCTGAGAATAAAATGACCAGCAAACCCACTATGCGGGTTATGGCACGAAAATGCATTCTGCCGTTCCTTTCCTGACGTAAAGAGTTATTTAAGCGGGGCTAGCTGTAGTGCGCCGCGGCTAAAGTCGGATAAATTCTGCCTGAAACCTGCAACCTGCGCATGAGGCAGCGCCAGCGTCAGGGTGATATTGTGTAAAAACTCACTGTGCAGCAGCTGCCCGTCAAACCGGCTCACCATGCGTTCAATATCGCTCAGCTGCGCATAATCACAGATGAGTTGAAAGCTAAGCATCGGCACCTTAACCGTGCGGGGTAATAAGCGCAGTGCCTGCTGTACGCCACCGCCGTAGGCTTTTACCAGCCCCCCCGTGCCGAGCATAATGCCGCCATAATAGCGCACCACGACGGCCGTGACTTCGCCGATATTATTACCCATCAGCTGCGCCAGCATCGGTTTGCCTGCGGTACCGGAAGGCTCACCGTCATCAGAAAAACCCAACTGCTGCGAGTCATCCGGCGCCCCGGCGACAAAGGCCCAGCAGTGATGCCGGGCCGTTGGGTGCTGCTGTTTAACCTGCTGAACAAAAGCCCGGGCTGCTTCCACGCCGTCAGTATGTGCTAACAGCGTAATAAAGCGGCTTTTCTTGATCTCTTCGCTGTAGCTGAACAGCTCCGCCGGGATGTCGTAAGCGTCCATCAGGCCAGGTTCAGGTCGCGCGTCATGTTTTCCACGCTGTGCGCATGGATCACCACGTTATCCTCAATGCGGATACCGCCGTAAGGCTTCAGCGCATCGATTTTCGCCCAGTCAAAATGTTTACTGAACTTCCCGGCACGCCACGGTGCAAGCAGTGACTCAATAAAGTAGATGCCCGGCTCGATAGTCAGCACCATGCCCGGCTCCACCGTACGCGTGCAGCGCAGATAGGGATACTGCTGCGGAGCGGCCAGATGCGTGCCGCGATCGTCCTGCATAAAGCCGGCGACGTCATGCACCTGCAGGCCAAGTGGATGACCAATACCGTGCGGCATAAATGGCCCGGTAAGATCGTCCTTCACCATCGCTTCCGCACTGATGCCGTTGACCAACTGATGCTTAATCAGCAGGCTGGCGATACGAAAATGCATCTGCTCATGGTACTCGCTGTAGCGCACGCCCGCTTTCATGGTGCCGATCAGCGCCAGCTCTTCGGCATTCATCTCTTTCACCAGCTGGGCATATTCGCTACCGCTACTCGCCGCGTAGCTGCGCGTCAGATCGGCGGCATAGCCGTTATACTCGGCTCCGGCGTCAATCAGGAAGCTGCGCAGCTGCTCTGGTACATGCTGATCGAGTTTAGTGTAGTGCAGCACCGCCGCATGCTCGTTCAGCGCAATGATATTGCCATACGGCACGTCGGTATCGCGGTGGCCGGTCGCACTGAGGTAAGCGACATTAATATCAAACTCACTCATCCCCGATTTGAAAGCTTCTTTTGCCGCACGATGGCCGGTAACCGCAATTTTCTGCGCCTGGCGCATGCAGTACAGCTCATAGCCGGTTTTATAGGCGCGATGATAGTGCAGGAAGTCGATCACCCCTTTAGGGTTAATCGAATCGCTGTTGAAGCCCAACTGGCGCGCGCGCTCGGCGACCGGGCCAATATAGGCCACGTTCTGGCGCTGCGCTGGCAGCTGCTGGGCGATATCATCGGCATTCTTCAGGCCGATAACCTCCACCGCGCCCGTCCAGAAGCTGTTTGGCAGCGGTTCGACGTTGTGCCAGTAGTCGACAGGAGAGTAGAACCACAGCTTCGGTTTGTTCACCCCATCAATCCACAGCCAGCAGTTCGGCACCTGAGTAACCGGCACCCAGGCTTTAAACTGCGGGTTGACCTTAAATGGATAGGTGTGATCGTCGAGAAATACCGTCAGTAATTCCCCGGAATGAATCAGCATTGCATCAAGATTGTGACGCGCCAGAACCTGCTGCGCGCGCTGTTGCAGTGTTTTCACATGCTCCTGATAGAGCGTAACTAGCGACTCCATACCCCTGTCTCCGTTGTGGCGAAAGTGCCCGCATCTTATCACAGCGCGCTGGGGTATGCCGTTTTGGCGCAGCTGTGATCTCGTTTGCAAATCGACAACGTATCGTTTGCAAATAATTAACATCCCTCCCACACTCACGATCATCTGGTATGACCAGATCCCTTAATCGCGGCTCAGGAGACAGACATGCTCTACCAAGGCGAAACCCTTTCCCTCGACTGGCTGGAAGACGGCATAGCCGAACTGGTATTTGATGCCCCCGGCTCGGTCAACAAGCTGGATACCCAAACCGTCGCCAGCCTGGGCGACGCGCTTACCGTGCTGGAACAGCAGCCGCAGCTGCGCGGACTGCTGCTCAGCTCGCGCAAACCGGCCTTTATCGTCGGTGCCGATATTACAGAATTTCTTTCTCTGTTTGCGGCACCGGCCGAAAAACTGACGCAGTGGCTGGCCTTTGCCAACGGCATCTTTAACCGTCTGGAGGACCTGCCGGTTCCGACGATTTCCGCCATCAGTGGCTATGCGCTCGGCGGCGGCTGCGAATGCGTGCTGGCAACAGACTTCCGCATCGCCACGCCGGACACGCGCATCGGCCTGCCAGAAACCAAACTGGGTATTATGCCGGGCTTCGGCGGTTCGGTCCGCCTGCCACGCCTGTTAGGGGCGGACAGCGCGCTGGAAATTATCGCTGCCGGTAAAGATATCGATGCTGCTCAGGCGCTGAAGCTGGGCCTGGTGGACGCGGTGGTCGCAGCAGACAAACTGCACGGCGCCGCGCTGAGCGTATTAAAAGAGGCGATGGCGGATAAACAGGCCTGGCGTGAACGCCGCCAGCCGAAGCTGGAGCCGCTTAAGCTGAGCAAAATCGAAGCGGCAATGAGTTTCAGCACCGCCAAAGCGCTAGTGATGCAGACCGCCGGGAAACACTATCCGGCGCCAATTACCGCGGTCAAAACCATTGAAGCCGCCGCCGGGATGGGGCGTGATGCTGCATTACAGTTGGAAACCGCCGCATTTGTACCGCTGGCGCGTTCTAATGAAGCGCGGGCGCTGGTCGGGATCTTCCTTAACGATCAGGCAGTAAAAGCCAAAGCGAAAAAACTGACGCGCGATGTGGAAACACCCAAACAGGCAGCCGTGCTGGGCGCCGGGATTATGGGCGGCGGTATTGCTTATCAGTCGGCCTGGAAAGGCGTGCCGGTGGTGATGAAAGATATCAGCGAGCAATCGCTGGCGCTCGGCATGGGCGAGGCTGCCAAGCTGCTGAACAAACAGCTGGCGCGCGGCAAAATCGACGGCATGAAGCTGGCCAGCGTCATCGGCACCATTCAGCCAACGCTACATTACGCCGGTTTTGACCGCGTCGATGTGGTGGTGGAAGCGGTAGTGGAAAATCCCAGCATCAAAGCCGCCGTGCTGGCCGAAACGGAAAGCCATATCCGCCCGGATACGATTCTGGCATCGAACACCTCGACCATTCCTATCAGCCAGTTAGCGGAAGCCTTAACCCGCCCGGAAAACTTCTGCGGCATGCACTTCTTTAACCCGGTGCCGCGTATGCCGCTGGTTGAGGTGATCCGCGGTAATAAAACCGCCGATGCCACTATCGCCAAAGTGGTTGCCTGGGCCAGCAAAATGGGCAAAACGCCGATTGTGGTGAATGACTGCCCAGGCTTCTTCGTCAATCGCGTGCTGTTCCCCTACTTTGCCGGCTTCAGCCTGCTGCTGCGTGACGGTGCCGATTTTCGCCAAATCGACAAGGTGATGGAAAAACAGTTTGGCTGGCCAATGGGCCCGTCGTGGCTGCTCGATGTGGTCGGTATTGATACCGCGCACCATGCACAAAGCGTGATGGCCGATGGCTTCCCTCAGCGTATGAAGAAAGATTACCGCGATGCCATCGATGTGCTGTTCGACGCAAAACGCTACGGACAAAAAAATCAGCAGGGCTTCTGGCGCTGGGAAACCGACAGCAAAGGCAAAGCGAAAAAGATCGGCGATGGCGAAACCGATCGTCTGCTGCAGAGCGTCTGCCAGCCGAATCGGGTGTTCAGCGATGAGGAGATTATCGCCCGCATGATGATCCCGATGATTAATGAAGTGGTGCGCTGCCTTGAAGAGGGCGTCATTGCCAGCCCGGCGGAAGCCGATATGGCGCTGGTATATGGCCTCGGTTTCCCTCCGTTCCACGGCGGTGCCTTCCGCTATCTGGATACCCTGGGCAGCGATACTTTCGTCGCGGGCGCCGAACCTTTTGCCGAACTGGGTGCGCTGTATCAGGTGCCGGATGCACTGCGTGACAAAGCAGCGCAACGTGCCAGCTGGTATCCACAGGCAACCCCCCTGGCTGACGCCACTCTGAAAACCGCGTGAGGAAAGCAAAATGGAAAAAGTAGTCATTGTTGATGCCCTCCGCACGCCGATGGGCCGTTCGAAAGGGGGAGCCTTCCGCCACGTGCGCGCTGAGGATCTCTCCGCCCATCTGATGCGTAGCCTGTTGAGCCGTAACCCGGCGCTGGAAGCCGCCTCGCTCGATGATATTTACTGGGGCTGCGTGCAGCAGACGCTGGAGCAGGGGTTCAATATTGCCCGCAATGCCGCGCTGCTGGCGGAAATCCCTCACAGCGTTCCCGCCACCACCGTTAACCGCCTGTGTGGTTCATCCATGCAGGCGCTGCACGATGCGGCGCGCATGATTATGGTCGGTGACGCCCGCGCCTGTCTGATCGGCGGCGTGGAGCACATGGGCCATGTGCCGATGAATCACGGCGTGGATTTCCACCCTGGCCTGGGCCGCAGCGTAGCAAAAGCCGCAGGCATGATGGGCCTGACTGCCGAAATGCTGGCGCGCCTGCACGGTATCAGCCGTGAAATGCAGGATCAGTTTGCTGCCCGTTCGCATCAGCGTGCAGCTGCCGCTACCCAGGCAGGGCATTTTGCCAATGAGATCGCCCCGGTTTCCGGGCATGACGCTGACGGCGTCCTCAAACGCTATGACTTTGATGAGGTGATCCGCCCTGAAACCACCGTTGAAAGCCTGGCCGCACTGCGCCCGGCCTTTGACCCGGTTAACGGCAGCGTGACAGCGGGTACCAGTTCGGCACTTTCCGACGGTGCAGCCGCGATGCTGATTATGAGCGAATCCCGCGCGCTGGAGCTGGGCCTGAAGCCGCGAGCACGCATTCTCTCGATGGCAGTCGTGGGTTGCGACCCGTCGATTATGGGTTACGGACCGGTTCCGGCCTCGCAGCTGGCGCTGAAACGCGCCGGACTGAGCGCGGCGGATATCGATATTTTTGAGCTGAACGAAGCCTTTGCTGCGCAGGTACTGCCGTGCATTAAAGATCTGGGGCTGATGGGGCAACTGGATGAGAAGGTCAATCTGAACGGCGGGGCCATTGCATTAGGCCATCCGCTGGGCTGCTCGGGAGCACGTATCAGCACAACCTTGCTTAATCTGATGGAGCGCCGCGATGCGCAGCTTGGATTAGCGTCGATGTGTATTGGCCTGGGCCAGGGGATTGCTACCGTGTTCGAGCGTCTGTGATACGTTGATCTGGCCGTTTTATTGCTAATTTACCGCCCGTCAGGGCGGTTTTTTTCTTCAGCAGGGGCAGCATTGCCGCCCCCTGAACCGTCAGATAAAGGCAAAGGCATCGCCAAACATGCGCGCTTCCTCTGCGCCACGCTCGGCACAGAAACGCTCACGGGCAATTTTCGCCATTTCAAAGCGGCCGGCAATATAGATATCGTGCCCGGCAAGGCTGGTGTAATCCTGCATGACGGCAGTCAGCACGGTGCCGTTGCGGCCGCTGAAGCCCTCTTCAGGCTGCTCAACAACCGGGATCACCTGCAGATTCGGGTGCTTAACCGCCAGCGCGTTCAGTTCATCCAAATCGTACAGGTGCTTCAGCTCGCGCCCGCCCCAGTAAATGGCGATATGGCGATCCGGCTGCTGCGACAGTGCGGTCAGCAGAATAGAACGCGCATAGGAGAAACCGGTACCGCCAGCAATCAGCACCAGAGGACCATCGCCCTCTTCACGCAGCCACGCGTCACCGTGAGGAATATCTACGGTGATTTGACTATGCTGCTGAATGCGCTCCATGACTGCCATCGCATACAGGTTAAGCTCGGAAGCACCGATATGCAGTTCGATAATATCTTTTTCCATCGGCGTAGAAGCCAGCGAGAACGGACGCTTATCACGTTCGTCCATTACGACCATCAGGTACTGTCCGGCACGGAAGTTGAAATCCGCCTCCGGGATCAGTCGTACGCGGTACACGGTATCGGTAATCGCCTCTACTGAGGTCACTTTACAGCTTAAGGTTGTCATGCGTTCCCTCTGTCGGGTCGTCATTATCATTTGACCGCCAGCGCTTCAGCGCGCTGGTGTATCACTCAAGATGCCTAACTCATCCCAAATCGCATCAATGCGAGCAGTTACCGCCGGGTCCTTACGGATCGGCGTGCCCCACTCGCGCTGCGTTTCGCCAGGCCATTTGTTGGTCGCATCCATCCCCATTTTTGACCCCAGGCCGGAAACCGGTGAGGCAAAATCGAGATAGTCGATCGGCGTGTTCTCGATCAGTACCGTATCACGAGCCGGATCCATGCGCGTAGTGATGGCCCAGATCACATCATTCCAGTCCCGCGCATTAACATCGTCATCGCAAACGATAACAAATTTTGTGTACATAAACTGCCGCAGGAAAGACCAGACGCCCATCATGACGCGTTTGGCATGCCCGGCATACTGTTTCTTGATCGTCACCACCGCCAGGCGATAAGAGCAGCCCTCTGGCGGCAGGTAGAAATCCACAATTTCCGGGAACTGCTTTTGCAGGATCGGCACAAACACTTCATTCAACGCCACGCCCAGCACCGCAGGTTCATCCGGCGGACGCCCGGTGTAGGTCGAATGATAGATAGCATCGCGGCGCTGCGTGATATGCGTAATGGTGAACACCGGGAAGCTGTCGACTTCATTATAGTAACCGGTGTGGTCACCGTATGGCCCTTCCGGCGCCATTTCGCCCGGCTCGATGTAGCCTTCCAGTACGATTTCAGCGCTGGCGGGAACTTCGAGATCGTTAGAAACGCATTTCACCACTTCGGTTTTGGTCCCGCGCAGCAGGCCGGCAAAGGCATATTCCGAAAGGGTATCCGGCACCGGTGTGACGGCCGCCAGAATAGTGGCCGGGTCAGCGCCTAATGCCACCGAAACCGGGAAGCGTTCGCCCGGATGCTGCTGGCACCACTCCTGGAAGTCCAGCGCGCCGCCACGGTGTGACAGCCAGCGCATAATCAATTTGTTTTTGCCAATCACCTGCTGGCGATAAATACCGAGGTTCTGCCGCTCTTTAAGTGGCCCACGGGTAACCGTCAGCCCCCAGGTGACCAGCGGGGCCGCATCGTCCGGCCAGCATTTCATCACCGGGATGCGGTTCAGATCCACCTCATCCCCTTCGAAGATTTGCTCCTGACACGGCGCATGACGCAGCCGTTTGGTCGGCATGTTAAGCACCTGTTTCCACTGCGGCATTTTGTCGAAGAAGTCGCGAAAACCGCGCGGCGGCTCCGGCTCTTTCAGAAATGCCAGCAGGCGGCCAACGTCACGCAGCGCCTTAACATCTTCCTGGCCCATGCCCATCGCCACGCGATCCGGGGTACCAAACAGATTGCACAGCACCGGCATATCGTAACCTTTGGGGTTCTCGAACAGCAGAGCCGGGCCGCCGGCACGCAGCGTGCGGTCGGCTATTTCGGTCATTTCCAGATCGGGATCGATCTCGTGTTTGATGCGTTTTAATTCCCCACGCTGTTCAAGCAGAGAAAGGAAGTCGCGTAAGTCGTGGTATTTCATGACTTTCCATCAGTACGGTCAGTGAGTCGGCCATTATAGTGCCGATTCTGCGCTCGTCGTTAGTTTTGTTATGAAGTTTAGCCGCAGTGGAACGGCAGCTGCGGCTGCGGTTCGTCTTGCGCCATTTTGCCATTACTCAGCAGGAACAGTTCCATTTTCACCTCTTCAGGGTTGCCGATAGACAGAACTGGATACTGATACAAATTGCCAGATGACGTCAAATTCAAATAGCGCGTATATTGGCAAACGGTGCGGCTAATTACTGCTAATTTAAAGCGATAGGGTTATGCGTTTGGTTAATAAGATCGCGCGTGAAAACCCGCCGTTACTGCCAATCCCGCTATATCTATGTGAGCGATTTTGCTATCCTTATCGGCCAGATAATTGGAAAGTGACGTTATGGAATCCTGGTATTTACTTTATTGCAAACGAGGTCAGCTGCTGCGCGCGAAAGAACATCTTGAGCGTCAGGCCGTGCATTGCCTTAGCCCAATGATTGCTTTAGAGAAAACCGTGCGCGGAAAACGTACTCAGGTCAGCGAGCCGCTATTTCCCAACTATCTTTTTATTGAGTTCGATCCGGAATCCATCCACACCACCACCATTAGCGCAACGCGTGGCGTGAGCCATTTTGTCCGCTTTGGAAACCAGCCCGCCACCGTGCCGCTGGATGTGATCACCGCGCTGCAAAATGACCCGGTAGAAATTGTTATCGATAGCGACCTGCCGCAGCCCGGTGATACCGTGATCATCACCGATGGGGCATTTGAAGGACTGAAGGCGATCTTTACTGAGCCCGATGGTGAAGCCCGATCGATGCTGCTGCTAAACCTGCTCAATAAGCAGGTGGTTCGCAGCGTCGGCAATCGCCAGTTTCAAAAGCTGTAATTCTTCTGCAAGACCATCCCTCTTCTCAGTGACAGACTTAATCCCTTAAAGCCGGAACATCGTGCGCGCATTCAGCGCCGTTTGCTGCGCCAGGGCGTGCGCATCCTCACCGCGTAGCAGCGCCACCTGCTGAACGATATGCGGCAGGAAGCAGGGTTCATTCCGGCGCGTCGCCGGGCGCGGGCGCATATCACGCGGCAGTAGCCACGGTGCATCGGTTTCCAGCAGCAGCCGCTCTGCCGGGATCAGTGGCATCAGCTCACGCAGTTCCTGCCCGCGCCGCTCATCACATACCCAGCCTGTAATGCCAATCGACAATCCCAGCGACAGGCAGAATTCCAGCTCTTCACGCGTTCCGGTAAAACAGTGCAGCACCGCCGCCGGAAGTTTTGCCAGCCAGGGTTCCAGGATCTCAATAAAACGCTCGTGCGCTTCCCGGCAGTGCAGGAAAACCGGCAGCGCCAGCTCAGCCGCCAGCTCCAGCTGCGCGTTAAACGCGTACGCCTGCTGTTGCGGATCGGAGAAGTTGCGGTTGAAGTCCAGGCCACATTCGCCAATGGCGACCACCTGCGGATTCTCTGCCAGACGGCGTAAGGTTGACGCGGTTTCCGCCGACCACTCGCTGGCGTGATGTGGATGCACGCCGGCAGTGGACCAGCAATAGTCCGGGTGCTGCTGCGCCAGACTGCAGGCCTGCTGACTCTCCAGCGCGCTGGTTCCGGTAATCAACATGCCTTCAACGCCCGCTTCACGCGCACGTTTCACCACCAGAGCGCGATCTTTAGCAAACTGCGTGCTGGTCAGGTTCACACCAATATCAAACATAGTCTCTTCCAAACAGTAACCGCCCTGACGGGCGGTTAGTAAACTCAATATGTTCTGCCAGAGGCAGCCGTTCGCGGCACTTACTCCGATTCGGCGTCCTGCTCTTCTTCATCTCCGTCGCGACGATTTTTACCCACGTAGAAGCGTGCGCAGAAAACCCCGACTTCAAACAGGCAGTACATCGGGATGGCTAACAGCGTCTGGGAGAAGATATCCGGCGGCGTCAGCAACATCCCAACGACGAAGGCACCGACCAGCACATAAGGGCGCTTAGCGCGCAGATCTTCTGGCGTGGTCACACCGGTCCAGCACAGCAGCACGATAGCAATCGGCACTTCAAACGACACACCAAACGCCATAAATAACGTCATCACGAAGTCGAGATAGTTATTGATGTCGGTGGCAATCTGTACGCCCTGAGGCGCGGTTTTGGCGAAGAAGCCAAACGCCAACGGGAAGACAATAAAGTAGGCGAAAGCCATCCCCAGGTAGAATAGGAATGAACTGGAAAACAGCAGCGGCATAACCAGCTTGCGCTCGTGGCGATACAGCGCAGGCGCAACGAATGCCCAAACCTGATAGAGGATCACCGGTACCGACAGGAACAGCGAGACAATAATTGTCAGCTTAATCGGCGTAAAGAATGGCGAGGCGACATCGGTGGCAATCATGCTGGCGCCCGCAGGCATCTGTTTGATCAGCGGTGCCGAGACCAGCTGGTAGATATCGTTGGAGAAGTAAGCCAGGCACAGAAATATTGCCAGAACAGCAATGATGCAGTTCAGCAGGCGCTTACGTAGCTCGATCAGATGACTGATAAGCGGTTGGGTATCTTCAACTGCCATGTTTTACGTTATCGCTCGCTTGAGTGGAATTCACGGGGGCTCGTGGTTCAGCGGGTACGGCCGGCTCAGGGCTGACTTCAGGCTGCGGCGTCGCGGCGGTCTGGGTCACGGTGACCGGTGCCTGTGCTGGCGCGCTGGCCTGATGGTCCGCTTCAGCTGGCGTCACGCCATCATGGGATTCCTGCGGGTTTTTTACCAGCGGGTTATGAATGGTGTGCGCTTCATCATCAGCTTTTTCATTATCACCGAGGTAAGAGCGTTTCATCGAGTCAGCCGTCTGCTTCAGCTCCTCCACCGAGGCTTTAAGCTCAGGGGAGAGGCTGTCTTTGCTCGCCTGTTCGATTTTCTTCAGGCCGTCCTGCAGCTCCTGAATTTTCAGCTCTTGCGCCAGTTCATTCTGCACGCTGGTTGCCAGCGAACGCAGTGCGCGGATCCAGCCCATCACTGTTCTAACCGCTACGGGTAGACGCTGCGGACCCAGTACCACCAGGCCAATCACGAATACCAGTACCAGCTCACTAAAGCCTATGTCGAACACGGTTTATACCCTGTCGTTTTTAACGTCTTCTTTTTTTGCTTCAGTATGCTGTTTGTCCGCCAGTTTGGCGTTGAAGTCAGCATCATCAGCATGCGCTTTGTCCTTTTCCTTGTCGTCTTCATCGCTCATGGCTTTTTTAAAGCCTTTGATCGATGAACCAAGGTCAGAACCCAGCGAACGCAGTTTCTTAGTACCGAACAGCAGGACAACCAGTACGGCGATGATCAACAAATGTGGAAGTGTAATGCCACCCATTATTACCTCTGATATCAATAATTGATGCGAATTTCGAGTATATAACAGCTTATGTCGTGCTGACGATGCACAAACCCCACCCACGCACAATAAACTGCCTATTTACCTTTCATGACAATCAGTTTGTTTTGCGCCAGCCTATCAGCCAGGCAACTGCACCTGCCGCCATCAGGGCGGCGGAGAACATATCCCACTCAGGGCGCGTCAGCAAAATAGCCGTTCCGCTCAGCAGGAGCGTGGCACCCACGCCAAACAGATAGCGCGACTGATGCTGCCTGGTCCGCTCCCCTTTGAGATCGCTTGCCAGGCGGTCAACACTGTGACGCAGCTGCTTATGCTGTCGCAGGCTGTCATAAAACAGCTCCGGCAGCTCCGGCATCTTCTCTGCCCAGAACGGCGCTTTCTCTTTCAGCGCACGCACGATAGCAGGAATGCCGATCTGATCTTTAATCCACTCTTCAAGGAACGGCTTGGCCGTCTTCCAGAGATCCAGCTGCGGATAGAGCTGACGGCCGACGCCCTCAACATACAGCAGCGTTTTCTGTAACAGTACCAGCTGCGGCTGCACTTCCATATTGAAACGGCGCGCAGTGTTAAACAGGTTAAGCAGCACGTGGCCGAAAGAGATCTCTGCCAGCGGCTTTTCGAAGATTGGCTCACACACGGTACGAATGGCGAATTCGAAGTCTTCAACATTGGTATCCGGCGGCACCCAGCCTGAATCGACGTGCAGTTCAGCCACTTTGCGATAATCGCGGTTGAAGAAGGCGATAAAGTTTTCCGCCAGGTAGCGCTTATCTTCTTTGTTCAGCGAGCCGACGATACCGCAGTCAATGCCGATATACTGCGGATCTTCAGGGTGTTCATAGCTGACGAAAATATTGCCCGGGTGCATATCCGCATGGAAGAAGCTGTCGCGAAACACCTGGGTAAAGAACACCTGCACGCCGCGCTCGGCCAGCAGCTTCATGTTGACACCGTGCTGCTCCAGCGTCACCACATCAGAGATCGGGATGCCGTAAATACGCTCCATGACCAGCATATTTTCACTGCAGTAATCGGAATAGATTTCTGGGACATACAGCATCCTGCTGCTGTCAAAGTTACGGCGCAGCTGAATGGCGTTCGCGGCTTCACGCAGCAGATTCAGTTCATCCAGCAGCGTTTTTTCGTAGTCGGCGACCACTTCCTGCGGGCGCAAACGGCGGCCATCAGGCAGCAGGCGCGGCACCCAGCGGGCCAGGCGGTAGATCAAGCGCATATCCGCTTTAATCACCGGAAGAATGTCAGGGCGGATCACTTTGATCACCACCTCGCGACCGTTTTCTTTCAGCGTCGCCGTGTGAACCTGAGCAATCGAGGCGGAGGCCAGCGGGACGATCTCAAAGTCGTCGAACTGGCTCTCAATTGGCGCACCGAGTGAATGTTCAATCAGCTTTAAGGCCTTGGCACCATCAAACGGCGCCACGCGGTCCTGCAGCATTGCCAGCTGGTCAGCAATGTGTGGCGGGAACAGATCGCGGCGGGTCGACATCATCTGACCAAACTTGATCCACACCGGCCCAAGCTGCTCCAGCGCAAGACGCAAACGCTCGCCCAGCGGCTGAGTTTTGTGGCGGTTTGGCATCCAGAACAGGCATTTTCGCCACAGGCGAATAGGTAAAGTCAGGCGGGTTTTGGGGATCAGTTCATCCAGGCCGTAGCTGAGAAAAACGCGGATAATCAGGTAGAGACGACGCAGTTCACCGAAGGTCATTTGACCTCCAGCTGATTAATTCGGGCATCAAGGGCATCCAACGATCGGGTTAAGGCATCCACTTCTTCACTGAACCAGGCGAGCTCGAGCTTACCCGGTGCCAGCCGCCACTCTTCCGTCAGCGTCTGGCCCAGATAACTCTGCTTACGCTCGACGTCACGGCGCAGCGCGTTGAAACCACGGCGGGCAAACTTTGTCAGCCCTTCCGCAGCAATGTCGCCAATCCACGGGGCAAGGTACTCCGCAGGGTCGAGCTCTGCGAGATCCAGCAGCGCAGAGAACTGCTGCACCAGCTGCAGGTCACCTTCCACCTCCAGCTCGCCGCTGCGGATCAAGGCCGTCAGCTGCTGGCGATCGCGCAGTTTGGGCAAGGTTGCCAGACGGGTTTTCACCGTGCAGTCTGGCGTGTCACCCCACGCGCCTATCACATCCACCTGGCTTTCACTGAAGACGAAGGTGATGGGCTGTTGCAGTTCCGCAAGAACGATAGCAAGGCTACGCCCGTTGAGACGTTGACGCGCCGCCTTCAGGCCGCGATCGCGGTATAAAATCTGGTTAAGCGCGCTCTCCAGACTGGCAGTTAACAGCGGCGTTAATGTCATGCGTTTTCCTGCTAAAACTTAAATCCGCGGTGCAAGGCAACAATGCCGCCCGTCAGATTGTGATACGTGGTGTTTTCAAAGCCAACGTCCATCATCATCTGCTTCAGGGTTTCCTGATCGGGATGCATTCGGATGGATTCTGCCAGGTAGCGGTAGCTACCTGCATCTTTCGCCACCAGCTCGCCAATGCGCGGCAGGATGTGGAAAGAGTAAGCATCATAGGCTTTGTTCAGCAGTTCGAACTGCGGCTTGGAGAACTCCAGCACCAGCAGACGCCCGCCCGGCTTCAGCACGCGGAACATGGAGGCCAGCGCTTTCTCTTTTTCGGTCACGTTACGCAGACCAAAAGCGATAGTAATGCAGTCGAAGTAGTTATCCGGGAACGGCAGCGCTTCGGCATTGGCCTGTACGTAGTTTACGTTGCCGATAACGCCTTTGTTGCGCAGCTTTTCACGGCCCACTTTCAACATGGAGCTGTTGATATCGGCCAGCACCACTTCACCGGTTTCACCGACCAGACGTGAGAATTTCGCCGTGAGATCGCCGGTGCCACCTGCTAAATCGAGTACGCGCTGCCCACGGCGCACGCCGCTGCAGTCGATGGTAAAACGCTTCCAGATGCGGTGGATGCCCATAGACATCAGGTCATTCATCAGATCATATTTGGCCGCAACGGAATGGAAAACATCAGCCACCATCTCGGCCTTTTCGTTTTTCGCTACCGTGCGATAGCCGAAGTGGGTGGTGTCCTTTGATTCATCTGCCATTTGTTTTGCCTGCTCTACAATCAAATATTTGCCAAGTGTACCAGAGTCACGCAGACCAGGCACTTGCCACACGCTTATTCATTGATGCGGTGTGGCATTGCGGCAGGAGAAAATTCTTCACTTTCTGCTTCCCCGGCAGCGTCATCTTCATCCCCCTCTTCCGCGGGCAGCGCCTGCTCGACCAGGCGAGGATTTATCGGGCGTTTGACCTCAACGCCCATCTGGCGGAAGCCCTCCGTCTGCGCAATCAGGTTGCCGCGCCCTTCCGAAAGCTTTTTCATCGCCTGACGGTAGCTATCCTGGGCTTTATCCAGGTTCTGGCCGATAGCACTCATATCGTCAACGAACAGGCGCATTTTGTCATAGAGCCTGGCGGCCCGGTCGGCAATGCGCTGGGCATGTCGGCTCTGATGCTCATAGCGCCATAAATTGTTAATGGTGCGCAGCGCCACCAGCAGCGTGGTCGGGCTGACCAGCATAATATTGAGGTTCAGCGCCTCGTTGATCAGCTCTGGCTGGCGGTCGATAGCCAGCAGGAAGGCCGGTTCCACCGGGATAAACATCAACACATAATCCAGCGAGCGTAAACCGGGCAATTGTTGGTAATCTTTTCGGCTAAGTCCACGCAGATGGCTGCGGATGGCGGCAATGTGCTCGCTAATCGCCGCTTCACGCCCGGCCTCATCTTCACCGTTGTAATAGCGTTCATAGGCCACCAGCGTCATCTTGGCGTCGATCACCACGTCTTTGCCCTGCGGCAAGCGTACAATGACATCCGGCTGCATGCGGCCACTCTGCTCCAGCTGAATATTCACCTGAGTCTCATACTCATGACCTTCGCGCAGGCCGGAAGCCTCCAGCACCCGGCTGAGCACCACTTCCCCCCAGTTGCCCTGAGTTTTGTTATCGCCCTTCAGCGCCTTAGTGAGGTTAATTGCTTCCTGCGCCATCTGGGCATTGAGCTGTTGCAGGTTACGAATTTCGTGAGAAAGCGTATGGCGTTCGCGCGCTTCCTGACCGAAACCTTCCTGCACCTGACGGCGGAAACCCTCCAGCTGTTCGCGCAGCGGCGTAATCAGCCCGTTCAGGCTCTGGCGGTTCTGTTCATCGACGCGACGGCCGCTGTTTTCAAAAATTCGGTTTGCCAGGTTTTCAAACTGCGCATTGAGGCGCTGCTCGCTGTTGACCAGCAGGCGCTGCTTCTCTTCAGCCGCCATGCGCGTCTCTTCGAGGCGGATGGTGACTTCACGCAGCTCGGCTTCCTGGGCGCTGTTGATCTCCAGCTGAGTGCGCAGTTCACGCGTGAGCTGGTCGCTCTCAGCGCGCCAGTGATCGAGGTGCTGCAGCTTTTCACCGGCTGCGGCATGTGCCGCGTGCAGCTGACGCAGCTCCTGTTCGCTCTGCTTGTGGGCAAGTAATTGGGCCTCAAGCTGCTGCTGCAAACGCTGACGTTCAGCCTGCGCCTGCTCAGACGCCTGTAACAGCAGCTGCCGCTCCGTCTCGCCCTTCGCCAGCTGCTGCTGGCTGCGATAAGAGGCGAACAGCCAGCCTGCCAGTAGCCCGACCAGACCGATGCCTGCGCTGTAAACGATTGTTGGATCCACCCTGCTTCTCCTGCTGAAACCCTGACAGGGGAAAAATAGAGGTGCACTGTATAAATGTCCAGATAAAAAGCAACTTGCTCACGGGCTTAGCAGAAATTCTGGAGAGGGTACACAGATAAATGAGGGGTCGGTTGCGGTTTGCGGGCAGCTTTCAGAGGCTGCCCGCAAAGTCAGAATTTAGATCAGGCGGCGTGCGGCCTCAACCACGATTTTCACCGCATCGCTTTCGGTTTTTTTCATGGTTTCCGCATCCGGGATCTCCTGCTGGGTACGGTTTACAATCACCCCGGCGACCATTCCGGCGCGCAGACCCTGACTGGCACACATCGTCAGCAGCGTGGCGGACTCCATTTCATAGTTCAGCACGCCCATCTCCTGCCACTCTTTCATCGAACCCTGGAAGCGGCTCACCACCCGGCCTGACCAGGTGTCGTAACGTTCCTGGCCCGGATAGAAAGTATCAGAGGAGGCGGTGATGCCGATGTGGGTGCGCGCTCCGGCCTCTTTCGCCGCATCGACCAGCGCGGTGGTGCAGGTGAAATCCGCGACTGCCGGGAACTCCAGCGGCGCAAAGTGCAGGCTGGCACCGTCGAGACGCACGGAACCGGTCGTCACCAGCACATCGCCGACGTTGATGTCCGGCTGGATCGCACCGGTGGTACCCACGCGCAGGAAGGTGCGCACGCCGAGCTGCGCCAGCTCTTCAATGGCAATAGAAGTCGAAGGACCACCGATACCGGTCGAACAAACGATCACTGGCTTACCGGAAAGCTCGGCGCGCCAGGTGGTAAATTCACGGTGTGAAGCCAGGTGGACGGGATTGTCCATCAGGGCAGCAATTTTCTTTACGCGCTCCGGGTCGCCAGGCACGATGGCCAGCGTTGCGCCCTGGAGATCGGCTTTGGTGAGGCCAAGATGGAAAACGTCAGAATGTGCCATTTCAAACTCCTGTCGCGGAAAGCGGGGATAGTAAATTAAGCGCTACTGTAAGGAATAACAGCGCCCTTTAGTGTGATTAATGTCGCTGATTAAAATGAAAGTTACACGCATTACACTGAAAATAGTGATAATCATCACATTTCATCATTTGCTCATGGCACTTTGACACAACTTGCCCTGTGGTTCAGCTTTATCCGGTGATAAAGAGATACCCTCACTCAAGCTCTGACCCCATCACATTCCTGGCTATAGTTAGCTGATTGCATTCGCGCCTGCACGGAGAGAACCATGAAAAACGAAGATAACATGACTCAAGAACTGAGCGAAAAAGGCTTTGCGCCCGCAGTCTTGCCGACGGCTGCTACCACAATTATTACCGACAGCGCCGGGATTATCTCCGGGGAAACCTCGATTCCCACTCAGGGGGAGAATATGCCGGCGTTTCACGCCAAACCGCGCAATGCTACAGGCCCGCTGCCGGTGGTGTTAGTCGTGCAGGAGATCTTCGGCGTTCACGAACACATTCGCGATATCTGTCGCCGCCTGGCGGCGGAGGGATATCTGGCTGTTGCCCCTGAGCTCTACTTTCGGCAGGGCGACCCGGCCGATTATGACGATATCCCTACCCTGTTCTCAGAGCTGGTGAGTAAGGTGCCGGACAATCAGGTACTGGCCGACCTGGATCATGTGGCTAACTGGGCATCGCGTCACGACGGCGATATGCGCAATTTGGCGATTACCGGTTTCTGCTGGGGCGGGCGCATTACCTGGCTCTATGCGGCGCACAATCCGCAGCTGAAGGCTGCCGTCGCCTGGTACGGCAAGCTGGTCGGCGATAAAACAATGAAGCAGCAGAAGCAGCCGGTCGATATCGCCGTCGATCTGAATGCCCCGGTATTAGGGCTGTACGGGGGTAAAGATGACAGCATTCCGCAGGAGAGCGTGGAAACCATGCGTCAGGCACTGCGGGCAGCCAATGCAAATGCGGAAATTATTGTCTATCCCGATGCCGGTCACGCCTTCAATGCTGACTATCGCGCCAGCTATCATGCCGAGTCCGCCCAGGACGGCTGGCAGCGTATGCTGACGTGGTTTAAGCAGTATGGCGTTGCGCCAAAGGCATAAAAAAAGGGGGCGCATGGCGCCCCAAAATCACATCAACAACACAGATAATTACACTTTGGCGTTACGCAGGTTTTGCGCCGCCTGAACCATGTTCGCCAGCGCCTGGCGGGTTTCAGCCCAGCCACGGGTTCTCAGGCCGCAGTCCGGGTTGACCCACAGACGCTCAGTCGGGATGCGCTGTGCCGCTTTCAGCAGCAGCGCTTCTATCCCCTCTACCCCCGGCACGTTCGGCGAGTGAATGTCGTACACGCCCGGGCCAATCTCATTCGGGTACTCAAACTCTTCAAACGACTCCAGCAGCTCCATATCGGACCGTGAGGTTTCAATGGTGATCACGTCGGCGTCCAGCGCAGCAATCGAATCCATGATGTCGTTAAACTCGCAGTAGCACATGTGGGTGTGGATCTGGGTGTCATCCTGCGCTACGGCGGCGTTCAGGCGGAAAGCGTCCACTGCCCACTTCAGGTAGGCGGCCCAGTCGGATTTGTGCAGCGGCAGCCCTTCACGCAGCGCGGGCTCATCAATCTGGATGATGCCAATCCCCGCTTTTTCCAGATCGGCCACTTCATCACGCAGCGCCAGTGCAATCTGCTTAGCGATGGCTTCACGCGAAACGTCTTCACGCGGGAATGACCAGCAGAGAATGGTAACCGGACCGGTCAGCATCCCCTTGACCGGCTTGTCGGTCAGCGACTGGGCATACTTTGCCCACTCCACGGTGATGGCCTGCGGGCGGCTGACGTCGCCAATAATCACCGGTGGCTTCACGCAGCGCGAGCCGTAGCTCTGCACCCAGCCGTTTTGCGTAAAGATGAAACCGTCGAGGTTTTCCCCGAAGTACTCCACCATGTCGTTGCGCTCGGCTTCCCCGTGGACCAGCACGTCCAACCCCAGGCGCTCCTGCTCGACAATCGCCTGCTTGATGTGCTCAGCGATACCGGTGCGGTAGTGGTTAGCGTCCAGGCGCCCCTGCTTGAAATCGAGGCGCAGGCCGCGAATTTCGGTGGTCTGCGGGAATGAACCGATGGTGGTAGTAGGCCATGCAGGCAGCTGGAAGCGCTGGCGCTGAGCCTCGGCGCGTACCGGATAGCGGTGATGACGCTGGCTGTCCTGAGCGGTTATCGCCGCCAGGCGCTGGCCTACTGCCGGATTGTGTACCCGGGTCGAGGATTTACGGGCGCGGACTGGTGCGCTCCAGGCTTCCAGAGAAGCGGGGTCATTACTGTTCAGCGCCTGGCTCAACAGGGAGAGTTCGGCGCATTTCTGCAGGGCAAAGGCGAACCAGCTTTTGACCTCGTCGTCGAGGCGGGTCTCCACGCTCAGGTCAATCGGGCTGTGCAGCAGCGAGCAGGAAGAGCCAATCCACAGCTGCTTACGGGCGGCGACAAGCGGCTGCAGGCGCTCAAACCAGCGGCTGAGATCGGCACGCCAGACGTTACGGCCATTAATCACCCCAACCGACAGCAGCCAGCCCGGCGGCAGCTGGCTGTTCAGCGTGTGGATATCGTCTTTACCGTGCACCAGGTCCACATGCAGGCCCTGCACCGGCAGTTGGCGAATGGTATCGATATTCTGACCGATGCTGTCGAAATAGGTGGTCAGCAGGAGTTGGGTGTGGCCCTGCAATGCATCATAAGCCGGTTTGAAGGCCGCAAGCCATTCGGCTGGCAGTTCCAGCGCCAGCGCAGGCTCGTCGATCTGCACCCACTCGATATCGCGTTTTGCCAGCTCAGCCAGCACCTGCTGGTAAACCGGCAGGATCGCTTTGAGCAGGCTCAGGCGGTCAAACGCGGCGCCCTTCACTTTCCCCAGCCACAAATAGGTTACCGGGCCAAGCAGCACGGGTTTGATTTTATGTCCAAGCGCCAGCGCTTCATCCACTTCGTCCAGTAGCTGAGTCCAGCTCAGTTTGAACTGCTGGCCCTGCACAAATTCCGGCACCATGTAGTGATAGTTGGTGTTAAACCATTTGGTCATTTCTGCCGCCGCCGCCGGTTCACCGCTGGGTGCACGGCCACGGCCCAGACGAAACAGGGTATCGAGGTCAACTGAACCATCTTTGTTGAGATGGCGCGCCGGAACGTTTCCCAGCAGCAGGCTGGTCGTCAGGACGTGATCGTACCAGGCGAAATCGCCGACCGGCAGCAGGTCAACACCGGCCTCTTTCTGCTGCTGCCAGTGGCGGGCGCGCAGTTCACGACCGGTCGCCAACAGCGCTTCCTGAGAACTGTTACCCGCCCAGTAGCTTTCCTGGGCTTTTTTCAGTTCGCGGCGCAGACCGACGCGCGGAAATCCAAGTGTATGGTTCAGAATAGTCATCAGTTTTGCCTCGTAGAATCCATTTTTACCGAGCTGGCTGACTCATTTAGCCATCCAGATGTTTACACCGCTATAATCCGCAGGTACTGTATTCACCACAAGCGCAAAATGTTCACTGTCGATGTGAAGGACTCTCATGATCGAACTCAAGCACCTGCGAACGCTGCAGGCACTGCGAAATACCGGATCGCTGGCCGCCGCCGCCGCTCAGCTCCACCAGACGCAATCGGCGTTGTCTCACCAGTTCAGCGATCTGGAGCAGCGCCTTGGCTTTCGCCTGTTTGTGCGAAAAAGCCAGCCGCTGCGCTTCACGCCACAGGGAGAGATCCTGCTGCAGCTGGCAGAGCAGGTATTGCCGCAGATCCAGCACGCGCTTCAGGCGTGCCACGAGCCGCATCAGACCACGCTGCGCATTGCCATTGAGTGCCACAGCTGCATTCAGTGGCTGACGCCCGCGCTGAATAACTTCCGTCAGAGCTGGCCGCAGGTAGTGATGGACTTCAAGTCGGGCGTGACCTTTGATCCACAGCCCGCTTTACAACAGGGCGAGCTGGATATCGTCCTGACCTCCGATATTCTACCGCGCAGCGGATTGTTCTATACGCCGATGTTTGATTTTGAGGTTCGCCTGGTTTTGGCCCCGGATCACCCACTGGCACAGAAGGATCACATCTCGCCGGAGGATCTGGCCAGTGAAGTGCTGATGATCTACCCGGTACAGCGCCAGCGTCTGGATATCTGGCGCCATTTCCTGCAGCCCGCGGGGATCAGCCCGGCGCTGAAAAGCGTCGATAATACGCTGCTGCTGATTCAGATGGTGTCCGCGCAGATGGGCATTGCCGCACTGCCGCACTGGGTAGTCGAGAGTTTTGAACACCAGGGACTGGTGGTGACGAAAACGTTAGGGGACGGCCTGTGGAGCAGGCTGTATGCCGCCGTGCGCGACGGCGAGCAGCGCCAGCCGGTGGTGGAGGCGTTTATCCGCTCCGCCCGCCAGCACGCCTGCGATCACCTGCCGCTGGTGCGTGACGCTTCACGCCCCGGCACGCCGTTATCCGCCAACGCTCCCCTGTAAGACCCTCGCCAGCCTGACGCTGGCGGTTTTTCCTGTTTAACTCACGAATTGTCTCTATAATGCGCTCATTGCTATGGTTTCAATGAAAGAGAGTTCCTATGACGAATAATGATGTCCTGCGCAGCGTGCGTTACATGCTGAATTTAAGCGATGCGAAAGTGGTAAGCATTCTGGCGCTGGCAGAGAGCGAAGTAACAGAAGCCGAAGTTGTCAGCTTCCTGAAGAAAGAGGAAGAGCCCGGTTTTCGCGCCTGCCCGGATGTCATCATGGGTTACTTTCTCAACGGTCTGATCTTCGAACGTCGCGGCAAAAGCGAAGATGCCCCGGCGCCCTCTATCGAACGCAAGATGACCAACAACATCATGATGAAAAAGCTGCGCGTGGCATTTGACCTGAAAACCACCGATATTATTGAGCTGCTGAAAAGCACCGATTTTGCGGTAGGCCAGTCAGAGATCGGCGCGATCTTCCGCAAACCGGGGCATAAAAACTACCGTGAATGTGGCGATCAGATCCTGCGTAACTTCCTCAAAGGCCTGACGATGAAAATTCGCCCGGCCAAACCTAAAGCGCAGGCTTAACGCCTGATGCGATTAACGCCCGACTGCGTTAATCGCATTTATCTTCCCTTCGCCATATCTTCCATTTAGAACATAACCACTCACCAAACGAACACCGCAGCATCCCCTCTCGCTCAAAACGTGATAGTCATCACGCTTTATCGTTTCATTGCGAAAATATTTCATCATTTTGTGATGCACATATAGCCACTTTGTCATAAAAGTGTAACATCTGCGCCCTTCTTCACAGTCCTTTGTGCTGATAACCACTAGGCTGTGCGCGAAATGGAACATTTAACCCTGCACTGGCCGGATTTTGTTCCTTTTGCTGTACATCCATCAGGGTGTCAGTTTTATAAGCCACGGGAGGCCGTTTACATGCTAAGTATTTTCAAACCTGCTGCACATCAACCGCGTGTCGATGACAGCCGCGTCGATCCGCTGTACCGCAAACTGCGCTGGCAGATCTTTCTGGGTATTTTCTTTGGCTACGCCGCCTACTATCTGGTGCGAAAGAATTTCGCACTGGCAATGCCTTACCTGGTTGAGCAGGGCTTTTCGCGCGGCGACCTCGGCTTTGCCCTGTCCGGGATCTCCATTGCTTACGGCTTCTCCAAATTTATTATGGGTTCGGTATCGGACCGCTCAAACCCGCGCGTATTTCTGCCTGCTGGCTTGATCCTGGCCGCGGTGGTGATGCTGTTTATGGGCTTCGTGCCGTGGGCGACGTCGAGCATTATGGTGATGTTCGTGCTGCTGTTCCTGTGCGGCTGGTTCCAGGGAATGGGCTGGCCACCGTGCGGACGCACCATGGTGCACTGGTGGTCGCAAAAAGAGCGCGGCGGTATCGTGTCGGTGTGGAACTGCGCGCACAACGTTGGCGGCGGGATCCCTCCACTGCTGTTCCTGCTGGGGATGGCGTGGTTTAACGACTGGAAAGCCGCACTGTATATGCCTGCCTTCGGCGCCATTCTTATCGCCATCTTTGCCTTTGCTTTAATGCGTGACACCCCTCAGTCCTGCGGCCTGCCGCCGATTGAAGAGTATAAGAACGACTATCCGCCGGACTATGATGAAAAGCATGAAGAAGAGCTGACGGCGAAACAGATCTTTATGCAGTACATCCTGCCCAACAAGCTGCTGTGGTATATCGCGCTGGCGAACGTGTTCGTCTATCTGCTGCGTTACGGCATCCTCGACTGGTCCCCGACCTACCTGAAAGAGGTGAAGCACTTCACGCTGGATAAATCTTCGTGGGCCTACTTCTTTTACGAGTACGCCGGTATTCCAGGCACGCTGCTGTGCGGCTGGATGTCGGATAAAGTCTTCAAGGGCAATCGCGGTGCCACCGGCGTGTTCTTTATGGTACTGGTGACGATTGCCACCGTGGTGTACTGGATGAACCCGGCCGGCAATCCGGGCGTTGATATGGCGTGCATGACGATTATCGGCTTCCTGATCTACGGCCCAGTGATGCTGATTGGCCTGCATGCGCTGGAGCTGGCACCGAAGAAAGCGGCAGGTACGGCGGCCGGATTCACCGGGCTGTTTGGCTACCTCGGCGGCTCCGTCGCGGCCAGCGCCATCGTCGGCTACACCGTGGACTTCTTCGGCTGGGACGGCGGCTTTATGGTGATGATCGGCGGCTGCGTGCTGGCAGTGATCCTGCTGTTTATGACCATGGTAAGTGAGAACAAACACAAGCAGGCACTGAAAACTCGCTGAAAGGAAACGCCATTATGTTGAAAAACGTTATCGCAACTCTACTGCTTTCAACCACGCTCGCGGCTGCGGCCGCGAGTACCGCTCCCATCGTGATTGCCCATCGCGGGGCCAGCGGCTATCTGCCGGAACATTCGCTGCCGGCGAAGGCGCTGGCCTACGCGCAGGGTGCCGATTATCTTGAGCAGGATCTGGTGATGACCAAAGACGATCGTCTGGTGGTGCTGCATGACCACTACCTCGATCGCGTCACCGATGTTGCCACGCGCTTCCCACAGCGTGCCCGTCCCGACGGGCGCTATTACGCCATCGACTTTACGCTGGCCGAGATTAAAAGCCTGAAGTTCAGCGAAGGGTTTGAGATTGAGAACGGCAAAAAAGTGCAGACCTTCCCAGGCCGTTTCCCGATGGGTAAATCGGACTTCCGCGTGCACACCTTCGAGGAGGAGCTGGAGTTTATCCAGGGTCTGAACCACTCCACCGGCAAGAACATCGGTATCTATACCGAAATCAAAGCACCGTGGTTCCACCGTAAGGAGGGCAAAGACATCTCGGCGAAGGTGTTGGATGTGCTGAAACAGTACGGTTACAGCGGCAAGGACGATAAGGTTTATTTGCAGTGCTTTGACTATAACGAAGTGAAGCGCATCAAAACCGAGCTGGAACCGCAGCGCGCGATGAACCTCAAGCTGGTGCAGCTGATTGCCTATACCAAATGGGATGAAACCCAGGAGCAGCAGAACGGCAAGTGGGTTAACTACAGCTACGACTGGATGTTTAAACCGGGCGCGATGAAGACGATTGCGCAGTATGCCGACGGTATCGGGCCGGATTACCACATGCTGATAGCGGACGGATCGCAGCGCGGCGACGTGCGCTTCACCGACATGGTCAAAGAAGCACATCTGAATAAGATGGTGGTGCACCCTTACACCGTGCGCGCCGATCAGCTGCCGCCGTATGTCAGTGATGTCGACCAGCTGTATGACCTGCTCTATCACAAGGCCGGCGTCGACGGGCTGTTTACCGACTTCCCGGATAAAGCGGTGCATTTTTTAGGACGATAAAACGTAGGGGTCAGGCATGCCTGACCCGTTTTAAAAGCTTAGACGTTAAACAGCTCGCGCAGATACTTCGGCACCGCCAGATCGGCATTCGAACCAATCACTTCCAGCTCCGGCAGAATATCCTTCAGGCGCTGATGCGAGTTGCTCATCACGCAGCCCTTACCCGCCATGCTCAGCATCTCTTTATCGTTCATGCCGTCACCAAAGGCGATGCACTCCTGCAGCGAATAGCCGAGCGATTTTGCTACCGCATCCAGCGCATGCCCTTTCGACACGCCGCCCGCCATCACTTCCAGACAGGTCGGCAGCGAGAAGCTGACATTTACCCGGTCGCCCCAGCGCGCCATAAGCGCCTGCTCCAGCGGCACCAGCAGCTCAGGGATCGCGCAGGTAAAGAACACCTTGCTGATGCCGTCGGTCTGCAGCTGGCCCGGCTGAAAAATTTGGTAGTTAAAGTCTGATTCGCGGAAGAAATCCACCTCTTCCGGACGATGGCGGTTAAGGAACCACTCTTCATCGCGATAGACGTTGGTGTAGATATCCGGGTTGGCGTGCTGCATGGCAAACAGCTCCTGCGCGATATCCTCATCCAGGTTATGGCTGAACACCAGCTCACCGGCGGTGTTGTGCACGCGCGCGCCGTTTGAGGTGATCATGTCAGCGTCGATGCCGAGGCTGTCGCGCATCTGCGCCACATCAATGTAGTGACGACCGGTGGCGAAGACAAAGTGCACGCCTTTACGCGTCAGCAGCTGTAGCGTTTCGCGCGCAAAAGGAGAAAGGGTGTGATCCGGTGACAGCAGCGTGCCATCCAGGTCTGAAGCAACAATATGGAACATAAAACCTCTGGTTAACATTTTCTGGCGGGGTTCCCCGCCGGTAACTGAATAGGGGCCACTTACGGGTGGCGTGCAAAGAAGGTGAGGATCGCCTCCAGCGCTTCGGCACGCATGCGGTCGCTCTCAAACAGGATCTCGTGCCGGGCACCGTCAATCACCAACGGCTTGCCTCCGGCACAGGGCTGCCCTGCGGCCACCATCGTCTGGCAGAACAGGTCCTGAGCGCGGTTATCCACCACCTTATCCTCTGACGCCTGTAACAGCAGCAGCGGCGTGGTAATCTGCGCGGCCTGGCTGAGGATGCTCTGCCCGGCGCGCACGCCTTCACGCACCCAGTGATAGGTGGGTCCGCCGACGCGCAGCCCCGGGTCGTCAGCGTAGAAGCGCAGATTACGGCGATAGCGTTCGCGGCTGTGCGTCAGCTCGTTGATGGCAAAGGGGCGCGCATGCCATTTCCCGGTGCCGAGCGCATAGCCATCGCGCACCGCCGGGCGTTTCTCCGCCCAGTTAAGGATCTGATGCGCCATCCACAGCGGCATCGGCAGATAGATGCCGAACATCGGCGATGCCAGCGCCACAGCGTCGAAGGCTGCTGGCTGGCGCGCCAGCATCAGCGCGAGGATCGCCCCGCCCATCGAGTGGGCCAGCGCGTAGCGGTGACGATAGTGGCGTGCGACGATCTCTTTCAGATACAGGGTTTCCAGATCGTCGACGTAATCTTCAAATTCCACCACGTGACCGCGATGGGAATCAGCAAGAAGCCGGCCGGAGCGCCCCTGGCCACGATGGTCGATAATCACCACGTCGTACCCACTGTGGAACAGGTCGTAGGCCAACTCGGGATATTTCACATAGCTTTCAATCCGGCCGGGACACAGCAAAATAACTTTATCGTGCTGCGGGGAGATGAAGCGGACATAACGGATCGGCACGTTTTCCACGCCGGTAAACTCACCCTCTTCACGCTGCTTCCAGAAATCCAGCAGCGGGCCGGTGGCAAAAGCGGCGAAGGCTCTCTCCCGCGTCAGCCAGCTGTTTTTAAGATGTTCCATCGGGCGTTTTCCAGAAGAGACAAACTGCGGGCAGCGGACATTGTTACCCATAGCGCAACGTTCAACAATGTCGTATTGTGTCACAATTGAGCGTTTTCAGGGAGCTTTACCCCATGACCATCGAATGGTGGCTAACCTATTTGTTAACAACCAGCATTTTAAGCCTGTCGCCCGGCTCCGGGGCGATTAACACCATGAGTACCGGCATTAGCCACGGCTATCGCGGTGCAGTGGCCTCCATTGCCGGGCTGCAGGTCGGGCTTTCGCTGCATATCGTGCTGGTCGGCGTTGGCCTGGGCGCGCTGTTTTCTCAGTCGGTGCTGGCATTTGAAATTCTCAAGTGGGCGGGTGCCGCCTATCTGGTGTGGCTGGGCATTCAGCAGTGGCGCTCATCCGGCGCGATTGATCTCGGCGCGGTGGCGAAGGCGATGCCGCGCCGCAAGCTGTTTCGCCGCGCAGTGCTGGTCAATCTGACCAACCCGAAGAGCATCATTTTCCTCGCCGCACTGTTTCCGCAGTTCATTATTCCGCATCAGCCCCAGGCGATGCAGTATCTGGTGCTCGGCGTCACCACGGTGGTGGTCGATATCATTGTGATGATTGGCTACGCCACGCTGGCGACGCGCATTGCGGTATGGATTAAAGGCCCGCAACAGATGAAGTTGTTGAACCGGACGTTTGGTGGGTTATTTATGGCGGTGGGTGCGCTGCTGGCTTCGGCGCGCAGAATGGCCTGAATAATCGGGGCGGGCGGCAAAAATGTCGCCCGCGGCAAGTGCAGGAGAGGCCGACCGTTTTCCGGTTGGCCCACCGTTATCCATTACTCCACGTCGTCGCCGTCGACGTGTTCTTTGATCATCACCAGGAACGGCTTGCCAAAACGTTCCAGCTTTTTATGACCGACCCCGTTCACGCTCAGCATCTCTGAGGCGGTAATCGGCATCTGCTCCGCCATTTCAATCAGCGTCGCATCGTTAAACACCACGTATGGCGGCACGTTCGCTTCATCCGCAATCGCTTTACGCAGCTTGCGCAGTTTGGCAAACAGCTTGCGGTCATAGTTGCCACCGAACGACTTCTGGCTGCTGCTGCGCGGCTTGATGCTGACGAGGCGCGGCACCGCCAGCTGTAGCGGCGCTTCCCCGCGCAGGATGGGCCTGGCGGCTTCGGTCAGCTGCAGCGCCGAGTGCATCGCAATGTTCTGCGTCACCAGACCGAGGTGGATGAGCTGGCGCAGCACGCTGGTCCAGTGCTCGTGCGTCTGCTCGCGGCCAATGCCGTAGACGGGCAATTTATCATGCTGCATATCGCGGATGCGCTGGTTGTTGGCCCCGCGCAGGATCTCGACGATATAGCCCATCCCGAAACGCTGACCCACGCGGTAAATGCAGGACAGCGCTTTCTGCGCCTCCACCAGCCCGTCGTAGCGGCGCGGCGGATCGAGGCAGATATCACAGTTGTCGCACGCCTGCTGACGGCCTTCGCCGAAGTAGTTCAGCAGCACCAGGCGGCGGCAGGTTTGCGCTTCGGCAAACGCGCCCATCGCATTCAGCTTATGGCGCTCGATATCCTGCAGCGGGCCTGGCGCTTTCTCTTCCAGGCACTTACGTAACCAGGCCATATCGGCCGGATCGTACAGCAGCAGCGCTTCAGCAGGCAGACCGTCACGCCCGGCGCGGCCGGTTTCCTGATAGTAGGATTCAATATTACGCGGGATATCAAAGTGCACCACGAAGCGCACGTTGGGTTTGTTGATGCCCATGCCGAATGCGACGGTCGCCACCACGATTTGCAGATCGTCGCGCTGGAACGCTTCCTGCACGTGCGCACGGTGGGCGTTATCCATTCCGGCATGATAAGCCCCGACGCTGAGCCCACGGCTTTGCAGTCGGGCTGCGGTGTCTTCCACTTTTGCCCGGCTGTTACAGTAAATAATGCCGCACTTACCGCGCTGATCCTGCACATAGCGCAGCAGCTGTTCGGTCGGTTTGAATTTTTCCACCAGCGTGTAGCGGATATTGGGGCGGTCAAAGCTGCTGATCTGGATCAGCGGATCGTCAAGCTGTAACAGGCGGGCAATATCGTTACGCGTGGTTTCATCGGCGGTCGCGGTAAGTGCCATCACCGGCACGTCCGGCAGGCGCTGGCGCAGCTGGCCTAAAGCGCCATACTCCGGACGGAAATCGTGGCCCCACTGGGAGATACAGTGAGCTTCATCGACCGCCAGCATTGCCGGATTGCAGTGCGTCAGCTGGTCGAGGAAGTTGTCCATCATCAGACGTTCAGGCGCAATGTACAGCAGGCGGATGCGGCCAGTACGGCAGCCCGCCATCACTTCCTGCTGCTCTTCGCGGTTCTGCGTCGAGTTGAGGCAGGCTGCCGCCACGCCGTTTGCCAGCAGCTGGTCCACCTGGTCTTTCATCAGCGAGATCAACGGCGACACCACCAGCGTCAGCCCTTCGCGCACCAGCGCCGGGATCTGATAACAGAGTGATTTTCCGCCGCCGGTCGGCATGACTACCAGACAGTCGCGGCCGTTAAGCGATTCCTGAATGATAGTTTGTTGCCCCGGACGAAACTGCTGGTAGCCGAAGGTATCGCGTAATACCTGCTCTGCCAGCGTTTCTTTATTGATGACTGCTGCCGTAGACACATTGTCCCCAAAATCTGAAGTGACTGAATTTTTAACCGGGCGGCAGTGCCTGCCCGGTAAGCGGCGACCTTAGAAGAGGTCGTTGAGCGTCACGCCGACACCGACGCGCGTTTGACGATGATTGTAATCGATCAGGGATTCACCATAACCGCTATACACCTGCGTGTAAAAACGCACATGCTCAGTCATTGGGTAGCTCCAGCCCAGTTCAGCGCCGCCGTAGCCGCTGTTCCAGTTATACTGGCTCTTCACGCTGAAGATGCTCTCGCCCCACTGATATCCCACCGTCAGGCGATAATACCCCATGTACTTAGTGATATCCGGGTTATCGTCATTATTTTCATTTTCTGGAATACGGTACCAGGGTTTCACCTCCACCAGCCAGTTGCCGTTTTCTGCCATCAGACGCGCATAGACGCGGTTCCAGCTGCGCGAGGTCGGGTCGGAGCGGCCGTTGGACTGATGGTTCACACCGGTTTCCACATCGCGCAGCGTCCAGCCGCCCAGGCTGTAGTCGGTTGCCCAGCCGAGGAAGACCTGTGGCTCGTAATCAGTTTCGCGGAACGGCGAAGAGGCGCTGCGGTTAGAGAGCTGCCACCAGGATTTCTGAGTATAGGATGCGCCAAGCACCGAGTTTTCACCGAGAATGCCGCGCCACAGCGGGAATGCGAGGCTCAGCTGAAACTTCACTTCATCGTGTTTCGTTTTGTCCCAGTTATAAGACTCGATCGCTTCCTTATTTATGTTGCTGGTATCGGTATACAGCAGATAGTTGCTTTCATAAGGCAACAGGACAAACGGGTTGTCGTGTTTCTCCAGCATGTTGGCAATAATACTGCCCTTCACCGCAGGACGGTCATGAATTACTTTAACCGTGGCTTCCTGAGCCAGCACTAATGTAGGAAACAGAATTGCTGACGCCAGCAATCCTTTCAGCAGAGCCATAGGGTTCTCCCAGAGAGGCGAATGATTGAATAAAAAGCACGCCATTCTACACAGAAAAATCATGAGGGATTAGTGCTCATTTTCGAAAGTGGAAAGCACTAACAACGAAGCATAATATACACACTCCGTTAACCTGACTTTCACTCAGCACGCATCACAGGAAAAGCCGATAATGTCAGCAGTACCTATGGATCAGGCTGCCGCCCGCCGCCTGATCGGTGAAATTTTTGTCTACCACATGCCCTTCAACCGCGCCCTGGGGCTGGAACTTGACCGGCTGGAGTCCGATTACGCCGAGCTTAGCCTGGCCAACCAGACGATGCTGGTCGGCAACTCCGCGCAGAAGATCCTGCACGGCGGGGTGATTGCATCGGTGCTGGATGTCGCCGCCGGGCTGGTGTGCGTCACCAGCGCGCTGACCCGCCAGGAGAGTATTACCGAAGAGGAGCTGCGCCAGCGATTATCGCGCATGGGCACCATCGATTTACGGGTGGATTACCTGCGTCCGGGGCGCGGTGAGCGCTTTATCGCCAGCAGCAGCCTGCTGCGCGGCGGTAATAAAGTGTCGGTGGCGCGCGTCGAACTGCATAACGATGCGGGCCTGCATATCGCCAGCGCCACGGCCACCTATATGATTGGCTGAGTCAGCTGCGCGCATAGCGCGAGAGAAAACGTGCCAGCGCCGGGCCGGTGAACAGAATGGTAAACAGGCGCAGCGTCTGCATCGCCATCACAAACGCCATATCCACCCGGCTGCCGGCCGCAATGATCGCCACGGTATCCAACCCGCCGGGGCTGGTTGCCAGATAGGCCGTGAGCATATCGACATCCAGCGTTTTGGTCAGCATCCATGCCATCGCGCCACACAGCAGCATCAGGCCAATTATTGATATCACCATCTGCGGCAGCGTACGCAGCGCCAGCAGAAACACCGGGCGGGTAAAACGCAGCCCGACGCTCCAGCCAATCAGCGCATAGGCCAGCGCCAGCAGCCACTCCGGCACCTGCAAACTCAGCGTACCGCTGGCGTGCAACGTTGCGCCAATTATCGCCGGAAGCAGCAGTGCGCCGGAAGGGATGCGCAACTTTTGCCCGAGAAATGCGCCCAGCAGCATCACGCCAAGCGTTACGGCAAACGGCGAGCCTAGCGCGGGAAACCAGTCAGTATCGGCCGCATGTGCGCTGTCGCCTAAGCCGATACGCGCCACGATGGCGGCAGCGGTAGCGACAAACAGCACCCGCAGATACTGCATAAATGCCACCAGCCGGGTATCAGCCCCAAAGTCCCCTGCCATCGCCACCATGGCGGATGCCCCGCCAGGAGAGGATCCCCACGCCCCGGTCGGCCCCGGCAGGCTGCTAAAGCGCACCAGTAAAAACCCGGAGAGCGCGCTGGCCGCCAGCGTCAGGATCAATACCGCCAGCACTACCGGCCAGTCGGCAATCAGCGGTTGCAGGATAGATGGCGACAGGCTCTGAGCGATCATGCAGCCCAGTACCGCCTGGCACAGCACGAAAATACGTTTATCAATGCGGAGGGTTGCACCACACAGCCCCATGACCACGCCGACCATCATCGGGCCAAGCAGCAGCGCCGCCGGCACGTGGAAGGTCTGGAGTATAAAACCGAGTAACAGCGAGACGCCAAGCAGAATCGCCCACTGCCCGTGCAGGGAAATGCGTTCCATAGCGTAAAACTTTATCTATTGAAAGATGAGGTTAAAGAGTACGCGTTACCGCCGGGATGCGCCAGCCCAGGAAGGGAGTGAGAATTCTGGGCAGAAAAAAACCCCGTTGGTGGCGGGGTTTCATTCTTACTTTTGGCTTCTGCCGGTAAACCGGGGAAACTTGCGTGGCATATCCATCCTCAACGATTGGAAAATAACACCTGTGCAAAATTAAATCAATTCAAGCGTTGTTTAATTAATCCCCATCGTTATAATCACGCGGTTGAGTAAATTTAGATTCGTCATGCTGCCGTGACTTTATCCCTGGTGTTGGCTTATTCAGTTGATTTAACTAATAAGTCCTGCCTGTAACAGGTGGTGCTGACAGGGCCTTCACACGGTAGCGTGGCATATCCGTCCTCAACAGGTGGAAGCACCGGAGGTACAGGCGAAGGGAGGCGAAACCGGTGGTGACGTCACGCTCCACAGAGATGGAGGAGCGGGTTATGTTAGCAGTGATTGCTGCGATACTTAACCTGATTGCAGCGCTGCTGCAATTGATTGAGCCGCTGATTTAATCAGCGGTTCGGGAGAGGGATCTCACTACTACCAGGCGGGGTCCCAATCCCACTTTCTGCCTTTTCAGCACGCCATTTTCGCCTCAATCTTCACGTTTCCGCGCCGGCCCACTCTGTCAGTTACAATCCCGTGCGTCCTAACTTCGCGAATATTGTGAGCAAGTGATGGCCTAATCCAGGAAGGGTCTGGTAATCAGGGGAGATAAGCATCCGCCCGCGCTATCTGTGGCAAAATGCCTCGCCTGGTCAATGTGACCTTCAATCAAATGGTTTTATCGTGGGCTTAACAAGGAAGAATGAACATGTTGAAAAAAATGGCGGCATTTGCCCTTACTGGCGCTCTGGTATTCGCTGTACACGCGGCCCCTGTTAACAGCGACCCGCTGATGCAGGTTGATTACTCAAAGTTTCGTCTCAGTTTTAACGAAATGTACCTTATTGCTAACCCTAACCTTCTTAAGCACCGCACCTTCTATGACAAGCCCTCTGTCGGGCCGGATGCAGCGTGGTTTGATGCGGTGAAGCAGGGGAATCTGGCCGAGATTAAAAAGCGGGTCGAAGCGGGTCAGAATCTTGAAGCTAAAGACGAGGCATCACAGGGGCAAACCGCGCTGGGCTGGGCGGCTTTTATTGGCTATGCCGATATCGTGCACTATTTAGTGAATAAGGGAGCCGATATCCGCGCCACCGACCGGGCTGATGTGTACAACGCCTTGAAATCCGCGGTGATGGGCGGCAACGTTGAGGTGATTAGCTATCTCTACGAGAAGTTAAAAAAAGAGACCGACTGGAATGCGCGTGAATCAGACGGGGAGACATTATTCCTCGTCGGCGCTGTGGATGGCCGCTACGACTTTGTGAAATGGGCGCTGCAGTTCAAACCCGATTTGAATGTGGTGGTGAAAAACAGCACTACCGGTAATGAAACCAGCTCGCTGAGCGTGGCCTGTGAGAAGGGTTTTTATGATGTGGCACAGCTGCTTATCCGCAACGGTGCAGTTAACAATAAAACCGGTCGTTCAAGCTGCCAGTAATTGTCTACGTAAGCAAACCCCGCTGAACGCGGGGTTTTTACTCTTATCTTACAGCCAGTTCTTACGCTTAAAGTAGGCGTAAGGTGCCAGCCCCGCCAGGATCATCAGGGTAATCGCCCCTGGATAGCCAAAGCTCCACTTCAGCTCCGGCATAAATTCAAAGTTCATCCCGTAGCTGGAAGCCACCAGCGTTGGCGGCAGGAACACCACCGAAACCACCGAGAAGATCTTGATAATGCGGTTCTGCTCGATATTGATAAAGCCCATTGCCGCCTGCATCAGGAAGTTGACCTTCTGGAACAGGGACTCGTTATGCGGCAGCAGGGATTCGATATCGCGCAGGATCTCGCGCGCCTGCTCCAGCTGGTTACCCGGCAGGCGGGCCTTACGCACCAGGAAGTTAAGCGCGCGCTGGGTATCCATCAGACACAGGCGCACTTTCCAGCCAATATCTTCCAGCTCCGCCAGCGTCGATAGCGCTTCATCAAAGGCATCGCCCTGCTGCCCTTCCATAATCACCCGGCTGAGCTTTTCCAGGTCGCTGTAGATATTTTCAATCTCATCGGCCAGCTGTTCAATTTTGGTTTCAAACAGGTCGAGCAGCAGCTCGAAGGCATTGCCGTCGATCAGCGTCTGATTGCGGGCGCGCATGCGGTAAAGACGGAACGCCGGCAGCTCACGCTCGCGCAGCGTATAGAGTCGCCCTTCGCGGATGGTGAACGCCACGGTGGAGTTACCGGCGTGATCGTCCGCATCTTCATAGAAGAAAAAGGAGTGGATGTGCAGGCCATCTTCGTCTTCGAAGAAACGCGCCGAGGCTTCGATATCTTCCAGTTCCGGACGGGTCGCAAGGCTCTGACCCAGTTCGGTCTGCACGCGGTCACGCTCGGCTTCTTCGGGTTCGATCAGGTCGACCCAGACGGAACCCGTCAGCTCTTCACTGGCATCAGCATCATCCAGTTCAAGGCGGGTCAGACGGTTTTGATGCAGTTTAAATGCGCTCAGCATAGCTGTACTCCCAATTCGTAACAACAAATGGGACAAAGCGTTGAACACGGGAAACAAGCGTTTCAGTCAGCGAGCAAAACTGACTCAGTGCGACGATATACGGGGGTCGCCAACAACCACGAAGGCTATCGGCAAAGGAGGATAGCCTTAGGAGTTGTACCTGGTGAGCAGGTCAATGAGCCAGTATGTACTGGGTGTGTCCAAGGCGGGTGTCCTCTAAGGGTAATGGTGGGCGCATGTTACGCTGAGACGAAAAAGCCGTCAAGCAGGCCACGCGCCCGTAAAGTATCAGACTGTTTCCAGTTTCGCGTAGGCCGCAACCAGCCACTTGATGCCCTGCCCCTGGAAGGCGACCTGCAGACGGCTGTGTTCGCCGCTGCCTTCCAGATTGACGATAGTCCCTTCACCAAACTTGGCGTGGCGCACGCGCTGGCCAAGGGCAAAACCGCTGTCGTTTTGCGCTACCGGCGTGCCCATGCGCTGATGATTCACCGGGCGGGTAACGCTGGCGCGCAGGCGAACTTCCTCGATGCACTCTTCCGGCAGCTCGCCGATAAAGCGCGACGGACGGTGATACACCTCTTTGCCATACAAACGTCGGGTTTCCGCATAGGTCAGGGTCAGCTTTTGCATGGCACGCGTCACGCCAACGTAGGCCAGACGACGCTCTTCCTCCAGCCGCCCGCCCTCATCCAGCGACATCTGGCTCGGGAACATCCCCTCTTCCATGCCGACGATAAACACCTGCATAAACTCCAGCCCTTTGGCCGAGTGGAGGGTCATCAGCTGCACCGCATCCTGCCATTTGTCGGCCTGGCCTTCACCGGCTTCCAGCGCGGCATGGGACAGGAACGCCTGAAGCGGCATCAGGTCTTCATCTTCATCCTGATAGGCATATTGCCGCGTGGCGTTCACCAGCTCCTCAAGGTTCTCAATACGCGCCTGGCCCTTCTCACCTTTCTCCTGCTCGTACATGATCCACAGGCCGGAGTCTTTGATTACCCGGTCGGTCTGTACGTGCAGCGGCATCTCAACCGTTTCCTGCGCCAGCGAATCAACCAGTTCGGTAAAGCGCTGCAGCGCGGAGGCGGCACGCCCGGCCAGCGCTTTCTCCTGCAATAGCGCGCGCGTAGCCTGCCACAGCGTCAGCTGGCGCTCGCGCGAAGTCTGGCGCACCACATCCAGCGTGCGGTCGCCAATACCGCGCGTTGGCGTATTCACCACGCGCTCAAATGCCGCGTCATCGTTGCGGTTAGAGATCAGGCGCAGATAGGCCAGCGCATCTTTGATCTCCTGGCGTTCGAAGAAGCGCATCCCGCCATAAATCCGGTAAGGCAGGCTGGTTTGCAGCAGCGCCTCTTCCAGCACGCGCGACTGGGCGTTACTGCGGTAGAGAATGGCACAGTCGTTCAGCGCGCCGCCGTTCTCCATCCACACCTTGATGCGGTTCACCACAAAGCGCGCTTCGTCCAGCTCGTTAAACGCGCAGTAGATGGCGATCGGTTCACCGTCGCTGTCTTCGGTCCACAGCTCTTTACCCAGGCGCCCGTTGTTGTTGGCGATCAGTGTGTTGGCGGCTTTCAGGATGTTGTTGGTCGAGCGGTAGTTCTGCTCAAGACGGATAGTTTCCGCGCCGGGAAAATCGTTGAGGAAACGCTGGATATTTTCCACCTGCGCCCCGCGCCAGCCGTAGATTGACTGGTCATCATCACCAACGATAATCACTTTGCCGCTGTCACCCGCCAGCATGCGGATCCAGGCGTACTGGATGTTGTTGGTATCCTGGAACTCGTCCACCAGAATATTGGTGAAGCGCTCGCGGTAGTGATTAAGGATATGCGGCTTGTTCAACCACAGCTCGTGTGCGCGCAGCAGCAGCTCGGCAAAGTCCACCAGCCCGGCGCGATCGCAGGCTTCCTGATAGGCCTGGTAGATCTTCAGCCAGGTCTGCTCAATCGGGTTGCCGTAGCTCTCAATGTGTTTCGGGCGCAGCCCTTCATCTTTTTTGCCGTTGATGTACCACATCCCCTGACGGGCCGGCCACTGCTTCTCATCAAGGTTCATCGCCTTGATCAGGCGCTTAAGCAGGCGCAGCTGGTCTTCACTGTCGAGGATCTGGAAGTCCTGCGGCAGGTTAGCATCGAGGTGGTGCGCACGCAGCAGGCGGTGCGCCAGGCCGTGGAAGGTCCCGATCCACATGCCGCCCTGACTGGTGCCGATCAGCTGTTCGATGCGGTGGCGCATCTCCGCCGCCGCTTTATTGGTGAAGGTCACCGCCATGATCGAATACGGTGAACAGTTTTCAACCGCCATCAGCCAGGCAATGCGATGCACCAGCACGCGGGTTTTACCACTGCCGGCACCGGCCAGCACCAGCAGGTTGCTGCGCGGGGCGGCTACGGCTTCGCGTTGTTTGTCATTCAAGCTGTCGAGCAGGTCAGAAACGTCCATAGGCACCGTCGGAGATCGGGGGCGGCGTCAGGCCACCCACTGGATATTTAACCAGCTTATTATACAAGCGCAGTTAAAGAAGCCAACTGCGAAATTTCCAGCGTGGGAAGCAGGCGGGTATCGTCGATATGTATCAGATTCCCTTCACGCAGGTTAATCCAGCACGCCTGCATCCCGCAGCGAACCGCACCGGCAACGTCGGTGGTGAGATCGTCACCGATATGCAGGATCTGCTCAGGGCGCAGATTCAGCTTTTCAGCAGCCGTTTGATACATATCCTGATACGGTTTAGCACGCCCGTCCGGACCGGCACGCAGCACAAACTGGAAGTAGTGATCCAGCCCGCACAGATGCGGTTCAGCGTTACCGTTGGTGATCGCCACCAGCGGAATGCGTTTGGCCAGCGCGGTCAGCGTCTGGTGCGTCTCTTCAGGAATGTCGATCTGGCTGCGCCAGTGGGCGAACACCTCCATCACCTCGCGCGAGCCGCTGGCGGCCTGGGAGGCAGCAATGCCGACATCTAGCATCGCCTGCTCAACCGCACGGCGGCGCCATTCGCTGACGTCATGATAGATTTCCGGCTCGGCGGCCAGCAGGCGATCGCGCACCTGCTGATACTGTTCAACGCTGTAATCCTTCAGTAAAGGATGATGCGCCTGCAGCGCAGCGTGGGACTCTTTAGTCGTACGACGGATCACCGGGGAGTTGTCATACAGGGTATCGTCGAGATCGAAGGTCATCGCCGCAATCGGGCGCAGTGGTCGGTAAAAGTGCATCAGGATTTTCCTCGTTTCGCACGGGGATGAGCAGCATCGTAAACCGACGCCAGGTGTTGAAAGTCGAGATGAGTATAGATCTGAGTGGTGGTCAGGTTGGCATGGCCCAGCAGCTCCTGCACCGCACGCAAATCTCCGCTGGATTCCAGCATATGCGTGGCAAAAGAGTGGCGCAGTTTGTGCGGATGTACGTGGCCCGACAGCCCCTGCTTCACGCCCCATTCGGCAAAGCGCTTCTGTACATTGCGCGCCGAGATACGCCGGCCCTGTTTCGCCAGGAACAGCGCGTTATCTTCGGGTGCAAACAGCTCGCGCAGCGCCAGCCAGTGTTCAAGCCACAGCACCGCCGTGCGGCCAATCGGCAGGCGGCGCTCTTTGCTGCCTTTACCCATCACCCAGACTTCACCCGTCGCGAGGTCGAGATGACCGAGGTCGATACCGACCAATTCGGACAGACGCAGCCCTGCGCCGTACATCACTTCCAGCATCGCCCGGTCACGCACCGCCAGCGGATCGTTAAGGTCGATCTCCAGCAGGCGATCCACTTCATCGACATCAATATTTTTCGGCAGGTGGCGCGGCGCACGCGGCGTCGCCACCCCTTTCGCCGGGTTCGCTTTAATCACGCCCTGGCTAATCAGCCAGTCAAGAAAACTGCGCAGCGCAGAGAGGCGCAGCGCCAGGCTGGCGGGTTTAAGTCCGCTGCGGCTGCTGCGTGCAGCCAGCGAACGTACCAGCGCGGCATCGAGGCGCGGCCAGTCGCTGACCTTGAGTTCGTCCAGCAGGGCGATCACTGCCGTCAGCTGGCGCTGGTAGTTGATCTGGGTCAGCGGGCTGAGCTGGCGCTCAACCTTCAGGTAACGCAGGAAGCCCTCTACGGCAGGTTGCAGAGGCGATTCGCTGCTCACGCGCGCTCAACCCAGCGCGACAGCAGCTGCGGCAGCATTAGCGCCAGGTGCTGCAGCAGGACGGTACCCATCCCGGACTGATAGTGCTGGCTGTCGCGGCTGCTGAAGATTAGCACGCCGAGATCGCCCTCTTCGCCCAGCAGCGACATCGCCACCGAACCGATGGCTTTCGCCTGCGGCAACAGCAGCAGCAGTTCAGGGCCGTTGAGGCTGCCGAGATAGTGATTCTGCTTACCGAGACGCTGAATGCGCACGGATTCGAAAGCCTGACGTGACAACGCCAGCTGGGTGAAATCGGAGGGCGCACCGATATGCCATTTCTCGCTGAACAGGCGGATGTTCGCCCCGGCCAGCCCAAATTCACGCGCCCAGCGGTGCAGGCGATTCAGCATCTCGTGCAGGCTCGGGGCCGAAGCCAGCTGCGCCTGTAGCGCAAACAGCCGATCGAACAGCTGCTGGTTGGCGCTCGCCTGCTCCATCAGCAGCGTAATCTCTTCTTCCAGCTGCTGGATATGGTTGCGCTGGCGCGCCAGCTGCCACTCGACCAGCGACACGGTGCCGCGCACCGGGTGCGGTACCAGCATCTGTTCAACCTGGCGCGCGTTGCGGATAAAGAAGTCTGGATTTTGCAGCAGAAAATCGCTGACGGCGCGATCGTCCAGCAGAAGTTCGCTCTCTTCCTGCTGTGGCTCCCCGACATATTTCATAGATGAATAAACCCGTCGTAAACGTGAGTGGCTGGCCCGGTCATATACAGCGGATGTCCCGGACCTTTCCAGGCGATGTGCAACGTACCGCCAGGCAGGTCGACCCGCACTTTTTCGCTCAGCAACGCCTGCTGAATTCCCACCGCCACCGCCGCACAGGCGCCGCTGCCGCAGGCCTGGGTTTCGCCCGCGCCGCGTTCATAGACGCGCAGGCGAATGTGTTCACGGCTGACCACTTCCATAAAGCCGACGTTAACGCGCTCCGGGAAGCGCTCGTGGCTTTCCAGCACCGGTCCGAGAACCTCAACCGTGGCGGTCTGAATGCTTTCAACCTGCAGCACGCAGTGAGGATTACCCATCGACACCACGCCGCACATGATGGTCTGCTCGGCGGCGCGCATCAGGTAGATAGATTCGGCTTTGTTGGCGCGGAACGGCACCTGCTGCGGCTCAAAATTTGGCTCGCCCATATTCACGCACACCAGTTCATCCTGGTTGACGCTCAGCACCATGCGGCCATTTTGCGTACTGACGCGAATATCGCTTTTATTGGTCAGCCCTTTCAGGCGCACAAAGCGGGCAAAACAGCGCGCGCCGTTGCCGCACTGCGCCACTTCGCTGCCGTCGGCGTTGAAGATACGGTAGTGAAAATCGAGATCGGGATCGTAAGGCGGTTCGACGATCAGCAGCTGATCAAAGCCGATCCCCAGATGACGATCGGCCAGGCGGCGGATCAGCTCTGGAGAGAAATAGACGTTTTGCGTGACGGCATCCACAACCATAAAGTCGTTGCCAAGGCCGTGCATTTTTGAGAACTGCATTTTCTGCTCCGCCGGGTGCGTCATGGGTTACTGAGCCGGTTGCACACTCGTCCCGCCGCTCGCAGGCGATTGCCCGGCATCGGTGGATGGCGTCGTTGATGGCGTGGTTTGGACCGGTTGGGTCACCTGTGACTTCGGCTGCTCATCCTTGGGGAAATAGAGCGGCCCTTTTAGCCCGCATCCCGCCAGGCTGACGGCAGTCAGTAACAGTGCCAGCTGGCAAATCGTTTTCTTCATTCTTTTCTGCTCGTGAAAGATACCTAATGCTGTCTATCATCGCAGGTGAAGTTCGAAAAGCAACAGGAAAAGCGAATCAGCGAGCGAGAGGATCATGCAGGGGTCATGGCGGGCGTCATCATCGATCGCCGCCTGCTGCTCCGCCAGCGGGTCACCCGCCAGGCAGGTTATCCTCAGCTTTTGGTGACCACCCTAAAGGTCAGCACATCACTGTAATCTCCAGACGAAACACCGTTGTTGCGGGCGTGAACGGTCGGCAGAAAACAGGTTTTTCCACCTTCAGTCATAATCAACCTGCAGCGTGGCCACCGCGGTAAATTTACCGGGCTGTAACTTCGCACCAGGTTTTCTCACCAGTACGGCCTCCAGACGGGGGCTGTGGAGCACTTCAATACGAAACCATTCACCCGCAGTCACGACAGCGCCATTGGATAGAAAACGCACCCCAAGCGCCTCATTGCTGGTCTGTACTAAATTTTTATCAAAGCTTGCGCCGGTGTATTCAAAGTTCATTCTTAATCTGTCGGAATAGCCCGGATTACACGCGATACTATAAGGTAATTCAACCTTTTTATAGCTACCATTAATATGGTTAATGCCTACTGCATTGCCAAAATTAATTTCGACACGTTCGACCAAGTTGGCGCTCCTGCTGTCAACAACTTGGCAGGGCTGCCTTTGCATTTTGAATTTCACCGTTATCAGTTGTGCGGTATTAGCCTGGACGGTATTCAGCGCTGTCAGCAGCACCAGCCCCAGCGCTGACATCAGGCGGATAGCGTTGCGGATACGGCTGAGGGAATACGACAGATTAATACGCATCACTGAACTTCCGCCAGCAGCAGCACGCTGCCGCTCTTATCACCCTCTTGATAGCCGGGGTGGCTGAGGGCAAAGTTTAATGAAAATGAGAGCGGCCCGCTGGCCGCGGCTGCACCGACAGAATAAATTTTACTTTCGGGGTCGCCATCGATGTCATAGCGCACCCTTGCGTCGCCTATTTTCAGCACCCCGGGCGAAGATCGGTCGGCAATATTAACTAACCTGACTTTCATTGTGGCGGCTTTATCACAGGTTATCTTACCGCTTAACGTCACGTGGGCGATATTGCCGAAACTGACGTTACCCATGTCAGCAATTGCGGGCACAACCACATTGCACTGCGGTGAACTTTCATCGACCGGCGGAAAAGGTAATGTTTGATCGAACCTCCAGTAACCGGTATGACGGTTACCATAATAAGTACAGTCCATTTGCACAAGGTAGTTTTTAATATTGGTTGTATCCTTGGAGTGAAGTATTATCCCGGCACCCAGTTTACGATTCCACCAGTCCACCTGATTTTGCAAATCATCCTCACACCATTCATTACGTGAAACGTAGCTATAGCTAAGGCCATTAACTGAATAAAATATCGACATAGATGGATATTTTATCCCTGAGTAATAATATTTATAGATATCGGTTTCGCTTATTGACCCCGTTATTTTATACCCCTGCCCGTCAGGTAATGCAACGACATTAAAATCAGCCGCCATAGCACCCGGAGAAATAAAAAAAACCAACAATAAAGACAACCTGATAACACTCATCATTCCGACCTCAGCACGAAAAATATCTTTTATGACATAGCCGCAGCAGGTGCGCACCTGAAAAACAGAACCACAGCGCCAGACGTTACCACCGAAATGGCCCTTCAACGGTGCCGGGGTTCGTGATTCAGCCAGAACGTTGAAAGTTGTCGTGAATTACTGGCCCTGCTTACCCTTTAAACGTCGGCATGATAATCAGCGATTGCTGGGGGAGTTATGCCAGAGAGGCGCCGAAGAATAAGCATCCAACTGGCAAGATTTTTACTCAGCGAATTGAGCGCAATAACCTGACTCTGAGAACCCGAATAAAACGACTGGCACGTAAAGCGATCTTTTTCACGCTCGACTGAGCTTGATGAAAAAGTCATCGGAGCCTTCATCGAAAAACACATGCTCTACTAATTGGCGTCATTATCAAAAATCCGCTTGTCTTTTAAAGGCGTGAATATTATTTCAGAAAAAAGAAAAGTAAACAAACAGCATTCAAAAACCCGATAAAATAAAAAATATTACGCTGAATTTCATTCAAATAATCTTTATTTCGATCTTAAGAATCGCAAAAAATACAACCCAAGTTTTTTATATCGCAAAAATGACAATGAAAAGATATAAGATCGCAGCATTAAATTTAAAAATATAAAACACTAACAACTTGACTTTATGACAGAAAAAAGTATGCAGCAGAGCACTAACGGTCACCAGCAGGCGAAGCAGGGCATCAGGAAAAGTGAGAAGGGATGAGCAGCGTGCGATCAGTGCATCTGATAGCGGCTGGCATAATCGCCGCCGATGTCATTCCCGGGAACGACTGCGCGCAGCTGGCTGTAGCAGAACACCTCAACATTATCCGGCGGTGAGGCGTCCTGATGCATTTTGCCGAGGATGGTTTTCAGCGCTTCGATCATCGACTGCTCGCCGTTGAAATGCAGGGTACGCACTTCATTCCACGAGTTGCGATACAGCAAATCGATGCTGCCGATCAGGCACTGCTGCTGCTGGCCGAAGCTGAACACGTCCAGCTTGCGGAAATCAAAGTGAACCACCTGATTACGGAACGCGGCCAGCGGGTCACCCGCCAGGCAGGTTATCCTCAGCTTTTGGTGACCACCCTAAAGGTCAGCACATCACTGTAATCTCCAGACGAAACACCGTTGTTGCGGGCGTGAACGGTCGGCAGAAAACAGGTTTTTCCACCTTCAGTCATAATCAACCTGCAGCGTGGCCACCGCGGTAAATTTACCGGGCTGTAACTTCGCACCAGGTTTTCTCACCAGTACGGCCTCCAGACGGGGGCTGTGGAGCACTTCAATACGAAACCATTCACCCGCAGTCACGACAGCGCCATTGGATAGAAAACGCACCCCAAGCGCCTCATTGCTGGTCTGTACTAAATTTTTATCAAAGCTTGCGCCGGTGTATTCAAAGTTCATTCTTAATCTGTCGGAATAGCCCGGATTACACGCGATACTATAAGGTAATTCAACCTTTTTATAGCTACCATTAATATGGTTAATGCCTACTGCATTGCCAAAATTAATTTCGACACGTTCGACCAAGTTGGCGCTCCTGCTGTCAACAACTTGGCAGGGCTGCCTTTGCATTTTGAATTTCACCGTTATCAGTTGTGCGGTATTAGCCTGGACGGTATTCAGCGCTGTCAGCAGCACCAGCCCCAGCGCTGACATCAGGCGGATAGCGTTGCGGATACGGCTGAGGGAATACGACAGATTAATACGCATCACTGAACTTCCGCCAGCAGCAGCACGCTGCCGCTCTTATCACCCTCTTGAGAACCGGGGTGGCTGAGAGCAAAGTTTAATGAAAATGAGAGCGGCCCGCTGGCCGCGGCTGCAGCGACAGAATAAATTTTACTTTCGGGGTCGCCATCGATGTCGTAGCGCACCCTTGCGTCGCCTATTTTCAGCACCCCGGGCGAGGTTCGGTCGGCAATATTAACTAACCTGACTTTCATTGTGGCGGCTTTATCACAGGTTATCTTACCGCTTAACGTCACGTGGGCGATATTGCCAAAACTGACGTTACCCATGTCAGCAATTGCGGGCACAACCACATTGCACTGCGGTGAACTTTCATCGACCGGCGGAAAAGGTAATTTTTGTTCGAACGTCCAGGAACCGGTCCGACGGTTACCATCATAATCACAGTCCATTTGCACAAGGTAGTTTTTAACACTGGTTGTACTCTTGGAGTGAAGTATTATCCCGGCACTCAGTTTACGATTCCACCAGTCCACCTGTTTTTGCAAATCCTCCTCACACCATTCATTATATGAAACGTAGCTATAGATAAGGCCATTAACTGAATAAGTTACCCCCGTGTATGGCTTTTTTATACCTGAGTGATCATGTTTACTGATATCGGTTTCGCTTATTGACCCCGTTATTTTATACCCCTGCCCGTCAGGTAATGCAACGATATTAAAATCAGCCGCCATAGCACCCGTGGAAATAAAAAAAACCAACAATAAAGACAACCTGATAACACTCATCATTCCGACCTCAGCACGAAAAATATCTTTTATGACATAGCCGCAGCAGGTGCGCACCTGAAAAACAGAACCACAGCGCGAGACGTTACCACCGAAATGGCCCTTCAGCGGTGCCGGGGTTCGTGATTCAGCCAGAACGTTGAAAGTTGTCGTGAATTACTGGCCCTGCTTACCCTTTTAACGTCGGCATGATAATCAGCGATAGCTGGGGGAGTTATGCCAGAGAGGTGCCGAAGAATAAGCATCCAACTGGCAAGATTTTTACTCAGCGAATTGAGCGCAATAACCTGACTCTGAGAACCCGAATAAAACGACTGGCCCGTAAAGCGATCTTTTTCACGCTCGATTGAGCATGATGAAAAAGTCATCGGAGCCTTCATCGAAAAACACATGCTCTACTAATTGGCGTCATTATCAAAAATCCGCTTGTCTTTTAAAGGCGTGAATATTATTTCAGAAAAAAGAAAAGTAAACAAACAGCATTCAAAAACCCGATAAAATAAAAAATATTACGCTGAATTTCATTCAAATAATCTTTATTTCGATCTTAAGAATCGCAAAAAATACAACCCAAGTTTTTTATATCGCAAAAATGACAATGAAAAGATATAAGATCGCAGCATTAAATTTAAAAATATAAAACACTAACAACTTGACTTTATGACAGAAAAAAGTATGCAGCAGAGCACTAACGGTCACCAGCAGGCGAAGCAGGGCATCAGGAAAAGTGAGAAGGGATGAGCAGCGTGCGATCAGTGCATCTGATAGCGGCTGGCATAATCGCCGCCGATGTCATTCCCGGGAACGGCAGCGCACAGCTGGGTCAGAGTCTGGCTGCGAAACGGGATCACCTGGAAGCGATCGTCAAGCGGCACAATCTGGTAGAACTGCGGCAGATTGAAGTTGATAAAGCTGGAACCGTAGGTGAAGCGGTCGTGTGAAGAGGAGTAGAAGCGGCTGACGTCGCGCACCAGCTCCTCTTTACTGCCTTCGCAATGGTGATAAACCTCAACGCGGTTAGTTTCGTCGAGGATATAGATATTGAAACCGCGATCGTCGCGCGTGTCTTCAAAGAAGAACTGGATAATCCCTTCGCTGGCGTAGCCGTTCACCACTGCCGGTAAGCGCGCCTGGTCAGTTTCCACCTTCAGCGACAGGCCGTGCAGCTTGTTGTTGGAGATAGCACCGTAGAACTCCACCGCATTTTCCAGCTTCTGCACCGATACGCTGAGGCGCTCAAAGAACAGCCCCCACGTTTGGCCCGCCACGCGCAGCGCTTTAAAACGGCCCGGCTCATGGCGGGTACTGGAGAGACGCAGCTCAACACACTCGGACACCAGCTGCTGCACGCGGGTACGGATCAGTCCGCGCAGATGCTGGCTGTAGCAGAACACCTCAACATTATCCGGCGGTGAGGCGTCCTGATGCATTTTGCCGAGGATGGTTTTCAGCGCTTCGATCATCGACTGCTCTCCGTTGAAATGCAGGGTACGCACTTCATTCCACGAGTTACGGTACAGCAGATCGATGCTGCCGATCAGGCACTGCTGCTGCTGGCCGAAGCTGAACACGTCCAGCTTGCGGAAATCAAAGTGAACCACCTGATTACGGAACGCGGCCGTCGGGTCATATTCGAGATTGACGATAATGGCCAGATGGCGAATTTCGCAGGGGCTGTAGAGCGCTTTAGGCGTCGGAGAAGGCAGGCGCAGCGGGAAATGGTGTGAAACATCGGCCACCAGCTCCTGCAGACGCGCCAGGTCGCAAATCTCATTGCCTTTAATATGCAGCCTTGTTTTGCTGGTCAGCAATCCGTTGAACCATGCCCACGCCACCAGCTTATTGAGATAGCGGTTATATTCCAGCGGTTGATGGCTGATGATCGAGCTCATATCCGGCGACTGGTTGTACAGATACCAGCCCGCACGGTTGGCGCGACCGTTGGGCACGTGAATAAAGGTCAGGTGCTGCTCAGAGAGATCCGGGGAGATCTGCGGGTTCAGCAGCGTGACTTTCCCCGGCAGCGCTTCGAACGCGGCATACAGTTTACGCGTCAGTACGCCAATATCCTGCGGGCTGGCACTCACGCTTAAATTGTTGCGCCGCGCAAAGCGGATCAGGTTGCGATAGCTCTGCATCATCGCGTCCAGCAGCTCGTTGTGCGCTTCGCGTACCTGGCCGATTTTCCAGTCGGCCCGGCTGTCGAGCATCGCCAGGCGTTCGCTGTCCCAGCCCCACTCTTTTACCTGCTGGCTGAGGATCTCGCGGCGCCAGCCGGCATCCTCTGTCGCAAGGGAGAGCTTCTCACACACTTTCAGATAGAAACAGCGGCGCACCAGATCAAGGCGCGCGTGATCGTCGATGCTGGTCAGATAGTGCGTTACCCGCTCCAGCATCATGCAGTAGGGATCCAGCCCGTAGCAGACAATTTCTCCATCGTGCAGGCGCTGTTTGATATCCATTGCCAGCAGGCGGGTGGCCGGATATTCCCATGAATAGGCTTCCAGCAGCAGGGTTTTCAACACGGCTTTGTACGGCGAGTCGATACTTTTATACAGCTGCCACAGGCTGGCGCCGAAATACTCTTCCGCCGACAGCGTGCCAAGCCCACCGAGATCGAGCCACTCGTTGGGCGTCAGAACACCCTGCTGATACAACGACATCACATAGTCGTCGTAATGCTCTTCCTCTTCACGCGGCACCATATTCCACAGAATTCGTTTGCCCGCCATGCGCACGGCGGTGCGATAGAACTCATCAAGCAGCAGAATGTGCTGGGTTGAACCACAGTCTTCTCCACCCAGGTTACCGCTCTCATTATGACGGAAGCGGTTTTCATCAATCAGGAAGAAGCTGGCTTCCACCCCCATCGAGGCGCACCACTTCTGCAGCAGGGTGCATTTTTTCTGCAGGCTGAGGCGCTCGTCATTGTCCAGCCACGACTGATGGCAGACCCAGATATCGAGGTCAGAGGTGTAATTTTGGCCGATAGAGGAGGTGCTTCCCATGGAGTAAACACCGGTAATCGGCATTTCACCCGCGGCGGGGATGGCGGCAAGAGATCCGGATTTATCTTCCAAATCATTAAGATAGCTAATCTGGCTTTCATCAGGCGTGTAGAAGCTGATGCCATGTGGAACGTTACCTTCAAGGTAACCCGGCATCAGCGGATGATGACAATGTAATAAGGTCGGCAGCAGACTGTAAACCTGTTGGAATGCAGGTCCCATAGCGGCCAGTGCGCGGTCAACGCGCAGCTGGTTAATGGCATCCAGTCTCTGTTTCAGTGTCTCAATGTAGAGGTACAAGACGTCTCGCCTGATTGTCCCAGTGCTTACACCCTTATGGACTGAAAAGGGTATATAAAAGTTCGGTTTCCGAAATCTGCCGCTTGCTTTAAAAATAGTCGTGCAGATTTTTGCTGGAAACGTGATCAATCTAACACCTGGCAGATTGACCGTAAAGAAAGTTGCGCTACTTAACAGTTTAGCACATTTTGCGTTCAACCCACTGCAATACGTCCGTGTGCCGCCGTTTAACTGACAGCCTTCCCGGTTCAATGATAGGATAATCAGTGAACGATCAAAACGGTATCAAGCATGTTAGACAAAATTTTAAGAATTGCCACCAGGCAAAGTCCGCTGGCCTTATGGCAGGCGGAGTACGTACAGCAGCGTTTAACCGCCAGCCATCCGGGTCTGCGCGTCGAACTGGTGCCGATGGTCACTAAGGGTGATGTGATCCTCGACACACCACTGGCGAAGGTGGGCGGCAAGGGTCTGTTCGTCAAAGAGCTGGAACAGGCGATGCTGGAAGGCCGCGCCGATATTGCCGTGCACTCGATGAAAGATGTGCCGGTCGCTTTTCCTGAGGGTTTGGGGCTGGTGACGATCTGCGAACGAGAAGATCCGCACGATGCGTTTGTCTCCCATCATTATGATTCGGTTGACGCGCTGCCGCAGGGGGCCATTGTCGGCACTTCCAGCCTGCGCCGTCAGTGCCAGATCAGCGCACGTCGCCCGGATCTGGTGATCCGCTCGCTGCGGGGTAACGTTGGCACTCGCTTAGGTAAGCTGGATGCCGGAGAGTATGACGCGATTATTTTGGCCGTCGCCGGATTAAAGCGCCTGGGTCTTGGCGATCGTATTCGCCAGATCATGCCCGCAGAGGAGTCGCTTCCTGCCGTTGGCCAGGGCGCGGTTGGCATTGAGTGCCGCCTTGATGACGCTTACACTATCGGGCTACTGGCCGCGCTGAATGATGCTGACACCGCCTGCCGCGTGCTGGCTGAGCGTGCGATGAATACCCGGCTGGAAGGTGGCTGTCAGGTGCCCATCGGCAGCTTCGCGCTGCTGGAAGGCGACCAGCTGTGGCTGCGCGGTCTGGTGGGTTCACCGGACGGCAGTCAGATGGTCAGCGGTGAACGCCGTGGCCCGCGCGCGGATGCCGAGAAGATGGGCATTTCGCTGGCGGAAGAGCTGTTGAATAACGGCGCGCGCGAAATTCTCGCCGAAGTTTATCAGGGAAATCCACCGGCATGAGCATCCTGGTAACCCGTCCGTCCCCTGCCGCAGATGAGCTGGTCAGCCGTTTGTGCGCACGCGGCCAGGTTGCCTGGGCCTTCCCGCTGATTGAATTTACCCCCGGAACTCAGCTGGATCTTCTACCCGCACGCCTGAGCGCATTGCAGGACGGGGATCTGGTGTTTATTCTCTCACAGCACGCCATTCACTATGCTCAGCCGGCGTTAATGCGCGCCGGAGCAACATGGCCCGCCAGCCTGAACTATTATGCTATAGGCCGCAGCACCGCGCTGGCGCTGCATGCCGTCAGCGGTTACGACGTTGTCTGGCCGCACGAGCAGGAAACCAGTGAAATTCTTATTCAACTCCCCGCGCTGCAGGCGGTCGCTGGCAAGCGGGCGTTGATTCTGCGCGGCAACGGCGGGCGTGAATTACTGGCAGAAACTTTGCTTAACCGTGGCGCTCAGGTAGAGTTTATTGAGTGCTATCAACGGTGTGCAAAGTATTACCACGGCGCGGAGCAGGGCCGGCGCTGGCGCAACCTGGGAATAGATACCCTGGTGGTCACCAGCGGTGAGATGCTGCAACAGCTTTACACGCTATTCCCCGAGGTCGATCGGGATGAATGGCTTCTGCACTGTCGGCTTGTTGTCGTCAGTGAACGTTTGGCTACCCTGGCCAGGGAACTGGGCTGGGCGAACATCTGTGTCGCCGGGGGTGCCGATAATGACGCGTTACTACGCGCACTTAATATGGGATGAGCCATTATGACGGAACACAAAGATTCCTCCGCCATGGTTGAAGAGACCACCCCAGCGGTTGAAACCTCAACACCTGAATCTACGCCAGCGCGTAAAGCGAAAAATAGCGCCACCGTGCTCAGCATTGTCGCTATCGCGATTGCGCTGGCAGTGGGCGGTGGCCTCTATATGTATGGGAAGCACCAGGCTCAGCAACAGGCCGCTGCCAGCCAGGCACTGGCCGCACAGCTCTCCGACCTGCAGCAGCAGTCGGTCAGCGACCGGCAGTCACTGGTTCAGCAGCTGGCAACGCAGACCAGCGCACTGGATACAGCGCGTCAGCAGCAAACGGCGATGAGCCAGCAGCTCGACGAACTGAAAGAGAAGGTTGCGACTATTTCAGGCAGCGATGCACAAACCTGGCTGCTGGCCCAGTCTGATTATCTGGTGAAAATGGCCGGGCGTAAGCTGTGGAGCGATCAGGATGTCACCACCGCCGCCGCGCTGCTGAAAAGCGCCGACGCCAGTCTGGCCGATATGAACGATCCCAGCCTGATCGACGCACGTCGCGCCCTGGCGCAGGATATCAGCACGCTTTCCACCCTCAGCCAGGTCGACTATGACGGCATCATTCTTAAGCTGAACCAGCTGTCTAACGGCGTGGATAATCTGCGCCTTGCCGACAACAACAGTGATGATGAGCCAATGGATGCCGACAGCGGCGAACTCTCTTCATCCCTGCGTGAATGGCGCCAGAACCTGGTGAAAAGCTGGCATAACTTTATGGATGATTTCATCACCATCCGCCGCCGCGATGCCACCGCTGAGCCGCTGTTGGCACCGAATCAGGACGTTTATCTGCGTGAAAATATCCGTTCGCGCCTGTTGATTGCCGCCCAGGCCGTACCGCGCCATCAGGACGAAATCTATAAGCAGTCGATCGATACCGTTTCCGCCTGGGTACGTGCCTGGTTCGATACTAACGATGCCAGCACCAAGGCGTTTCTCAGCCAGCTCGATGAACTGAGCCAGCAGAGCGTGTCGATGGACGTGCCGGACGCGCTGGAAAGCCAGCCACTGCTGGATAAACTGATGCAGACCCGCGTACGTAACCTGTTGGCACAGCCTTCTGTGAATGCCGCTAAATCCGCGCAGCAGGGAGAATAACCATGTTAAAAGTTCTCCTTCTTTTCCTGCTGTTAATCGCTGGCGTGGTGATTGGCCCAATGATCGCCGGCCATCAGGGCTATGTGCTGATCCAGACCGATAACTGGAATATTGAAACCAGCGTGACTGGCCTGGTGATTATGCTGGTGCTGACGCTGCTGGCGATCCTCGCTATCGAATGGCTGCTGCGCCGCATTTTCCGCACCGGCGCCCGCACCCGTGGCTGGTTCACCGGTCGTAAACGCCGCAGCGCCCGCAAGCAGACCAATGCCGCGCTGGTGAAGCTGGCGGAAGGTGACTACCAGCAGGTGGAAAAACTGCTGTCGCGCCATGCCGATCACGCTGAGCAGCCGATGGTCAACTATCTGCTGGCCGCTGAGGCCGCCCAGCAGCGCGGTGACGAAATCCGCGCCAATCAGCATCTGGAACGTGCCACCGAGCTCAACGACGGCGACCCGCTGCCGGTTGAGATTACCCGCGTGCGCATCCAGCTGGCACGCAATGAAGATCACGCCGCCCGTCACGGCGTTGACCGCCTGCTGGAGATTGCTCCGCGTCATCCTGAAGTGCTGCGCCTGGCCGAGCAGGCTTACGTACGTACTCAGGCATGGAGCGCGCTGTTAGATATTCTGCCAGCGATGGAGAAAGTGCAGGTTGGTGATGAAACTCATCGTGTTGCGCTACAGCAGCAGGCATGGCTGGGTCTGATGAGCCAGGCAATGGCCGATCAAGGCAGCGATGGCCTGAAGCGCTGGTGGCAGAATCAGAGCCGTAAAACGCGTCATGAAACGGCATTGCAGGTCGCCATGGCCGATCACCTGATCGTCTGTGACGACCATGACACCGCGCAGCAAATCGTGCTGGATGGCCTGAAGCGCCAGTATGACGAGCGCCTGGTGCTGCTGATGCCGCGTCTGAAAACCGGTAACCCGGAGCAGCTGGAAAAAGCACTGCGCCAGCAGATTAAGCAGCACGGCGCCACGCCGCTGCTGTACAGCACGCTGGGGCAACTGCTGATGCAGCACGGGGAGTGGGAACAGGCCAGTGAAGCCTTCCGTTCCGCGCTCGCGCAGCGCCCGGACGCGTTTGACTATGCCTGGCTGGCCGATACGCTGGACCGCCAGCACAAGCCGGAAGAAGCGGCCAGCATGCGTCGCGACGGCCTGCTGCTGACGCTGAAGAACACGCCGTAACTGCGGCCGGGCATGCCCGGCCCCTACCCTTCCTGTAGCCAATCCGATGCAAAAAAAAAGACCTGCCATCTGGCAGGTCTAAATATCAGGTCGGTTAAGACAACCGATTGGTACCCGACTCAACGTTTTGCCCGATAAATCCAATAAGGCGTAAGCGATATTGGCTGGCTGGACAACAGGTACCGTAATGTGGCTCTGCATCATTCCCAGGTTTATGAAGCGTTAGCAAACATAAGAGGTGGAATGAGCATCTACAGGGATATTATTGCATATGCCGTGCCAGAATGGCATTTCTCTGATTCTTAAAACTCTATCTATATGATTTGTAAAAATTTAAAATTTAGAAAGGCTAAAAACGCTCGGGATTGCTGTCGTCAAAAACCAACATCCCCCTCTTCCCTGCGTCGCTGATTAGAGACAAGTAAAGCAAATCCAGGTAAATATATTATAAAACAATTGGTTATATGTCTCCGAATAGAGACGAACTGATGATGCGGGGAGTGATATTATCGGGGTGACCCCGCAGTGCAAAAACATCTGCACAGGAAGGCAGGAGGAGAAGGTCTTCTCTACAGACGAAAAAAAACCTGCTTTTTCAAGCAGGTTTCTTAAATTGGTCGGCGAGAGAGGATTACGGCTCTGCGAGCCGCCCTACGGGCCGTTGCTAAAGCAACGTTGTCTCGCTGCGCTCGGCTCAAACCTCCTTCGGAGGTTCTCATCCTCATTGGCTACAGACGAAAAAAAAACCTGCTTTTTCAAGCAGGTTTCTTAAATTGGTCGGCGAGAGAGGATTCGAACCTCCGACCCACTGGTCCCAAACCAGTTGCGCTACCAAGCTGCGCTACTCGCCGAATACTTCTGTTTGCCACTACTTTTCTTATCGTTGCCCAAACCTTCAGGTTTTAAGCAAAAACCCCGCAGTACAGCAGGGTCTTAAAATTGGTCGGCGAGAGAGGATTCGAACCTCCGACCCACTGGTCCCAAACCAGTTGCGCTACCAAGCTGCGCTACTCGCCGAATACTGCTGGCACTTCTTTGCTACAGATTTTGTGGTGCGAAGAGAGGGACTTGAACCCTCACGTCCGTTAAGACACTAACACCTGAAGCTAGCGCGTCTACCAATTCCGCCACCTTCGCATACGACAAAATCTTAACTAAAAATCTGGGGTGGCTAATGGGACTCGAACCCACGACAACTGGAATCACAATCCAGGGCTCTACCAACTGAGCTATAGCCACCATACCTGATTTCTTTACTGCTTGACTTCTTACTAACGCGGTAAATGTTACCACCGCCGCTCATTGCGCACAAAATTCATGGTGCGCCCGACAGGATTCGAACCTGAGACCTCTGCCTCCGGAGGGCAGCGCTCTATCCAGCTGAGCTACGGGCGCGTAGCGCCGTTGCGGATGTGCATACTACGGACGGGAGCCTTACCTGTCCAGTGCTTTTTTCACAAAAAAACGCGTTTGATTACGCTTTGTGCATTCCGTCTAAAGTCACAGCGTTTTTCTGCCTCTTAATGGCAAAAAAGCCACTAAATAGCCGGGTTAGAGAAAATTGTCCCAGGCGCTAAAGATCGCCGCGCCAGTGATATTTAAGGTATTTCAGCAGTCGCAGCTGGCGCTTTAGGCGGGAAGGCTGCGACAGAAGGCGGTAAAGCCACTCCAGACCCATTTTCTGCCATATCTTTGGCGCACGCTTCACGTGGCCGGTAAACACGTCGTAGGTGCCGCCTACTCCCATATACAGCGCATCCGGGTAAACGGCTTTACAGTCGCGCATCAGGATCTCCTGGCGCGGCGAGCCCATCGCGACGGTCACCAGCTTTGCGCCGCTGGCCTGAATGCGGGCAAAGAGCGCATCACGGTCGGCGGGGGTGAAGAAGCCGTCCTGAGCGCCAACGATATTCACATTCCAGCGGCGGCGCAGCTGGTCCTGAGTCTGCGCCAGCACCGACTCCCGTCCGCCAATCAGAAACACCGGCGTGCCTTCGCGCCCGGCGCGCTCCATCAACGCTTCCCACAGATCGGCGCCGGCAATACGTGACACCTCGGCCTGCGGATACTTCTTGCGGATCGAACGTACAATACTGATGCCATCGGCATACTTATATTCTGCCGCGGCAATCAGCTCAGCCACTGCCGCATCTGCTTCAGCCGTCAGCACTTTCTCGGCGTTGATAGCCACCAGCGTGCCGGTTTTCAGCTTACCGTCGTGATTGAGGTAGTCGACAAACTGTGCCATATCACTAAAGCCTGACAGCGTAATGCCGCGAATCTGATAGTGCGGCACGGTTACAGGGGCATTCATCGGGATTTCCTTGAGGTCATAAGCAAAACAAAGGCTACTGCTGTGGCGACAGCGGGCGGCTAGCCGCGCGCGGACGGACTAATCCGGCCACATCCAACAGCCAGTACAGCAGCTTAGCGGCCACCACGCAGGCAGCAAAAATAATACAGAAAAACACCACGCGTGAAGCAAACGCATCCAGCCCCTCACGCGCCAGCACGATCATGTTAAACACCGCGCCAAAACAGAAACTTTGCAGAATTGCGGCTTTATAGCGATTAGGTTCATGGCGGCCTTTGTCATACAGCCAGTCAAACCATTTGATAATCATGCCGACGGCAACCGCACCCAGTGGGATAAACAGCGCACCGCCCATCACCACCAGTGAGCCAATCAGCGTGGGGGAAATCGCCAGGCCAGAGTGGTTATCCAGCACTTCCCAGGTAAAGTAGTTCGCGCTGTTAAGCACTTCGGTTGGCCGCCCGTGCCACAGCCAGCTGGGGATAAACACGTAGAAATCGCGCCAGATGGGGGCCAGCCCCTGAAAATCAATCTTGTCGTAGTTTTGCAGCAGCAGGCCGAGATTCTCCCAGGGGGAGAAGGTATCCCGCGTCAGATAGAGGAAGGTGTAGAACGCCTCCGGACCGCTAACGTCAAGGTTATAGCGCTTAAGCGCCAGCCAGAACATGCCAACAATGCCGCCCACGCCCGCCAGCACCAGCATCCAGAGCGTGATCCAGCCACGAATAATGCCGATAAACAGAAACAGGGCGAAGGCGATGATGATATTGGCACGCGTGCCGCCGACGATGATGTAGGTCAGCAGACCAAAGCCGACGGTGGCAACAAGGAAGAACAGCCAGCCGCGTAAATCCTGCTTAAGGAAGTAAACCACCAGCATCGCCGGAATAAAGAAGTAGAAGAAGCGCTTAAGCGCCACGCCGGAGACATCCGCAGAGAAAATCTGGCTGTAGCTGTGCAGCTTAAACAGCAGAAAGCCGTTATGCATAAAGAACACGCTGACGGTGCCCAGCGCCACCAGTGCCATCAGCCCCCAGCTCAGGTGAGCTTCAATACGGTTGATGGTAAATATCTGTCGTGCAGGAGCCGTGCTGCGCGCGCGCAGCCGGGTTTTGTAGCTGACATAGTAGATGGCATAGAAACAGCCTGCCGACAGCAGCGCCTGTAACAGATACTCTGGCGGCACCACCTGCACGTCAAAGCCAAATACCAGCAGGCAAGTCAGCGGAAAACCAAAGAAGAAGGTCAGCAAAAACAGCAGCGAGAAGAAGACGTTAAAGTTGAAGCGCACGCGCCTGAACTCACGCCATGTCAGCGTCAGGATAAATCCGCCGCAGCACAGGTACACGACCAGCAGACCGGCAAACTCTAATAAGGTCATGCGCTCTCCCCTTCCACCGTTTGCAGCGCCTGCTGCCAGCCCGCCAGATAGCCCGGCTCGAAAAAGGCGATGCGGCTCTTATCCAGGCTCTGCAACTGACGCCGCGCCTCCGCGACCGTGGCCGTATCCAGCGCATCGCCGTTGAACAGCACCGGCACCTGCTGTTCGGCCAGATCCTGCCAGAACGGGTTTTTGCGGTTCAACACAAACGGCACGTTGGCCTGCATCAGCAAACACAGCGTGCCGATCCCCTGCTGCCGCTCGAAGATAAAATAGCCGAGGTGACAGCGAGACAGCAGCTGTAAATAGTTATCGAACGCCAACTTTTCCGTCAACAGCTGCACGTGACCCGGTGCAAAAAGCGCATCCGCAGCCGCACGCACGCGCCCGATCCAGGCGTCATTGTTGGCCGGGTAGCCCAGCGGCACCAGCACCTGCACCCCATTGCCGAACTGCTGATGGATCTCCTCTAACGCCTGAATATGACGGTTGCTGGCATCCCCGGAATTACCGAGCAGGATGGTCAGCGGGCCGTCAGCAGCCTGGCTTTCCGGCACGCTATCCGCCAGCCGGGTCGGGAAGTAGAGCAGCGATGCCGGCACGCGCGGGCAGCGCTGGTGAAAGTGATTGATGTCGCCACGGGTGGCAAACACATGCCCCACGCGTTTTTGCGCCTGGCGCCGCAGCATATAGAACAGACGAAACTTCAGGCTGGCCGCATCTTCATACAGATCGGCCCCCCAGATATGCCAGTAAAACTGCTGGCGTGCGATCTTGCCCGCCAGCAGGGCCAGCCACAGGCGTGGATTGAACTGCCCGTGGCAGAAGAAGCGCGTGCTGCGCTGCTGGCTGGCGGTAGCAATCGTCGTCTGCGCCAGCTCCGCCTTGCTTGAGAACAAGCGAATAGCCAGCTGCGGATACTGCCCAGCCAGGGTGGCCTGCCCGCTCACCACCCAAAACTCACGCGGCGTTGAAGATGGGGCAACTTCATGTAAAACCTGGTTAAAAAAGCCCAGCACCGTCGCGTTGTGATGCGGAATATCTGAGCCTAAAAGATGAATTACTCTGGTCATACTCGTCTACGATAGATAATAAAAACGCCAGCACAGAGTGCAAAGTAAGCGACATAGGTCGCCATATACGCCTGAGCTGCGCCTGCTGCGCCGTGCAGCGGGATCAGCCAGCGGGAAAAACCGGTCAGCAGCGCAAACTGGCTGACCTCGGTAAGAATATAAAAACGCAGTGACGCTTTGGCGATCACCAGGTAGCCAAATACGTAGCAGCCGACTTTCAGCACATCGCCAATCAGCTGCCAGACAAACAGGTCGCGCATGCCGGTGAACTGGCGGGAAAACAGCAGCCAGATGGCAAAGTCGCGCAGCAGCCAGACGCTGAAGCTGACGGCGGCGACGGCGGGCAGGACGAAGCGCAGCGATTTGAGGATCTCACGCGAAATCTCGGCCTTGGTCTGCAGGCGGGCCAGCGTCGGCAGCAGATAGACGCTGAACGAGGCGGTAATAAACTGCAGGTAGGCATCCGAAATACTGCTCACCCCCTGCCACAAACCAACCTGCTCCCAGCCCGCGTGCTGCGCCAGCAGGTTACGCATCATCATCCACGCCACCGGCAGCGTCACTGCGGTGATCAGCGCCATCAGCGTAAACTTACCCAGGCTGCGCGCATACTCCGGCCGCCACTGCGGCAGCAGATAGCGCATCGGCAAATGGTCGCGCCGTGCCAGTAGCCACACCGCTGGCACCACGACCAGAGCTGGCACCATGGCCAGGCCCACCAGCGCGCCGCTATAGCCGCCGAACCAGTAGCAGACAAACCACGCGGCCACCCCGACCACGCTGCCGACAATCAGCGCCAGCGCGTTGCCTGCGGCATCGCGGAAGCCTTTCATGATCGCCAGCGCGAGGTTAGCCCAGGCGATGCCCAGCTGCAGGAAGGCGACGATGCGGATCACCTGCTGATACTGCTCGTGGCCAAACAGTGCCCGGCTTATTGGCGCAGCAAACAGCAGGAACACGGCCGCCAGCAGCAGGGAGAATCCGAGCACCATCGCCGACGCCGTGCCAAGAACCCCGCGCAGTTCTGCTGGCTGCTGCTGAGTCTGTGCGACATATTTGGTCACGCCGTTGAAAATTCCGGCCCCCGCCAGCACGCCAAGCACGGTGATCAGCTGGCGGAAGTTACCCGCCTGCCCAACGCCCGCAGGTCCGTAGGTCACTGCCAGCATTTTTACCACCAGCAGCCCGGCAGCAATCTTTACCAGTGTGGAAACGGCCGTCCACACCGACGCTTTTGCCAGTGACATATCAGGAGAAATAGCTCAGCAGCGAACCGATCACCGTTTTCTGATTGTTATCAGAGAGGTTATAGAACAGCGGCAGGCGCAGCAGGCGCTCACTTTCGGTCTGGGTTGCGCGATCGGTACCGTGGAAGCGGCCAAAACGCAGACCGGCAGGAGAGCTGTGCAGCGGAATGTAGTGGAAGACCGCAAGGATCTCGGCCTCTTTCAGCCAGGAGATCAGCGCGCTGCGGTCATCCTGATCGCGCAGCTTGAGGTAAAACATATGCGCATTGTGTTCGCAGTTTGCCGGGATGACGGGCAGCTCGATGCGCCCGCGTGCCGCCAGGGGCTGCAGGGCATCATGATAGTTCTGCCACAGCCGCAGGCGCTGCTGGTTGATGCGCTCTGCCGCCTCCAGCTGTGCCCAGAGATACGCGGCCTGCAAATCGGCCATCAGATAGCTGGAGCCGATATCGCGCCAGGTGTACTTATCTACCTGACCACGGAAAAACTGGCTGCGGTTGGTGCCTTTCTCGCGCACGATCTCTGCACGCTCGACCAGCGAGGCATCGTTGACCAGCGTCGCGCCACCTTCGCCACCGGCCGTATAGTTTTTGGTTTCATGAAAGCTGAAGCAGCCGATATGCCCAATGCTGCCAAGCGCGCGACCTTTATAGGTCGACATCACGCCCTGCGCAGCATCCTCCACCACCCACAGCTGGTGCTTTTTCGCCAGCGCCATAATGGTGTCCATCTCGCAGGCCACGCCCGCATAGTGCACCGGCACAATCGCTTTGGTTTTATCGGTGATCGCCGCTTCAATCAGGGTCTCATCGATATTCATGGTATCCGGGCGCACGTCGACAAAGACGATGGTCGCCCCACGCAGCACAAAGGCATTGGCCGTCGAGACAAAGGTGTAGCTCGGCATGATCACTTCATCACCGGGCTGAATATCAATCAGGATCGCCGCCATTTCGAGCGAAGCGGTGCAGGAAGGGGTAAGCAGTACTTTACGACTGGCGAAGCGCTGCTCCATCCACTGCTGGCAGCGACGGGTAAAACCGCCATCGCCGCACAGCTTGCCGCTACCCATGGCCGACTGCATATATTCAAGTTCAGTTCCCACCACCGGCGGCGCATTAAACGGAATCATGGTGTTTCCCTGTATAACCAGTATGCGGTGCGTTCAATCACGCCGCCGCAGCGAAGATAAAGACGCAGCGCAGCGAGGTTGCCCAGCTGCGTGGCGACGTGAAGTCGTGTCAGGCGGCGCGCGCGGCACCAGTCGTTCGCCGCATTCATCAACCGCTGGCCGATGCCCAGCCCCTGAGCCGCAGGTAATACCGCCAGCAGGCCAATGCGCGCGGTGCCGTCATCCAGCTCACGCAGGGAGACAAAGCCCTGCATATTACCCTGCTCATCCACCGCCAACAGGCACTGATGATCAAAGGTACCGCGCACCGCGTTTTCCACCCACTGCGCATAAAATCGCCCGCTGTCGCCGGATGCATACCACGGGGCACGAAAACGGCTAAAGGTGAATGCTTCTTGCGCGGCCTGGCGCAGTGCCGGGATATGTTCCGCGCGCGCAATACGCACGCCGGTCGGGCGCTCCACCGGCGTGATGCCCAGCACGCAGTCCGCTTCCCCTTCCACCAGGCGAAAACCGAGCGCGCTGAGCGCATCCAGCTCCGCGCTCTGCTGCGCCAGCACTTTGACCTGCACCAGCGGCCAGTCGTCGAGCTGAATGCTATCCAGCTGATGCTCACCGCCCAGCTCCAGCAGCGCACTCTGCCGGTTAAAGAACGTGTTCTCCCAGAGGAGGGGTTTAATACTGGCGAGGACGGACATGGAGTAAGTCTGATAAATATTGGCCGTAGCCGGTTTTTGCCAATGCATCTGCAGAACGACGCACATCATCATCGGATAGCCAACCGTTACGCCAGCCAATCTCCTCCAGGCAGGCAACTTTGAATCCCTGCCGTTTTTCGACCGTTTGCACAAAGGTGCTGGCTTCAATCAGACTGTCGTGGGTACCAGTATCTAACCAGGCAAAACCTCGCCCGAGCAGTTGTACATTGAGCTCACCCCGTTCAAGATACATCTGATTGATCGCGGTAATTTCCAGCTCTCCTCGCTCCGAGGGCCGCACTTTTTTGGCGAACTCAACCACCTGGCTGTCATAAAAATAAAGCCCGGTGACTGCCCAGCGTGATTTTGGCTGCTGAGGTTTTTCCTCAAGTGATACGGCACGGAACTCTTCGTCAAATTCCACCACACCAAAGCGTTCCGGGTCCATCACCTGATATCCGAAAACGGTAGCACCGCTGTTCTGCGCAGCAACCTGCTTCAGCTTCGGGCTGAATCCCTGGCCAAAGAAGATGTTATCTCCCAGCACCAGACAGCAACTGTCACCATCGATGAACTCTTCACCAATGATAAATGCCTGCGCCAGACCCTCAGGACTAGGCTGCTCCGCATAGCTGAGACGAACGCCGAACTCCTCGCCCTGCCCCAGCAGCCGCTGATAGTGCGGTTTATCTTCCGGGGTGGTGATAATCAGGATGTCACGGATCCCCGCCAGCATGAGTACTGACAATGGATAATAGATCATCGGTTTGTCATAAATAGGTAGCAGCTGTTTTGACACCCCGCGTGTAATGGGATGCAGGCGCGTGCCGGAACCACCAGCCAGGACGATACCTTTCATTGGCTAATCCTCTCAATTTTCATAACGAAAGGCCCAGTCGCTCTCCGCGATAGCTGCCATCAAGGATGCTTTGCCACCAGGCCGGATTTTCAATGAACCAGCTTACGGTTTTACGCATTCCACTCTCAAAGGTTTCCTGCGGACGCCAACCCAGTTCGCGCTCAATTTTACCGGCATCAATCGCATATCGGCGATCGTGACCGGGCCTGTCAGCTACGCGAGTGATCAGGTCACGGTAGTGATCCAATCCAGCGGGTTTCTGCGGGGCCAACTCTTCAAGCAGTTCGCACAGCGTCTCTACGACTTCAATGTTGCGCCGTTCATTATGACCACCGATGTTATAGGTCTCTCCCACTTTACCGCTGGTCACCACCTGATAGAGCGCGCGCGCATGATCTTCCACGTATAGCCAGTCACGGATCTGCCCGCCATCGCCATATACTGGCAGCGGCTTACCTGCTAATGCATTGATAATCATCAGCGGGATCATTTTTTCCGGGAAATGATACGGACCATAATTGTTTGAACAGTTGGTAACAATAACTGGCAGTCCATAAGTACGGTGCCAGGCACGTACGAGATGATCGCTACTGGCTTTGGTTGCAGAATATGGGCTGCTTGGAGCATAAGGTGTGGTTTCTGTGAAGAATTCACTGTCATTTTCCAGGTCACCAAACACTTCGTCGGTAGAGATGTGGTGGAAGATAAACGCTGCCTTTTCTGCAGGCGGAAGTGAATGCCAATAATGTCGGGTGGATTCCAGCATCATGTAGGTGCCAACGATGTTGGTCTCGACAAAGGCCAGTGGGCCATCGATGGAGCGATCAACATGGCTTTCAGCAGCCAGATGCATAATCAGCTGCGGACGGAAGGCGGCAACCGCCCGGTCTAACGCAGAGCGATCGCAAATATCCACCTGCTCAAAAGCAAACCGTGGATGGTTAGATATCGTGGCCAGTGAAGCCAGATTGCCCGCATAGCTGAGTTTATCGAGCACCAACACTTCGTCATCAGTGTTATTCAGAATATGGCGCGCCACGGCCGAACCAATAAAGCCCGCCCCGCCGGTGACTAATATACGCTTCATCGCCATACTCCTTTGGTATCCACAACCCACGGCTGTTTTACACTGGCGGGATCGATGGCTTTAAACTGACGGTGATCGACCAGCAGCACCAGTACATCAGCCTGCTGCAGGGCGTCATCCAGCGCCACCAGCGTGACGCTTTGCTGCAGTTTCGCGGGCAGCTGCTGCACGTTAGGTTCGACCACCAGCGTGCTGCCCTGATGCCAGTCGGCGATCATTTTCGTTACCTGAACGGCCGGGCTTTCGCGCAGGTCGTCAATATCGGGCTTGAACGCCAGGCCCAGACAGGCAATTTTCAGCTCGCTGGCGCGCTTGTTGCTGCTCATCAGGCAGTCGGCAACCCGGCGCTGCACCTGCTCCAGCACCCAGTGCGGTTTACCGTCATTCACTTCGCGCGCCGTGCGGATCAACCGCGCCTGCTCGGGATTTTGCGCCACGATAAACCACGGGTCGACGGCGATGCAGTGCCCGCCAACGCCCGGGCCGGGTTGCAGAATGTTCACGCGCGGATGGCGGTTGGCGAGACGGATCAGCTCCCAGACGTTGATATCCTGCTCGGCGCAGATCAACGACAGCTCGTTAGCGAAGGCAATATTGACGTCGCGGAAGCTGTTCTCGGTGAGCTTACACATTTCAGCAGTGCGCGAGTTGGTGACCACGCACTCACCTTCGAGAAAGATATTGTACAGATCGCAGGCGCGCTGCGAGCAGACGGCCGTCATACCGCCAATCACCCGGTCATTTTTAAACAGCTCAATCATCACCTGACCCGGCAAGACGCGCTCCGGGCAGTAGGCAACCTGAATGTCCGCCTGCTCACCCGCCTGCTGTGGGAAGCTCAGGTCCGGGCGCGCTGCCGCCAGCCATGCGGCCATCTGCTCGGTAGCCCCTACCGGAGAGGTGGATTCGAGGATCACCAGATCGCCCTTCTTCAGCACTGGCGCAAGGGACTCTGCCGCCGCCTGAACGAAGGCCAAATCCGGCTGATGCTCGCCTTTAAACGGCGTGGGAACGGCGATCAGAAATGCATCTGCAGCCTGTGGCTGAGTAGCGGCACGCAAATAGCCGCCGTCAACGGCGGTTTTCACCACGCGATCGAGGTCCGGCTCGACGATGTGAATGTCGCCACGATTGATGGTCTCTACCGCGTGCGCATTAATATCGATGCCGATCACCTGCTTCTGGCGGGAAGCAAAGGCCGCGGCAGTGGGCAGGCCGATGTAGCCCAGCCCGATAACAGAAATGGTGTTGAAACTCATAATGTAATCCGGTTGTGTTTAAGCGCCTGCACAATACGCTGGCAGGCCAGTCCGTCTCCGTAAGGATTATGTGCGCGGCTCATGGTGTGCCACGCTTCCTCATCGGTAAGTAAACGGTTAACTTCGCTAACAATTTTCGCGCCATCGGTGCCGACCAGCATCACCGTACCGGCCGCAACCGCTTCCGGGCGCTCGGTGGTATCGCGCATCACCAGCACCGGTTTGCCCAGCGACGGCGCTTCTTCCTGAATGCCACCGGAATCGGTGAGGATCAGCCAGGCGCGATCCATCAGCCAGACAAACGGCAGGTACTCCTGCGGCTCGATCAGAATAATGTTGTCGATCCCACTTAAAATGCGCTTAACCGGCTCGCTGACGTTGGGGTTGAGATGCACCGGGTAAACGATCTGCGTATCGGGATGCAGGCGGGCTATTTCCGCCAGCGCATTACAGATACGTTCAAATCCGTCGCCGAAGCTCTCACGGCGGTGCCCCGTGACCAGAATCATCTTCTTGTCCGCTGCCAGGAACGGATAGCGCGCCGCAAGGCTGTTACGCAATGCATCGTCACTCAGCACGCGGTCACGCACCCAGAACAGCGCGTCGATCACCGTATTACCGGTGACGAAAATGCGCTGGGCAGGCAGATTCTCGCGCAGCAGATTTTGCTGCGAACTGGTGGTGGGCGTGAAGTGGTAGCTCGCCAGGTGGCCGGTTAGCGTACGGTTGGCCTCTTCCGGCCACGGCGACCACAGATCGCCGGTACGCAGCCCGGCCTCCACGTGCCCTACGGGAATACGGTGGTAGAAAGCCGCAAGGCTGGCGGCAAAAGTGGTGGTGGTGTCACCGTGTACCAGCACCACATCCGGCGTGAAATCGCTAAATACCGTTTTCAGCCCTTCCAGAATACGGCTGGTGATCTCGGTTAACCCCTGCCCCGGCTGCATAATATTAAGATCGTAGTCCGGCACGATTGAAAACAGCTGCAGCACCTGATCGAGCATTTCCCGATGCTGTGCCGTCACGCATAAGCGTGACTCGATACCCTCTTCCTGCGCCAGCGCATGCACCAGAGGTGCCATCTTAATCGCTTCGGGGCGCGTGCCAAAAACTGTTAATACTTTCACCGTGACTCTCTTAATTCGCTCGTGTTTAACAGCACTTATTGACCCTTTCTGCGACGGACCAGAGCCGTTCCGGCACCCAGCAGAACCCCTACAGCGCCCCACATCACCATCAGCAGCACGCGGCGCGGGCTGTCACGCTTGACCGGCTCCTCCGGGGTGCGCAGGTAGCGCCAGGTGTGGAAAGACGGCACCAGCGTTGGCCCGACATTCAGCGTCGCCTGCATCGCCCGGTTCTGGTCATAGTCCAGATCGTAAGACGGACCGCTGGCCTGCAGGTTTTCCAGACGCCCCTGCAGCAGCGGGCGCCCCAGCAGGAACAGTTCGGAATCCGGCAGCTGTTCGGAAGGCGTCTGGGTTTTCGACTGCTCGAAGCCCTGCTGCTGAGCAATTTTTAACGCCTGCTGTACGCTGTTCACCTGACGGTCGTAAATCGCTTTTGCTACCGCTTCCTGGCGTTTTATCTGCGCTTTCAGCTGAATGCTACGGGCTGCCCAGTCGGCCGCCAGCTCTTCATTCAGATGTACGGTGGCGCGCGCATTGGCGAAAGCCACGTACTGGCGCAGCAGCTTGTTGGCGTCGGCGGCGGTCTCCGCCACCAGCGTCACGGTATCCTTGATATTCTTGGCGCTGTCGGCAGGTTGCAGCTGAATATTGGCAATCAGCTCATCCAGCAGGGCAGCGTCTTCCCGCGCATTGCCGGTTTTCCGCTGCTTGTAATAGTCGGTCTGCAGCCAGAAATCACGCCGGGTATCCCAGGCAAACAGCTGCATGATGAACTCCTGATACGCCTCATCCATCACCGTGGGCGGTACGGTGGTCAGATTGCCGGCGCGGATATCCAGATTATTTAAGAACTGCTGCTGGGAGTAATAGCCGGAGAGCATGTTCACCGTCGGACGATCGACAATCGCGGTCGTGCTCCATTTCGGCGTGACCAGCAGCGAGTAAATAAAGGCCAGTGCGGCAAACAGTGCGCCACCGGCAACAATCCAGAATTTACCGCGCCACAGCGTGCAGCAAAGACCACGAATATCCAGCTCGTTATCCGCCGCGTCAGGATAGGTCATACTTCAGGTTCCTTGTTGTCAGGCTGACTTAGTCAGTAGAAGTTTTCTTCTCGTTGTGGTGATTGCGCAGTCGGCGCTTCCATCTTTTAATCATGCGCGCAACGCGCCATGCCCGCTTGATGCAGTAGCCGTAAAGCATGAAAGCAAGCAAGAAAAGTACCAACATCGCCCATTCCGGGACAAAGGTCAGGTATTCGCCGAGCACGCCCACCGCAGCCAGCAGCGCAGCGGCGGCGGTGATCAGGACAAAGGCCTGGCGGGAGGTGAAGCCCGCACGCATGATCAGGTGGTGAATGTGCTGCCGATCTGCCGAGAAGGGGCTCATCCCCTTGCTCAGGCGACGGTACATAATCGCCACCATGTCCATTAACGGAATAGCAATCAGCCACAGCGCGGTGACCGGAGTAATAGGATGGCTCGGACCCTGCGTGGCCGCCAGCAGGATCCAGATAATGGTGAAGCCAATCAGCGTGCTGCCGGCATCTCCCATAAACACTTTGTAGCGGCGACCAAACATGCCGAGGTTGAGCAAAATATAGGGAATGATGGCGGCCATCATAATGAAGCACCACATCGCCAGGCTGCTCTGGCCATCCAGCAGCAGGATCACGCCAATGGCGAGGAAGGTGACGCAGGACAATCCCCCCAACAGACCATCAATGCCGTCAACCATGTTGAAGGCGTTGATCGCCGCCCAGACGGCAAATAGCGTCAGAACATAGCCAAACGGCCCGACCACCAGCTCCCAGGGGCCAAAGATGTAGCCAAGGCTTAGCAGATAGAGTTTGGCCTTCATCATCATGACAACCGCCACGCCGGCCTGAACCACCGCGCGCAGTTTTACGCTGATGTCGAAACGGTCGTCGAGCGCGCCGACAAATACCAGACAGCCCGCACAGCTGAGATACAGCAGAACGTTAGGCACATAGAAATTCGTCAATGCAAAAGCGAAACAGCTGCCGGCAAACACGGAGATGCCACCCACCAGCGGAATCGCGCCCTGATGTCGTTTGCGGTAGTTGGGTTTATCCACCAGTCCAACTTTAATAGCGGCTTTACGCGCAAAAAAAAGAAACGCCAATGAAAATAAAAAAGTTAGGGCAAGCTCCGTACTCGTATTGAGTAAATTCACATTAACCAGCTCTCTGATAAGAATTGCGCAGTGTTATAAGCAATTTTCATGCCATTGACACCCGTAAAATTCTGATTTTATTCACCAGGGCGCGCATAATTAACGCAACCTATAACTTCGCCCTGTACCGCACATTAGGTCTAATTCTCCATAATCAGAATAGCCTATAGGCCAAAAACAAAAAACGCCACGACTATGCGTGGCGTTACCCGAGTTTTCATCTGTTTATTGACGGCGGCAGTGTGGTAAAACGGCAATTCGACCGTTTAGCACCACCGGCAACCAGCCTGTTATGAACGCTTCATCATATCGAAGAATTCATCGTTGGTTTTCGTCATCGCCAGCTTGTTGATGAGGAACTCCATTGCGTCGATTTCGCCCATTGGGTGAATAATCTTGCGCAGGATCCACATTTTCTGCAGCTCTTCTGACGTGGTCAGCAACTCTTCTTTACGGGTACCTGAACGGTTGTAATCGATAGCAGGGAACACGCGCTTCTCAGCGATTTTACGCGCCAGATGCAGCTCCATGTTGCCGGTACCTTTAAACTCTTCGTAGATCACTTCATCCATCTTCGAACCGGTATCAACCAGCGCGGTGGCGATGATAGTCAGGCTTCCGCCCTCTTCGACGTTACGTGCAGCACCGAAGAAACGCTTCGGACGATGCAGGGCGTTGGCATCCACACCACCGGTCAGTACCTTGCCAGAAGCAGGAACCACGGTGTTATAGGCACGCGCCAGACGGGTAATGGAGTCGAGCAGGATGATCACGTCTTTTTTGTGTTCGACCAGGCGCTTGGCCTTCTCGATCACCATCTCAGCAACCTGAACGTGGCGTGATGCCGGTTCGTCAAAGGTGGAAGCGATCACTTCACCTTTAACCAGACGCTGCATCTCGGTCACTTCTTCCGGACGTTCGTCAATCAGCAGCACCATCAGCACGCAGTCTGGATGGTTGTAGGCGATGCTCTGCGCAATGTTCTGCAGCAGCATGGTTTTACCGGCTTTCGGCGGTGCCACAATCAGACCACGCTGGCCACGACCGATCGGCGAAGCCAGATCCAGTACGCGAGCGGTCAAATCTTCGGTGGAGCCGTTACCACGCTCCATGCGCAGACGTGAGTTAGCATGCAGCGGCGTTAAGTTCTCAAACAGGATTTTGTTACGGGCATTTTCCGGTTTGTCGTAGTTAACTTCGTTAACCTTCAGCAGTGCAAAGTAACGCTCACCCTCTTTTGGCGGACGGATCTTGCCAGAGATGGAGTCACCAGTGCGGAGGTTAAAGCGGCGGATTTGGCTAGGGGAAACGTAGATATCATCGGGACCGGCGAGGTAGGAGCTGTCTCCAGAGCGGAGGAAACCAAATCCATCCTGCAATATCTCGAGTACGCCATCGCCGAAGATGTCTTCGCCACTTTTAGCATGCTGCTTGAGGATGGCGAAAATGATGTCCTGTTTGCGCAAGCGCGCCAGGTTTTCCAGCCCCATATTTTCGCCGAGGGTAATCAGGTCTGAAACCGGCGTATTTTTTAATTCGGTAAGATTCATAATGGTGGGTTCTTAAACTCGGGGTAAAACTTGAATTGTTTGTCGTAAATGGTATGGCGAAAGATCCATGCCTGTTTAATTGGCTCTTGGTTCCGAAGTCCGCTCGATGATCACGTGCAGGAAAACGCAGATCTGAAACGAGGAGACGGTGAGGACAAGAAGCCGGAAATTCAGTAGATACTAACCGTCAGATTGCTGAATGTCTGTAAGATTCTGATGAATACAGCGTTCAACAAGGAGTCATTCTATAAGATGCAAACTACAAGGTAAGTTCGTCGTGCAGTGGATTTAACTTAGCACGCTTAATGCCGGGCGTCTAGCGGATAGATGAAAAATCAAACCGCAAAACGCCGGCAAGGCATGATTAGCCCAGGTTCGCGTTCAGGAACTCTTTGAGCTGGCCTTTAGAGAGTGCGCCGACTTTGGTCGCAGCCACTTCGCCATTTTTGAACAGCAGCAGGGTTGGGATACCACGGATGCCGTACTTAGGCGCCGTTGCTGGGTTCTCATCAATGTTCAACTTAGCGATTTTCAGCTTGCCTTCATATTCGGCAGCCACTTCATCGAGAATAGGGGCGATCATCTTACAAGGACCGCACCATTCTGCCCAGAAGTCGACCAGTACCAAATCTTCTGCTTTCAGAACGTCGGCGTCAAAGCTGTCATCGGTCACGTGGGTAATTTTATCGCTCATGTTTACTCCAAGGGATTATCTTTACCTTTGATGTAGCATTAAGCAGCATCAGGCTGAGTTTATTGCACTGCTTTTATTTCACCGGATATGCTTTCGTAAAGCAATAGTAAGCTGATATTCTACCACACTATGAGCAAAACACACTTAACAGAACAGAAGTTTTCCGACTTCGCCCTGCACCCTCAGGTGATTGAAGCCCTTGAAACTAAAGGGTTTCATAATTGCACGCCTATTCAGGCGCTGGCATTACCGTTTACGCTCTCCGGGCGTGATGTAGCAGGTCAGGCGCAAACCGGTACCGGCAAAACGATGGCGTTCCTGACGTCAACGTTCCATCATCTTCTTTCTCACCCCGCCCCGGAAGGTCGCCAGGTTAACCAACCGCGTGCGCTGATCCTGGCACCGACGCGCGAACTGGCGGTGCAGATCCATGCGGATGCAGAACCGCTGGCGCAGGTTACCGGGCTGAAACTCGGCCTGGCTTACGGTGGCGATGGCTACGATAAACAGCTGAAAGTGCTTGAAAGCGGTGTCGATGTTCTGATCGCCACCACGGGTCGTTTAATCGATTACGCTAAACAGAATCACGTGAATTTAGGCGCCATCCAGGTGGTGGTACTCGACGAAGCTGACCGTATGTTTGACCTCGGCTTCATTAAAGACATTCGCTGGTTGTTCCGCCGCATGCCTGCCGCTAACCAGCGCCTCAATATGCTGTTCTCCGCCACCCTCTCCTTCCGCGTGCGCGAACTGGCCTTTGAGAATATGAACAACGCTGAATACGTTGAAGTCGAGCCGGAGCAGAAAACCGGACACCGTATTAAAGAAGAGCTGTTCTACCCTTCCAATGAAGAGAAGATGCGTTTACTGCAAACGCTGCTGGAAGAAGAGTGGCCCGACCGCGCGATCATCTTCGCTAACACCAAGCACCGCTGTGAAGATATCTGGGGCCATCTGGCTGCCGATGGTCACCGCGTGGGCCTGCTGACCGGCGATGTGGCGCAGAAGAAACGCCTGCGTATTCTGGATGATTTCACCAAAGGTGATGTCGATATCCTGGTCGCTACCGACGTTGCGGCACGTGGTCTGCACATTCCTGCCGTGACCCACGTCTTCAACTACGATCTGCCTGATGACCGCGAAGACTATGTTCACCGTATTGGCCGTACCGGTCGTGCCGGTGCCAACGGTCACTCAATCAGCCTGGCCTGTGAAGAGTACGCTCTCAACCTGCCGGCGATTGAAGACTATATTGGCCACAGCATTGCCGTCAGCCGCTATAACAGCGATGCGCTGATGAGCGATCTGCCGCCGCCAAAACGCTTAACCCGAACGCGTTCTGGAAATGGTCCGCGCCGTGGTGGCAATAACAACCGCCGCAGCAGCGCACCGCGTAGCCCTAACCGTAAACGTTCAGGTTAAAACGCCATGCTGAGCGCATCATCACTCTATGCTGCCATCGATTTAGGATCGAACAGCTTTCATATGTTGGTGGTGCGCGAAGTGGCTGGCAGTATCCAGACCATTGCCCGCATCAAGCGTAAGGTTCGCCTGGCTGCCGGGCTTGATGCCAGCCACCATCTCTCGGAAGAGGCGATGGAGCGTGGCTGGCAGTGCCTGCGGCTGTTCTCCGAGCAGCTGCAGGATATCCCGCCGCAGCAGATCCGCGTCGTCGCCACCGCCACCCTGCGTATTGCCTCAAACGCCGGTGAATTCCTCGTAAAAGCTAAGAAAATCCTCGGTTGCCCGGTCAATGTGATCAGCGGTGAGGAAGAAGCTCGCCTGATTTATCAGGGCGTCGCGCATACCACCGGCGGTTCGGATAAGCGCCTGGTGGTGGATATTGGCGGCGGCAGCACCGAGCTGGTGACCGGCAAGGGTTCGCAGGCCACTACGCTGTTCAGCCTGTCGATGGGCTGCGTCACCTGGCTGGAGCGCTATTTTACCGATCGCCATCTGGGTAAAGAGAATTTCGACCAGGCTGAACAGGCCGCGCGGGCGATGATCCGGCCGGTGGCCGATGCGCTGCGCGAGCAGGGCTGGCAGGTTTGCGTCGGGGCTTCCGGCACCGTTCAGGCGCTGCAGGAAATTATGATGGCGCAGGGGATGGATGAGCGTATTACGCTGAGTAAGCTTCAGCAGCTCAAGCAGCGCGCCATCCAGTGCGGCAAGCTGGAAGAGCTGGAGATTGAGGGGCTGACCCTTGAGCGCGCGCTGGTTTTCCCGAGCGGGTTATCGATTCTCATCGCTATCTTTAATGAACTGAATATCACCAGCATGACGCTGGCCGGTGGCGCACTGCGCGAAGGATTGGTTTACGGCATGCTGCACCTGCCGGTGGATCGCGATATTCGCAACCGCACGCTGCATAATATCCAGCGCCGTTTTGCTATCGATCCCGAGCAGGCTGACCGCGTGCGTCAGTTAGCCGATACCTTCGCCCGCCAGGTGGGGCAGAGCTGGAAGCTGGACGACCGCAGCCGTGAGCTGCTGGATAGCGCCTGCCTGATCCATGAAATTGGTTTAAGCGTGGATTTCCGCCAGGCTCCGCAGCACTCTGCCTACCTGGTGCGCCATCTCGATCTGCCAGGCTTTACCCCCGCGCAGAAAAAGCTGCTGGCAACGCTGCTGCAAAATCAGGTCAACAGCATCGATCTGGCGCTGTTAAGCCAGCAGAATGCCGTGCCGCCGCGCGTGGCTGAACGGCTTAGCCGCCTGCTGCGTCTGGCAATCATTTTTGCCAGCCGCCGCCGCGATGACACGCTGCCTGCGGTCCGTTTGCAGGCAGATGAGGACAACCTGACGCTGACGCTGCCGCAGGGCTGGCTGGATGCCCATCCTCTGCGCGCGGAGCTGCTGGAGCAGGAAGCGCACTGGCAGAGCTATGTGCACTGGTCTTTAGTCATTAATTAAAATCTACTACGCCCGGTAATGCGGCGTTAATCCGCTTCTATTTCTTCGCTTTATCCAGCATCGCCCGCAACCCGGCCACACGACTCTGGCCGGTTTGCATGCGCTCTTCTGCGCTGACGACTTTCCGCTCCGACTCCCATTTCAGGTCATCCTGCGGCAGTTCGAGCAGGAAGCGGCTTGGCTCCGGGCGGATTGATTCACCATACTGACGGCGCTCGCGGCACAGAGTAAACGTCAGCTCCTTCTGCGCACGCGTGATACCCACGTAAGCCAGACGACGCTCCTCTTCAACGTTATTCTCGTCAATGCTGCTCTGATGCGGCAGTAGCCCCTCCTCCATGCCCACCAGGAACACGTAGGGGAACTCCAGACCTTTCGAGGCGTGCAGCGTCATTAACTGAACCTGATCTGACTCTTCATCACTCTCGCCGCGCTCCATCATGTCGCGCAGCGTGAAGCGCGTAACGACCTGAGTCAGCGTCATCGGTTCGTCGATATCGCTGCCCTCCAGCATTTCCGTCATCCACTGGAACAGGGTATTGACGTTTTTCATGCGCATTTCAGCCGCTTTCGGGCTGCCGGAAGTTTCAAACAGCCAGCTTTCGTAATCGATACCGCGGATCAGATCGCGTACCGCAGCCACCGGCTCGCGCTCCGCCAGCTGCGCCACCTCCCGCAGCCAGTGGGTAAAGCGCTGCAGAGATTCCAGACCGCGCCCGGTCAGAGTCTGGCCGAGCCCCATATCGAAGCTGGCGCTAAACAGGCTTTTATTGCGCTGCATCGCCCACTCGCCCAGTTTTTGCAGCGTAGCCGAACCGATTTCACGCCGTGGCGTATTCACAATGCGCATAAAGGCGCTGTCGTCGTCGGCGTTGGTCAGGACGCGCAGGTAGGCCAGCAGATCCTTGATTTCCGGACGCGAGAAGAATGAGGTGCCGCCGGAGATACGGTAAGGAATGCGGTTCTGCATCAGCATTTTTTCAAACACCCGCGACTGATGGTTGCCGCGATACAGAATCGCGTAGTCTTTATAAGCGGTCTTATTGATAAAGTGATGGGCAATCAGCTCGCCGGTAACGCGTTCCGCTTCGTGATCTTCGTTGTTGGCCGTCACCACCTTCAGCTCCGCGCCGTAGCCCAGCTCGGAGAACAGACGCTTTTCAAACACGTGCGGGTTATTGGCGATCAGGATATTCGCCGCTTTCAGAATGCGTTCCGATGAACGGTAGTTCTGCTCAAGCTTGATCACCTGCAGCGCCGGGAAATCCTCCTGTAGCAGCACCAGGTTCTGCGGCCGCGCACCGCGCCAGGAGTAGATCGACTGGTCGTCATCTCCCACCACGGTAAAGCGCGCACGGCTACCCACCAGCAGCTTTACCAGTTCATACTGGCTGGTGTTGGTATCCTGATACTCATCCACCAGCAGGTAGCGGATTTTCTGCTGCCAGCGTTCGCGCACTTCCAGATTGCGCTGGAACAGCAGGGTCGGCAGCAGGATCAGATCGTCGAAATCCAGCACGTTGCAGGACTTCAGATGGCGGTCATACAGCGCGTAGCAGTGCGCAAACAGCTTATCGCGCTCCGATAACGCCCCGGCAGCCGCCCGCGACGGATCCATCAGATCGTTCTTCCAGTTGGAGATCGTTGATATCAGCTGCTGCAACAGCGATTTATCGTTTTCCAGCCACTCCTCGGTGAGATCTTTCAACAGCGCCAGCTGATCCTGGTCGTCAAACAGAGAGAAGTTCGATTTCATCCCCAGCGCGGCGTATTCGCGCTTAATAATTTCCAGCCCCAGCGTATGGAAGGTGGAGATCATCAACCCGCGCGCTTCTTTGCGCCCCAGCGTCTGCGCCACGCGCTCTTTCATCTCACGCGATGCCTTGTTGGTAAAGGTCACCGCGGCGATATGGCGCGCCTGATAGCCGCATTCGCGGATCAGGTGGGCAATTTTATTGGTAATGACGCGTGTTTTTCCCGAACCGGCACCTGCCAGTACCAGACAGGGTCCGGTAACAAATTCGACGGCGTGTTGCTGACCAGGATTAAGACGCATAGATAAATCACTCAATGAAATTGCGAGGGAGGAGAAAACAGCGTGGTAGTATATACCCAAAATAATTCGAGTTGCATGAAGGCAGCAAAAGAGTGAATCCCGATGAGCTGACTGAAGTCAGTGATTCGGGTGAACGAGGGCAGCTAACGCACAGGCAGCTTGAAGTATGACGGGTATTGCCCGCGAAATAACTCTTACTCAAGGTAACAATCATGGCAAAAATGGCAGCAGCACTGCACATTCTGGTAAAAGAAGAGAAACTGGCTCAGGACCTGTTAGCACAGCTGGCTGACGGCGCAGATTTTGAGAAGCTGGCGAAGAAGCACTCTACCTGTCCGTCAGGTAAGAAAGGCGGCCACCTCGGTGAGTTCAAACAGGGTGCGATGGTGCCGGCATTCGATAAAGTGGTGTTCTCCTGCCCGCTGATCGAGCCACAGGGCCCGCTGCACACCCAGTTCGGTTACCACATCATTAAAGTGTTGTACCGCAATTAAAAAAAGCGCCAGACGGCGCTTTTTTCGGGCGGATCGTTGATCCGCCCCTACATCGATTTAGGCAAAATTAACCCGCTACGGCGATACGTTTCATATCGGTCATGTAGCCACGCAGCTTACGGCCAACCGCTTCGATTTCGTGGTTACGAATCGCTTCGTTCACGTCACGCAGCTGAGCGTTATCTACGGTGGTCGCCGTGTTGACGGCTTTGCCCAGATCGCCTGCCTGCAGCGTGGTCATGAACTCTTTCAGCAGCGGTACTGCCGCGTAAGAGAAAAGGTAGTTTCCGTATTCCGCAGTATCAGAGATAACCACGTTCATTTCATACAGGCGCTTACGGGCGATGGTGTTCGCAATCAGCGGCAGCTCGTGCAGTGATTCGTAGTAAGCAGACTCTTCGATGATACCGGCAGCAACCATGGTTTCGAATGCCAGCTCAACGCCCGCTTTCACCATGGCGATCATTACAACGCCCTGATCGAAGTAGTCCTGCTCGGCAATTTTACCTTCGAACTGTGCTGCGTTTTCAAACGCGGTTTTACCGGTCTCTTCACGCCATCCCAGCAGTTTTTTGTCGTCGTTCGCCCAGTCAGCCATCATGCCGGAGGAGAACTCACCGGAGATGATATCGTCCATGTGCTTCTGGAACAGCGGGGCCATGATGGTTTTCAGCTGCTCGGACAGGGCGTAAGCACGCAGTTTAGCCGGGTTAGACAGGCGGTCCATCATCAGCGTAATGCCACCCTGCTTCAGGGCTTCGGTGATGGTTTCCCAGCCGAACTGAATCAGTTTTTCTGCGTAGGCTGCATCCGTACCTTCAGCCACCAGCTTGTCGAAGCACAGCAGCGAACCCGCCTGCAGCATACCGCACAGGATGGTCTGCTCACCCATCAGATCGGACTTCACTTCAGCAACGAAGGAGGACTCCAGCACGCCCGCGCGGTGACCGCCGGTTGCTGCTGCCCAGGCTTTAGCAATCGCCATGCCTTCGCCTTTTGGATCGTTTTCCGGGTGAACCGCGATCAGCGTTGGTACGCCGAAACCACGCTTGTGCTCTTCACGCACTTCAGTACCCGGGCATTTCGGCGCAACCATCACCACGGTGATATCTTTACGAACCTGCTCGCCCACTTCCACGATGTTGAAACCGTGTGAGTAACCCAGCGCTGCGCCATCTTTCATCAACGGCTGTACCGCCTGGACAACAGCTGAGTGCTGCTTGTCTGGCGTCAGGTTAACCACCAGGTCGGCCTGTGGGATCAGATCTTCGTAAGTGCCCACTTTGAAGCCGTTTTCGGTCGCTTTACGCCATGAAGCACGCTTCTCGGCAATCGCTTCTGCGCGCAGGGCGTAGGCGATGTCGAGGCCAGAATCACGCATGTTCAGGCCCTGGTTCAGGCCCTGAGCACCACAGCCAACGATGACGACTTTTTTACCTTTCAGGTAGCTCGCTTCATCAGCAAATTCTTCACGCGCCATAAAGCGGCATTTACCTAATTGCGCCAGCTGGTTGCGCAGGTTCAAAGTGTTGAAATAGTTAGCCATGGGTACTCCGTATGAGGTTGTGATGCGTTTGTCTGTTATCGGGTCTCTCTTTCCGACCCTGTATAAACCCTATCATATGACAGGAAATGCATTGCTGAAATTGATATATTAACAACGTGACGTTGCACTTTTTGCAACATAGCTTTGAGGCCCAAACTGTATGGATCTGCGTGACCTGAAATTGTTTCTCCATCTCGCCGATAGCCGCCATTTTGGCCGCAGTGCAAGGGCGATGCACGTCAGCCCCTCCACGCTGTCACGGCAGATCCAGCGGCTGGAGGAGGACCTCGGGCAGACGCTGTTTTTACGCGATAATCGCACGGTAACCCTGACCGATGCCGGTGAGCGCCTGCGCCAGTTCGCTCAGCAAACGCTGTTGCAGTATCAGCAGATGCGCCACGCCATCGGGCAAAATGGCCCGTCACTGAGTGGTGAACTGCGTCTGTTCTGCTCGGTGACCGCCGCTTACAGCCATCTGCCGCCCATCCTTGATCGCTTCCGCGCCGAGCATCCGCTGGTAGAAATCAAACTGACCACCGGGGACGCCGCCGACGCGGTGGAGAAAGTCCAGACCAATGAGGCCGATATTGCCATCGCCGGGCGGCCAGAAACGCTGCCCGGCAGCATTGGTTTTATGCCACTCGGGCTGATCCCGCTGGTGCTGATCGCCCCCGCGCTGCCGTGCCCGGTGCGTAGCCAGGCAACGCAGCCGCATCCCGACTGGGCGCAAATCCCATTTATTCTGCCCGCGCAGGGGCCGTCGCGGCGACGCATTGATTTATGGTTCCGCCATCGCCATATCGCGAACCCACTGATTTACGCTACGGTTTCCGGACATGAGGCGATTGTCTCGATGGTGGCGCTGGGGTGCGGCATCGCACTGCTGCCGGATGTGGTGCTGGAGAACAGTCCGGAGCCAATCCGTAACCGTATTCTGGAGCTGGAAGATGTCGAGATGGTGGCACCGTTTGAACTCGGCGTATGCGTACAAAAAAAGCGGCTCACTGAGCCGCTTATTGATGCTTTCTGGAAACTGCTTTAGCCCGCCAGGAAGAAGCGGAAGGCCGGATTATTGGTTTCATCGTGGAAATCATAACCCAGCGCCGCCAGGTGCTCTTCAAACTGCGGCTCGCTGTCGCTCAGCTCAAACGCCGCCAGAACGCGACCGTAGTCAGTACCGTGGCTGCGGTAGTGAAACAACGAGATATTCCAGTGGGTGCCCAGCGTCTGCAGGAAGCGCAGCAGCGCACCGGGCGCTTCCGGGAATTCAAAGCTGAACAGCCGCTCGCGCAGCGGTTTCGACGGTCGCCCGCCGACCATATAGCGCACGTGAAGCTTCGCCATTTCGTCATCGGAGAGATCCACGACTTTATAACCGCCTTCTGACAGCAGCTGCAGGATCTCGTGGCGCTCCTCCATGCCGCGCGTCAGGCGTACGCCAACAAAGATGCAGGCCTCGTCAGCGTTGGCATAGCGATAGTTGAACTCGGTCACCGAACGCCCGCCCAGCAGCTGGCAGAAGCGCAGGAAGCTGCCCTGCTGCTCGGGAATTGTTACGGCCAGTAGCGCTTCACGCTGCTCGCCCAGTTCACAACGCTCGGAAACGTAGCGCAGGCCGTGGAAGTTGACGTTAGCACCGGACAGCACGTGCGCCAGCCGTTCACCCTGGATCTGGTGCTGCTGGATATACTTCTTCATCCCCGCCAGCGCCAGCGCGCCGGAAGGCTCCGCCACCGCACGCACATCATCGAACAGGTCCTTCATCGCCGCGCAAATGGCATCGCTGTCGACGGTGATGATGTCGTCAAGATACTCCTGGCACAGCCGGAAGGTCTCGCTGCCGATGCGCTTCACCGCCACGCCTTCGGCAAACAGCCCGACGCGTGGTAGATCGACCGGATGCCCGGCATCCAGCGCCGCTTTCAGGCAGGCTGAGTCCGCCGCCTCCACCGCAATCACTTTGATTTGCGGCATCAGCTGTTTGATCAACACCGCCACGCCTGCGGCCAGACCGCCGCCGCCAACCGGTACGAACACGCGGTCAAGATGCGCATCTTGCTGCAGCAGCTCCATCGCCAGTGTGCCCTGCCCGGCAATCACCATCGGATGATCGAAGGGCGGCACAAAGGTGTAACCCTGCTGCTCGGACAGCTCGATGGCTTTCGCTTTCGCTTCATCAAAGTTGGCGCCAAACAGGAAAGCCTCACCGCCAAACGCCCGCACCGCATCAACCTTGATATCTGCAGTGGCGACCGGCATCACAATCAGGGATTTAATTCCTAACTTGCTGGCCGATAACGCTACGCCCTGGGCATGATTGCCCGCCGAAGCGGTAACCACGCCGCGCGCGCGCTGCTCTGCGCTCAGCCCGGCAATCATCGCGTAGGCGCCACGCAGCTTAAAGCTGTGTACCGGCTGGCGATCTTCGCGCTTTACCAGGATGGTATTGCCGAGGCGGGCAGAGATCTTCTCCATCTTTTGCAACGGGGTGACCTGTGCCGCCTCGTACACCGGCGCACGCAGCACCGCACGCAGATACTCTGCACCACTCGGTTGGTCGGATAGCGGTTGCGACTCAGCCATGTTTGTTAGCCTCCCAGCTTACTCTTATCGCGGACGGCGCCTTTGTCGGCGCTGGTTGCCAGGGTGGCATAAGCACGCAGAGCAAAGGAGACCTGACGCTCACGACCGTGTGGCGTATAGGCTTCATCCCCACGTGCTTCTTCTTCCAGACGACGGGCGGCCAGTTCATTGTCCGGCACGGCCAGCTGGATACCACGCTGTGGAATATCGATGTTGATGATGTCGCCATCTTTGACCAGCGCGATGGTGCCGCCGCTCGCCGCTTCCGGAGAAGCATGGCCGATTGACAGACCGGAAGTCCCACCGGAGAAACGACCATCGGTGATCAGCGCGCAGGCTTTACCGAGGCCCATTGATTTCAGATAGGTGGTCGGATAGAGCATTTCCTGCATACCCGGGCCGCCTTTTGGCCCTTCGTAGCGGATAACGACAACGTCACCGGCCACCACTTTACCGCCGAGGATCGCAGCAACCGCATCATCCTGGCTTTCATAGACTTTCGCCGGGCCGCTAAACACCAGGCTGCCTTCATCGACGCCCGCGGTTTTAACGATACAGCCGTTTTCAGCGATGTTGCCGTACAGCACCGCCAGGCCGCCGTCCTGACTGAAGGCGAATTCGCGTGAACGAATGCAGCCTTCCTGACGGTCGTCATCCAGCGTGTCCCAACGGGTATCCTGCGAGAATGCCTGAGTGGTACGAATGCCCGCCGGGCCAGCGCGGAACATTTTCTTCACCGCTTCATCTTTGGTCAGCATGATGTCGTACTGATCCAGCGTTTCACGCAGGCTCAGGCCGAGGATGTTGCGCACGCTGTTGTCCAGCAGTCCGGCGCGGTCCAGCTCGCCGAGGATACCGAGTACCCCACCGGCACGGTGAACGTCTTCCATATGGTATTTCTGCGTGCTTGGCGCCACTTTGCACAGGTGCGGAACCAGGCGCGACAGGCGGTCTATGTCGGAGATATCGAAGTCGATTTCGCCTTCCTGCGCGGCAGCCAGCAGGTGCAGAACGGTGTTAGTGGAACCGCCCATGGCGATATCCAGGGTGATGGCGTTTTCAAACGCGGCTCTGCTGGCGATGCTGCGCGGCAGCGCCGTTTCGTCATCCTGCTCGTAGTAACGCTTGGTCAGCTCCACAATGCGGCGGCCAGCGTTGAGGAACAGCTCTTTACGGTCAGCGTGCGTCGCCAGCAGCGAGCCGTTACCCGGCTGCGACAGACCCAGCGCTTCGGTCAGGCAGTTCATCGAGTTCGCGGTGAACATCCCTGAACAGGAGCCACAGGTCGGGCAGGCTGAACGCTCAATCTGATCGCTCTCTGCATCGCTGACGTTCGGGTTCGCACCCTGGATCATGGCATCGACGAGGTCGAGCTTGATGATTTTGTCGGACAGTTTGGTTTTACCGGCTTCCATCGGGCCGCCGGAAACGAAGATCACCGGAATGTTCAGGCGCAGTGACGCCATCAGCATGCCCGGGGTGATTTTGTCACAGTTGGAGATACACACCATGGCATCGGCACAGTGGGCGTTGACCATGTACTCCACGGAGTCGGCGATCAGCTCACGGGATGGCAGAGAATAGAGCATTCCGCCGTGGCCCATGGCGATACCATCATCCACTGCGATGGTGTTGAACTCTTTCGCCACGCCGCCTGAGGCTTCAATTTCCTCAGCAACCAGCTTACCCAGGTCGCGCAGGTGAACGTGGCCCGGTACAAATTGCGTAAAGGAGTTAACCACGGCGATGATCGGCTTACCGAAATCATCATCGGTCATTCCTGTGGCGCGCCAGAGGGCACGGGCACCGGCCATATTGCGCCCGTGGGTGGTGGTGGCGGAACGGTACTTAGGCATGCTCTATACTCCAGAAATCAGATAGTGCGCAGGCGTCAACTGACGCCTGCGAAAAAAACATTATTGTTATGGGTTAACCGGATCCAACCAGCCCCATTTGTCTTCCGTTTCGCCGGTGAACAGGCCGAAGAAGGCAGACTGGATGCGCTCGGTGACCGGGCCGCGTTTACCCGCGCCAACCTGGATACCGTCAACGCTACGCACCGGAGTGATCTCCGCGGCAGTACCGGACATAAACACTTCATCAGCCAGATACAGCGATTCACGTGACAGCACCTGCTCACGCACTTCGATTCCCATATCCTGCGCCAGTTTGATGATGGCGTCACGAGTAATACCCGGCAGCGCAGAAGAGGTGAACGGCGGAGTGAACAGAATGCCGTCTTTCACTTCAAACAGGTTCTCACCGGCACCTTCTGAGATGTAGCCCTGGGTGTCCAGCGCGATCCCTTCCTGGTAGCCGTGGCGGCGCGCTTCGCTACCCACCAGCAGAGAGGAGAGATAGTTACCACCGGCTTTGGCCGCCGTTGGCAGGGTGTTTGGCGCCACGCGGTTCCAGGAAGAGACCATCGCATCGATGCCCTGCTCCAGCGCTTCGGCACCGAGGTAGGCGCCCCATGGGAATGCCGCGATGATCACATCAGTTTCATAACCGTCCGGCGGGTTAACGCCCAGGCCCACGTCACCAACAAATACCAGCGGACGAATATAGGCGCTTTTCAGGTTGTTTTTACGCAGGGTAGCGCGGCAGGCTTCCATCAACTCATCAACGCTCAGGCTGACAGGGAAACGATAGATTTTTGCAGAATCACGCAGGCGCTGCATATGTTCACGATGGCGGAAGACTACTGGTCCTTTGTGCGAGTCATAGCAGCGGACGCCTTCAAACACAGAGGTGCCGTAGTGCAGTGCGTGGGACATGACGCTGACCTTAGCGTCTTCCCATTTAACCATCTCGCCATTGAACCAGATAAAGTCTGCTTTCTTCGTCATTCTTGTTTCCTTGCGCGCTTATGCGCGGATTTGTTGTGTTGTTAATTGTTGGGTCTGAACGCATGCAACGTCCATCAGTTTACTCAACTGCGTTGACAGTAAATCGACAGAGCGCTGGCTGGCAACGGTCATCTCAATATTAATATTGTCACTGTTGACCAACGACGCCATGTTCATCGCGCAGACCTGAAAGCCGCGGTGACGCACGACGCGCAAAATGCGTTCCAGTATTTCCGGGCGAAAGCGCGCTTCGATAGACAATTGATGCTGCATCATGAGGTTTTCTCCATCATTTGTTCGTTGCTGGCACCAGGCGGTACCAGAGGCCAGACGTTCTCAAGCTCGTCGATGGCGACGTGGAGCATGTATGGCCCTTCACTGTGCAGCAAAGCGTCTAATGCGGCGTCGACCTGGTCTTTACGGGTAATGCGCTGGCCCGGGATATCAAAAGCGCGGGCCAGCATCAGGAAGTCCGGGTTATCGGACAGATTGGTTTCGCTGTAACGCTCGGCGAAGAACAGCTGCTGCCACTGGCGAACCATGCCAAGACGCTGGTTATCCAGCAGCACGATTTTAACCGGCAGCTGTTTGCGTTTGATGGTGCCAAGCTCCTGCACGTTCATCATGAAGGAACCGTCGCCGGAGACGCAGATAACGGTGTCATCCGGGCGGGCAACCTGCGCACCGACTGCGGCTGGCAGGCCAAAGCCCATGGTGCCCAAACCGCTGGAGGTGATGAAGTTTTCCGGGCGGTTAAAGCTCATATGCTGCGCGGTCCACATCTGGTGCTGACCGACATCGGTGGTCACAACTGCACTTTGCGGTTTGCGGTCTGACAGCTGTTTCAAAAACAGCGGAGCAAAAATCGCCTCGCCCGGATGGTCGTAGCGCCAGCCGCTTTCGGCTTTCAGGGCCTTTACCTCTTCACGCCACGCCTGAATGTCAACCGGCTGATACAGGTCTGGCAGCAGCTTATTGAGGTCGCCCTGCAGGCCAACGTGTGCGCGGCGCAGTTTATGCAGCTCTGCCGGGTCGATATCCAGATGGATCACGCTGGCATGTGGCGCGAAGGTGTCCAGCTTACCGGTTACGCGATCGTCAAAGCGCGCGCCTACGGCAATCAGCAGGTCACACTGCTGAACGGCAATATTGGCGGCTTTAGTACCGTGCATGCCCAGCATCCCGAGGTAGCAGGCGTCGTCAGCATCCGGCGTGCCCAAACCTTTCAGCGTGGCAACGGTCGGAATGCCGGTCTCTTTGGCGAAAGCGCGCAGGGCGTGAACGGCATCCGCCATCCCGACGCCGCCACCCACGTACAGAATCGGTTTTTTTGACTGAGCCAGCAGGTTACGCGCCTGCTGCAGTTCAGCGTGCGGATGCGCCAGCTCCTGCTCTACCGGCAGCAGATGCGCGCTCAGCTCACCGCATGCCAGCTGGATATCCTTAGGGATATCGACCAGTACCGGGCCAGGGCGGCCCGATTTGGCGATGGCGAAGGCTTCTGCCATCACTATCGGTAACTCTTCGAGAGACTCAACGAGGAAACTGTGTTTGGTACAGGCCAGTGACAGGCCGAGCACGTCGATCTCCTGGAAGGCATCGGTGCCCATCACTGCGGAGGAGACCTGCCCGGTGATGGCGACAATCGGCACCGAGTCCAGCATGGCGTCAGCCAGGCCGGTGATCAGGTTGGTGGCCCCCGGTCCGGAAGTGGCGATACAGACGCCGACTTTGCCAGTGGCGCGAGCGAAACCGATCGCCGCCATTGCTGCACCCTGCTCGTGGCGGCACAGTAGGTGTTCGACACCGCCGTCATAGAGCGCGTCATAGACCGGCATGATTGCACCACCCGGGTAGCCGAAAACTGTTTCGACACCCTGTGCACGCAAAGCTTGAACCACCCACTGAGCACCATTCATAGTTATTTCCCCGCCCTCTGCTTGGAACAACAGCATATTATTCTACTGTTCATCTTCTGTTCCTCTCTCGTTAATGCCCTGCAAAAAAAAACCCCCGGACCTTTCGGTGCGGGGGTTCTTTCGAAATCAGGCTTGATTTTTAAGCCTTTCTTTCTCCGAGCGTAGCCCCGCACGGCGTGATAATAATCACGACGACGTTAATAATGACTAGGCTGACGACTCGTAGAAGGGCTTTCATTTGGATACTTATAATTCGCTTGTTCGAAGTAATGCCTACAGAGTTATCACAGTTTTCGGTTCTGATTCAACTTTTTTCATCATTTAATTTTATGCGTGCAGCCACAGATTCAGAAAAAATTATGGTTTTTCAGTCAATAAGCAAAAGCTGAATGTTTTTCATTAATCACCGGGCGCGACGGCTTCATCTCGCTGTTGAGAAAATAGTCGAGGGCGATCGCAAGGCGATGTTACCGGCTGTCGAGCCAGGCATAAACTTCACGGCGCGGCGCGTAAATCCCGTTTTTGCCCGTCGCCGCAAAAAAGCCGGGCGCGCAGAATAGCCGCAACAAGGAGAGTTTATGTCGTTATCTGTTGCCTACACTCGCGCTGCAATCGGCATTCAGGCGCCGCTGGTCACTGTAGAGGTCCATATCAGTAATGGATTGCCTGCGCTGTCGCTGGTCGGGCTGCCTGAAACTACCGTCAAGGAAGCGCGTGACCGGGTACGCAGCGCAATCCTCAATAGCGGGTTCACCTTCCCGGCAAAGCGTATCACCGTCAACCTGGCGCCTGCTGACCTGCCAAAAGAGGGAGGGCGTTACGATCTTCCCATCGCTATCGCTATTCTCGCCGCTTCTGAGCAGATCCCTGCGGAAAAGCTCACCCGCTATGAGTTCCTCGGCGAACTGGCCCTGACGGGCGCGCTACGCGGCATACAGGGTGCGATTCCCGCCGCAGTGGCCGCGCTGGATGCCCGACGACAGCTGATCCTCTCAGACGATAATGAAAATGATGTCGGCCTGATCCAACATGGCGAGAGCCTGATTGCGACTCACCTGCTGGAGGTTTGTGCCTTTTTACACGACAAAGGGAAGCTGGAGCGCGCCCGCTGCGAGCATCAACCCCTCCCACCCGAAACGCGCGACCTGAATGAAATTATTGGCCAGGAACAGGCAAAGCGAGCGCTGGAGGTCACAGCGTCCGGGGGCCATAATCTGCTGCTGATTGGCCCGCCGGGGACGGGAAAAACAATGCTGGCAGCGCGGCTTAATGGGCTGATGCCGCCTCTAAGCGATCGTGAGGCCCTTGAGAGTGCGAGTGTAGCAAGTCTTGTGAATAGCAGCGATCTACGCCGTCAGTGGCGCCAGAGGCCTTTCCGCTCCCCTCATCACAGCGCTTCGCTGTATGCGTTAGTAGGCGGTGGCTCTTTGCCGAAGCCCGGGGAGATCTCGCTGGCGCATAACGGCGTGCTGTTTCTGGATGAGCTGCCGGAGTTTGAGCGGCGCGCGCTGGATGCATTACGTGAGCCGCTGGAGTCAGGGGAGATCAGTATCTCCCGGACCGAAGCCAAGATTACCTACCCGGCGCGTTTTCAATTGATTGCCGCCATGAACCCGAGCCCGACCGGACACTATCGTGGTTCGCACAACCGCTGCTCTCCACAGCAGACGCTGCGGTATCTCAGCCGTCTGTCTGGCCCTTTCCTTGACCGCTTCGATTTATCGCTGGAGGTGCCGCTTCTGCCTCCGGGAACATTGAGTCATCAACGCACTGACAGTGAGTCAAGCCAGCAGGTAAGAGAGCGCGTGCTGGCCGCGCGCGCGCGTCAGTACGCACGCTGCGGTAAAGTGAATGCCCTAATGAATAACCCAGAAATCCAGCATTACTGTACACTTACCCGAGAGGATGCCGAATGGCTGGAACAAGTGCTGAATCATTTGGGGCTGTCGGTGCGTGCGTGGCAGCGCATACTGAAAGTGGCGCGGACTATTGCCGATCTGGCAGGCGAGCAGGAGATTAAGCGGGAACATCTGACTGAAGCAGTAAGCTACCGTGGGATCGATCGTCTAATGATACATCTGCAAAACAGCCTGGAATGATGGCAACGAAAAAGGGGCCGAAGCCCCTTTTCTCTTAATCGTCACTCTCCGTATAGTCTTCAACACCTTCCATCTGCGGCTTGCCGCCTGAAAGGGTGTGGAAACGTTTAGGACGTTTAATTCGAGTCATGTACTTTGACCAGACTTTCTCGGCCTCAGTGTGCGGCTCACGCACACCACGGCACACCTCAATAAACAGACGCTCTTCTTCCGTCGTTGGCTCACGCTTTGCCAGGTCCAACTCGTTAAAAGCGTAACCATAACGCTCAAGAAGTTGGGCTTCCTTGATGGTGAAATCGCCGTGACGGGAGAACCCGCGAGGGTAATGTTTGTTATCAAAAAAACGATTCGTTGTTGCGAAGCTTTCCGCCATTTTACACGCTCCTAACTCTTTTATGGCCGTGCTATTTATGGCGCGGAGTATTAGATAGGCTTGACAGAGTGTAAAACAAAACATTTAAATCATAACGACAAATGTTTTTTAGGAGATGGATGTGGATACGGAATTACTGAAGACCTTTCTTGAAGTGAGCAGAACTCGCCACTTTGGACGTGCCGCTGAAGCACTCTATCTCACGCAATCTGCTGTAAGTTTTCGCATCAGACAGCTTGAAAACCAGCTGGGTGTGAATCTGTTTACCCGCCACCGTAACAACATCAGGCTGACGTCTGCAGGAGAGCGTCTACTCCCCTATGCCGAAAGCCTGATGAGCACCTGGCTGATGGCCAAGAAAGAGGTGGCGCATACACAGCAGCACCATGAGCTGTCGATAGGGGCAAGTGCTTCAATGTGGGAAGCCTATCTGACACCGTGGCTACAGACGCTGTATGAGAACCGTGAGAGCCTGCATTTGGAGGCACGCGTCGCTCAGCGCCATTTACTGGTCAAGCAGCTGCACGAGCGGCAGCTGGACCTGTTAATTACCACTGAAGCACCGAAAATGGACGAGCTGACCAGCCAGCAGATTGGCCATATTTCTCTGACTTTGTTCCGGTCGCGAAAATCGGAGAAAAAAGAGAAATATGACTATATCAAGCTGGAGTGGGGTGCCGATTTTCATCAGCATGAAAGCTATCTGGCAGGGGCAGACGACGTGCCAGTGCTGACGACAACTTCTGCACATTTAACCCGTCAGCTGCTGCACACGACCGGAGCCTGCGCATTTTTACCTGAAGTCTGGGGTAAGGAGTACAGCGATTTAATGGTGATCCCGGACACGGCTGTTGTCTCCCGACCGCTGTATGCGGTGTGGTTAGAAAACAGCGATCAGCAGGCCTATATTCGCCAGCTGCTGAAATTCCCGGTGAACATTAAAGCATAAACCGTTGTTAAAACGCACAAAAGGGTCAGCTTGCTGGCCTTTTTTTTAGCGAAAATGGGGGAAATTACGGACAGGGCAGGAATTTTAGACAAAAAAAATCCTTTGCCGAAGCAAAGGATTGTTTTTATTTGGCAGGGGCGGAGAGACTCGAACTCCCAACACCCGGTTTTGGAGACCGGTGCTCTACCAATTGAACTACGCCCCTAAAAGGGTGGCGGAACGGACGGGGCTCGAACCCGCGACCCCCTGCGTGACAGGCAGGTATTCTAACCAACTGAACTACCGCTCCACCGATTCTGTACTGAATTCAGACTGCGTCTGGCTTCAGGTGTTTCGCC
>Ga0308159_1000495_pt1 | contig 89079 bp, 78 predicted proteins | sample PhyCR1_FD_201040 | JGI IMG/M metagenome (GOLD analysis project Ga0308159, IMG submission 201040) | Phyllosphere microbial communities from UC Gill Tract Community Farm, Albany, California, United States - DLSLC.R1 | ecosystem: Host-associated > Plants > Phyllosphere > Unclassified | place: USA...
GATGAACGGCGTAATCACAACCTGGTTTGAAGATAAAGGTTTCGGTTTTATCAAAGATGAAAACGGCGATAACCGTTATTTCCACGTGATTAAAGTTGCAAACCCTGAGCTGATTAAAAAAGATGCGGCAGTCACCTTTGAGCCGACCACCAACAACAAAGGCCTTTCCGCCTTTGCGGTGAAAGTCGAGCCGGAGAGCAAATACATCTTTATTGCCGGTGAGCGTATCAAAATCACCAGCATCAAATCCTTCCTGGCGTTTAACGAAGAGGTTCCTGCTGAAACCAAAATCGACAAAGAAAACGCTGTGCTTTCCGTCGGATTGTTGATGAACCGTATCCGCCCGCAGGAAGAAGAAAAAAAAGCGGAGATGCGCACCATGAAAAAGTTGCTGATCACCACTTTCCAGAACAGCACCTATGTGTTCACTGAAGATGAAATTGACGTGGATGCCACCGTCAAGACGCTGAAAGCGCTGTAACATCCCTTCTCAAACCGGTGCACATCCGTGGCACCGGTTCTGCTTTCCCTTCTTTCTTAATACGTCACCGTGACCGTCACCATATCGCTGTAGTTACCTGCGGGCTGATTGCTTTGCGCCAGATTTACGGATGCGGTATACGGAAACGATTGTGAAGTGCCGGTGCCGGTCGCGCTGCTATCGGTGGAAGCCGTCCATACCGTGCTGTCACCTTTAAATATCTGATATTGCAGATAACGGGTGGTGCCGCCGACGGTGGAGGCCATCTGCCGGTATTGTCCGGACACCGGCACGCTGCTGGTCAGGTTGACGGAATAGCTGGCGTTCAGGGTGCAGCGTACGCTGATAGTATTTGCCACCACTGTGGTCAGGCCGGAAGGCAGTGCAGCACTGCCGAAACCCACATTGGGCGCGCTGTCGATATAACAGAAATTGGTGACATTGAGCGTCAGGGCGACATTGCCCGACACGTTACCGGAGTCTGCGAGACACAGTAAGGTGCCGATAGCCACTGAACACATATTCCATGTCCATGAGATGGGAATGACATCGGTATAAGTGCCTGCGGCCAGATTGGAAATGGCGACCGGCCGGACGTAGAGAGGTAAGGTGCTGTTGGGGCCGGAAAACAAGCCGAGTAATCCCAGCGCCGTGGTGCTGCTCCAGCTGATGGTATCGCCCTGATTATAAACGGCACTGCAGCTGGCATCCTTGCACAGGCTGTAGGGTAAATACTGCCCCGTTGTCCCGCTGTAAAGTCTGGGCTGCGAATTGCTGGGATGCTGAGTCACGCCGATAAACGCGGTGATGGTATTGGTGCCTGCGATGTTAAGCAGCCCGCCAGTACAACTTAATCCGCTGCCCCCTGAGGTGATCAGCGGCGATGAACTGACTGCAAACGAGTTTTGTGTGCCCAGCGTAATGCTCCCGGGCGCCGTCGTGCATCCCGCTTTTGCCCACCACGTTGTACCCAGCAACAGCATCAGCAATAATCCGCGATGCATCTGCTGCCTGAAAATCCTCATGATTTATCTCCTGCCGTTGTTTTCGCTGTGCCGCCGGGGCATGTCAGCGGGCCGACCTGCTCAATGCTGTGACGGGCAGGGTTCAGGGTGAAACTGACCCGGCATAGCGAATGATCTTCCGTCTGGATATTCAGCACGTTGTTTTCCTGTAAGTGCGAGAAGTACACCAGCCCGTCGTAACCGGTGACGGTGGTCTGTTCTGTGTTTTGTTCCGTGACCAGCGTGCCGGGTTTCAGCGGCTGTCCGGCGGCGTCATGCAGGGTGATATTGGCGGACAGCACTTTTTCGACGCTGAATTTCACCACCACGCCGCTGCCTTGTTTCACCGCGATGCGGTCATTGACGTTATTGGTGACCACGTCGGCGGGCAGCGGCAGGGTGTCGATTTCCACTTTGGCCGGATAATACGAGCTGACGGTCGGGATCAGCAGGTGGCCGTTTTTATCGGTTTTGCCCATTTTCTGATTCTCGAACAGCACGGGAACATCCGCGTAATGATCGGTATCTACCACGATAAAGGCATCATTGATCTTATCCGACAGGAACCAGTCGTTCGCCATGAACACCACGGATCCGCTCAGATCTGCCCAGTGGGTGTAATCGCCCCGATTGCCGTAGAACCCACCCTGCAGGGTCGCGTAGCGGGATTTCCAGGTGGCGTCGGCCTGCTGATACGGATTGTTGCCGCCGCTGTAAGCCAGATTCCAGCCCAGACCGCCGTCGGTGGGCGTCGCCTTGCTGGCGCCAATTTGCTCCTGATAATTACCCGCACTGTCGCGCTGTACACCGGCATTCATATTGATGTTGGTGCCAATCGGAATGATGAACTGCAACTGCGCGCTGTAGCCGGTATCGCCCAGCGTTTTATTGAGGGATAAAAACATGCTGCTTTGTCCCCACAGCGAGCGGCTGTAAGAAAAATTCACCAGCCGCGTATGCGAATTGTCATAGGCTTCGACATCGTAATACCCGATGCCCATCGTGCCGTTAGCGTTCCCGAACGGCGACGCGCTGAACGTCACCTGATCTGCCTGACGGCTTAACCGCGTGTCGCTGGTGTAAGACGTGATGTCCTGATAACCCGCCGTGCGTTTTGAGCGCAGAGCAGACAGGCTGAATACCGTCGAATAGTAGGAATAGCCCAGCGTGTATTGGCTGCCGTCTTTTTTATCGGTCACGTTCTCGCCCCGCGCACGGTCGGCTTTACTCTGGCTGCCTGAAACACTCAGAGTGCCCCAGGTGCTGACCGCGATATCGGTGCCCAATCCGCCCAGCGCCAGACCCTGTACGATTTCGGAATGGCCGGACAGCGTCAGGTAATCGCTCAGCCCGTATCGGTAAATCCCGCTGAATGCGGTATCTGAGTAGTCGCCGTTGGTGACGCCATAATTGTTACGTACAGCACCGAGCGAGAAATCGAAATCGCTGAGGCTTTTGCGCAGCAACGTGTTGGAAACGTAAAAGGGCACGCTGGTCGAGACCTGACGTCCGACCGCATCGGTGGTCACGATCGTCGCTTCACCGGCGCCATTGATATACGGCACGTTGGTCAGGGTAAAAGGCCCGGAATTGAGGTTATTACTGCTGGCCTTGTAGCCGTTCAGAAACAAATCAACCGTGGTCGGTACCGCCGCCGTGCCGCTGTATTGCAGCAACGGGTAGGTCACCAGATCCGGACGCACGCCAAAGTTACGGCTGATACGCAGGCCGCCCATGCGCGCCGAGTTACTCCACGTCAGGGAATCGCTGACGAAATCCCCGACCTGGTAGCTGATCAGATTTTTCTCGTCGGTGAAACGCCAGAAGGTGTCGTAACGCAGATAACCGTCCTGCGTGGTCTGGCCGCCGTTGCTGTTGTCGGCGTTATCAATGTTGTAGCGGTAAGTGCCGGTATTGGTGACCAGTCCGAGGCTGCTGAATAACCGTTGCTCCATCCAGGTGGCGACAGACTTCGCACCGCCGGGCGGATCGGTGTAGTACGAATCATAGTTAAACAACAGGCCGGTGCTGCTTTGCGACGGCGTGTAATTCATCAGCGGATCGCCGCTGACATTCTGGTTCGGCAGCCAGGCATCTGGCACCGTTAACACCAGTTGCTGGGTGGCCGAATCGTATCTGGCTTTTACGTCCGGCAATTCGCCGACATTGATCAGCCCCTGCCGGCCATTAATGTGGATGTGATTCTTCGCCAGAACACCGGCTTCGACGAAGTAGGCGTTATTGCGATACGTCACCGGCACGACCTGATTATCCGTCTGACCGTTGACCACAACCGACAGATAAAACATGGCGTCCGTGACCACCGGTGCCGCACGCGGGGCATCAGGCAGTGAAGAATATTCCTGCGCCTGTGCACTGAGCGTACTCAGGCATATCAGGCACAGGCTTCCCCGGAAATAAAGCGGTCGCTGATGACCTTCCCGGAGAAGACGTCTGATTGTCATTCGTTGCGGCTCCTGCTGTTACTGGCCGCGTGGAATGACAATCGGTTGGGTGTTATCGGCAATCTGCGCATTGAGTTGCGCCCCTGGCGTCACCCCTGCGGGCACCGGCCAGCGCATTTGTTGTCCCGGCAATACATAACCCATAAAGCCGCCCACCATGGTTTTTACGCCTTGTTTCTGGTTACCCGTCGCCGACCAGAAAACGTTACTCAGGCGCGCATGGACGAGGCCGGTATTACCCACCTGCAAATAGGTTTTCCCACCCTCGGACACCGTACGCCAGTTGAGGATCGGACGCGTCGCCGTGGAAGGGTCGCGTTTGATATCCGCGCGATCGTTGGTCCACAAATTGCCGCCATCCATAAACAGCGGCAGTAAATAACGCATCTGCAATTGCAGACCGACGACCGCTTTGTCTTTGCCCTCACCGGCGCTGTTCAGCGGCGACGGGATTTCATCAATGATAATGCGGTACGCCTGCTCGGTATTGGCCGGCACCGGCGTGTTGCGGATAAGCCTGATCAACTGACGCTGCCCCGGTGGCACGGTAGCAAATGGCGGGCTGGCGACCACGTTGGTCTGATCGGCATACTTCTCGTTAAAATTCTCCTGCTTCCAGGCCAGTACGCGCACCTGCAAGGACACCGGTTCTGCGCCACGGTTTTCCAGCCACAGGGCAGATCCGTTCTGATCAGATTCAATAATCTGATAGACCGGCCAGACCAGCACCGAACTGGCAGCCTGTGCGTTCACGCAAGACAGAAAGGCACCGAGCAATGCGGCGGTAGTGAAAAGGCGTAGAAACAGTGTCTTCATATTTTTATATCCTGATGATTCAATAAGTTAACGTGACAGTGACGGTGTCGGTATACGTCCCGGCGGAAGGCAGAGGGGTCACAGCGTATAAACGTGCATAAACCGGGTAGGTTTGCGAGGTATCCGGAAAACTGGGGATGGACATCACCAGCGCGCCATTGCCCCAGACCAGACTGCGGGCGGCATCGCGGAAAAGCTGGTAGCCCAGCAGATCGGTATTGGTGGTGTTTTGCATATAGCGACGTGTGGCGGTGCCGCCGTGAGTGCCGTAATCCATGGCAATGCTGACGGAGGTACCCGGCGTGCAGGTGACGACCACGGAACCTGCGCCCGTGCTGCTGACAATATCGACGTTGCTGGCGATGTCCGACAGGGAACCGAAGTTGAGGGTGCCGAGACTGGAGATCGGGCTGGCAAGCGAGCTGCCAAATACGCAGCCATTGGTGAGGGTCGCCGAAACGGTAAACGTCGTAGTTGCCGTGGCGGCACGCGCTGAACTGCACAATATCAGCAGCAATAACATCATCGGTAATAACACGGGCGGAAAACGCAGGCTGGCAGGCATCGTCACCTCTACCAGGATACGGTGACATTCACCGTATCCTGATAAACACCGGCGGCAGGGGTGGTCTGTGCCGGAACGCGGCCATAGACCGTGCTCCACTGATCCGCGCCGTTACCGGTGCCGCTGACGCCGGTGGTGTTGTCCCACACGGTGGTGCGTGCCGCCGAGGTGTAAAGGTTGTACTGCAGCGTCGCGGCGCTGTTGGTGGTATTGACCATTCTGCGGGCGGTAACCATACCGCTGCTGCCGCCATCCATGACAATTTTGTAGGTCAGCCCGCTCACACATTTTACGCGGATCGAACCCGCCAGTTGTGCGCTGGTAGCATTCACCGCGCTGGTGAGCGACGCATAATTGCCAAAATTCAGCGTACCGAAACGGGTGCTGCCGGACGTCGTGGTTCCCGCTTCACAGGCGGGCAGCAACGTGGCACTGATGCCTATCGTTGCCGCCTGACTCAGCGGAATGTGCAACTGCACCGACACCAGCAGGGTGGCAGGCAGTAGCCGCAGTACCTTGATGTCCATGATTTTTCCTTCCTTGAACCGAAAGCCAGTCAGAGCCGGACCCGGCGCTGAGGGAAAAACGCTTACCAGGAAAGAGTGGCAACAACGGTATCGTTATAGGTTCCTGCAGCCGGCGTGGTGCTGGTCTGGTCAGCAGGCAGCACACGACCGTAAATCGGGATATTTTGCGCCGTGGTCCCTGTGGTGAGCGTAATTGGCGTATTAATCGCGATTTCGGTGGTACGTGCGGTATCGGAATAGAGGCGGTAAGGAATACTGTTGCCGCTGGATGTCATGGAACGCAGCCCGCCGGTTGCCGCCAGTCCGCCGTTCAGTGACAGCGTCGGGGTCAGTCCTGTGCTACAGGCGATGGTGACGGCACCGGTGCCGTCAGCGCCGAATACGGTCCCGTTAATAACGCTGGTCAGATCCGCGTAGTTACCAAAATTCAGCGTACCCCACTGGTTGGTTCCCCCCGTTGATGTGCCGTTACCGACAGTACAACCTGTGCTGATGGTGAGCTGAACGCCTACCTGGCCTGTTAAGGTACCGGCGGCCTGTGCACCTGCGACTAAAGTCAGCGTCGCCGCAGAAATCACGGCCAGTAATAATGATTTTTTTTCGCCCATGATGACTCCCAAAATAACTTACACGGATGTGTATTCATGCAACGGCGTTGCATGTGGAAATCCTCTGGTGGTTAATAGTTAACGCAAAAAAACGGCAAGAAAAGCCGGTAATAAACAGCGTGCAGGCCGGGTATTATGTTTTCCCTTCACAACGGAGCGGAGCCCTGACCTTATGTGCATGATGAAAAACGCAGTCATGGTTAAATATAAGTTAATAAATTTACCTTAAGGGACTCTTTTCATTATTTTTGTCAATAAGGATAAAAATTCTATAAATTACAAATTATAAAATTTTAATCCTGTTTATATTGATTTTTATTGGTTAATTATTGTGTTACCTAAACAAAAAGATGAAGGTGTTTAACATTTACTTTTGTATGGACATGGGTTTCTTTCCGCGATTGGTTAACAGTGCTACTGATGTTTACCGCGCAGCGCCAGCAACACCAGCAGCGCAGAGAACAGCGTAATCGCCATCAGACACAACAGTAAGGGATGCAATGAGACGGCATAAAGCTGCTGAAGCTGTGCCGTACTGGCTTGTGTGATAAGCTGCTGTGCCACGGTAAGATTACCGGTCGCCAGCCGTTGCGCCGCCTGGCTGATGGCCTCCGGACTGATCGCATCGCCGGTAAAGCGGGCCGCCAGTGCGTTGTGCGTTAACATCGACAGAATAGCGCCGACAATCGCCAGCGAGATGCCTTCTCCGGCCACGCGTGTGGTGCTGAAAATGCCGGTTGCCATGCCCGCCCGTTCTTTCGGCACGACGCTCACCGACAGTCCATCCATCAGCCCCCATGGCAAACCGGTACCGATGCCGACAACCACCATCGGCGCAATCATGCCTGTGACATCCTGCGCCAGCACCGCCTGACTGAGCCAGCCCAAACCGGCGGCGGCAATCACTAAACCTGATGTGCACAACACGCCTGCCGAAATCCAGCGCGTCAGCCACGCGGCCAGCAGTGGCACAATCAGCATCGGGACAGAAAGTGCCATCATCATCAGCCCGGCGCGTTCTTCGCTCAGTCCGGAGACCCCGATAAACAGCATCGGCAACACCACCAGCAGCACCACGAAACAGAAACCCGTCGCCAGCGGAAGTGCCTGCACACCGATAAAACGGATATAACGGAACAGGGATAAATCCAGCATCGGGTTTTTCACCCGCAGCTCAACAACCACAAATACCGCCAGCAACAGCGCCGCGCCTCCCAGCAGGGAAAGTACCCGTGTACTGTGCAGACCAGACTGTGGAATTTCCATCAGCGCCCAGGTCAGCAATGCCAGCATGGCGGTAAAGGACAGCGTCCCCGGCCAGTCGATGCCGGATGCCTGCGGATTCCGCGTTTCACGCATTTTTCCGGCGCCCGCTATCAGGGAAAGAACGGCAATCACCGTCGCGGAGAAAAACACCGAACGCCAGCCGAAGTTTGCGATAAGCACGCCTGCGAGAAAGGGGCCGAAGGCCAGTCCGACGCCAAAACTGCTGCCCATCAGGCTGAAAGCCCGGGTACGCGCTGCGCCATCGAATTCCTGCGCCAAAGCAGCCGCACCACCGGCCAGCGCACCGGCAGCAGCAATACCCTGCGCGGCGCGCAGTAAATCAATCCACAGCAAACTGCTGCTGAAAGCCTGGAGTAACGACAACAGCGCAAACAGAGAAACGCCGCTGACGAACACTTTTTTGCGCCCCAGTTCATCGGCCAGCGCCCCGGCCGCCATCAGAAAACAGCCGAATGTGAGCATGAACGAATTGGTGATCCAGCTCAGTGCCTGCGCGCTGCCGCCGAGTTCACGGGCAATGGCGGGTGTTGCCACCGCACCGCTGACAAAATTGAGCGGCAAAATTACCGCCGCCAGACACACGGTAAATAGCACCTGCAGGCTGCCTGATGAAGATGAGGTCATTGTTCGCTTTCCTGATATTGGGGTATAACAGTGATGATAAATTGTCTTGAATATGGCGGAAACAGGTTGTAAGTCCGAGGATTGCGGACTAAATCGCTCGAATAAACAGGAGTGAAAATGGAAAATCTCAACGGCCTGCTGGCCTTTGTTCGCGCTGCCCAAAGTCAGAGTTTTGCCGCAGCAGCGGAGCGCATGGGCATTTCGGCCTCGGCGGTGGGGAAAAGCGTGGCGCGCCTTGAGGAAAAACTCAGTGTGCGACTCTTCAACCGCAGTACGCGGCGTATCAGCCTGACCGATGAGGGCCAGCTATTTTTTGAACGCTGCCAGCATATTGTTTCGCAACTGGAAGAGGCAGAACAGGAACTGGTACGGATCTCCGCTGTGCCGCGCGGCAAATTACGTATCACCGCGCCGGCTATCGGCTATCGCATACTGCTGCCGCATTTGCCGGAATTCCGTCAGCGTTATCCCGATGTTGAGCTGGATCTGGATTTCAGTGATCGCATGGTGGATGTCATTGATGAAGGATTTGATATCGCCATCCGCAGCGGGGAACTGAACAGTTCGCAGATGATGTCGCGCCGCCTCGGGCCGTTTCGTTTTGCGATTGTCGGCGCGCCACATTATTTCGCCAGGCATCCTGCGCCGCTTACGCCTGACGACCTTTATCAGCACGCTTGTCTGCGCTACCGCTTTCCGGGCAACGGACAATGGCAGGAATGGGAGATGACCAGCGTGACGCCGCCGGAACTGCCGCTGGCACTGAGCAGTAATAATCTGGAGTCGATTTTACAGGCGACGATACAGGGACTGGGGCTGGCGTATGTGCCGGAATTCATCGTGCGGCCATATCTTGAATCCGGTGAGCTTATTTCGGTACTGCCTGCGTATCTTAAAGAAGGCGGGAAGTTTTCGGTGGTCTGGCCGAGCAGCCGCCATATGCTGCCAAAAGTGCGGGTGTTTATTGATTTTCTGACCGAAAAACAGGTCCTGGGAGATATCACAACCGCATAAAAAACGGGGCACAAGGCCCCGTGAGAATTTTTAACGTGCATCAGAACATGTCACCAAGAGATCAGATTTGCTTCCACTGTGACCATTCGCCGGTAAATTCGGCTTTGCCCGGCTGATTGCCCTGCGTCCAGTAGTTGGCCTGGTAGTCTTTACCGTTCAGGCTGACTTTGTCGCCGGTGTTGTACACTTTGCTGGCATCCCAGGTGGCATATTTGCCTGCCGGAGAAGGCGTTGGTGTAGGTTCTGGCGTTGGCACAGGCGTTGGCACAGGCGTTGGTTCCGGGGTCGGCTCCGGTGTCGGTTCCGGTGTTGGCTCTGGCTCAACGGCTGCGTTACCCAGCACTGTTACCACGATGCTTTTCGATACCGATTTTTCACCGTGTTCATCGGTGACTACCAGTGTGAAGTTGAAGTCAGATTTACTGACCAGCTCTGGTGCGGTGAAGTCTGCGGAGACCGCATCGTACGAGGACAGTGCGATGGCGGCTGGTGCAGTCCATTTGTAGGTGAGTTTATCGTTGTCTTTATCGGCAGAACCTGCCGCGCTCAGACGCACTTTGGCACCGCTGAACACCTGCAGGGCAATATCACCGGTAGGCGCAGTATTGGTTTCTGAAGGGACTTCATCTTCCGGAACCTGACCGTCGATATTGACACCTTCAAAGTAGAAAGGCGCCATATCGATAACCTGATTCTGGATAGTACAACCCAGACCTTCGCGTGCCGCATTGACCAGCAGACCGTTGTCCTGATCGATAGTCCAGGTGAACAGTGCGCCCAGTCCTTTTTCAACCACATAACGGCCTTTTTCACGCACGGTACGTGGGGTATCAATGGACATGAAAATGCCGGTGTCTTTGTTATAAAGATAATCAGCATCAGCGACCTGATCGGTATACACCTGGAAGCCATTGCGTCCTGACTGATTTTCCAGATCCAGGTAGTTATTCACCATGTCGTACCATTCGGTGGTACCGCTTTCGAATGTACCGACGGTGGTTTTACCTTCAACAGGAGTATAGGTACCTTCTAAAGGAGAATAGCTTTCCAGTACCGCATTTTGCGCGTTACGGGAATAGGCCGCATAGCCGACATTCATGCGGTCAGCCGGGAACCCTTTCGACAGCAGATAGTTAATGATGGTGTCAATGCCCCAGCCGCCTTCAACCAATGCATGTAAATTGGTGTGATGCGACAATTTTTCTGCCCACGGCGTACCGAAAAAGTCATAGGTCATCAGGTTAACGCCGTACAGACCGGCTTCAAGCAGGGCCGGAACGTTGGATTTTTCCAAAATAGTGACCACGGCGGAGCTGGCAATACTGATTTTTACATCAGAACGTTTGATGGCGGCCATCTGTTTGGTGATTTCAGCAATCAGCAGCGCATAGTTCGCGCCATCATTATCATCATACGGGTTGTTATTCCCGGTGTTGCCCGGGTATTCCCAGTCGATATCCACTTCGCTGAACATCGGGAAACGGGTGAACAGACTGGCAATACTTTTCGCGAAGATGGTACGACTTTCTGCGGTTTTTGCCATATTGTGGAAGCCGTTACTTAACGTCCAGCCACCAATACTCATCGAAAGCACCAGATCATGACCCACTGCTTTGGCGCGTTTTTGCAGGTCACGTAAGCCACCGACCAGACCTTTTACATTGGCTTGCGTCGCGGTGGCCGGAGAAAGTTCCACCCAGCCCGGATTGTCCAGGTTGTTATTGACGGAGGAGCCAAAGTCACCCCACGGATCCAGGAACGTCGCCTGATGGGTGGTTTTACCCAGTTGTTGTGCGGCATTGGCCACGGTATTGGCTTTTTCACCCTGGTCGCCAACAATCCCAACGAAACCAAAGATGATTTTGTCGTAAGCAGTCGGTGGAATGTTTGCGAGGTCAAAACCACGGCCGCGGGCTTCTTTGCCTGCCTGCGAATTCTGCAGACGGCCATCATATTGTGACCAGTCGGTGTAATAGCCAAATACTTTTGGCTTATTCGCCGTATTGTATTTGTTATAAACCGGTTTCGTCACACGTGCCGACGTATAGCTGTAATTTTCAGTTTCTGTGGCTGGATTAAAACCGTCCAGAGTATATGAGGACTGGGTTAACTCGTCGGTCTTAATGATTTTGCTGGTAGACATAGTATTTTCCTAAATTTTGAATGAGTACATAAACAGCCGGTTGCTGCTGGTGGATATATTCGATCCGGAAATAAAAACCGACAAATCATATTGAGATATAAATAAAATTGACTAATATAAAATTTATGGTTGTTTTTTGAACGGCGAAATTTAGCGGGTTTTATCGTCATCAATAATCACGTTGATGATAAAAAGACATATCACAAATTAATCATAAAAAGCATTGATTTTCAGCTTGTTGAATGCTTTCTGGATGTTGAGTGAGAATTAAGTGGTTTTTGAGTTTTACTTAATATTCCCCCGTTTTTTTTGATTCAGTCACATCTTAACTAAAATACTTAATATTAATCCTATTGCCTGTGGTGAAAATAATAAAAACAGATACGCTTAATCATCAGCAAAGATTAAGGGGTAGGTACAAATGGCTGAAATAATGGAGGAGAGAGGATGATGGCTGTATATCTTATAAATGGCGAATATGTCTTTAATGAAAAAACCAAGGAGTTTAAAAAACTTCACAGTGATGTGAATATTAAACTGACTTCAATGAGATCACGTTGCCTGAGTTATATTATTGAACATGCAAAAGATGAAGTGATCGAAAAAGAGGCCATCTCTGTCGCGTTATGGGGAAGCCGCAGTAAATTCACCAGCGATGCCAGTTTGACCCAGACCCTTTATTTAATCCGCCGCGATCTTAAATTTGCCGGGCTGGATGAATTCTTCATTACTGTGCCGAAATCAGGCATTCGTGTCAGTACCTCGGCCACTGTGGAAATCATGGAAGAGAAGGCATCACCGGTTAAGAACCTCAGACCGTGGATACTGATGTTTGGTTTTTTGGTGTCGGTACTGTTAATCGGTACCGCGTTGTTTCTGACGTTTCAACTTTAACTGTTGTCCGGAGGAAGACCTTATGTTTACTAACCCTGTGATTAATTCCGTACTGAAAAACGAAGGTGGCTATGTAGACCACCCGAATGATACCGGTGGCCCGACGCATTGGGGTATCACCGAAAAAACGGCCCGCAGTTATGGCTATACCGGAAAAATGACCGATTTCACGAAAGAAGATGCTTATCTGATCCTTGAAAAGAATTACTGGTATCAGCCGGGATTCGACAAAGTGTATGCCATTGCGCCAGGTCTGGCGCTGGAACTGTGCGACACCGGCACCAACATGGGACCGGCAGTGGGTATCCGATGGTTGCAGCGCTGGCTGAATGTATTTAATCACGGTGAAGCATATTATGGTGATATCGTCGTGGACGGCAAAATCGGCCCCGGTACGCTAAAGGCGTTAACACAGTTCATTGAGAAGCGTGGCACCGAGGGAGCGGGCGTGTTAATCACTTCTATTAATTGCAGTCAGGGGCAACGTTACCTGGAGTTGGCAGAAGGGCGTAGTGCGAATGAGTCGTTTGTTTACGGCTGGATGAAGGGGCGGATAACGCTTTAAATATGCTCGGGATATGTGATTAATACGTACGCAACTCAAAACGCTTCACAATATTAAAGGTGGATTTTTATGAAAACTGAATGCATAAAGAGCTGTATTATTTATTTCGAAGTAAACGCCCCCTTTATCTGGAGAGTAAATAATGAACGAGTCAAGTACAATTAACTTTGATTACAATCTTATCAAGATAATGAATGAAGTGATTGTTTCTGGGAATATTTCAAAAGCAGCAGAAAATTTGAATCTTACACCTTCCGCAGTAAGCTTATCGATAAATAAGCTCAGACGACATCTGGGTGAAGAACTGTTTTACCGCACGGCCACGGGTCTGAAACCCACCGCCACTGCGCTGGATATCCATGATTCTTTTGTCAACGCCATTACGATTATTGAAGATGTTTTACAGTCCTCAAGAACCGAAGGGCCATCGGGTGCCATATTGCGGGTAATGTGTCCGGATGTTCTGGAGGACTATTATTTTAACCGGATGTATAAGAACGAAAGTGGAAAGTCAGTAAAGGTCGAATTTTCTAATTCAACGAATATTAAGAGTGATGAAATGGTAAGGAGTTTGTTACAGGCAAATATCGATGTTGTTATTTCGCATCATGCTCTGAATCATGAGAAAATCACCTCAATAAAAATTGATGCCATGGATGAGTTTGTTATCCTGTGCGGTGCCAGCAGTTTATTGTCCAACCAGAGAGAACTGGCGTTAATGCATTACTACGCATTACCTCACGCTGTCTATAACGACGGTATTTATAATGATTTTACCGGTCTTCTCGGCACGACGTTGACGATTAACGCACCTTACGCGGGTCTGGTTAAAGTCATTTACCGCTCTTCTTCCATCAACGGTATCATCAGCGCGCTCGAACGCAGTGATATGCTCACTGTGTTACCCAGGGTGCTGGCGGATTACTTTATCAGGGAGCGGCATTGCAAGTTAAAGTGCTTTGATCTACCTAAAGAAATTTCAATAAAGGACTCTCCGGTCTACATGAATTACCTTTCAAACAGCAGTAAGCGACGCTATGTTCATCTGGTGATGTCACAGCTGAAAAGCGCGGAATCAATATGAAGGATGTGGCAAGAAATGCGGTTAACGTGATTTAAGAGAGTGTTTGTTTATTTTTTAATGATTTTTTTTTAATAAAAAATCAGCGCCGGATTATCAAAATTAATTATTGATCTGAAGTGATTATGGCTTTGATGATGGCCGGATTATCATTGTCGCAGTTATCTCAATCTTTATTAATTAATCTATGAGGTTTTCGTCATGATCAGTCTTCATGCTAAAGAAGTTGTGTTTATAGAATTTGAGTTATTAGTTTCTATATTAGTTATGTCATCCTGGGGTGGCCTGGTGCGATTTATCATGCGCTGCAAAAGTAAGCCCACTGTGGAGGATGTTTATAAATGTTTTGCGCAAATCGTTGTGTCGTGTTTCACAGGTTTCCTGCTAAGCATTGTTTTCATCGAAAGGGATATGGGTTTTAATATGATCCTGATGACCTCCGGTATAGGCGGTGTGTTAGGCGGGCCACTATTAATTCTGGCAGGGGACCGGGTGAAAAAATTAGCGGGAACTTTTACACTGGCCCAACGGTAAACAACTTTATTCACTAAGTATTCAAAGTTTGTTCATAAGTATGTGGACTGATTCCGGGTGATCAGTCCGCATTTTTTATTGTTCTTCGAATAAATTTATAAGTGGTTTTTAATAAATATCATCCGTTTTTTATGATGTTTATGGCTTTGTTTTTATTAGCCTGTATGCGCTTATGCGATTAGCCTTTTGACTGACAGGGCAGGGGGCAGTACAGAAACTCTGACCGGTTAATGTTATGCAGAAATAATTTTCAGCATTTAACTTCGACTATTTATATAAGGTTGTCCTTATGCGCAGAACTAAAGATAAATACCTTTTGAATCTTATTACACTCTCCTGTCTGATGGCCTGTGTTGCTCCGGCAATGGCAGCCGATACGTCGGATCCCTATGTCATCAAAGAAAGTGATCTGATTAAAAAAGAAAACAGCCTGACTCAAAACCCGCTGATGCAGGAGGTTAAGGCGTCTATCCGCACACTGGATAATGCTTCCGTCGATAAAATCGCCCCCGGCCGCAGCGATAACCCGGCTAACGTGAAGCGGGTGGACAGCATTCTGGGCAGTGATAAGTGGGAACACATTTTCCCGCTGCGTGACCCGAGCTATACCTACACCAAATTCCTGCAGGCCATCGGCAAGTTCCCGGCCGTGTGCGGAACGTATACCGACGGACGCGATTCGGATGCCATTTGCCGTAAAGGCCTTGCCACCATGTTTGCACACTTCGCACAGGAAACCGGCGGCCACGAGAGCTGGCGCCCGGAAGCCGAATGGCGTCAGGGGCTGGTCTATCTGCGAGAAATGGGCTGGAAAGAAGGGCAGAAAGGCGGCTATAACGGCGAATGTAATCCGAATGTCTGGCAGGGACAAACCTGGCCTTGCGGCAAAGATGCCGACGGCGATTTTGTCAGCTACTTCGGTCGCGGTGCCAAACAACTTTCTTATAACTATAACTACGGCCCGTTCTCCGATGCGATGTTCGGCACGGTCAGAACCCTGCTGGATAAACCGGAACTGGTGGCGGATACCTGGCTGAACCTTGCCAGTGCGGTATTCTTCTACGTCACGCCGCAGGCACCGAAGCCGAGCATGCTGCATGTGATCGACGGCACCTGGCAGCCGAACGATCGTGACAAAGCCAACGGTCTGGTGCCGGGATTCGGCGTGACTATTCAGATCATCAATGGCGGTGTTGAGTGCGGTGGCTCGCAGGAAATCGCGCAGGGCCTGAACCGTATCTCCTACTACAAAAGCGAAGCGGAATACCTGAAAGTGCCGGTTCCGGCTAATGAAGTGCTGGGCTGTAAAAACATGAAACAGTTTGATGAAGGTGGCGCCGGTGCGCTGCCGCAGTACTGGGAACAGGACTGGGGATGGTCATCAGAAACGCCAACTGGCCTGACGTATTCCTGTCAGCTGGTCGGTTATCAGACGCCGTTCTCCGCGTTCAAAGAGGGCGATTACAAACGCTGCGTCCAGCACTTCTTTAACGTGAAAGTGGTCGATGATGCCGGTAAAGAAGAAGCGGTGACACCTGCTCCTGAACCGACGCCAGCACCAACACCGGAACCGACACCAGCCCCGGCTGACGGCAATTCAGCGCCGGTGGCAAAACTCTCCGGTCCGATTGGTGATGTGGAAAGCCAGGCGAATGTGACGCTCAATGCAGCAGAATCTACCGACGCTGACGGCGATAAACTGACCTACAGCTGGTTGCTGCCGAACGGGTCCACCCTCGCCGGTAACGATCGTGAATCGCTGAGTTTTGTCGCACCCGTGGTCACCACTAAGCAAAGCTTCAACTTTACCCTCACCGTGTCCGACGGGAAGAAAAGCAGTGTGGCCACCTACGTGCTGACGGTCACACCGAAGGTATTGCCGATCCCTGATGAAGGCACCAGCACCGGCTGCGCTGACAACTGGGATGCCGGTAAAGTGTATAACGGCGGAGAAAGTGTTAACTGGAAAGGTAAGGAGTATCTCGCGAATTACTGGACTCAGAACAATGAGCCAGGCAACCCGTCGTTCACTGGCGAATGGTCACAGTGGAAAGAGATCAAAGCCTGTAAGTAACGTGTAAGTCATTAACAAATCAATGGCAAGTCCGGTTTCCGTTCATCGGGGAAAACTAAAATGGGTGCGATTTCCGCGCCCATTTTTTTCATCCCTGCTGGCCGCGTTTGTCCAGCCATCTCCCCGTTTCACCCAGTGCTTCATCAAGATTTTCGCGACCAAAACCGATACGCAGGAAATCTTCCGACACCCTGTTCAGTTCTGATGCGTAGGCGACAGAAGGGATCACCATCACACCGGCTTCTTCCACCAGTCGTGTGGCAAAGGCTTCTGCGCCTTGCTCACCGGTAAAACGTGGGAACGCCAGCACACCGGCTTTCGGCACGCTGAGCCTGAACAGGTGCGGGTATTGCGCCAGAAATTGAGTCAGTGTTACGAGCTGGCGGCGCGAGCGTTCCATCACCCGTTCAAGGATCGGTGCGCGGGCATTGAGTGCCACCGTGGTGAGAAACTCGCCGGGCATGGAATTACAGATCGACAGATACTGCTTCATGCGCTCGAGTTCCCGCATCCACGCTTTATCCTGGCAGGCCACCCAGCCGATGCGCAGCCCCGGTAATCCGTAAGCTTTGGAGGTCACGTTCAGCGAAATGCCACGTTCGTAAATATCCGCCAGTTGCGGCAGCCTGTCAGCCGGATCAAACTCTGTCAGCCGGTACACTTCGTCCGAGAAAATCCAGATCCCGCGATCGCGGCATAACCCGATCAGTTCGTCGAGTTGCTGACGGCTAATCAGCGCGCCGGTCGGATTGTGCGGAAAGTTAATCACCAGCACTTTGGTATTGGCGCGCAGTGCGTCGCGGACTTGATTAGTATCCAGCGCCCAGTCGTTATTTTCATCAAGCGCCACGCCGGTGACGTCACACAGCGATAACGGCACGCTTTCCAGCGACTGATAATTTGGGGTGATCACCACGGCGTGATCGCCGGATTTGAGCAACATCTGAAAACTGGCGTAAATCGCTTCGTCGGCACCGGCAAAACTGATGACGTCCTGCGCGGTGACATTTTTATAGGTCGAGGCGATGGCGTCGAGCAGTTCCGGCGTTCCGCGCAGTGGCGGATAATCCAGCATGGTCTGCATGAACGGCGCGCGGTGTTCTTTCCCTGCCAGTTCAAATAACGTATCCAGGCTCATCGATTCAGGATAGGAAGAGGACAGCGGAAAACGCACAGCGTGTTCGAGGCGCGAGAGATAGCTGATTAAACGGAAATCTTCAGGAAAAGCCATGATATACCTGCGATAAGAAGTCAGAGCATTTGAAAATAAAAAGTTTAGCGGCGGTGGCCTTGTGCAAAACGGCGCTCAAGGCGGCTTTGCAGCAGTTCCAGCACGATCGACATAATCCAGTATATTGCCGCCGCAGTCGCCAGCATTTCCATATAACGATAGGTGCTGCGCCCGTAGGATTGCGCCAGAAAATTCAGCTCCCACAGACCCATCAGTGACACCAGAGACGAATCTTTCAGCATCGAAATAAACATCGACCCGGCGGGCGGGATAATGATGCGCAATGCCTGCGGCGCGGTGACGTGAACGGCCACCGTCCAGCGTGACACGCCGAGCGCCAGCGCGGCTTCCTGCTGACCGCGCGGCACCGAGAGCACGCCGCTGCGGATAGTTTCCGCCAGATACGCGCCGTAGTTCATCGACAGAGCGATAATGCCCGAGCTGAGCGCCCCGAGCACAATTCCCACCTGCGGCAGCGCCAGATAGATAATCAGCACCTGCACCAGCAGCGGCGTGCCGCGAAACAGCGAGGCGTAAAACGTCGCACAACCAAACGCCAGCGCATTTTCAGACATCCGGCCGAGCGCGGTAATCAGGCCAATCAGCAGACAGAAAAACATCGAGCAGGCGGTGATCATTATGGTCAGCGCCGCGCCCTGAATAAAGCCGTCCGGCGACAGGCGCAGGCCAAGCAGGAACGGCAATTTCTGCCCAATCAGGCTCCAGTCCAGCCCCATTTTGCTGAACGCGCCGAGCAGCAGGCTGAGCAAAATCAGCCACGTCAGCCCGGTTTTAAATTTAAACGCATGTGCGTGGTGCCAGCGTTCCGGCGTTTCCACTTTCGGCTGGCTGTCCGGGATTTGTGGCATTACGGTACCTCGTGGGTAATATCTTCACCCAGCCAGTGCTGAGAGATTTTCGCCAGCGTGCCATCGTCGCGCAGCGATTTGATGGTATCGGCCACTTTCTTGTCCCATTCGGCGTCACCTTTGTCGGTGGCTACCCAGTTCGGTTCTGCATAAAGCTCGGTGACAATTTTAAACACCGGCGCACGTTTGATGCGGGCATTCGCGGTGGCTAAATCTGACACCACGCCGTCGAGGCGCACACCCGGCCCGAGCGCCAGATTCTGGAACGCCACTTCTTCGTCACTTGGGATCACGTGTACGTTATCGAACGGGAATGTGATGGGCTTGCTGCCCGGGATCACCAGCGTTTTTTGCAGATAGGTTTCGTAGGTTGAACCAATGCCGACGCCAATCTTTTTATTGCTCAGATCGGCCGCCGATTTAATGCGGTCGTCTTTCTTATTGACCACTAAGACCGCCGGAGAGTTGTAATACGGCGTCGGAAAATCCAGTACTTTGGCGCGCTCGGTGTTTGGCGTCATCGAGCAGATACAGGTATCCCAGCGACCCTGCCATTTGCCGCCGACAATCGTTTCCCAGCCCGGTGCGATGATTTCAAGTTTTACGCCCATGCGCTGCGCCACCGCTTTCGCCACATCCACGTCAAAACCGGCCAGCTGGTTATTATCATCAATAAAACCAAATGGCGGGTAATCGTTAACGATCGCATTGCGCAGCACACCGGTTTGGGTCACGCGATCCAGCGTCGCACCGGCAAATGAGGCAGCAGAAAACAGTGTGGCGGCAAGGAGAGTCACAACTACAAACGGAGTGCGCATAAATGGAGTTCCTTAAACGTAACCAGAATGGGAATTTATTGTGAAAACCTACACTAACTTTTAGACGTATAGAAGTCTAAATTAAACCTTTTCTGACTTACAGTGAACTCTGCGGGAAATCCTCCCAATGACAGCGCATTACTTCAACCCGGGGTTAACTCAGTAATCCCGCCCCGACGTTAATGGACAACCCTAGAATCGCCAGATTAAAGACAAAGGAAATGACCGACTGCAACAGGGCAATCTGGCGCATATCGGTGGTGCCGGTCGCGACGTCTGCAGTTTGTGAGGCGACGGCGATGGTGAAGGAGAAATAGAGAAAATCCCAGTAGCCGGGCTGCTCAGGCTTTTCCGGGAAGATCATCGGCGTGATGTCTTTTGTCTGCCGCAGATAGTGATGATGCGCGTAATGCATGGCGAAAGAGGTCGGCAGCAGCGCCCACGAGGCAATCAGCGTAGTCGCGGTCAGCAAGATATGCAGGGTTTTTGCGCTTCCCGTCAGCGCTTTAAGGGAGCCGAGTTCCATCAGGATCGCCAGAATGCTCACCAGGCAGGTGAGCGTGACCAGCGTCAGCACCAGACTGGCGCTTTCATCCTGCGTCTTAGCGATGTGCGGGATATCCTTCGCTTCGGTGCGAAGCATGCGAAACCACAGGAAAAACAGATACATCCATGCCAGCACATTCCAGCCAATCATCAGCCGCTGCAAAATTCCCAGATGCGGGGGAAGCGCGAAGAAGCAAATCAGACCAGCAACAATAGAAATCAGTAAACGGCCACGAACGTGCAGATAATGGCGCAGAGAGAAACTCATGATGTCAGGCACCTGGTAAAAGAAACGGGGATAGATTAACTGTAGTCGCCGGGGGCAATATCCGGCGTGCAGACTTATGCGCAATTTCTTCCAATACCCCGCCGCAGGGGAGTGTTTAAGTAGTTTCTCTCCATTGCGCTCAAGGGTTTGAAACTATGTTTACGACATCATTTTGGCCAGCCGCCCCGGCATATCAGGTATCCATGATGGATCTGGATGCCCCGGAAAATTTAAGTCCTAAAGCTTTGCAAACGATTCATTATTGCCTGCGTCTGACCGAAGCCATCAACCAGCTGGAAGCGGCCTGTGAAAGCCGTTTGCTGGATGCCCTGCGTGAAGAGATGTCGATTCAGTGTTTCCGTTTAGCGCCGCTGTTTGATGATCCCGATACCCGGCGCGGACTGTTTTTACGGGCGGAAATGCTGGCAGATGACAGTTGCGGAAAAACGGTATTACCGCAAATTGCTGGCCTGAAGGAACAGCAACTGGTGCTGGGCATCGGTAACACGTCCACCTGGGTGGGAAAATCCAAACAGAGTTTTTATTCGTCGTGGTTTGGTGAACCTGCCCCGGTTTTGCAGGAAGTTTCCGACGTGATGGACAGCCTGTTTCCGGAAAGCTTACTGTATCTGCAAAAGGAAATCGCCGCCGATTTACTGGCGATGCCGGGCTGCGCATACAAAATTATCAACCTCTTTGGCATTGCCGGTGAAGCCAATACCTATCCCAAACATTTTGCCTATTTCTTCCCGGAAGACGAGGGGCTGAAGTATTCGCCGGTCAAACGCACGGTGGTGTTTGCCAATACGTATCAGCAATTGTTCGAGCTGTTTTCACGTACCGAAGCCGCCAAAATGGGCTGGGCCGAAGACATGCTGCCAGACAGTGATGTGTGCCAGCGTTATCTGATTGCCTGGTTCCGCGGGCACGACCTCGGGCATTCTCTGGTGCGTAACGAGAACGTCTTTCCGAAACTCAGCAAAATTGATCGCTGGGGATCGATGATAGTGCAGGAAGCGCTGGCCGATCAGTTTGGTTTGCTGATGTGCCTCACGCCGCAGGTGGCCACCGGTTTGCAGCTCGACCGGACCGTGCTGGCGCGGATCTATTTCCTCGAAATGTTGCGCTATCTGCGCCGTGGCCCGTCAAGTTATCCGGATGCTGGTGCGGCCTGGATCCAGTTCAACTATCTGCGCGAACACGGTTGCATTGAGCTGTCGGCGGAGACGCTTGATTTCCATCCGGCGCTGTTTTACCCGCAAATGGCCGATCTGACCCGCCTGATGAGCGAAGCGCTGCTGGGGGGCGATGCGGAGCGTGCGCAGGCGTTCATGCTGCAACATTGTCCGCACACTAATCCGGAAGATGTCGAAATCCTGATGGCGCGCCTCGGTACAACCAATGACATGATTGAATACAACCAGTTAATTAAGAGAGTCCCGTTATGATGCCGTTTTCAAATGGATTTTTACTCAGCCTGTCGCTGTGTCTGGACATTGGGATTGCTAATATCGCCATGATGACACTGGCGATGCAGCGGGGGTATTTTCATGGATTCTGGCTGGGCATCGGCACCTGCATCGGCGACTTAATTTACGCGGTGCTGGCGCTGGCCGGGATGACCATTTTGCTGCAATACCAGAGCGTGCGCTGGGTGCTGTGGGTCGGCGGTTCACTGATGCTGATGTGGTTTACCTACAAAATGATCCGCGCCGCGCTCGCGCCTGCGGAGGATCTGAGCGCCGGTGACAGCGCGCAGCCACGTTCTGTTATTCGGAATTTTGGTCGCGGCATCGTACTGGCGATGTCTTCACCCACCGCTATTTTGTGGTTTGCCGCCGTCGGCGGGGCACTGATCTCCCGCATGGGGCAGGGAAGCACGGCGAATGCCTCGTGGTTCCTGGGCGGCTTCTTTATTGCAGGTGTGTTCTGGACGATGGTGATCTGTTCCGTCGGCAGCCTTGGCGGAAAAATGCTGGGCACCAAAATGCTGAAATATTCGTATGTGGCCTCAGCGGCGATCTTCTCTTACTTTGCGCTGTATGTGGTGATCAGCGGTTATCGGGAGTTCATCTTGGTATAAGTACCTGCGACGCGTGAAGTGACTGCGAATAAAGATGGGGAGTGATCCCCATCATCTTACGGAACGTATTGATGAAATGGCTTTGATCATAAAAGCCCAGCCCTATCGCCACATCCAGCGCATTATTATTTTTACGCAGCTGATTTCTGGCCTCGAGCAAACGCAGTTGCATATGGTATTGCAGCGGCGGCATGCCGATGTGCTGACGGAACAGGCGGACAAAGTGAAACTTGCTCAGTCCGCTGATTTGCGCCAGCGTATCGAGATGGATTTTGCGGGTCAGATGGTCACGCATAAAATCGAGCGCCAGCGTAATCGGCCGCAAAGACTGTTCCTGCTCTCTGGCGGGTTCTTCCAGCAATGCCCCCAGCAGCCACAACAAATTTTGTTCCTGATCGTCGTCGTTCAGCGTGCGTTTGTAATGGCACAGTGCCGAAAACAGCGCGGGATTACTCAGCACGCCTTCGGTTAACACCGGCGCGCAGTGATCGGAACGCAGATTGTGATCGACCGACACCTGACGCAGTAAAGCCTGCGGAATATGCACGCTGAGAAATTCGACCTTGTCGTTACCGAACAGCGACGACTGAACGGTGGCCGGGTTGTAAATCGTGATATCGCCGCCGCGCACAAGTTCGGTTTTGCCGTGCAGCCAGATTTCTTCCGTACCAGTCAGATTGGCACTGATGACATATTCGTCGTGAGTATGACGCGGAAATGAAGAATTGCTCGCTGTCAGGTGCGAGCATTCAATCTCATTAGCCATCGTCCATTCAGAAATAGAAAGAGACACGTTGCACTCCGAAAATCTTTGCTGTGCGGAAAAGAGACTACATTGGTTTTTCTTATATGAAATTTATAGCACAAATTGTTAACAACAAAAGCGAGGAAAATTCATCTCTCATCGCAACAGGCTAAATTTTCAGATTTTGCCCATTAGTCAATCCGGGCAGCGGGACCCGGCGGAATGTTGTATGAATGTTGATTAATAGCCGCAGACGTTATTTTCACCCACGCGCTGCCGATATTTGATAACGGCAATAACGGGGAATTCATTTTTGTTTTACAGGATAAAAACAATTAGCAAAACCACCGGCAAACGACTTTGGCAATACGTGCTCGTTTTGACTGCCTGTTTTATTTATTGACCGTGTTTATTCTTATCCGGCTTGTAAATTCAATACTTAATAAGGCAAAATATGCGCCCCGCAAAACGGGGATGACTCATTTTTCGTTCATTGAACTACGCATTCTTCATTAAGCAAACCTTCAAATACCAGAGGCCGGGCTAAGTACCGGATAGATATTTACTTTCAGATACCGACAGTCTTGTCGCAAGGAATCATAAATGGTGCAGCACTCTTTATATGCAGCGTTCTCCGTCATGGGAAATCAACATCATGTCGGATAACCTCGTCACAGGGTCCCCTTCCCGCGTGGAATTACGTAAAAGCCTTACGCTGATTCCGGTTGTCATGATAGGTCTGGCCTATATGCAACCCATGACACTGTTCGATACGTTCGGTATTGTCTCCGGCCTGACGGACGGCCATGTGCCGACGGCGTATGCTTTTGCGCTGATCGCCGTGCTGTTCACCGCGCTGAGTTACGGCAAGCTGGTGCGCCGCTATCCTTCCGCCGGTTCTGCGTATACCTACGCGCAAAAAGCCATTCATCCTGTGGTCGGTTTTATGGTCGGCTGGTCGTCGCTGCTTGATTACTTATTCGCGCCAATGATCAATATTCTGCTGGCAAAAATCTATTTTGAAGCGCTGGTACCGTCAGTGCCGTCGTGGATATTTGTCGTCGTACTGGTCAGCTTTATGACGCTGTCGAATTTGCGCAGTATCAAAACGGTCGCCAACATTAATACGCTGGTTGTTGTCTTGCAGATTGTGCTGATCACGGTGATCACCGGCATGGTGATTTATGGCGTGAATCACGGCACCGGCTATGGCACGCTCGCCAGCACCCAACCGTTCTGGGGTGAAAATGCGCATACCGTGCCGATGATTACCGGCGCGACCATTTTGTGTTTCTCCTTCACCGGTTTTGACGGCATCAGTAATTTGTCGGAAGAAACCAAAGACGCAGAACGGGTGATCCCGCGGGCGATATTCCTGACCGCTTTAATTGGTGGCGTGATCTTTATTGCGGCGACCTATTTCCTGCAACTCTATTTCCCGGATATCTCCAGCTTTAAAGACCCGGACGCCTCACAGCCGGAAATCATGCTGCAGGTGGCAGGCCGGGCGTTCCAGTTTGGCGCGCTGATTTTCTCCAGCATCACCGTGCTGGCCTCCGGTATGGCAGCCCACGCGGGCGTTTCCCGCCTGATGTATGTGATGGGCCGTGATGGCGTGTTCCCGAAACGCTTCTTCGGCTATATCCATCCGACATGGCGCACCCCGTCTTTCAACGTGCTGCTGGTCGGCGCCATTGCCTTGCTGGCGATTAATTTCGATCTGGTCACCGCCACGGCGCTGATTAACTTTGGTGCGCTGGTGGCATTCACGTTTGTGAACCTGTCGGTGATTTCGCAATTCTGGATCCGCGAGCAGCGCAACAAAACCGTTGTGGATCATATTCAGTATCTGCTGTTGCCGCTGTGCGGTGCGCTGACCGTCGGTGCGTTGTGGGTGAATCTGGAAGAAGGCTCGATGGTGCTCGGCCTGATCTGGGGCGCAATCGGCTTTATCTATCTGGCCTGCATGACCAAAAGCTTCCGCAATCCGGTACCGCAATACGAAGACGTAGCGTAACTCATCACTGGTGTGAAAATGGCTCCTGCGGGAGCCATTCTTGTTTCTGCCTACTGAATGCCGAACCCGCGCAGCAGCGCCGTCACTGCTGCTGCCGCAATAATAATCACCATCAGCGGCGCTTTTCTCCAGGCTAAAAACAGCGCCACGCTGACGCCGGTGACCCGCGCGTATCCGGCGAAATGCTGACCTTCGAACAGCGCCGACGTAGCGGCCACCGCCAGCAATAAGGTGGTCGCCGCATCCGATAACATTGTCTGAGTTGCAGGGGAGAAATTCAGGCGTGAACCCAGCCGGTAACCGGCCACGCGCATCAGAAATGTTCCGGCGGCGAGCACCGCAATTCCCGCGATCATCAGGCTGTGTGAGGTCATTTTCGGTTCCTCCACGCCAGCAATCCGAGCAGGGAAAACAGCACCGGCATACCGGCCGGAACGAAAGGCACCGCAGCCAGCGAAATCAGCGCACCGGAGGTAGCGGGTATGCGCGTTCTGCGGCTGCGCAGCGCCGGGAAAATCAACCCCAGCAAAATGGCCGGGAACACGGCATCAAGGCCGATGGCTTTGATATCCGGAATGAACTGGCCGATGTACGCCCCGGCCATCACACTGACCGGCCAGAATAAGGCGATACCTGCACCGCATAACCAGTAGGCGGTTTTGCGTTTTTCATGGGTAGATTGCGAGATGCCAAACACCACGCTTTCATCGTTCATGATGTGACAACCCAGCCAGCTCATGGCTTTGCTGCCGACCAGATCCTTCACCGCAATCCCGAACGGTAAATGGCGCGCATTGACCAGCAATCCGGCCGCCGCCGCCGCAAACGGGCTGCCACCCCGCCGACGATGGCGATAAATAGAAACTCCGACGCCCCTGCCAGCACCAGCAGCGAAAGCATCAGCGGCACCCACAGCGGGAAACCGCCTGCGACCGCCAGCGAGCCATAAGAAATGCCGACCAGACCATCGGCCAGACACACCAGAAAGATGGCTTTAAGCACATCATTCCCCAACGGTGAAAAGAAACGCGCAGACATAATTTCATCCCATAACGAACAAGTATCCATTATAATGAACGTATCTGCATCGTTCTTCAAGTCGAACGATCGTTCGTTATACTGATCATGAGGCGGTTATGTCACAACCTATTAGCGTTATTTCGAAGGGACTGGTTCGTGAACGCCAGCGGGCTGGCCTGTCACTGGCGGAAGTCGCCCGCCGTGCCGGTATCGCCAAATCGACGCTTTCCCAGCTTGAAGCGGGCAACGGGAATCCGAGTCTGGAAACCCTGTGGGCGCTGTGTGTGGCGCTGAACATTCCTTTTGCGCGACTGATGGAGCCGGAAGTGAATAAAATGCAGGTGATCCGCCGGGGTGAAGGTCCGGCGGTAGTGGCCGAACTGGCGGATTATAAAGCGGTATTACTCGCGACCTGTCCGCCCGCTGCGCGCCGGGATATTTATCTGCTGACCACGCAACCGGGCGCTGACCGTATCTCCAGCCCGCATCCGCAGGGCTCGGTCGAGCACATCATCATCACCCAGGGACGCGCCCTCGTCGGGCTGGTTGACTCACCGGTGGAACTGAATGCCGGAGATTACATTTCCTATCCTGCCGACGTCGAACATATCTTTCGCGCGCTGGAACCGGACACCATGGCGGTGCTGGTATCGGAGCAGAGTTAAGATTTTGTGTTGATGAGCAATCTGTGATCCCGGAGGTACTGCGCGGCAGATATATACAATAAAGAGTCTGGTTGCTGAGTTATTAATGCCCTACAATTTGCGTGGGAATTATTAATGGCTAAGGGATGACATGGCTGACATTGATGATATTGCAACGCGCATTGCCGGGATTATTCTTTCCCCTGATTCCGTATATGGCCTGATAAACGGTGCACTGACCGTTCCGGTTGATTTTGGATACATGGTGTATGGGATATTTGATACCGGTTCACGTTACATACATGAAACGATGCGAATACGTATGGCGGATGCCATCAGAAACGACATTCTGAATCATCACCATATCTCTGAAGCCGTTAAGCTGGTTTTTACCGAGTTTAATAAATATGTTTCAGAAACTGAGCAAGACAAAATTTACAGGGCGGTTTTTACTTCATTCATTGGACGAATGGGAACCAACATAATAATTGCGCTGATAACTGCCTCAGTATTAGAACGAGTCTCTTTCATCTCTGCCAGTTTTCGCTATCAGCCGATATCTGCATTAACCGGCGTTTTGCTAATAGGAGGCATGACAGAGCGTTCAATACGAACATCAGAAGCTCTTGAAACTGAGGATCCTGAAGTCTATAAACTCCTCAGACCGAGGGATTACGACCTTCTATATTTTTTGTTTAAGCCTTCAGTACAACCCTTTGTCGATGCGATACATGTCAGGGTGACACAGGGGGAATCCGCATTCAGAAAGATAATGGACACGGTGAGGAGGAAACTCAATGCCGCATAATAACCCATTTATACAATTTATCCGGTCCCTGCTCTACATTGCTTATAAGATAATTACCTTCACAATAAGTCATAGTCTCGAAGCACTTATTGGCCCACTGATCGTTATTGGCTCAATACTTTGCATTATGTTTATCGAACCCTGGCCGGTGAAGTTTGTCAGCATCGGAGTATGGCTGGTGTTTCTCTATTTTCTGTCTAAGGCGATTGATAAAATCACTGGCAGAGATAAACGTGATAATTAACTTGATAAGGACATGATATGGCGGTTCCTATTCCCATTGGCATTATATCTATCAAGGTCATATGTAGGGATCATGCATTCAGGGAAACAATGAGGCGTAAAATAAATGTCAACCAATAGCCGCTTATTGGAATTTATTAATTTTCTGATTATCAAAGTAAAAAACATGGTGGCTTTTATAGTCTATCATTCGTTTGGCTTTGCATTTGCCCCGTTAGTTATTTTTGGCCCAATACTTTGCATTATGTTTGTCGAACCCTGGCCGATGAAGTTTGTCAGTATCGGAGTATGGCTGGTGTTCCTCTATTTTCTGTCAAAAGTGATTGATAAAATCACTGGCAGAGATAAACGTGATAATTAATTTCCTTGATAAGGCCCCTCCATTTGCAGGGCTCATATTTGATCCCTGCCTCAGACCGCCTTCTCAAAACGTAATCAGCTTCTTCGTCACGCTATTCTTCAGCAGCAGCATTGAAGACAACACTGAAAGCAGGAAAGTCAGCAGGATGACGAACAGTTTGGCGGTCAGGGAGTTGATCGGGATCCACTGGATTAATAAATTGAAAAAGGTGTAGTGGAGAATATAAACGCCGGTCATGGTTTTCCCCAGCGAACTGACCATTTCACTGACCGGCAACCGCGTGGCGTCCTGTTTCACGCCATTGGCCGCGATAATGATCAATACCACCAGAATATAGACCTGCGATCCGGTCAGAATAAAGCTGTTGCGCTCAAGGTTGAAGATGGAAAAGAAGAAGTGTTTTTCATAATACCAGGTTAAAATATAGACAAAAGGAATGGCGATGGCGGCGATTTTCGCTACCCGCGGGCGACCGTACAGGGCGGAAACCACCGGGTCATATAACAACTGTCCGGTCAGATAATAAAGTACCCAGGTCCAGATGCGGAACTGCGCGGGGGTTGAAAAAGATTTATGGTCAGTGAAATAGATCGCCAGCAGATCATACGCAAAGGAAAAAATCAGCAGGCTGGCGACCAGTGCCGCAAGAATGACCCGTCTTTTAGCCAGCCATTCCACCAGCGGATGAAAGGTGTAAATAATCACCAGCGTAAAGATAAACCACGGCTGAATCAGATAACCTTTCTGGTAAGGCTCCCATAAATAATAAATCGAAAACCAGAAAATGAAGAGGGTTAAGATGCTGCGTATTTTCTTCAGTTGCCATTCTGCCGTGTGCTGTGAACCGGCATCCATATAACCGGTGACCACAAAAAACAGCGGTGTGGCAATGGTGGAAATAAAGGTCAGGAAAGCCAGAATAGTGTCGTAGTTATAATTGTAATTGTCGTAAGTGTTATAAACGGTGAAAAAGGTCACGGCGGTCAGGCAGCCGAGCGTTTTAATAATATTCAGTCCCGTGGTGTTCATTGTGTACGTCGTTGTCCTTCACGATGGAAACAGTTGTAAATCACCGGCAGCGCCAGCAGCGTCAGCACGGTGGCAAATCCCAGCCCGAACATGATAACAACCGCCATGCTCTGGAAAAAGACATCAAGCAACAACGGCGCGAGGCCGAGCACGGTGGTAAACGCCGTCAGCAGGATCGGGCGCAGACGCGAAGTGGCCGCGTAGATAATCGCGTCGGTCTGGTTTTTCTCTTTTTTCTGCTGACCAATTTCTTCCACCAGCACGATGCCGTTACGGATTAACATCCCGCTCAGGCTGAGCAGGCCGATCAGCGCCATAAAGCCAAACGGAATACCGGTCAGCAGGAAGCCAAAGGTGACGCCAATCAGGGCCAGCGGCACGGTCAGCCAGATGGCGATGGCGTTTTTAACCGAGCTGAACATCAGGACGGTAATGATAAACATCATCAGGAAACCAACCGGCAGGGTGGTAAACAGCCCCTGCTGCGCCTCGGCGGAGTTTTCCGCGTCACCACCCCATTCGATGCTGTAACCGTGCGGTAATTTCAGCGCCTCAACCTGCGGTTTAATACGCGCCAGCATATCGCCGGAGGTTTCACCGCTGGCCGGATCCGGATCGGTCTGTACGGTGAGCACCCGCGAGCGGTCGCGCCGCATGATCAGCGGATCTTCCCATTCAACCTTGAAATCACTGACCACGTTACTCAGCGGAATAAATTGCTGACGCGTCTGGCTCCAGACCATGATATTAGCCATATGATCGACATCCAGTCGTTCCGATGATGGCGGGCGTAAAACAATCGGCATCAGCGTCGAGCCATCGCGGAAAATCCCCACGGTGCTGCCGCTGAAATTCATCTGTAATGCGCTGTCGGTTTCGCCTTTGTCCACGCCGAGTTCACGTCCCAGATACGGCGAAAATACCGGGCGAACCATTTTGCTGCGATCCTGCCAGTCATTACGCACCCCGTCGGCCGCGCCGTCATCGAGGATAATCTTATCCACCTGACTGGCGATATTACGCAACTGGTCGGGATCGGAACCTTTGATTCGCACTTCAATCGCACTGTCACCGGACGGCCCGAACATGATGCGTTTCAGGCTGGCGTTGACTTCAGGATAATGATTGCGGATGTTCTGTTCGGTGCTGTGGGCCAGCGCGGCGATTTTTCGCTGGTCATCCATGCGCACCATAATTTGCGCATAGTTGGAATATTGCCGCTGGCCGTTGTAGGTGAGGATAAAACGCATCCCGCCCTGACCGACGGTGGTGACAGTGTTTTCCACGCCTTCCTGCTTGTTAATATCTTTTTCGATTTCACCGGCGATGCGCGCGGTGTAATTAATGTCCGTGCCGTAGGGCAGCCACAAATCGACGAAGAAAATCGGTGTATTAGAGGAAGGGAAAAAGTTCTGCCGCACGGCACCGAAACCCCATACCGAAGCCACCAGCAGCGCAGCCAGCACGCTGAGCGTGAGAGCCTGGTGTGCAAGCAGTGCGGAAAGCATCCGCCGGTAGACGCGAAATATCCTGCCACCGTAAGGGTCAATCTGTTCGTCCGGTTTTTTATCCGCCACTTTCATATTGGCGAAGGCCCATTTCACCAGGACCGGCGTCAGCGTCAGCGCGGTCACCCAACTGAGCATCAGCGAAATCAGCAGCACCTGGAACAGCGATTTACAGTATTCACCGGTCGAATCTTGTGACAGCCCGATGGGCGCAAACGCCAGAATGGCAATCACCGTCGCGCCGAGCAGTGGCAGCGCGGAACGCTTAATGATTTGCGAGATGGCGTTCATCAGCGGGTTACCCTGCTGGCGCGAAATCAGCACGCCTTCCACCACCACAATCGCGTTATCCACCAGCATACTGAGCGCGATTATCAGCGCCCCGAGCGAAATGCGCTGCAGTTCGATGCCGGACAAATACATGATCAGCAGCGTGCCGAGCACGTTCAACGCCAGCGACACGGCAATAATAATCCCGCTGCGTAATCCCATGAAAATCAGCAACACGCCGACCACAATTGCCAGCGCCATCAGGAAGTTAATGATGAAACCATCGACAGATTTCTTCACTTCGGCGGCCTGATCGTAAAACACTTTCAGTTGGATCCCGGCCGGTTTATCGGCTTCAAGCTGATGCATTCTGGCTTCTATCGCCCGGCCAATGTTCATGACATTCACGCCGGGAATATAAGAGACACCAATGGTCAGCGCATTACGGCCATTGGCGTGATAAATATTGCCCGGATGATCGGTGATCCCCTGCGAGATGGTGGCGATATCACGCAGATAAATGCTGTGCGTCGAACCGGCGGGGCTGATCAGCACATTATTCAGCTCGTCAATATTTTCAAAGCCACCGGTCGGATGCAAACGGATCGACTCGCTGCCGACCGTCATGCTGCCCGCATCTGACACCATATTCTGGCGATTCAGCACGTCGGCAAGGCGCGGCAACGTGACGCCATAAGCAGCCATTTTTGCCCGTGAAATCTCAATGTTGACCTGTTCAGGAAGGATTCCGCCAATCGCGACTTTACCCACGCCGGGCACCAGCACCAGTTCACGGCGCAGTTGTTCGGCATATTTACGCAGTTCCGGGTTGCTAAAGTTGTCGCCATAAATCGAGAAAAAATAGCCGTATACATCACCGAAATCATCGTTCACAAACGGCGGGCTGACACCGGGCGGAAACTGCAACGTGGCGTCGTTGACGCGGCGGCGCAGTTCATCCCAGATTTGCGGCAGTTCGGAGGAGTGATAACGGGAATCGATATTGACGGTGATTTGCGATAAGCCGACGGCAGAAATCGAGGAAATATTATCGACGTAAGGCAGGCGTTGCAGGGCATTTTCCAGCGGCAGCGTGACTTCTTCCTCAACCTGCTGGGATGACGCGCCGGGATATTGCACGGCAACCACCGCGGTTTTAATGGTAAACGCCGGGTCTTCCAGCCTCCCGATATTGAACAACGCAATCAGCCCGCCCACGCCGAGCAGCAGGATCACCAGCCAGATGCGCGTCGGATTATTAATGAAGCTTTCGTTAATTCCCATCACAGACCCCGCTCTCTGGTCCAGATGCGAACCGGCTGCTGAGCGTGTAATTCCCCGACGCCCGCCGCCACCACTCTGTCGCCTTTTTGCAGTCCGGCGGTGATTTCAATGCCCTGAGACGTCAGCTCACCGACGGTGACTTTACGGTCTTCGACGTGCAGGGTATCGCCTTCACCGGCCACTACCCAGACGTGCGCGTCATTACGCTGGCTGCTGTCCGGATTAAAAACGGCTTCGACCGGGATAACCAGCGTACTGACCGGCGTTGCCGTGGCGAGATTGGCCGGATTCACCGTGACGGTGCCGCTTAATCCGGCCACCGCCGGGAAGTTTTCCGGACGCGGCATGACCAGCGTCACCTGCCAGGTCAGCGTATTGGCTTCGCTGCTGGCGGTGTGTTCTTTATAGGTTGCGGTGAATTCCCGGTCGGGAAGGTTGTTGATACGCACCCGCGGGCGGTAATCGACATTGCGTACATCCAGGCTGGTAAACAGATTTTCCGGCACGCTGAACACCACATCCAGCACGTCGGAACGGCTTATGGTTGCCACCGGCTGACCGGCGGCAACAACCTGATGATTGCGCACAGACAGCCGGGCAATGACGCCGCTGAACGGTGCTGTGAGGTTCAGATCGTTAAGTTCTTCCTGCGCAATTTTCAGTGCGGCAGCGGCGGAATCCCGGCTGGCTTTATGCACCTCGAGTTCGGCCTGCGACACCACGTTGCGCCGTGCCAGCGTCTGATAACGTTCAAACTGGCGCTGCGCCAGCGTGGCGGCGCTCTGACGATCGTTAAGGCGCTGACGGGCATCGTTGTTGGTCAGCCGGGCGAGAATTTGTCCTTGTTTTACCGCTTCGCCTTCGCGGACGTCCAGCGTTTGCAACTGGCCTGCACGTTTGAAAGCAATGTCGGTGTTATCACCGGCTAAAATGCGCGCCGGAAAAACGCGGGTGCTGAGCGGGCTGGCGGCTTCTGCCGTCGCAATTTTAACCTGTCGGGGCGGGGAGGGTGTATCCGGGGCTTTCTGGTCACAGGCGCTTATCAGAAATAGGATGAGCAGAGCGGGAGAGAAACGAATGTCCATAATACTTCCCCTCATAAACAACACACGAAATAATAAATTAAGACAGAATATATAAGGACATTTAATGTGCTGTGCCAATATATTATATCTCTGACCTATTCTTATTGAGACTCAGGTTATCTGTTGTTTTTGTTAATCTAATTGTTTTTTCAAAGCCGGGAATTAACACTATTTAACACGGTATATTATAGTTTATACAGCTTTACGTATCTTGCCAGAAATTAACATCACAATTCTTGCATTACCCGCATCATTCATGAACCCTTTCAGGGATCAAGGAGTCAGGCATCATGAATAATCCAGCGCCATATTCCGTGAATAAAACAACAGAAACACTGTGGTATCAGCAAAGCGTAGAAGAAAGCCTTACCGGGCTACAGTCCGGGCCTGACGGGCTCTCACCCGAAGACGCGAAAAATAAACTCCACCATTACGGTCCTAACGTCCTGCCGCAAAAAGAAGGTAAATCTCTGTTTATTAAGTTTATCTCGCACTTTAAAGATATTCTTATCTATATATTATTAGCGGCCGCTGTCGTCACGGCCATTATGGGGCACTGGGTTGATACACTGGTAATATTAGGTGTGGCGGTTATTAATGCTTTAATTGGTTTCATCCAGGAAAATAATGCTGAGAAATCATTGAAAAGCATTCAGAATATGCTTTCCAGTGAAGCGCTGGTATTACGCGGCGGACAACAGGTCACCGTCGGTACCGATGAAATCGTGCCGGGAGATATTGTTCTGCTGCGCCCCGGTGACAAAATCCCTGCCGATTTACGTCTGATTGACGTGCATAACTTACGTGTCGAAGAAGCCATTCTGACCGGCGAATCGACCGTGGTTTCGAAAAAGACCGGGGCGCTGGAAGGTGAGAAGTCGATTGGCGACCGTAAAAATCTCGCGTTTTCAGGGACCACCGTCAGTTCCGGCACCGCCAGCGGCGTGGTGTTTGCCACCGGCGGCCAGACCGAACTCGGCCATATCAATGAAATGTTGTCCTCCATTGAAGACAACAAAACGCCGCTATTGGTGCAGATAGATAAACTGGGGAAATCCATTTTTGTCATCATTCTGTTCATGATGGTGGCATTGCTGATTTTTGGTTATCTGCTGCGCGACATTCCGTTTGCCGAGCTGTTGCTGTCAGTGATCAGCCTGGCGGTGGCGGCGGTGCCGGAAGGGTTACCGGCGATCATTTCGATTATTCTTTCGCTCGGCGTACAGGCGATGGCGCGTTCCAAAGCCATTATCCGCAAGCTGCCCACGGTGGAAACACTGGGTGCGATGTCAGTGATTTGCTCGGATAAAACCGGCACGCTGACCATGAACGAAATGATCGTCAAGGCAGTGATTCTGGCGGATAATGTCTGGACGGTAGAAGGCAACAGTTACGAGCCGATGGGCAGCTTTTCCATTGCCGGTTCGGCGTCGCCGCTGCCTGCGGATTCTTCGCCTTTGCTGACCCAGTTCCTGCGAACGGTAGATATCTGTAACGACAGTACACTGTCGCAGGATGCGCAGGGGCACTGGGGCATTACCGGCGGCCCGACGGAAGGGGCGCTGAAAGTACTGGCAGCCAAGGCACATTTGCCAGAATTGCCGTTTAACCTCAGCAGTAAAATCCCGTTCGATTCTCTCTATAAATATATGGCGGTGGCCGGTGAGAAAAACGGCCAGTCGCAGATTATGCTGACCGGCGCACCGGACGTGCTGCTCAAACTGTGTCAGTTCCAGCAGACGCCGGAAGGGGCGGTGACGCTGGATCACGCCTACTGGGAATCGGCGATCACGCAATATGCCAGTGAAGGATTACGCATGGTGGCCGCGGCCTGGAAGCCGGTCGATCATCCGGTTGCTTCACTCGATCATCCGGAACTCAGTCACGGCATGGTGCTGATCGGCATTGCCGGCATGATGGATCCGCCGCGGCCGGAAGCGATTGTGGCGATTGGCGAATGCCAGCAGGCGGGGATCCGCGTCAAGATGATCACCGGTGACCATCAGGAAACCGCGATGGCGATCGGTAAAATGCTCGGTATCGGTAACAGCGAGAATTCCATCACCGGCTATGAGCTGGAGCATATGGATGATGCGCAACTGAGAACGGCGGCGAAGCAGTTTGATATTTTCGCCCGCACCAGTCCGGAACATAAACTGCGTCTGGTCAAAGCGTTGCAGGATACCGGAGAAATTGTCGGCATGACCGGCGACGGCGTGAATGATGCACCGGCGCTGAAACAGGCCAACGTCGGCATTGCGATGGGGATTAAGGGTACGGAAGTAACCAAAGAATCTGCCGACATGATCCTGGTGGACGACAACTTTGCCACCATCGCCAACGCGGTCAGGGAAGGGCGGCGGGTTTACGACAACCTGAAAAAAACCATCCTGTTTATTATGCCGACCAACCTGGCGCAGGGGCTGCTGATCATTATCGCCATTCTGATGGGCAATCTGCTGCCGTTAACACCCGTGCAAATCCTCTGGATGAACATGGCGACTTCCGCCACGTTGTCCTTCGGGCTGGCATTTGAGAAGGCTGAAAGCCGCGTGATGCGCCGTCCGCCGCGTAACGTCAGCGCACACGTCATGGATAAATACGCCATCTGGCGCGTGGCCTTTGTCGGGCTGCTGATTTCCATCAGCGCCTTCATGCTGGAAGCCTGGCTGCAGCCGCGCGGTTATGAACCTGAATTCATCCGCACCGTGCTGTTGCAGACGCTGGTTACCGCGCAGTGGGTGTACATGATCAACTGCCGCGATTCGGATAACTTCTCGCTCAGCCGCGGTCTGCTGCACAATAAAGGCATCTGGATTGTCACCCTGGTGCTGTTTGCGTTGCAGGCGATCATTATCTATGTGCCGCTGATGAACACGCTGTTCGGTACGCGTCCGCTGCCGTTCATCTATTGGATCATCGGCCTGATGATCGGTGTGGCGCTGTTTGTGATTGTTGAAATAGAAAAAGTGCTGACCCGCCGCTGGCGCAAAGCGAGTTAAGGCAAGCCCCTGGGATATTTTCCTCTCAGGGGCCTGTATATTACCGCAGAGAAAATACTCACCCGCTCACCTTCCCGCGCTTCAGCAGCCCGCATAAAAAACATCAACCAGCCGAAAGGCTGGTTTTTTATTGCGCATTCACCTCTCTTAATTGTCTGTAAATTCAACATATTGAAAAATTTACTTTTTAATATTTATCCGAGTTATCTGATAGCCACAATGATTTAAATGCTAATTACCCTGATTTATCTGCACGAATTTACGTTAAAAAGGCATTTTTATAAGAATAGTCTTGGTATTAACAGGCATGGATAATCAAATAATTATTATTATTTGCATGAAAATAAAGAATTAATTCTGTTTACCCTATGAGTTAAGAATGTTCTTGGGTAAATTAGGGGTTACTGGCCCGGTTAATCGCTATGCATAAATGTGTATAAAAGAGCAATAGGTTAGTTTTTTTGAGCGGTTTTTCAGATAATGACTCAATAATGAAATTTGAATGTTTAGTTTTCGTAAAAAGCAAAATCTGAAATCACACTTAAAAAAGTGAAAAATCCTGTTTTAAAACAAAAATACAGACAGTTAAGTGTGTTAATGGAGTTGTTTAAATGAGAGAGATTCTTACTGAGATAGTTCTTAGATTTTGGGGGCGCTTAACCTTAAAAGCGTCGTATACGTCACATTTTGATTACTAATTAGGAATAATTGTAAGAATGCGCCTAGAAAACAGGCATGCATTTAACGATAAGAAAGTGTAAATCGATCGGTCAAACCTATTGTTAGGTCTTATTATGAGCGAGAAAAACGATTTGAAGAGTTTCGGCTGCGTATTACTCTACGTACAGATACTGAAAAGTTTTAAATATGATTTAGAGCGGATCTAAACATTCTTTTTTCTTATCTCTTTCTGAGAGTGCTTTATTCTTCCCCGGATTAACGAGGCAGAATTTGAGCGTTTTTAAAACCACATAATTAGGCGGCCCAATGCCTCGGGTAATAATCTGGAGTGAGTGCCAATTTACTAAATTGGCGTTGAAAGAAATAATCTCCAAGAAGCTGCCTTACGTAGACAATGTCATCCCATTTGACCAGAACGAAGGGATGAACTTGTTTGCGAAAGATTACTTGATCATCGATCCTTCAGGCGGTGGCTTCCACAGGTGTTATGAGTTTTTAAGAGAAAATCTGAATATATTGGACCCGGAGAGAATTCTGATTGTGTCATCAGCTGTTGATATGTTAATGCTCGAGCTTTTACTGAAAAAGGAGTTCAAGTTCCTTAAGAAGAAGAGTGATCTGGTTGATGTCGAGAGATCAGTTGAGCAATTTATCCGGCTTCAGGGCAGCGCGATTAACAAGGAAGAATTCAATTATAATATTACCAAAATGGAAGAAAAAGTTTTGGTGATGATGATGTCTGGTCTGTCTGTCACCAGCATTTCAAATATTCTAAAGCTCAGTGTTAAAACGATTAGTGTTCATAAATGCAACTCATTAAGAAAAATAGGCGTTGATGCCAGCAGCAGTTCAGCTTTGTTCTTTTTGCACAAACACGCCGTGGGTAACAGAATTGTCAGATAACAAAAAAACTTTTTAAGCTGACCTTGCACAGTGCAGGTCCGCGACAGACGTTGCTATTTTTTCAGGGGTATGAAATGCGATCACTCAAAAGAAGTCATCCTGGCTTCCTGTATGAACCCATTGTGTCCGTCTCGGGAGTGATACTTGGTTTTGAGCTGGTTAAGAAAAAGAATACAAAGGAAAGCAACGAGTATTCAGAGGATTACGCATTACCTCTTTCTGCTGAAGAGAAGGTGAAGGACTTCTTCGAGCAGGTCACCACCGCGTGTGTGAATGAAAGTATCTTTGTCGCCAACGGCTTTTTATTGTCGATCAATATTGACTATGAGATTGCGGCGCATATTGCCAGCAATCAGGCGATACAAAAGGTTTTGCAGCAGCACAAATATATAAGACTGGAGGTGAGTGAGGATTTTCACGAATTCAATGCCGGGCAGGAACGCCCTGTGCTTCAGTCTTTAGCTGCATGCTGCCCTTTATGGCTGGATAATTTTGGCGCAGGTAACACCAGTCTTACGCTGGTGATGAGCGAAAAGTTTGAATATATAAAAATCAGTAAGACCTTTTTTTGGCAACACCAGGGAACTCAATCTCTAAGAAAAGTGATCGCCCATCTCAGGCCCTATTGCCGTGGCATTATTATCAATGGTGTCGAGAATTCGCAGCATATTGAGTACTTAAGCGGTAGTGATATTCTTGCTATGCAAGGTGCGTTATGGCTGCCTTATAGTCAGGATGAATTAATACAGTCTTTTTTTTGAAAAAATTGACTTTTAAAATAACGCTGTAATAAGCACGAATAGCTAATTACTGCGGTTATTTTAAATGTACGGGAACCTATCGCCTGACCTATTTTTGGCGAGGGGAACCTGTGCGAATTATTACCGGAATTATCGTTTGGCAAATTGGTGGCCGTAAACCAGGGGCGGTAGCATAGCTAAAATATATACCGGTCTTAAATTGTACAATAATTATTTTCTATTGATATACTCAAAGGGCCCATTGGTTATTGGGTGAACAATTCGTTTGTCAATTGAAGAGGAGTAATTATGAGAAAATTTATGTTTTCTGTTATTGCCCTGATGCTGCTGCCGCTATATTCGCAGACAACATCTGCTGCTGAACTCAGCTCAGGGGAAACAGTGGCGGCAGTGGTCGGTACCAGCGGTGCAATATTAGCCGCAGGTCTGATTGCTGTAGGTAACGATGATAGCGATGGTAACAGCAACACCAATACCTCAACTACCACCACAACCTCACGCTAATAAGTCACTTAATTATAACCACACATCCGTGTGGTTATTTTCCCACATGATAATAAAGATATAGGGAATCACTTGTGCGCTATTCCTTATTGTTCCTCTGCCTCTTGTTACAAGCATGTTCCCCTTCGCAAAACAGTCTGGTTGATACTTTTAAGGTTGCCATTAAAGGGCCGCAGGATGTTGTGGTGCCACCCCAAAGAATTGCCGCTATTCCTTACGGCAGCATTTATTTAAAACTGCCTACGTCTGCGCAAATCTTTGTGGTCGGTTATCTCCAGGATGGCTTTGAAAAATGGAGTACCGGCGACCAGGTCGTATTTATTACCCAAAATGGTCGCCTGGTCCGGTCGACCGGTTATTCGCAAGGGGATCTGCTGGAAGTCACCAATCTGCAACAAGACCCGCTGTTGCATGCAGCAAATTTGCGTGAAGGGGCTGGCTGGACACGTCTGATGCGCTGGACGGAGAACCGGCAGCCATTGTCATCCGTTGTGACATCCCGTTTCAGCCGTGAGGACGACGAAACCCTGACACTTCCCGGAAGAGTCGTTGCCTGTCAGGTGTGGCGCGAGGATGTGACGCTTGAGGCCACGGGTGACCGCTGGCAAAACACTTTCTGGGTAGATCCGCACAGCGGATTGGTGCTCAAGAGCAATCAGAGGTTGGGAGCAGATATGCCGGTGAGTATGACGTTGCTCAAACCTGCCAATGCGGGGATCCCACCAGCATGAAAATAAAAACGCTTTTATTCATTTTTAGCGCCTTGCCGGGGATGGCATTTTCCGAGGGCAACGTGGCCGTTTACACCAGCGCCTCTCAGGGGCAGCCTGCCCAGGTACTCAGCCATATTAAAGATATGCGCCAGATGATGGCGGAGTCCGATCTGATCCGCCAATCCTGGTCGCCCGGTACCGTGATTGCTGTGCCTGCCGCTACGCCTGAGGCGCAGCAACAGTATCTGTCCATGCAGAACCAGCTCAAGGCCTGGCGTGCCACGGAGAGTGGCGATACGCAGCAGACCATTAACCGCGTCATTCAGCAGTTGCAGGGGGTGCAGGTTACCGGTCGTCAGTTTACCCCGATGGATGCGGATTTGATCCTCAACAACAATGCCGCTAACCGCCAGTTACAGGGGGATTATCGCGTCTATACCGCAACGCGTCCCAACAGCGTGTTGTTGCTGGGTGCGGTGAGTGGTGCGGGAAAACAGCCGTGGGTTGCAGGTCGTACGATTCGTGAATATCTCGCAGACCATCAATTTCTTTCTGGTGCCAATCTGAATGAAGCCGTGGTGATTGATCCCAATGGAACCATCCGGGTCGTGCCGGTCGCGTACTGGAATTATCGCCACGCTGAAGCCCAGCCGGGCAGTATCATTTGGGTCGGTTTTTCTGACTGGACGCTGCCGCGCCAGTTTAAAAACCTTAATCAGCACATCGTCTCTGTTTTGGCGCACCGGATCCCTGAATGATGAAACCAAAATATCTTCTCAGCCTGCTTGCTGTGTCCGTGGTTTACGCTAATTCCGTCCGGGCGCAAACGTATGATGAACCCCTTGGTCCTTCACAGTCCGATTTCGGCGGCGCGGGACTTTTACAAACACCGACGGCGCGGGTCCCGAAAGAAGGGGAGTTCAGTGCCAACTACCGCGATAATGATGCCTACCGTTTTTATTCGGTCTCGATGGCGTTGTTTCCCTGGCTGGAGACCACGTTGCGTTATACCGACGTGCGTGACCGGCTTTACAGTAGTGATCCAAACTTCAGCGGCAATCAAACCTATAAAGACAAGTCTTTCGATGTGAAATTAAGGCTGTGGGAAGAGGGCTACTATCTTCCGCAGGTTGCGTTGGGCAAGCGCGATATCGGCGGCACGGGGTTGTTTGACAGTGAATATCTGGTCGCCAGTAAAGCGGCCGGACCGCTAGATTTCACGCTGGGGATAGGCTGGGGTTATATCGGCAACAGCGGCAATATCACGAACCCTTTCTGCAAAGCCAGCGATAAATATTGTACCCGCGCGCAAAGCCATTCCACCGGCGATATTTCACTCAATGATATGTTCCGCGGCCCTGCGGGGGTATTCGGCGGCGTGGAGTATCAGACCCCCTGGCAGCCGTTGCGCCTGAAGATGGAATACGATGGGAATAATTACCGCGATGATTTCGCCGGGGCACTAAAACAGAACAGTAAGTTTAACTTCGGTGCTGTTTATCGCCTGGCAAGCTGGATGGATGTCAACGCCAGCTACGAGCGTGGCAATACCTTTATGTTCGGGTTTACCCTGCGCAGTAACATGAACGATTGGGTTCCTCATCAGATTGATGATCCGGTTCCTGCCTATCAGCCGCAGCCGCAAAGTGCGGGAATGGTTAATTACAGCGTCGCGACCGGGCAACTGGCTCAGCTGAAAGGCAATGCCGGGTTTAGCGAACCGCGTATCGACATCCGTGACGACACCCTCAACGTTACGGGTCAGCAGGATAAATATCGCAATACGTCCAAAGGCGTAGAGCGTGCCAATCTCATCATGCTGAATAATCTGCCGGAGAATGTCGACACCCTGGATGTTACCCAAAACCGCTTTGGTATGCCGATGGTCACCACACGTACCCGCGTGGCGAGCCTGCGTCAGCAGCAACAGGGTTATCCGCTGGGGCAGGAACAGTCCCTGAACCAGCAACGGATTGAACCGGTCACGGATGTTGGTCAGGGATTCTTTATCGGCAAGGACCGGTTTAATTACAGCCTGTCGCCGGTATTAAGACAATCTGTCGGCGGCCCTGAAAACTTTTATATGTATCAGATCGGGGTGCTGGCGGATGCCAACTACTGGCTGACAGATCACCTGCTTGTCGATGGCGGCGTGTTTGGCAACGTTGCCAATAACTACGATAAGTTCCGCTATGACGGCGTCAGTAATGACTCTTCTCTGCCACGCGTACGAACGCATATCCGTGAATACGTTCAGAACGATGTCTATGTGAATAACCTGCAAGCCAACTACTTCCGTTATCTGGGCAACGGTTTCTACGGACAGCTTTATGGCGGTTATCTGGAGATGATGTACGGCGGCGTCGGGGGCGAAGTGCTCTACCGGCCACTGGATTCTGACTGGGCACTGGGTATTGATGCTAACTATGTCAAACAGCGCGACTGGGACGACATGATGCGTTTTACCGATTACAAAGCCGCTACCGGCAACCTGACAGCCTACTGGCGGCCGGCATTTATGGATGATGTGCTGGTGAAAATGAGTGTCGGGCAATATCTGGCTAAAGACAAAGGCGGCACGTTGGATCTCTCCAAACGCTTTGACAGCGGTGTCACCGTGGGAGCCTATGCGACGCTGACGAATGTCTCTAAACAGGAATACGGTGAAGGCTCCTTTACTAAAGGCTTCTACATCTCTGTTCCGCTGGACTTGCTGACGGTCAAACCGACACGCAGTACACCAACCGTCAGCTGGACACCACTGACGCGTGATGGTGGCCAGATGCTGGGCAGACAGTACGGCTTGTACGGTATTACTTCAGACAGAGATACGCCGCAGTTGCCTTAATGAAAGGTTGTGCCTGACTGCAACAGTCAGGCACCTACAAAATGACTTATTTATTATTTTTCTGATATGTCAGCATGTCAGGAGACCGTTAATGAAGTCCATTATTATAAGCCTATTAACCTGATGCTCTCAGGTAATAATTATTTTTTGATACTTGTTGTGAGGGAAATATGACATTTCTCACCAGAAATTTTTACTCAAGCCTGTTTCTTGCTCTTTCGGATTTCGTCAGTTTTACCCTGTCGATTTATGTCGCTAAAATATTACTGAGCTTTATGCTCAAAGAGTTTGATGACTATATTCCCGCTCAACATGTTACTGCCCTGGTCTTATTACACTGGACGCTGGCATTTTGTTGTGTTGGCTGGTTCTCCATGCGCTTGCGGCATTATTACTACCGCAAAACCTTCTGGTTTGAACTGAAAGAAATTTTACGCACGCTGGTCATTTTTGCCGTTATTGAGATCGCGGTGATGGCTTTCGCGGAGTGGAATTTTTCCCGTTATATGTGGATCCTCACCTGGTTGTTGGTGCTGATATTTGTACCTTGTGCCCGCATGATGACTAAGCGTGTATTAACGGTTCTGGGTATCTGGCAACGCGATGCCATTATTATTGGTACCGGTAAAAATGCTCACGAGGCTTACAAAGCGATTCAAAGCGAAAAGAATCTCGGGCTGAACGTCACCGGTTTTATTTCAAGCGAACTCACTGACAAGCCGGGTGACAGCATTGATGGCATTCCGATCATATTCTGCGATGACCTGTGGTTATTAACCCCGTGCGATAAGAAAACCCAGTTTATTGTCGCCGTGGAAGCACACCAGAGCGATATCCGTAACTACTGGCTGCGGGTGTTTATGATCCACGGTTACCGCTATGTCTCAGTGATCCCGACACTGCGCGGCATGCCGCTCGACAGTACGGATATGTCGTTTATTTTCAGTCACGAAGTGATGATCTTACGTGTTCATCAGAACCTGGCGAAATGGTCATCACGCTTCCTGAAACGTGCTTTCGATATTGTGGCTTCACTGGGGATTATTGCCATATTGTCTCCGCTGCTGCTGTATATCAGCTTCAAAGTGAGAAAAGATGGCGGCCCGGCAATTTATGGCCATGAGCGTATTGGTAAAGGCGGCCGTCCTTTCAAATGTCTTAAATTCCGCTCAATGGTAATCAATTCCAAGGAAGTGCTTGAGGAATTGCTGGCAAATAACCCGGAAGCACGCGCTGAGTGGGATGAGACATTTAAGCTGAAAAACGATCCACGTATTACGCGCATCGGGCATTTATTGCGTAAAACCAGCATGGATGAATTGCCGCAGTTATTTAATGTATTAAAAGGAGAAATGAGCCTTGTTGGTCCGAGGCCTATTATTAACGCTGAACTGGAGCGTTACAGTGATGAGGTAGATTATTACTTGCTGAGCAAACCGGGAATGACCGGATTATGGCAGGTGAGTGGTCGCAGTGATGTGGATTACGAGACCCGCGTCTATCTTGACGCCTGGTATGTAAAAAACTGGTCGATGTGGAATGACATTGCCATCTTATTTAAAACAGTAAGTGTTGTGCTTAGAAAAGACGGTGCTTATTAACAATCATTTAAATAATGCATCACCCTCATGTATTGGCTGCTAGTTATTAGCGTCATGGCCAACATCAATTTCTGTTGAACCACATGATATGGATTTTATGAAAAATAAAACGTTTAAGATTTCTGCATTATTCGGGGCTTTGTTACTGAGCGGATGTACGGTTATTCCAGGGCAGTCGTTAAGTACCACGGACAAAGATGTTGTTCAACCTACTGATAGCAATTATGACATTGATAAATTAGTGAACGTGTACCCGATGACGCCCGGCCTGATCGATCAGCTGCGCCCTGACAGCGTTCAGGCACGGCCAAATCCTCAGCTGGATATACAACTGCAAAACTACCAATACCGTATTGGGGTTGGTGATGTGCTGATGGTTACCGTCTGGGATCACCCGGAACTGACTACCCCGGCAGGTCAGTACCGCAGTGCCAGTGATACGGGTAACTGGGTGAATGCCGACGGGACAATTTTCTATCCTTATATCGGGAAACTGAAGGTCACCGGAAAAACTGTCAGTGAAGTACGTCAGGAGATCAGCAGCCGTCTGGCGACGTACATTGAAAGTCCGCAGGTTGACGTCAGCATTGCGGCATTCCGTTCGCAGAAAATTTATACCACTGGCGAAGTCGTCAAGTCCGGACAACAGCCTATTACCAATATCCCGCTTACCGTGATTGATGCCATTAATGCCGCAGGGGGCTTAGCGCCTGATGCTGACTGGCGTAACGTGGTGCTCAATCACAACGGTCAGGATACACAGATTTCTCTTCAGGCCCTGATGCAGAAAGGTGACCTCACACAGAACCGCTTGCTTTACCCTGGCGATATTCTGTTTGTGCCACGAAATGATGACCTGAAAGTGTTTGTGATGGGCGAAGTCACCAAACAGAGCACGTTGAAAATGGACCGTAGCGGGATGACTCTCGCCGAGGCGTTAGGGAATTCGGAGGGGATTAGCCAAAGTATGTCTGATGCTTCCGGGATATTTGTTATTCGTCCGCTGAAGGGAAGTCAGAAAGGCAAAATCGCCAATATTTATCAGCTGAATGCCAAAGATGCCTCTTCTATGGTGATGAGTACGGAATTCCAGCTCCAGCCTTACGATATCGTTTATGTCACCACTGCGCCGATTGTTCGCTGGAATCGTGTCATTTCACAGATTGTTCCGACCATTTCTGGAGTACATGACATGATTGAAGGCACACGTTACATCAATCAATGGAACTAACTATGTTCTCTTCAGTTCTTGTTGTATGTACCGGAAATATATGTCGTTCTCCTATTGCGGAGAGGCTGCTGAGGCAGGCATTACCCGAGAAAAAAATAGATTCAGCCGGAATAGCTGCTTTGGTTGGTCACTCTGCAGATGAGGGGGCGATCACGGCAGCAGGAAAGCACCAACTACTACTTGATAACCACCGGGCAACTCAATTCACTTCTGCGCTCGGGCGCCAGTATGACCTTATTTTAGTCATGGAAAAATTCCACCAAGAGCAGATTAGTCGTATCTCACCTGAAGCCCGCGGGAAAATAATGTTGCTGGGCCACTGGCTCGGGCAGAGGGAGATTCCAGATCCATATCGCAAAAGTCAGGAAGCCTTTGAGTCTGTTTACCGATTAATTGATCAGGCGTGTCAGTCCTGGTTGCAAAAGCTGAACGGATAACTTCACCAGGAAAAATACGTATGTCTCCAGTAATTTCAAAAACCCCCGCTTCACCAGATTCAGATGAAATTGATTTAGGTCGTTTGATTGGTGAGCTCATCGACCACCGCAAACTTATTATTATCATCACATCCGTATTTACGTTGCTTGCGATTATATATGTACTTTTCGCTACGCCTATTTATCAGGCTGATGCATTAATTCAGGTTGAGCAGAAACAAGGTAATGCAATTCTTGAAAGTCTGAGCCAGGTATTACCTGATTCTCAGCCACAATCTGCGCCAGAAATTGCTTTATTACAGTCACGGATGATTTTAGGAAAAACAGTAGATGATCTGAATTTGCAGGCTGTTGTTGAACAAAAATATTTCCCAGTATTTGGTCGTGGATGGGCAAGATTAACAGGAGAGCAACCTGGCCAGCTTTCGATTGGTCGTTTGTATCTACCTGCAGGCGATGGTGATATACCGCAAATCACGATTAAGGTCATCGATAAAAATAACTATCTGGTCGAAGGGGATGATTTTGAGATAAAAGGTTCTGTGGGAAGTCTTCTTAATGAGAAAGGGATTTCCTTATTAGTCAATGATATTAATGGCGCACCAGGTACCGAGTTTAACGTTTATTATCTTACCCGTCTACGCGCGATTAATAACTTACTCGATGTGTTTGATGTAAATGATCAAGGGAAAGATACCGGTATCCTGAATCTGTCGCTGAACGGCGATAATCAGGAACTGATCTCTGCCATACTGAACAGTATCAGCCAAAACTATCTTGATCAAAATATTGCGCGTCAGGCAGCGCAGGACGCCAAAAGCCTTGATTTTCTTGAACGCCAACTTCCTCAGGTACGTACCGAACTTAATGCATCAGAAGATGCATTGAATGCCTATCGTAGGCAGAAAGACTCGGTTGACCTGTCGTTAGAAGCGAAATCTGTGTTGGATCAAATCGTCAATGTTGAAAGTCAACTGAACGAATTAACGTTTCGTGAAGCAGAGATCTCGCAGCTTTATACAAAAGATCATCCTACATACAAAGCACTGCTAGAAAAGCGTGAAACCTTAGTAAAAGAGAGAGAGCGGCTGAACAAAAGTGTTTCTGCCATGCCAGCGACACAGCAGGAAGTTGCCAGGCTGAGCCGTGATGCGGAATCTAACCGCGCCATTTATATGCAACTTCTTAACCGCCAGCAAGAACTGAGCATAGCCAAATCCAGTGCCATTGGTAATGTACGTATTATCGATTCTGCCGTGACTGAGCCTAAAGCGGTTAAACCCAAAAAAGCGATAATCGTACTGGCGGGACTTATTCTGGGCGGGATTATATCCGTTGGGTTAGTGTTTCTGCGTGTATTCTTACGTAGAGGGATTGATTCACCCGAGCAACTTGAAGAGCAGGGAATCAATGTCTATGCCAGCATACCCTTGTCGGAATGGCTCAGTAAAAAAGGTAAACCGGGAAAATCAAAATCATCCAAGAGTAAAAAGGAAGGTGCCGGACAAAGTTTTCTTGCTGTCGAAAACTCTGCTGACCTAGCTATAGAGGCAATCAGAAGTTTGCGAACTAGTCTTCATTTTGCCATGATGGAAGCTAAAAATAATGTGCTGATGATTTCAGGACCCAGCCAAAGTGTCGGTAAAACTTTTATCAGCAGCAATCTGGCTGCCGTTATCTCGCAAGCTAATAAAAAGGTGCTATTTATCGATGCCGATATGCGTAGGGGTTATGTGCATAAACTTTTCAAAACTGGTTTGGAAAATGGATTATCTGGCGTTCTTTCAGGAAAAATCACCCCAGAACAAGCTATAAAACGCATTTCCTCTATTGAAATAGATTTTATTTCCCGTGGTGAGAATCCACCTAATCCTGCTGAATTACTTATGCATGCGAGATTTGGATCACTTATTAACTGGGCATCCCAAAATTATGATCTTGTGATTGTTGATACTCCTCCGATTCTGGCAGTAACAGATGCCGCTATAATTGGTCGCTATGTGGGAACAACATTACTTGTAGCACGCTTTGAAGTGAACACAGTCAAAGAAGTGGAAGTGAGTATCAAGCGTTTCGAACAAAGTGGTGTCACGGTTAAAGGATGCATTCTTAACAGTGTGATCAAAAAGGCGAGTAGCTATTATGGTTATGGATATACAAACTACGATTACTCATACTCTGATAAAAAATAAATTCTAAATAATATAAAATGAATACTTTTGACTTCTGAACCCTATTAAAGCAATGATCATAGTAAGAGGAGCGAGTAACGTAATGATTTTAATCGTGAGAGTGACGTCTCGATAAACGAAGGCTTTTGAAACTAATAGATATTCATTGAAGAGATAAATGATGTTACCCTATTTAATAGTAACCATGTTTAGTGTTTTTTTTGTTTATATTCAAAACAAATCACTTGGGAGCAGAGGGGTATTTCTACCACTATTTCTCCTTACTTCACTCGCATCTGTTAGAGACTACACAATCGGGACTGATTCTCATGTTTATACAAGATATTTCAGATTTCCATTTAATCATTATCCACTAACATTAGACCCTGAAGTTGAGAAAGGATATCAGCTGTTGGTAATGATGATTCATGGGATTTCGGATGACTATTTTTTTTACTTTGTTGTTATGTCCCTAATATCAATATTGCCCGTGCTATTAATATTGAGGAAATATTCAGTAAACTATACACTTTCCATTTATATCTATATTACCTTCGGTTTGTACTTTGCTTTTTACAATCAGGTTCGTCAGGCAATAGCAATGGGGATCTGCTTTCTGGCCCTAAGGTTTTTAGTTGAAAAACGGTTTATAGTTTATACCCTATTCATTTTAGTTGCTATGCAGTTTCATATTAGTGCAGTCATGATGTTAGTTTTCTATTTCTTATGTCATGCAAAGTTTCGTATTGAATTAAAAATGGTTGGAACATTTTTGACAGGACTGATTGCTACGCCAGTGATTATCGCTCGTATGGCAATTAATAACAGCCGGTATGAGGGGTATACCGAAGGTGCTACAAACGGGAAGAATGGACTAATGACTGTAGCACTCTACGTTATGATTGCAATTGTCATTTATTTATTAGGGAAAAAACACAGGAAAGAGAGTGTTGAATATAGCTGCATAGAATGTATATACCTTTGTGGTATATCAGCATTAATCCCTGTAACGATGTTAGGAACAAACCCGGCGGGGCCACAACGAGTTGCTCAATACTTTGTCTATTATTTAATGTTGATTTTCCCTATATTGCTTAAAAGAATTAACAATAAGATCATTAGTTTTGCTTTTTGCTTTTTCTCTGCGATGTACTTTTTATTAATTATTTTGAGTAACTTGGGTGGGATTTACCCATTCAAATTCAATGATGCTTTTAATATTTTTTAGTATTTTATTTATAATTATTCAATGTTTGTGTCATCTAGAAAAGATAACACTTAAATTTAAGGAGCAATATATGAAGGTTTTACATGCAGCTGAAACTATCAAGGGGGGCGTCGCCACCGTTATTGATAGTCTTGCACGATACCAGATTGAAAGTAGCAAAATATCAGAGATTAAAATAATTGCACCTGAACAAGACAAGTCAGAGTTATCAGAGGTAATATCACCTAATATAGTTACATTTAGCAGGAATAAAAGAGGAGTGGCAGGTCTTTACGCCTTTGCGAAGTGTTTTCATCATCAGGTTAAGACTTTTAAACCTGATGTTATCCATTTGCATAGTACTTTTGCAGGGTTTGTTGGTCGATTGATTATAGTGTTTTTTTTTTGCGGAAAAAACACCAGGTAATATACTGCCCTCATGGATTTTCATTCCTCGTCAAAACATCATTCATAAAGTTAAAGTTATTCACTCTTTGTGAGTTGTTCTTATCAAAGTTTACACGAAGTATTATTTGCGTCGGTGAGTACGAGTACACTAAATCAGTTGAAATTGGATTTTCTAAAGAAAAGCTTTGTCTTATTAGTAATGGAGTTGATTTACCTAAAGAAAAAAATACAAAAAAGCATAATAATTTGAATCAATATAATCTGCTTTTTGTGGGGAGATTTGACAGGCAGAAAGGGATTGACACTTTACTAGAAGCTCTTAAAACTTTAGATGACAAAAAGCTTGATTTTTCTATTAAACTCACAATGATTGGATCTACTATTAATAGTGATTCTAAGATGGTTTTTCCAAATTTTAAAAATATAGTTGTTGAGTATACGGGCTGGATTTCAAAAGAAGCTATAGGTGAGTATTACCGTAGTTCAGATTGTTTAATAGTATCATCGCGTTGGGAAGGTTTTGCCATGGTACCGCTTGAAGCAATGAGTTTTAATCTACCGATTATTACCAGTGACATTCAAGCTTTTAATGAAATAAATAAAGTCAGTAAATTATTTTTCAATTGTGGTAACAGTTCATCCTTAGCAAGTATTATTTCTTGCATAAATACATATGATCTTGATGGTATGAGTGAACGGCTAATGAAAAGAATGACAGAGCACTACACTAGAGAAAGAATGAATAACATGACGATCAAACTATATTCTGATTATTTGCAAGGATAAAAAATGAAGGATATGCCACTGGTTTCTATATATATTCCAACGTATAACAGACTTCAGTTACTCACGAGGGCGTTAGACTCTGTTCGTAAACAAAGCTATAAAAATATTGAAATTATTGTCGTTGATGATAATTCTGGAGATGGAACACAGGATTATCTTGCCGGAGTAGCTTTATTAGATCATCGTGTTAAATACATATTAAAAGAAGTTAACTCCGGTGCGTGTACAAGCCGAAATATAGCAATTGAACAAGCAACAGGTTTATATATAACTGGTCTTGATGATGATGACTACTTTTTAGAAGACAGGATTTCTTATTTTGTTCAGAATAGACATGAATTAGAAAACTACAGTTTCCTTTATACTAATAATTTAACTATAAACAAAAAACACAAGTATAAAATCAACAGATATCTAAATTTCCTTTTACCCAAGGAAGTTACATCTCAGGATATTTTGTTTAAAAACATTATAGGAAATCAATGTTTTACCTATACCAAAAGAATGAAACAAGTGGGAGGGTTTACTGCGGATATGCCAGCATGGCAAGATCTTGATCTTTTTTATCGTTTATTAATAAGAACAAGTTATAATAAAGCAAAACTATTAAACAAGTCGCTTTATGTACAAGACACATCCCATGATTTAACGCGTATTACATCAGGTAATAAAGATAAAATACGCAAAGCTTATAATCTATTTTGTATCAGAAATAATGTGGTGGGGAAATATAAAAGTATCCTTGAGGCACAACTTGTGAGCTACGGATTGAAGGTTAAAAGCTCAGTGTTCATCACCCGATTTTTTTCACACGCCAGGTTGTATTTTTATGTAGTGGATGTTTTTTTGATTATAAAAAATCAAAAAAATAAATTATGATTTTTCATGCTTCTATCTTTTGGTAATTGGAAGGTGACTGTGGTTTACTTGAGGATTATTATTTTTACATTTCTACTCGTAACGAGTCCCGGCAATGCAGCAAATAAAATGCTAACCGGAGTGTGCTTCCATCCTGATCGTATGTCGATATCAGCTACTGAAACGCTTGATCTACTGAAAAAATACCAATTTGATTCATATAGAACCGATTTCAGATGGCGAGAGATTGAAAAGAAAAAAGGGGTTTACAAAATACCATATGAAAAGTTGCAAGTTATTGTTGATGGTTCTCTAAAAGCGAGAATTACTCCCATCATAATACTGGGCAGCGCAAATCCATTGTATGGTGACAGTAAGCCGGTAACAGAGGAGCAAAGAATTGCTTTTACACATTATGTCTCCTGGGTTGTAGATCAATATCCACATACCCCTATTATATATGAGATCTATAATGAATGGTGGAACGATGATTTTAAAAATAACCCAGAGAGTAATGATGCTATTTCAGCAAAGAATTATTCAGAGTTAATAAAAGAAGTATCCCAAACAATCAGGATGCATAACCCTAACGCCATAATTATTGCGGGAAGCTTAAATCCTTTATCTGCCAGACATCGGAACTGGTTTGATTACATGATTAAAGATGGTGTGCTAAATAACATTGATGGAGTGTCGATACACCCATATTCAAAGCACTCACCAGATAAAGATTTTTCTGTCATTGATCTTTTTGAGCAGCATTTAACAAGGATGAATTCTGGTAAGAAAGTAAGTCTTTTTATTACAGAAATGGGCTATTCAAATTCTCTCCGAGGTCTTCTTCCACCTGTAGTACAGGAAAGCTATACACATCAGTACTTTAGGTTGGCTAGCGAAAGAAGTTATATTAAAGGGCTGTGGTGGTATTCATTGACAGATGAGAAAAGTGTAAATCCCTATGTGTCTAATTTTGGTCTATTAGATATCAACGGTAAGGAAAAAGATATTGCTAAGGGATATCTCAAATGGTCAAAAATAGATAAGTAAACACTGTGTCACATTTTAAGTATGGCCATGTGTTGGTGCAGTGGTCGTTACTGTTTTTCGATTAGTCGATTATTTAAATCCTATATGCGAAAAATTTTAATTTCATAAGTGTTAATTTTTACTTGTGAGTAAGTTAGGGGGATGTATGTGCAGGACAATATTGGCTGTAATACTATACGATAAAGATTTCGCAGATTCGCATACACTCAGTAGCTTGATGAATAAAAACCATGTTGATCTCGATCTGGTTATTATCAACAATGGGCCAAAACATCTTGAGAGCGATATTGATTTTATAAAAAGTCTTGGGTCTTTTGTTAACGATATTGATTATAAAGAGTTTGTTGATAACAGACCTTTGAGTTGGATTTATAATGGTTTGTTTAGGGAATATAATGAATACGATCGTTATATTTTATTGGATGATGATAGTATTGTAAGTGAAGACTACATAAATAAATGTGAACAATATTATACCGATGACGTAGATATACAATTACCAAATATTCGTGATAGGGTAAGTGGGGGCTTTTATTATCCTAAAATTAATAAAAAGGTACAAAAAATTAGTGATGGTGAGATTATAAACTATCAATCTTATGTGATTTCAATTGGTTCTGGTCTTGTTATTTATCGTTCTTTAATAGAAAAATTTTTCGAATTGAATATGGAGTTATTTGATACCAGATTTGCACTTTATGGTGTTGACTATAGTTTGTTTCACCGGATTGAATCATTAAAGAAGCTGAAGGTTAAAGTCACTATTCAAGTGGTGGGGACTTTCGAACATTCACTTTCTAGAGTAGGCCAGGTCGATAGTGAATGGCGTATAATAGAGCGACTTTACGATAGCGTATTATCAGTAAAATACTATTCTCGCAATAAATATGTCAGCTTAGTTAGACTATTGAAAATATCCTGTTATCAATTAATCAAGTTTAGATTTTCGAGTGTATCCCTTATCGTTAAAATTTTTACCGCCGGCAAACACCCTAGATGCTAATAGATTAGTTTTGGTGTGTTTATTAGCAGTGGATCTGTTTTTACTTTCTTATTTTATTTATACCTTATGAAGGTTTGTTAGTATTTTAAAATCTCATGAAGTATATTTATTTTAATTAATAAGATTATATTAATGTATCTGGTGTCAATGGTTGAGTTTTATAATTTAAATTAAGGGTCGCATATGTCTAAAGTTGCGCTTGTTACCAGTATGACTGGACAGGATAGCCATTATTTGGTTGAGCTCTTACTAAGCAAAGGTTATGTGGTTAACGGTATTATGCAATGTAATTCATTGCTTGAAAATGATTTTACGGAATATGAATATAATGGACAAGTTGCACCTGTCCCTAATTTGTATATTCACTATGGGTTGATATCTGATCCCTCATTTTTGATGGATTTAATAATCACCCTACGTCCAGATGAAATTTATAATATAGGTGGGGGGAATGTAAATTATGATGAGTGCGCAGCCCCCTACAACTCTTCAGTAAGTACTCATATCCCTGCACTGAGAATACTTGAGGCTATACGTTTTCAAGGTTTAGAACATAAAGTCCGTTACTACCATTCTTCACCCTCTGAACTTTGCAGTTTAGTTAATGGTATAAATATCAATGAAATGGTGACAACTAAATATTGCGCAACTGAAACTATGGCGATGGTTTCAGATTTTTGGACGGTAGTAAATTACCGCAATACTTTTGGTATGTATGCCTGCAACGGTATACTTTATAACCATGAGTCTCCTTACCGAAGTGAGCGCTTTGTGACCAGAAAGATTTCAAAAAGTTTAGCGAACATCACCCTGGGTGTTGAAGAGTGCCTCTATTTAGGTAATCTAAATGCACTACGGGATTGGGGGCACACCAGAGATTACGTAAAAATGCAATGGTCAATGTTGCAACAAGCTAAACCTGAAGATTACGTTTTTGCCACGGGTGTGCAGTACACGGTGCGGCAATTTGTCATATTTGCTGCGTTGGCTTTAGGGATAAAACTTCGTTTCGTAGGGAGAGGCATAGAAGAGAAAGGTGTTATAGCTGCAATTATCAGCCCTATTGCTGCTGCTTTAAAAGTTGGAGACGTAGTGGTTGCTGTTGATCCGCGTTATATTCGCATGGTAGAAAAATCCAAGGTTTCAGCGAATCCTATCAAGGCAAGAAATACTCTAGGCTGGTTGCCTGAAACGTCCTTGCAAGATCTGGTAATTGAGATGGTTCAAGCTGATTTAGCATCTGCTAAAGAAACAATACGGTTAAAAAAATCTGGATGAGGGTCTGCACAGATATTGGGTTGATTTATCATTCTCGTCAACTTGCGTAAACATTCCACTGCTATTATTCTCTGCAATACTATGATTTTTTTCATGGAAATATTCCTGTTGTAGTGTATTTTCAGGATAAAAATTCGCGTTTCAGTCAATAGCGAGTGTGATGAAAAATTATGCGTTTTTTTATTAAATTTTGAGTTCCCAGTCAATATAGATAACTTATGAAAATAATATCTAGAATAAATAAAAGTAAATCCATATCTAATATGATTTGGCTTTCTTCGGACAGTATTATCAGATTGGGATTGGGCTTCATCATCAGTGTTTGGCTTGCGAGATACCTGGGCCCAGATGATTTTGGTTTATATAATTATGCATACGCTATGATAGCTATTTACTCTGCTATTGCTTCATTGGGAATGAACGGTGTTGTTGTTCGAGAGTTGGTAAAGGCTGATACTGAAAAAAATGTTTTACTGGGTACTTCCTTTTTCCTACAAATCATTGGAAGTCTTATAGCCTCTGTATTTGTTATTTCTACGACAATGATTCTCAGACCACACGAGTGGAACTTAGTACTCATTGTATTAGTTATGTTACCCTCGGTACTTATAAGGTCTTCTGACGTAGTTAAATATTTTTTTGAGTCTGTTGTATCCGCAAAGTATACAGTTATTTCTCAAAATATAGCATTTGTCATTAGTTCTTTATTGAAAATATTAATAATAGTTAATAACGGATCATATTTAATGATCGGGTTTACAGTGACGATTGAAGCACTGATAACTGCTTTCTTATTGTTTTACTTTTATAAATTAAAACACAAAGAGTTTAACTGGAAGGTCGATTTTCAGGAGGCCAAAAGATTACTTTCACTAAGTTGGCCCCTAATTATTTCTGGCGTTGCATTAATGTTGTACATGCGTATAGACCAGGTAATGATAGGAAATATGATTGGCAATGCCGCCGTTGGTATATATTCTGTTGCTGTCAAAATGGTGGAGGTGTGGTATTTTATACCTGTGGCAATCGTGTCATCGGTATTCCCTAAGATAATTAAGATAAAAGAAGTTAGCGAATTGCAATATAACGAAAGATTGCAGTTGTTATATGATGTTTTAGTCGTTGTCAGTGTTTCTCTTGCGATTTTTGTAAGCTTGTTTGCTGATTATATAATCTCGTTTTTTTATGACATACAGTATATTGAATCATCGAGATTAATTAAAATGTATTCATGGGTTTGTATCTTCTATTTTTTAAGTTCAGCTAGTGGACGATGGTATATCAATGAGGGATTGCAAAAATATGCCTTAAATAGAAATTTAATTGGCCTGCTTATTGGAATATTCCTTAATTATATTTTGATCCCAAAATATGGTATGGATGGTTCAGTTTATGCAACGCTGATAGCTTATTTTTGTGCTGGATATCTCTTCGATGTTTTTAGCCATAAGACAAGACTTGCGTTTTATCAGAAAACGAAGTCTCTATGGCTACCAGGTGCAATATTGAGAATAAAAAAAACCATTTCAAGGTGAAATTTATATGAAGCGAATAGTTGTTCTCTATGGGGCATATGATCGATACAATTACGGCGATAATTTGATGCCAATTCTTTTAGAGAAATACGTAAAAAAATTCCATACTGAAAAGTTGAAAGAAATAGATTTTGTCTATTCCTCAATTAAAGCCTCAGATCTCAGTAATTATAAGTGTATGCCTACAGTTGCCATGCGCGATTTACTTGATATTCCACCCGGATCAACCGTTATTGTTGTTGGCGGAGAAGTGCTTGGTGCTTCAGTAGGAATTCTCTACACACATGTTCAAGATAGCTTATTAGTTACTAAATTTTTGCGCCTTATAAACCGCATTTCTCCTTCATTATTGAATAAGTTTGCAAAATCGTATTATGATGCTGTGTGGGAATATCCTTATATTCCTGATAAACGATCCTTTAAAAATAATGTTAAAGTAATTTTTAATACTGTTGGTGCTAAGCCTCCTGTTTCACAACGAAATAATATAAAAAATTCTGACTATATCTCGGTCAGAGATGATCGTACATTTAATTATGTGTCAACCTTTTGTGAATCTAAGCTCGTTCCTGACTCTGTATTGATGGCCTCTGGTATCATTGATAATTCTTTTTTTGATACCGTTGTTCGACAGGAAATTAAAGATAAAATAAGAAAGGATTACATTAGTATTCAGGCTTGTCCTTATAAAGTTAATTTTACTGCTCAAGAATTGGCTAATCAGTTAGATAAGACGATCAATGAACATAACCTCGATGTTATTCTTCTTCCAATAGGTTATGCGAGTGGACATGATGATATTGTTTTTCTCGAAAAAGTCAAAAGTCTCTCTAAGAGAGATATGTTGATTTTAGATGATCTCAACGTATGGGAGATAATGTATATAATTGCAAATTCTAAAGCTTTTTATGGGACTAGTTTACACGGCGTAATTACAGCTATGTCATTTTTGGTACCACATTTCTCTATTAATAAAAAAATTGCCAAGCTTACTTCTTTCGTTAAAACATGGAGTGTTTATCCCTACAATACCCCCATTGAAATTAATGATATTCCCAACACAATTTCAAAGATGGCTGACTATAGTGACGTTGAACTTCGCATTGCTGTTGAAAAAGCACAAGGTATAATCTACAAAAGCCTTGATGAAGTTTCTAACTTATTGTGATTTTTAATAGGAAAATTTAAAGCTGAGGAATGTAGATATTCTTGGTTTTTTTTTCTGCAAAATTATACTCATTTTCAAGGTGTGATAAAATTACAATGCAATTCTGCCTTTGCCACTTTGAAGCAGAGTGATAGGGTTCTTCTACTTAAAGTATTGTTCTTAGCCTTCGCCAAAAAGGCGGCGCGTCTGAAGCTGTACGGCTAACGCCAGTCGCTGTTTCTGAAGATGTACGAAAAAAGCCGGAGAATGCGCTGACATTCTCCGGCTTTTTTTTTGCCTTCAGGAAAGCTGTTTATTTAGCGCCAAAACAGGCATCCAGCCCTGCCTGAGTATCTTTGCTTGCCAGACCTGGCATAGGTTTATCGGCGATAAGCGTGACGCCGGTATCCACATACCCGGAAACCTTTTTGCCGTGTCTGGCATAGGCAACGGCAGCATCAACACCCATCGCCGCCATCGTTAAAGGATACTGCTGGGCCGTGGCAGCAATCTTGCCTTCACGTACGTAATTTACCCCCGCACACCCGCCATCAACAGAGAGAATCATGGCATTCTTTTGTTTACCTGCCTCCTGCAAGGCTTTGTAGGCTCCGGCTGCGGCCGGTTCGTTGACGGTGTAAACCAGATTAATGTCCGGATGGGCTTTCAGGCAATTTGTCATGACCTCGTAGCCTTGTTTCTCTGCCCCTTCGCTATAGCCTGCACACACAATTTCGGGTGCGGCTGACAGTTCACTGGATTCGGCACCTGCCGCAGTTAAACCCAATCCTTTCATAAACCCGTTGTGCCTTCTTGCCCCTACCAGATGTCCTGGCGATAAATCCAGCATCGCTATTTTGAGGGGTTGTCCCGCGAACGTCAGCGGCATGGCCGCCTGAGCATACTGGCCAATCAATTCGCCAGCTTTATAGTTATCGGTGGCGAAGAGGGCATCGACGGCACTGATCGGATCCGTCGGGGAATCGAGGGCGATAACCTGCACGCCTTTCGCCCGGACCTCATCGAGTGCGGGCACAATGGCCTTAGCATCGCTCGGCGTAATGAGCAACGTGGTCGCACCAGAGGCCACCATGGACTGAATCGCGATGATCTGTGAAGGATAATCGCTGTCTTCTTTACCGGCTGCGGTAAGCAGTTTGACCCCGTGTACGGTGGCCCCCAGCATGGCACCTTCTTTCATTTTCAAAAAGAACGGGTTGGTGTCTGTTTTAGTAATCAGGCCTATCGTGATGTTCTCATTGCTGCTGGCAAGAGCTGCCGATGTCAGCAGGGTCGTCGCCACGGCAAAAACGCAGGAAATTTTCATGTAAATACCTTAGCGGGTGGCTGTTGCAGTGACATTAAGATTTCCCGCACGTGAAATATCAAATGCAGAAATCCCCTCCAGCAAGATATGGGCCTGTTGTTTTAAACTGTCTGCTGCCGCCGCACTTTGTTCTACTAACGCGGCATTCTGCTGCGTCGCTTCGTCCATGTTGACCACGGCTTTATTGACCTGATCGATGCCAGTATGCTGTTCGCTTGAGGCAAGGGTAATCTCAGCCATCAGGCTGTTGACGCCTTTGACCGCATTCACCACTTCCATCATGGTGGTGCCCGCTTCATCCACCAGCTTAGAACCGACGTTAATCCTTTCAACAGACTCGCTAATCAGGTTTTTAATTTCCTTGGCGGCATTGGCGCTGCGCTGTGCCAGCGTTCGCACTTCACCGGCAACCACCGCAAAACCACGTCCTTGCTCACCGGCACGGGCTGCTTCAACGGCGGCGTTAAGCGCCAGAATATTGGTCTGGAAAGCAATGCCTTCAATGACCGTGATGATTTGTGTCACTTTGCCTGAGCTTTCGGCGATTTCATGCATGGTACTGACGACGCGTTCAACGACGTTGCCGCCGCGTTGCGCCACTTGTGACGCACTTGTGGCCATCAGATTCCCCTGATGGGCATTGTCGGCGTTGTGTTTCACTGTCGCGGTCAGTTCCTCCATGCTTGCTGATGTCTGTTCCAGCGAGGAAGCCTGGGCTTCGGTCCGGCGACTCAGATCCTCATTGCCCAACGTAATTTCGGTGGATGCACTGACAATGCTTTCAGCGGAATTAGCCACCTGGTTGATTAACTGATGCAGTTTCGCCTGCATTCCGCCAAGCTCTGCCAGAACGCTGTTTTGTGGTGCGTTTTCCGCGCCTTTCACTTCACTGAGATCACCCGCAGCAATACGTTGTACCACCTGACCTAAAACAAGCGGTTCTTCACCCAGTGCACGGAACAGGGAACGGATAATAATGCCCCCCAGAATAACCGCCAGACTCAGTGCGACCAGGCTGATAACGATGAAAATGAGGCGGGTTTGTTGATACGCATCTTGTGCGGTATTCAGGCTCTCTTTAGCCCGTACGTTACTGTACTGGAGATAGTCATTGGTCGTATTCAGCAGCAGCGCCAACTGAGGTCGTAGCTCGCGATTCATGCGGTCAATCGCTTCAGCTTTCTTCTCTTCAAGGGCCAGATCAACAATATGTTTAGCCACCGGACGGTATCCTTCTTCCGCATTAGAAATCGCGGTCACGAATTGCCGATCCTTATCTGTGACGTCAGAGTGTTCTTTGATTGCCGCCTGAAGCCGGTTCAGCGCGGCTGCGGTTTTCTCTTCTGCAGCAGCGACTTGTCTTTTACCTGCTTCGATATCAGCAGCCTCACTGACCAGCACCAGCCCGTAAATATTCAATGAACTGTCTTTTACGCCGCTGAGAATTAAATTCACAGCTGCCTCACGGGCGGAAACCTGCTGTACGTGAGTTTTGAATCTGTTGTTGGCCTGGCTTAACGCGTTGATAGAGAGCAGGACTACTGCGAGAACAATGACGACTAAAACGCCAAATCCCAGCGTAAGCTGGGTGCGTACAGTAGTGTGTTTAAAAGACATAGTGGTAACTCCCTGAAATTGCGATTAAAAAGGTGCGGGCACCTTAAGTTATGACAACATTTCAATCAGTCTCGTGCGTAAAATGTCGTTACCGGAGTAGCCTGTCAGGAAACACAGGATAGAAATCTGTCGGGAAGAAACTGAAGTTGGTCACGTGAACCGAATGAGTTTTAGTGATTAAGTTAACGGCACACTGGCGAGGAAACTTGATAGCAGGGGGCGGACAGCCGGTTTGTTTGTCAGAAAAGTGTGATGTCTGTCAGATTTTTATGCCGGCCAATTTTGGCACGCGCTGTTGCGCATAACCTCTGAACGAAAGGCGCGGGCACAGGGCCGTCAGTGTGGCCGTCACGCCGGTTTCATCATCAGAAAAATCATTCCATTTTTATAATCTCAGGCAATGATTCAAGTTTCATATTTTGAAACATAAAGCTCTTAATAACCCTCAAACTAAGCTTGCACTATAGAGTATAGCCGGTGCTATATTCGTCTTTGCCGGATAAAATTCACACAAAAATAACAAGCAAGAACAGGGCGGGCAGTATGCGTGGAACAGGCCAGACTTCTTCTCTAACCGACAGAACCAATGCGGCGATTGCTAACGCCATGTCCGGCCGCAAACGCGGCCTGATGACACCGCTGTTGTTTGCGGGGCCTGCGGTGATCGCCTCGATCGCCTATATGGATCCGGGTAATTTTGCGACCAATATTCAGGCTGGCTCGCGCTATGGCTACGCGCTCCTGTGGGTGGTTGTTATGGCCAATATGATCGCCATGCTGTTTCAGGCGCTCTCCGCCAGACTGGGGATCGTCACCAACAGAAATCTGGCGGAAATGTGTCGCGACCAGTTCTCCAGACCCGTGGTTTGGGGGATGTGGGTGGGCAGCGAAATCGCCGCAATGGCGACCGATCTGGCCGAATTCCTCGGGGGGGCTTTAGCCCTGTCGTTACTGTTCCATATGCCGTTACTGGCCGGGATGGGTATCACGGCGCTGGTTACCTACGGCCTTTTGATGGTGGAAAAGCGTGGTTTCCGCCCTGTTGAGCTGATGATCGGCGGGTTAGTGGCGGTGATTGCACTGTGTTATCTGGTCGAAATGTTTATCGCGCAGGTTGACTGGGCCGCAGCCGGTCTGGGCATGGTGACACCGCAACTGCCCGACGCGCAGGCGCTGACCATTGCCGTGGGGATCATCGGAGCCACCGTGATGCCACATGCGATCTTCCTGCACTCGGGGCTGACTCAGCACCGTACCCATGCCAGGAATCCGGGCGAACGTCGTACACTGCTGCGTTTTTCCAATATTGAAGTGGTGATCGCGCTGACCCTCGCCGGATTGGTGAATATCGCGATGGTGATTATGGCCGCCAGTGCCTTCCATGCCGGCCACAGCGATGTGGCGGAAATCGAAACGGCTTACCATACCCTGACTCCGCTGTTGGGGGCGGGGGCGGCAGGTTTCTTCCTGCTGTCATTGATTGCTTCCGGTATTTCCAGTTCAGTGGTAGGCACTATGGCAGGCCAGATGATCATGCAGGGCTTCGTCGGTTTTCGCATTCCCGTCTGGTTGCGCCGTCTGGTCACCATGATCCCTGCGTTTATCGTGGTAGCGATGGGCGTTAATGCCACCGACGCGCTGGTATACAGCCAGGTGGTGCTCAGCCTGGCGTTGCCTGCGCCGATGATTGCATTGGTGATATTCACCAGCCGTCGCGACATCATGGGGGAGTTTGTTAACAGCCGCCTGACTGTCGTGACTTCCATCATCGGCACCGTGGTGATTGTGGCGCTCAATATCATCCTGCTGCTGCAAACATTTGGCGTGAATATCCCCGGTCTGGAATAAAGCCAGAAGGCTTACTTCGCCATCGCCTTCTGGTTCTTCGCCCGCAATTTCTTCGCCCGACTCTCCAGCATCAAATAGCACACCAGCGCCAGCAGCAGCGGCAGGAAGTAGTAGAGCATACGGTAGGCCAGCAGGGCGGCGATAATCGTGCCCTGCGACGTATGTTCTCCGGCCAGCAGGGCGATAAACACCGCTTCCAGCACGCCGATCCCCGCGGGAATATGCACAATCACCCCGGCGATACTGCTGACTAACAGCACGCCCAGCACAAAGAAATAGTTCACATCCTCGCCTAACAGCAGCCAGATAATCGCCCCCATGGCCATCCAGTTGGCGCTGGAAATTACCATCTGCGCCACGGCAAATTTAAACGACGGTAGCACCAGTTTTTGCCCTTTCACCGTCATATGGCGGCGTTTAGCATAGGCGCAGAACCAGACGTAAGTGGCCACCATCGCCAGCAGCACAATGCCCATAATGCGCAGTGTGCCTTCGTCGATGTACCAGTGCGAAGGCAGCTCCACGACGCCGAAGGTGAAGATAATTCCGCCGAGCAAAATATAGCCAAGCCAGTTGGTGGTAATGCTCAGTGAGAAAATGCGGGTGATCGTGGCGCCGGGCAGACCCAGGCGGGAGTAGAGCCGGTAACGCATGCCGATGCCGCCAACCCAGGTGCTGAGCGTGAGGTTAAAGGCGTAGCAGATAAATGACACCAGCATCACCTGACGGGCCGCGAGTTTGTGCCCGCAATAAGCGCGCGCCAGCAGATCGTAACAGCCGTACAGCAGATAGCTGATGATCACCAGCACCACTGATATCAGCAGTGGCGTGCGGTTGTAATTGCGAATGACCTTCCACACGTCTTCCCAGTTGACCGTGCGGGCGTAAACCACCAGCAGCACAGCCACGGCGATAAAGAAAATCCAGGTGAGTATTTTTTTCGCCAGACGCCACTTCGGATGTGATGCAGACATTATGATTTCACCTCTGAATTCTCTGACGTCACCCGATCCTGCGTTTCAATTTCGGGTTGTACGGGCGGCTTTACCTGGGCAAGCCTTGGCGTGTGCGCCGGTAGCCAGCCGACCATGGCCGGAAATTTACGCAGGAAGTGAAACGCCACCACGCTTTTCGCCAGGTTCCACCAGGTGCGTTTCGGGGCCATAGTTTGATCTACGCGCTGGCAGTCTCTGGCGATAATACCGTGCAGGTTCTCGCGCAGCGTCTGGTTAAACGTCCGGTCGTGGATAATCAGATTGGCTTCAAGATTGAGCGACAGGCTCAGCGGATCGAGATTACTGGAGCCGATAGTCGCCCAGTGAGCATCCATCAGCGCGACCTTGCCGTGCAGCGGACGACGGCGATATTCATACACCTGCACACCGCCTTTCAGCAGATAGTTGTACAGCAGCTCTGCACCGACTTTTACAATCGGCATATCCGGCTCGCCCTGCACGATGAGTTTTACCTGCACGCCGCGGCGGGCTGCATTGCGCATGGCGTGAAGCAGACGGTAACCAGGAAAGAAATAGGCGTTGGCGATAATCACTTCGCGCCTGGCGCTGGCCAGCATTTTCAGATAGTGACGCTCAATATCATCCCGGTGATCGTCATTATCGCGCCAGACAAACAGCGCCTGCGCCTCGCCGGGATTGCGATTTTCCGCCGCATGATAGCGGCGACGTTGCTGCCACCATCGGTGGGTATGCGCATGATCAGGCAGATTTTCCAGCTCAAACTGCAAAATGTCATCCACCACCGGGCCTTCCACCCGTACGGCGTAGTCCTGCTTGGCCTCGGGACCGTAATCGGACATGTGCTCGGCGGAGTAATTAATCCCGCCGACAAACGCCACTGTATTGTCGATGACAACAATTTTACGGTGCATACGGCGGAAGAGATTGGTTCGCATACCGAACAGCGGCGGGCGCGGGTCGTAATAGCGAAACACCACGCCTGCTGAAGTCAGTTCGCCGACGAAATCATCGCTCAAATCAGGCGATCCGTAGCCGTCGAGCAGCACTTCAACCCCGATACCGCGCTGTGCGGCGCGCAGGAGCACCGCGTGTAACTGGCGACCCACGTCATCTTCAAACCAGATAAAAGTTTCGAGAATCACTTTACGCTGAGCGTTATCGATAGCGTCAAATACCGCCGGGTAATATTCGTCGCCATTTTCCAGAAGCTGGATGCGGTTGCCTTCCCGCCATGCGGTTTTCATAGATGGATCTCCGCGCTTAACGGGGCATGATCGGACAGATGACGCCAGTTACGCAGCGGCAGCACCGCAGGCGCGCTGGCATTGGCATTTTTCACATAGATCCTGTCAAGACGCAGAAGCGGCATCCTGACCGGGAAAGTGCGCGCCGGGCGGCCTTTTGCGCGGGTGAAAATCTCATCGAGTCCCGCCTGTACTTTAAGCGGGCGATTGGCTTTTTGCCGCCAGTCGTTGAAATCACCCGCCACCAGCACCGGTTCTCCCTGCGGGAAAGCGTTAACCCAGTCGGCCAGCATCTTGAGCTGTGCCTGGCGGTGCGCTTCGCGCAGACCCAGATGTACGCAAATCACGTGGACAGGAGACCCAAGCTGCGGGGGCACGATACGGCAGTACAACAGGCCGCGATTCTCGCTACCCGCGACCGACACGTCGCGATTCTCGTAATGTTCAATGGGATAGCGTGAAAGGACGGCATTGCCGTGATGACCTTCCGGGTAGACCGCGTTGCGCCCGTAGGCGAAGTTGCTCCACATGGTGTCAGCAAGAAACTCGTAATGGGGGGTGTCCGGCCAGCTTTCCACATGCAACGAATGCACATCATGTGCGCCCGTCACTTCCTGCAGGCAGACGATATCGGCACCGACGGTGCGTACCGCGTCGCGCAGCTCGGGTAAAATGAAGCGTTTATTAAACGCGGTGAAGCCCTTGTGAGTATTAATCGTCAGTACTTTCAATGAAAATTGCGGTCTTTGTTGGGTCATTCTTTATCCTGCCAGCGTCACTATCCTGATGAAAATAAAGTATAGTTTCTGTTACGAAAAGAGGCGGCGTCATGTGTGTCCGGGTGAAACGAGCACCGGGGTGATGCGCGCCCTCTTGTGACAGCCCCTCACTTTCGATGGCTCTTTTCTGCTCTTTTCTGCTCCTTTCTTCTCACTTCGCCAAATCAAAAATTCCCATTTTTGTTTACTTCCGTTTTGCTGGTTAAGCTATGAGCATCATCACTCTTTAATCAGTTTCGTGCACTTATTCTGAATACAGAGAAGGCGGGTGGATATGTTTCTTGAAGAACGTCGGCAGCAAATCCTGGAATATCTGGATAAAAACGAGCGGGTAAAAGTGGAGGTTTTGGCGTCCCTGTTTGCGGTGACCAGAGAGACCATTCGCAGTGATCTGAATGCCCTGGCGGCTGAAAAATTGGTTCAGCGATGTCATGGCGGTGCAATGGTGATACGGCGGAGTTTGCAGTCAAAGCTAATTGCTGACACCGGAGGCAACTTTGAAGTGTTGCTGCAACGGCTGCAGAGTCAGAAAAGAAAGCAGAGCGTACAACAGGGGAAAGGAAAGAACATGAAAGGTAAGGTTTGCATTCTGGGTTCATTTAACGTCGATATCGTGGCGAAGGTTGAACGTTTTCCAAAAGGCGGAGAATCCCTGTTGGCGCTGGGCAGCACGCTCGGCCCCGGCGGCAAAGGGGCGAATCAGGCCACGGCGGTCAGTCGTGCGGGTGCCAGAGTGCATTTCGTTTCCAAGGTGGGTAAGGATCAGTTCAGCCAGTTTGCTTATGATCACCTGACCTCCTCGGAGATCCACTCCTTTACCCTTTATCAGTCGGACACTGAGCCGACCGGCAACGCCATCATTTATGTCTCGCAGGAAAACGGCGAGAACATGATTGCCATTTATTCCGGTGCCAATAAAACCATCAGCGAAGACGAAGTGGCAGCGATTGCCCCCGAACTGGAAGATTCGGACGTGCTGCTCGTACAGCTCGAAAACAATTTTGCCGCTACCCTGAGCGCGATGAAATTGGCCAAAGCGCTGGGCGTGAAGGTGATTCTCAACCCGGCCCCTTTCTCGAGCCATGCGCTTGAGTGTCTTGAATATGTTGACGTTATTACACCTAATGAAACTGAGGCATCGCAGCTTTCCGGCATTGACGTGAAGGATTTAGCCAGCGCCAAAGAGGCTGCACAGCGTATCGTCAGCCAGGGGGCGAGGCGGGTGATTATTACCATGGGATCGCGCGGCGCGTTGCTGTTTGACGGTAATCAGTTCCAGCACATTCCGGCCTTCCCGGCGCTGAGCGTTGATACCACCGGTGCAGGCGATGCTTTCAACGGCGCGCTGGCCTCAAGTATTGCCAATGGACAAAGTCTGGTTCAGGCGGCGACCTATGCCGCGGCGTTTGCCTCGCTGGCCGTCGAGCGTGAAGGTGCATCAAACATGCCTGATAAGGCCCAGGTTTCAGCACGTCTGGCGCAGCGATAAATGCTGCGGTAATTCTTTAGTTTCTTGTGACGGTCGCTGCCTTGATGCATTGAGTTTAGCGGCCACGTAATCGATTCCGTCTTAAGGAGCAGTCATGACTAAAAGTATTGAAGGCATCGTGCCGGTGATGTTGACCCCTTTCACCGAAGACAACCAGATTGACTATCCGGGCCTGACCCGTTTGATCGACTGGTATCTTGAGAAAGGTGTAGATGCGCTGTTCGCCGTGTGTCAGTCGAGCGAAATGCAGTTTCTGACCCTCGAAGAGCGCGTTGCGCTGGCCGGGTTTGTGGTGAAGCACGTTGTGGGGCGCGTGCCGGTGATTGCCTCGGGCCATATCAGTGATGATATCAATGACCAAATCAGTGAGCTGAGTGCGATGGCGAAAACCGGAGCCGACGCACTGGTGCTGGTCACCAACCATCTCGATCCGAAAAATCAGGGCAGTGAGACCTTCTTTGCCACGCTGGATAAGTTGCTGAGTGCCTTGCCTGAATCCATGCCGCTGGGTTTGTATGAGTGTCCTGCACCGTATCGCCGTCTGCTGACCGACGAAGAGCTCACTTACTGTGCCAACACCGGCCGCTTCGTTGTACTGAAAGACGTGAGCTGTGACCTGGCAACCGTTACCCGCCGCGTGAAGCTGGTGGCAAATACGCCGTTGAACATCATTAATGCTAATGCTGCGATTGCTTATCCGGCGATGCAGGCGGGGTCTAAAGGATTCAGCGGCGTGTTCACCAATTTCCACCCCGAGCTATACAGCTGGCTGTATCACAAGGCGGCAACCCAGCCGCAACTCGCCGACGAGTTAGCCATTTTCCTGTCGCTGGGCGCGGTGACTGAAACACTGGGGTATCCGAAGAATGCCAAGATTTATCATCAGCGTCTGGGCACTTTCGACAGCGAGTTCTGCCGTGTGAATAAAGACAATGTGCTGGAAAAGTTCTGGGGGCTGACCGTATTGCTGGATCAAATTCACAGCGGCACGGCGCTGTGGCAGAAAAAAATCGCCGCCGTATAAGGTGAGATAGCCATGAGTGAGTGATGCGGATGAGTTGCCATCTTATCCGCTGATTAATGGCCTGGTCGGATATTCAATGCACATGATGATGCTGCCAGGCCGTCAGTTTCAAATCTATAACCTTTTTAGCCGTAATCCGACCCTGAATATAAATATAAAAGGATTATTCAACATGATCGTATGTTGCCTGAGAGACTGGGAACGTGAGAAATTCGCTTTCCATCCGATTATTAATAAAGGTATTGAGTATATTACTCAAACCGATTTTACCACGCTGACACCAGGGAAATTCGATATTATTCCGGACAAGATGTTTTGCCTTCTCCAGGAAATGAATACCGTTCCTGCTCATGAAATGCGGGCTGAGTCACATTTCAGGTTTGCAGATATTCAATTTCTCTTGCAGGGCGAAGAAACCATCGGTGTGGCGCGCGGTGCGGCGGAGCACGAGGTGGCAGAAGACCGGGCGGAGAAGCATGACATCGTGTTTTATCAGGAAACGAATAATGAATCGCTGATTCGTTTGGAACCCGGCATGTTTGCCGTTTTCTTTCCGCAAGATTTACATCGCCCTTGCTGTAATACCCGAAGTCAGTCTTTTATTCGTAAAGCTGTGATTAAAATTCACCTGAGTCTGTTCAATGATGACTTATTTATGAATAACCAATAGTGGATAATTAAAATGATGAAAGACGCTACCTCTCCTCCCGATACATCTTTGGTTAAAACGGCTGCTCCTGTTGTTTCACGCTTGCGCTGGGGCATTATTTTTATTTTGTTAATGGCGGCGGTCATTAATTATCTCGACCGTGCCAATTTAAGTATTGCTAACACCACCATTGCGAAAGAGTTTGGTTTCAGCCAGACGGAAATGGGCCTGCTGCTGTCTGCTTTCCTGTGGCCATATGCGCTGGCAAACCTGCCTGCGGGCTGGTTGGTTGACCGTTTCGGTCCTAAAAAAATGTTCTCGTGGGGCGTGGGGCTGTGGTCCACCTTCACGGTGATGGCAGGTTTCGTTAATGGTTATTCCATGTTCTATGCCCTGCGCATGCTGCTGGGTATTTCCGAATCACCGTTCTTTACCTCCGGCATCAAGATTACTCACCGCTGGTTCTCTGATAAAGAGCGCGCGCTGCCGACCTCCATCATCAATACCGGTTCGCAGATTGCCAATGCCATTGCACCGCCAATCCTGACCGTGCTGCTGTTAACGCTCGGCTGGCGCGGCATGTTTATCGCCATTGGCCTGGCGGGGATCCCGCTGCTGCTGGTATGGCTGAAATTTTACCGCAATCCGACCGAGCGCGAAGAAAAAGTGATCCACGCCAATTCTCAGCTGGTGCAGCAGTCGGTGACCGAAGTTAACGGCAATAACAAGGCGAGTTGGGGAGCGTTGTTCAGGCATAAAACCACCTGGTTTATGGTGATCGGCAACTTTTCTATCATGTTCACTATCTGGGTTTACCTGACCTGGCTGCCGGGCTACCTGGAAAAATCGCTGGGTTTTAGCCTGAAACAAACAGGCTGGCTGGCGGCCATTCCGTTCCTGGCGGGGATTTTAGGTGTGCTGTGCGGCGGGGCTATCTCTGACCGTCTTATCCGTCGCGGTGTGAAGACGATTACCGCGCGTAAGGTGCCGATTGTGGCCGGGGCAGCGCTGGCGGCCTGCTTTGTGGCGCCGATTCCTTTTGTGCACAACACAACACTGAGTATCGCGCTGCTGTCAGTTGGCTACTTCTTCTCGCAACTGCCGCAGGGTGTCATCTGGACGCTGGCCTCAGACATTGCGCCGAAAGAGCAGGTGGCATCGATGGGCGCCATTCAGAACTTTGGTGGTTTCCTGGGGGCGGCCTGTGCGCCGATTGTCACCGGGCTTATTCTGGATGCAACCGGGCAGTTCACCAACGTCTTCTTTCTCGGTGCCGGTTTACTGATGCTGGGCGCGTTAAGCTACGGACTGTTCGTGAAAAAGCCTATTTTGGTGACAATGTCGAAATAGCGACAATCGTAAACTTCATTAAACGCCTGGCTATCGGGGCGTTTAATGAGTACGGGTTTCCCTGACACACTGAAGAAGTCCGCATCTCTGAAAGCAAAAAACCCGCCATAGGCGGGTTTCTTTAAATAGGGTGCCCGGACTCGGACTAACGCCGCAGGCGTTTGAACAACGGCTTTGCCGTTGGCCCGCAGGGCGAGCCTGTCAAGGCGAGTCATCGAACGAAGTTCGATGGAGAGTCCGTATCTCTGAAAGCAAAAAACCCGCCATAGGCGGGTTTCTTTAAATATGGTGCCCGGACTCGGAATCGAACCAAGGACACAGGGATTTTCAATCCCTTGCTCTACCGACTGAGCTATCCGGGCAACGGGGCGCATTAAACCGTATCGGGCATGTGCCGTCAACGGCTTTTTGTGACAACCGCGGGGTTCGTCAACCGACTGATGCTTTTTACGACAATTTGACGATTTAACTTAGGGTTCAGGCCGCTTACCCCGTTCGTACCCGGCAATAATCCCGAAAAGCGCGGAAATTCCGGGCGTAATCCATGTCGCATTCTGTAAGAAATTCGCGCAATGTTCAGGGTTGAACAGGGGGGTAAAAGATGCCATTATTGCGCCGATTTATTAAACAACTCTGATCCCGTTTTCACGCGACAGCTCAAGAGGGTTGCGGCATGGCTGGTTTATCACATCGCACTGTTCGTCAGTGCACAAACAATCTGATGATGATCTCCGGGTGCTGTAAACACCACGATTTCAGTTTTCCTCCACTTGTAGTCTCTTTCATGCGGTAAGGCTACCGTTTGCTCGCTGTCAGGCATTATTAAAAACAGAGAATAAAACAGAGCAGTTCTCTGATTTTAATGTTGTCTATCAGACGTGGCCTGGCCTGAAACCCGATTTGTCACCACTTTGCCATACCGGCATTGTTCTGTTGCACTCGATATCTCGCTTTAGCCAACGTCATTTGCCGGGCTGGACTCTGCGCTCTATACCTTTAATGACGTATGCGCCAGCTCATTGCCGTGCCACCTGGCACACCCTCTTACTTAACCGTTTGAGAGCCTGAATGAAACACTTAAAACTTGCAGCAAGCGCTTCCGTCGCCCCTTATCTCCAGACAGCACGTCTGGTCGTTGACCTGCGTCGCGCCGATTACGCGGACGTTGCGGCCATCATTATTTCTGTCGGTGACCTGAACCACGGCAGGCTGGCGGATATTGAAACGCTGGGATTTGGTATTCCCGCGTTTGTTGCGGTGCAGGGTACAGAGCAGATTTCACCTGAGTTTCTGCCGTTGCTGAAAGGCGTAATCACGCTATCGGACGCCAATCAGGCATTTTATGCCGCGCAGATTGAGTCTGCCGCACAGGTTTATGAAGAAGCCTTATTCCCGCCGTTTTTCGATACGCTGAAAAAGTATGTCGAGATGGAGAACGCCACTTTCGCTTGTCCGGGGCATCAGGGCGGCGAGTTTTTCCGTCGTCATCCGGCAGGGCGCCAGTTTTATGATTTCTATGGCCCGAATATTTTTCGCTCCGACATGTGTAATGCGGACGTCAAACTGGGCGATTTACTGATCCACGAAGGTTCAGCGAAAGATGCTCAAAAGTATGCGGCTAAAGTCTTCAGCGCAGATAAAACGTATTTCGTGCTCAACGGCACGTCTGCGGCCAATAAAGTCGTCACCAACGCGCTGCTGACCCGCGACGATCTGGTGCTGTTCGACCGTAATAACCACAAATCAAACCATCACGGTGCGCTGTTGCAGGCGGGCGCTACGCCGGTTTATCTCGAAACAGCACGTAATCCGTTCGGTTTTATCGGCGGCATTGATGCGGCTTGTTTCGATGAAACTTATCTGCGAGCACAAATCAAAGAAGTGGCGCCACATCGCGCGACTGAAAAACGTCCGTTCCGCCTGGCGATTATCCAGCTTGGTACTTATGACGGTACCGTGTACAACGCGCGTCAGGTGGTCGATAAAATCGGTCATCTGTGTGATTACATCCTGTTTGATTCCGCATGGGTCGGTTACGAGCAATTCATCCCGATGATGAAAGAATGCTCGCCGCTGCTGCTGGAGCTGAACGAAAATGACCCTGGCATTATCGTTACGCAGTCGGTACATAAGCAGCAGGCCGGATTCTCGCAGACCTCGCAGATCCACAAAAAAGACAATCACATCAAAGGCCAGAAGCGTCATTGCAGCCATAAAAAGCTCAACAATGCGTTTATGATGCATGCTTCGACCAGCCCGTTTTATCCGCTGTTTGCCGCGCTTGACGTCAATGCGCGCATTCATGCCGGTGGCAGCGGAAAACACATGTGGATGGAGTGCGTGAAGCTCGGCATCGAAACCCGCAAAATGCTGCTTGATCAGTGCTCGATGATTTTACCGTTTGTTCCCCCAACCGTCGGCGGCAAACGCTGGCAGGATCATGAAACCAATGAAATGGCCAACGATGTGCGTTTCTTTGATTTTGTGCCGGGTGAACGCTGGCACGCCTTCGACGGTTATGCCGAAAAACAGTATTTCGTTGATCCGTGCAAGCTGCTGCTGACTACGCCGGGCATTGATGCTTCCAGCGGTAAATACACGGAGTTCGGCATACCGGCGACCATTCTGGCGAACTATCTGCGCGAGAATGGCATCGTGCCGGAGAAATGTGACCTGAACTCGATTTTGTTCCTGCTTACCCCGGCGGAAACACCGGCCAAAATGCAGTTGCTGGTGGAAGAGTTGGTGCGGTTTGAGCAATACATCGAAGAAGATGCGCCGCTCAGCGAAGTGCTGCCGACGGTGTATCGCAAAAACGAAGACCGCTACCGGAATTACACCATCCGTCAGCTGTGCCAGGAAATGCATAATCTCTACGTCAGCTTTGATGTGAAAGAGTTACAGAAAGAGATGTTCCGTGAGAGGAGTTTCCCGAAGGTAGTGATGAATGCGCAGGATGCGCATAACGAGTTTATCCGCGATAACATCGAGCTGGTGGCAATTGGTGATGCCGAAGGCCGTATCGCTGCGGAAGGCGCGCTGCCATATCCTCCTGGCGTGCTATGTGTCGTGCCGGGCGAACTGTGGGGCGGGGCGGTTCAGCGCTATTTTATGGCGCTGGAAGAAGGTATCAATCTGCTGCCGGGTTTCTCCCCAGAATTGCAGGGTGTGTATATTGAGAAAAAAACGGTCGGCTGGAAGCGCGTGATGGGGTATGTGGTTTCTGCGTAATTTGCTGTAAAAAATAAATTATCCGCTTGCTGGTTTTCAAATAATGGGGAGGCAATAACCTCTCCATTATTTATGATATTGATATGCTTTGTGAATGTTTTATTGTTTCAAGTATTGCCATTAATATAAATAGTCTGTGTTAGTTCGTTTGATTATTTGTTTGTGTTATTAATTACAGAGAATAATTCGTTTTTTGTATGCTTTGTGTGATATTAATTGTACGTGTTATTTTCATGTTCTTCCTCTCAACTTTCAAATCAAACTTGTTTCCAGATGTTGCTTTTTACTTTCCGTTCCTATAAATTGCCAAGCTTACTTCAACTGTTAAAATAAAAACTCCATGGAAAAGGATGTTAACGGGATGTACGGATTTTTATTTGTCACCCCTATCATTTGTTTTATTTTTTTACTGGCGGCCAGGGCTGTAAGTATTAAATTAAAACTGGTCGACAAGCCTGATTACAGAAAAAAACACAGCAGTAATATTCCGCTGGTAGGCGGCATTGCTATCTATCTCACGGTGGTAGTAATAAATTTACTTTTTTTTCCTTCCGTTGCGCACAATAATGCTTTTCTGATGAGTAGCTTCCTTCTGGTTTGTATCGGTGTTCTTGACGATCGCTATGCTCTTTCAGTATTTCTTCGCGTGATTGTTCAGGCGGCAGGTGCAATTATCATTATGTCTGACGGCGTATATATTAGCTCTTTCGGCAATTTGTGGAACAATTACGAGCTTAGGTTGGGGATCTTAAGTTTCCCCGTCTCATTGCTGGCTGTCTGGGCATCAGTTAATGCTTTCAATATGATAGACGGAATTGACGGGCTGTTAGGCGGGTTAAGTATTCTGTCATTTACGGGATTGGCAATCTGCTTTGCTGTGGCAGGGAAAATACCTATGGCGCTGTACTGTCAGCTTTTTATTGCGGCAATTGTTCCTTTCATTATCCTGAATGTCAGCTGTTCCAGGTTGAAAGTTTTTATGGGAGATGCGGGGAGTACATTCCTTGGGTTTACGGTTATCTGGGCTATCATGCTGGCCACCGGGGAATATAACGCCGTGATGGCACCTGCAACCGCAATCTGGTTGATCGCTGTCCCACTGATGGATCTGGTTGCGGTGATGTTTGGGCGTCTCATCCGAAGACATTCTCCTTTCAAGCCAGACAGAACGCATCTGCACCACTTGCTCATAAATTATGGTTTCTCCAATAAAAAAACTCTCAGTATTATTCTTCTTGGCTCTTTTTTGATTAATGCATTTGGTATCGGATTAAATATTCTTAAAGTAAATGAACTGCTGTCTTTATTTTTATTCTGCCTGATTTTTGTCATCTATTGTTTTGTTCGTCACTGGCTGGCGATTCATACAAAATATTCAGAAGTCTCCCCGGGAGATGAGAATAATAATGAAACCATAGAAATATCAGTACAATAAACACGACGATAAACGATCTGTTATTGTCGTCGGCATTTATACTAATTTATAGATATGTTTAAATTCTGCTTTTTTTAAGCGGAGACTGGCTAATATTAAATTTTTTGTAAAGGACTTATTGGTGATTTTATTATTCTAATGGATGTCTACAACATCCATGGGCGGTAGCGTGAAAAAATACTCAATGCTATCGCAATATTTATCGATCCCTAAATTGAGTAACAATATTCCCTCCAGACTCCTTGTGAAGATTTTGCTAAAAACAACACCATTAAATCTACTCCCCATGAAAATAAACGGTTAAAACGTTATGAAAGTTAAGATTGTTACTATTCCACTCATCATATTTGTAGTATCGCTTTGTGGATGTTCGTTATCGCCTGGTATCGGTATAAGTACTTCGGGTAAAAATGTCGTGGAAGAAAACGGCCCTTATCAGGATATTAATGCAATGGTCGATATTTATCCCATCACGCCTAAACTGGTGGAGTCACTTGTTCGTCACCCTGCCATTGCGACAGTCAATAGCGACCTTGATTCACGTGTTAACAAGTACCAGTACTATGTTGGCATCGGCGATATATTAACAATTACGGTATGGGATCATCCTGAACTGACGACACCTGCCGGTCAGTATCGAAGTGCCGGCGATGCCGGGAACTGGGTTAACGCCGAAGGTGCCATATTTTACCCTTACATAGGGATGGTCAACGTGGCAGGCAAAACGACCTCTGAAATTCGTCGTGATATTACCGCTAGGCTCACCCAATATATTCAATCGCCGCAGGTCGATGTCAATGTTGCGACGTTCCGCTCGCAGAAAGTCTATGTCACCGGTGAGGTGGAAAAATCCGGTCAGTTAGCTGTCACTAACGTTCCCATGACCATCATGGACGCAATTAATCTGGCGGGGGGATTAAGTGAAAATGCGGACTGGAATAATATCGTGTTGTCGCATAATGGCGAGAAATCTCTCATTTCACTGCAGTCTTTAATGAAGCATGGAGATATGCGGCAGAACCGTTTGCTTGAGCCGGGAGATATCCTTTATGTCCCGAGAAACGACGAGCTGAAAGTGTTCGTGATGGGCGAAGTGAAAAAGCAAACGACACTTCGCATGGATCGTAGCGGCATGACACTGACCGAAGCCCTCTCTAATGCCGAAGGCATGGATCCGTTAACGTCGGATGCCACAGGGGTATTTGTCATCAGAACCCTGAAAGGGGATGCTAAAAAGAAAATAGCGAACATCTACCAGTTGAATGCAAGCGATGCTACGGCACTGGTGCTGGGAACCGAATTCCAGCTTGAGCCTTACGATATTGTTTATGTGACGACAGCTCCGCTGGCTAAATGGAACCGTATTATCGGACAATTATTGCCAACCATTACCGGGGTTCATGATCTGACCGAAACTGCCCGTTATATTCGAAACTGGTAAGAAAAGGTGATATTTAATTCTATCCTGGTGGTGTGCGTGGGGAATATATGTCGCTCACCGATTGCCGAAGCCTTGATGAAACAATGTCTGCCTGAAAAAAATATACAGTCAGCAGGCTTATCTGCGCTTAACGGACAAAGGGCTGATCACATGGCAAAAATGGTGGCAGAACGCCACGGGATATCACTGGAAAATCATAAGGCGAAGCCGTTCACACCAGAAAGGGGTAAGGAGTTTGATCTTATTCTGGTGATGGAGCGGACACATATCAGTGCCATCACTCATTCTTTACCCGAAATCAGAGGGAAAATTATGCTGCTGGGCCACTGGAATCAGCGGAAAGAAATTCCCGATCCTTATGGAAAAGATATGGAAGCATTTGATTATATATTCTCTCTTATAAAAGAGTCAGTATCTGGCTGGAAGGCTGCTTTAAATTATCAGGGTTTAAAATGATTGGAAAAATGACGGGTCAGTCAGGAAATAAATGTATCCCGGACGAGTTTGATTTACGTAAAAATATGGGCGCTATCATTGATAAAAGATACATTATTATTGTGATTACCTTTATTTTTGTCTTTATCGGTTTGTTATATGCCTTTTTATCATCTCCGGTTTATCATGCTGACGCTTTAGTTCAGGTCGATCACTCAGGTGAAATCGACATGATGAGTAATATCTCGCAATTATTGCCGGCGAAATCGCCTGTTTCTGCAACAGAAATGCAACTGGTTACCTCCCGGGCAATCCTTGGAGAAACGGTTGCTAAACTGAATCTGGATACTGAAGTTCGTTTTATCAGTTTCCCCATCATTGGAGAGGCGATACGACGTTACTCACAGCCTGGAGTACCGCGGATCGCGGTGGATATCTTTGAGCCACGCAGAGATGTTATCGGAGGTTCTTATACGCTTGAAATTCTCAATGATGCTGAGTATCAGATAACGTCACCGTCCGGTACTACCGTATCTGGAACGGCAGGGAAGATGCTGGAAACTCCTGAATTTCGTATTGAAGTGAACGAAATACATGCTCTTAAGGGAGATAAGTTTTCTGTTACCAAAGTTGAAACACTCAAGGTCATTGAGGAGTTACGAGCCAATGTCAACGTCATCGATCAGGGCAAAGATACCGGTATTTTGACTATTAGCTACAATGGCAGGGATCGTAAACAAATTAAGAGCATCCTTCAGACAATCATTGATTGCTATGCTCGTCAAAGTATTCACCGAAAAGCGGAAGAAGCGGAGAAAAGTCTGGGATTTATTAAGAGTCAGCTTCCGCAGGTAAAAAACAATCTCGGGATCGCGGAAACGAAATTAAACGCCTTCAGAAGCCGTAACAATTCCGTAGATTTACCGATGGAAGCAAAATCAACGCTCGATAGCATGGTGCAACTCGATGGTCAGATTAATCAGCTTATCCTTAAAGAAACCGAAATTTCAAAGTTATATACAACACAACATCCGGCTTATTTAGCATTGATTGAAAAAATCCAGGTTCTGAAAGATGAAAAGAAAAATCTGAATGAAAAAGTCAGCACCTTGCCTCTGACGCAACAGGAAGTCGTCAGATTGACGCGTGATGTCCAATCGGGTCAGCTCGTTTATATGCAGTTGTTGAATAAGCAGCAAGAACTTAAAATCAGCCAGGCAAGTACTATTGGCTCTGTCAGAATTATCGACAGTGCCGTCACAGGATTAAAACCGGTTAAGCCTGATAAAGTCCTGGTAATATTTATCTTTGCTTGCCTGGGATTGATTTCATCAGTTGGATTTATACTGGCACAGGTCTCATTACAGCAGGGTATCGACTCCGCAGAAATACTTGAAGATATCGGTCTTAATGTCGTTTCAAATGTGCCTCTGTCAGAGTGGAGGAATGATCACTATTCTCATTCTATGAGTGATACTCGGCCTGTTAGTTTGTTAGCACTTGAAAAAGCATCAGATATTGCGATAGAAGCTCTGAGGAATTTAAGAACCAGTTTGTATTTCTCGATGATGGAAGCTCGTTCAAATGTGTTGATGATCTCCGGTGCCACTCCGGAGGTAGGGAAAACATTCATCAGCTCCAACCTTGCAGTGGTGGTGAGTCAGGCTGACAAGCGGGTCTTATATATTGACTGTGATATGCGAAAAGGATATGCGCATCGGATCTTCGATGTTAAGAACGTCGGGTTAACCGATGCGATTACGGGTTCAATCACGTGTCAGGAAGCTGTTCAGAGTACTAAAATCCCCGGACTGGATATTATCACTCGCGGGAAGTGGTCAAAAAACCCTTCAGAGCTTTTGCTGCGTAAGCAGTATCACGATCTTATTCATTGGGCCTCAGACAATTATGATTTCGTCATACTTGATGCGCCACCAGTCCTTGCGGTAAGCGATGCCGTTATTATAGGTAGGTACGCAGGTATTTCTATGCTGGTCGCTAAATTTGAGCAGAGCACAGTGCGTGAAATAGAATCCGCAATCAGAGTATTTAACAGAAATAACATTGATATTAATGGAGTGATACTCAACGCAGTAGTTAATAAACCTTCTGGTTTTTATAACTATGGGAAAAAAGAAATTTATGAATATCATTCGCCTGAAACATGAGAGTTTACCACTGAGTTTTGATATTGCAGGGGTTAACAGAGATTCTTATTTTTGACAATCAAGACTGAATCACGATGCTTATCATGCCAGTTAGTGAAAAATAATGAGAAAGATATTCAGTGATAGTATTATGTATGTCGGCGGGGAACTGATTGTAAAAATCTTCCCCTTCCTTCTTCTCCCTGTTCTCTCACGTGCTTTAGGCCCTGAGCAGTATGGGAAAATATCCTTATTTAATGCCTATGTCGCGGTCTTCTTTGTCTTCATTGGACTAAACGCATCTGCCGCAATAATTAAGTACGAATATACGCAAGAAGATTACAACTCGGCAGACTATTTCTTCTCCTCTGTCATTATATCATCCGTTGCCTTTATCCTTTGCGTTGCTGGGGTATATGCTTTTTATCCGAGTGATATAATTATTCTTGCCGCGATTGCGGGATATTTTCAATGTATTTATACAAACCTAGTATCGATTAATCAGTCCAGGAAAGAAGCGAAGAAATACATGACTGCTCAAGTCCTTAATGCAGCAATGTCATTCGTTATCACATTATTGTTCCTGTACTGTTTTAAGGTAAGCTATGAAATCAGGGTTTACGCGATTATTCTTGGTTTCCTGATTTCAATATTTATTTCTTCATGGTCCAACAGAAACTGGCTGAAGCAGGCTGATTTTTGTTTTGATACCGTTAAAAAAACATCATCACAATTGCTACTTTTTGGTATTCCACTCATTATTCATAATATGAGCTTTCTGGCCCGGTCAGGATTGGACAGGATTATGATCAGTAACTATTTTTCCAGTTCCACGCTGGGAAATTACTCTGCATCATTTCAGTTAAGCGTAATTATTACTGTGGTGCTGATGGCCCTGAATAAAGCATTAACACCTCACCTGTACAGTCAGTTGAAAAATAATAAAATCAGCCGTAAACACTTTACACTGATCTTCGTTGGGTATTTTTTTATGAGCACACTGGTAACCATTGTGGCACAGTTAATTCCCGAGGGAGTATACAATCTGGTGGCGGGTGAGGAGTATAAGGACGTTAAACGATTTGTAGTCATTATGGTACCTGCATTTTTATCGCAGGGGTTCTATCTGATTATGGCATCGACTTGTTTTTTTCATGGGAAGAGCAAAGCAATTTCTTATTGTACTTTTACAGGTGGGGTTATCCATTGTGTTATATTATTCTTGGTCTGTAAGTTTATGAACGTGTTTTCTGTACCATGGGTATTGTTTTTCTCAAATAGTTTTGTTGCTTTGCTGATGTATATAACTGTGTTCAGGCCTGTGACAGAGAGCGACCAGTGAGGTAACAGTGAATATTAATTTTAAACGTGGTGTTATTTACCTTTGTTTGATGATGCTCACTTCTGTAAGTATAACACATCTTATTTTTGATGCCCGTGATGCTGCAGGCGTGGTGATTTTTACTTTGACCGCGTTGAGCATTCCCGCGATTACCATTCCAGGAGCCCGGTATAATTATTTGATCATTGCGGCATTACTATTTTCTGCTATCTATACTTTTTATTGTATTTATGTTTTTAATATTTTCCCCGGGATAGATGCCGTACGATATTATAATTTTTTACTGTCAAATAATTCGCTGGGTGAAATTTTATCCGGTGCTGTGGCGAGAATGGCCACAATGCATGAGAACGGCATGACTGAAGGGCCGGGATCCTTCTTTATTTTCGGGGTGCCAGTTCAAATATTTTATAGTTTGATGCCTGCCAAAGATCCATTTTATATTGTTATTTTCAATTGTATGTTTAAATTGATGAGCATCGCGGCAATGAGTCGATTATTTTCTAATGTGAGTTCAGTTGATTTTCGCTGTGTTCTGATATCCCTGATTATTGTTTCTCCGACGTTTAATTATTTTTCTTCAGTTTTTGGTAAAGATATATTCATTCTCTTTCTGACAATCCTTCTGGCTTTGGCGTTAGTCGATTTTTGTAAGACGCAGGGGAAAGTGATGCGATTATTAAAGGCCGTTGTGATACTGATGCTGGCTGGCTATTGTTTCCTGCTCCGACCCTATTCTCCCGTAACGGCACTTCTGTATGTGGTTTTTACTCTGGAATATTACCGGGCAATGAAGTTCATCACGTTAGGGGCTTTTTTTATTCTCATGCTGGCCGCATTTTTCAAATCTATTCTGCTGATTATTAACTGGCCAATGATTTTTGCTTTTATGTATATGGCCCCTAACCCTGCGCAGTGGATGAATTATGAAGGGTTTACATTACTACCTGCGCTCTGTGTCATTGTGACTTTAGTTCTTCTTATTATCAGGACAATAAAATATACCACACTCATTTTGGACTCCAGACTGATGTCATCGATTATGTGTGTCCTGATTTATTCTGCCGTAATGACGTTGGTTGGGTTCTACGCTATCCGTACCGATTATACTTTTGGAAGCGTGGGGGATGCCGTTTTCAGAAAACAATTGCTAATTATGCCACTGGTTATTTTCTCCATATTGCTTTATTTAAGAACCTACGCCTCAGGGACATCAGATGAAGAAAATTAAAGTTGTACACCTGTTAGGTCAATTGGATATCGGTGGGATTGAAAGCTGGCTTTTTGATTTTGTGATAGAAACCTCAGGAAGTATTCAACACACCTTTATCGTCGATAAGCCCCATAAAGGGTTTTACGAAGATGCTTTATTAGCTATGGATTGCAAAATAATACATATTCCTTCTTATAAAAAACCGCTGAAATACCTGGCTGCCTTATTCTCCGTTTTCAGGAATAACAAATATGACGTCTGTCATAGTCATGTCAGCTTCAATAATGGTTTCGTGGCGTACATTGCTAAAAGGTGTGGAATAGCACGGATTATTTCCCATGCTCATTCAGATCGAACGCTGTACTACCAAAATACTGGTCCGATAAAACGCATTGAAATTAGTTTCAAAATTCTCCTGGCTAAGCGTTATTCAACCTGTTGCGTCGCGGTAAGTGAAGATTCAGCGCGTTGCCACTATAAAACAGGGGCGCCTGTGGTCAATATTATTCCCTGTGGCAAAGATTTCCATCGTCTTGTGTCTACTGCTCCCACCAGCCTTAAACATGATCTGGGCATTGCTGAAAGCACGTTCGTATTGGGAACCGTCGGGCGAATGGAATCCGTCAAAAATCACAAATTCCTGCTTGAAATACTGTCGCAATACCGGGATCAAGATGTGTGTTTACTGATTGTAGGTGAAGGAAGTTTGCGAAAAGACTTGCACAAAAGGGCCGTGGAGCGGGGTCTCGCTGACAAAGTTATCCTGACCGGCGCAAGAAATGATGCATTGTTAATTTTACGCGATGTTATGGATGTGTTCCTGTTCCCGTCGCTGCACGAAGGTCTCGGGCTTGCGGCTATTGAAGCTCAGGCTGCCGGATTACCGGTCATCGCGTCCTTGCACGTTCCGCGGCTTATTGATGTGACTGAGCGTATTTCCCATCAGTCACTCAGCGATCTCTGCGCATGGACGTCAGAGATTGATGTATTGATGACTCAGTCAGCAACGAAAAAAATCAATACTGATGTAATAACAGGGCGCTTTTCAATCGGGCAGAATGCGGCAGAAATATTGAGGTTATATGCCTGAAAATATTAAAACTGGCCGTGCGTCTTTTCGTCGCTGGCGGGGAGTTATTCTTGTTTTATGTGCCATAACGTCTCTTTTACCGCAAATTTTCCGCGCTTATCTTCTGGATGTCTTCTCCGGTTTTCCCGGAAGAATCGGGGTAGGGATCCGTTATATTCTTATTCGTACGCTGGTAAAAACGTGCGGCGAGAATGTCTATATCGCACGATGGTGCGTATTCAAAAATCCGCAAAACCTCTCACTGGGTAGTAATATCAGTTTTCATGAACGCGCTTATGTTGATGCTGCCGGAAATATTTCTGTGGGCAGTGATGTATCGTTTGCACATTCTGTTTCGATCATCTCCTTTGAACATCGTTACGAATTGTACGGACAGCCCTTTAAATATCAGTCGCTCGACCTGAGAAATGTTTGTATTGCTTCAAATGTATGGGTGGGATGCGGAGTAAGGATCCTCGCGGGTTCGGTCATTGATTCTGACGTCGTGGTAGCGGCGAATTCTGTTACCAAAAAACACCTTACGGCGGGGGTGTATGCTGGATCCCCTGCAATGAAAGTTAAGGAATTACCATGAAAATGGTTTTTGCGCATGACCACTATTTTATTCATCACGATGAGAAAGTATATTCTCCTGGTAAACTTCCTTATTCTGCTTTTGCCCGGTATTTTCATCATTTTAATGAAATAATAGTTTTATCTCGTTATAAAAGTGATTCCTCATTTTCGCCGCACTGGACTCTGGCCAGCGGTGATGGAATGGTTTTCAAAAAAATAGAAAATCATTCCTCTTTGAAGTCTGTGTTATTACCCTCCCGTAAAAATGTCATCGCAATTAAAGAGGCTCTCAGGGGCTGTGATGGCGTTGTGATCAGGTTACCCAGCGAAACAGGTCTTATTACCGCAAAGCTTGCGCGGCAGATGAATATTCCTTATGTCGTTGAGGTGGTCGCGTGCCCATGGGATGCGATGGTCGGATACGGCTCATTGAAAGGATTACTCTATGCCCCGGTATTAACCTGGCGAGTGAAGCAGGCGATTAAAAAAGCCTGGGGTGCTATTTATGTGACAGGCAGTTTTTTGCAAAAACGCTATCCCAACAGACATCATGTAGTGTCTGCTTCTAACGTAGAATTATTGCCGACTTCGGCTTATGTTCTTAATCAAAGGCTGCATAAAATCACTGCGTCTTCCAGCGGGCCTTTCAAAATAGGTATGATTGCTTCTCTTGACAGTCCACATAAAGGTTTTAATACCCTTTATCAAGCAATTTATCGGCTTAAAAAAAGAGGTTTTTCGATCGTTCTTGAAATCACGGGTGCGGGAAGTAAATTCAAGAATATTAAAATGATTGATGAATTATCCCTGCGTGACAATATTATTTTCTCCGGACCAAGGACGCCGGGGAAAGACATTTTTTCATTTCTTGATACTGTCGATCTCTATGTGCAGCCGAGTAATCAGGAAGGGTTGCCACGGGCCGTGATAGAGGCCATGTCGCGAGCCTGCCCCGTGATCACCAGTTCTGCCGGAGGAATGCCTGAGTTATGTCAAAGCGAATATTTGCATAAGCCCGATGATGCCAATGGGTTGGCAAAAAACATTGAGAAATTACTGAATAACCGTCAGGAAATGTTAATGATGGCGCACTACTCGTTTAATAAGGCGCTTTTTTATCAACCTGAGTTATTAGAAAGAATTCGCTTTGATTTCTTCAGCCACTATAAAGATTATTTGCTTTCCCGCAGGAGCGCTTAGGGTGCAACATCCTCTTTGTTTTTGTTGCGTTGTACTGATAGTGCTGATGAGCGGCTCTTTATGTCGGGCTGAGACAGTCATCATTGACTGCCTGATTACGCCTGACATTTATCACTTTTTTAAAGAGAGGGAAATAAAAAATACGCAGATTAAAATAATTCACCCTGGCTGTTTCCTCAGTCATCCTCTCTTCATTGACAGCAATACCTCGCTTTCCGGTGAAAAAGGTGCGCAAATTCAACAGACTTTTACCTTACCGGATACTGTTGGCGTGATAAATATTTCTTCGGGCGATAGCACAAGGGCTGTCAGTAATGTGCAAATTTCGGGGGTTTCTTTTATTGGCGGCGCAGAAAAAAACGGCTTCGCAGAACATAATCCTCTGATCAGTATATTCAATGCGCACGATGTTACGCTTTCAAATTTAAACCTCACAGGGTTTCGTGGCGATGGAGTTTATGTCGGGCAGGGGAATGTTGTTTCAAACCACCATATTGTGATAAGAAACGTCATCTTTGACGGCGTTAACTTCAGTAACCGTAATGGCATTAGTATTATTGACGGGCATGATATCCTTATTGATGGAAATCGCTTTACCCGTATTTCACGTAAAGGAATGCCAGGCAGCATTGATCTGGAACCTAACACTTCGCTTCAGCGCATTTATAACATTATGATCAGTCGTAATCATTTCACTGATGTGCATGGAATGGCTGCTATTGTGATAAGCCTGAGGCATGCGGGAGGGACTGTTCCTGATAACGTCACGATCAAAGGTAATATCTTCGACAAGGTTGTCAGAGGTATTCTCATCAAATCGGCAATTCCGAAAAATCAGGTTAATAATAATTTTCACATTTTTGATAATCGGAGTTCATCTGCAAGTAAAGGAGATTACAGCATTTGTAATGTCAATGCTGCGACAGGTAACAATCTTCCTGCAATAGAAAAGTATTCTGATTCATGCTGGAAATCTTTAAGGATAAATCAGGATGTATTGCAATAAGAGTTGAAAGTTATTTTCTGCCACAAAAAGGAACTATAATTTTGAACGGAATCGATAAGAAAAACACCATCGCAATCACCGCCAACACCAGTTGGTATCTTTATAATTTTCGTAAAAATACTATTCTTGCGCTGTTAGAGAGTGGCTATCAGGTTATAGCCATCTCACCTGTGGATGAATATACTCACCGGCTTGCTGAACTGGGATGTAAAACCGTTTCAGTGAAAATAGACTCTGGTGGGACTAGCATTATTAAAGATTCTATTACTCTGCTTTCGTCCTGGTATGTGTTACGTAAAGAAAAAGTGGATGTCATTCTGAATTTTACACCTAAAAATAATATCTACTTTACGCTCGCAGCAAAGGTATTGAATATTCCAGCCATTAATAATATCGCCGGACTGGGCAGTGTTTTCATGAGCAAAGGGATGGTAAGGGTAATCTGTCAGCACCTGTATCGGTTCAGCCAGCGCTACGCGGCCAAAATATTTTTCCAAAATGAGGATGACCGCGAATTATTCCTGACTGAAATGCTACCTGATTACTTACATACCGAACGGTTACCGGGTTCTGGGGTTGATCTGGTTCGTTTTAATGTGACACCGGCACCCGACGATGATGTCGTGCGTTTCACCCTGATTGCACGCATGCTTTATTCCAAAGGGGTTGAGCATTATGTTGAAGCCGCACGTAAACTCAAGAAACGTCATGGTCAACGCTGCGAATTTCGCTTGTTGGGATTTCTGGATGTTAGCAATCCGGCAGCGGTGAAGACTGAGCGTATGGCCGCCTGGATTGAGGAAGGTAATATTCTATATCTGGGGACATCCGATAATGTTGAGCAGGAAATCGCGCAGGTTGATTGTATTGTGCTGCCTTCTTTTTATCGTGAAGGCGTGCCGAAATCATTACTTGAAGCCGGAGCGATGGGAAAGCCGCTGATTACCACCCGTAATATTGGCTGTCAGGATACGGTAGATGACGGGATAAATGGCTTTCTGTGTGAGCCGCAAGATACGGACTGCTTAACGCGGGCGATGGAGCGGCTCATTAATATGACTCATGTGCAACGCCTGGAAATGGGTAATGAGAGCAGGAAAAAGATGGTCAGGGAGTTCGATGAAAAGATCGTTATTTCCCGTTATCTGAAGGCGATCGAACAAGTCTTGCCCTGAAACGGCGGCTATTCTGCCTCCGCTTCAGGGCTATTTGCTGACAAAATGTTAATCCACGCGGCGATAGCTGCGCTGAGTATTGTTCACTTTATACAGATAGCGGCGCGATTCCCCGGACGGATGTTTGGTCGTCAGGGTGGTGTAGACATCGCCCGGTGACATATTGTTGATGATGTTAAACGCCTGAGTTTTATTACTTGAGAACACGCGCAACACGCTGCCCGCCCCACCATTATAAGCAGTAATCACCGCATAACGACGCGATGTCGGGTTGCTGATATTCCCCAGATACACGTTTTGCAACATCGCCAGATACGCGGTGCCGGTATTAATATTGTTCTGCGGATCAAACAGATAGCTGCGACTCGGTTTGCCCCATTTCCCTTCGGATTTGAACACATCTACGCCTGCGGTGTGCTGCACAACCTGCATCAGACCCAGCGCATCAGCATTACTGACCGCATACGGGTTAAAGGCCGATTCTGTTTGCATGATCGCCAGTATCAGCGACTGATCGACACCATATTTCGCGGACGCTTCCCGGATCATCGGCAGGTATTTATGCGCACGCTGATTCAGGTGGTTTGGCACCATCTGAATCGTCACGGAATAAATCACGTGCAGACCGGACTGACGACGCATCAGCTTGTTCTGGATCAGATAGTCGGCAAAGCTGGCTGCGCGGCCTTCCCAGCGGATTGGCTGACCGGTGTTGTCGAGAACCTGACCGTACAACATCGGTTCACGGCTGATCTGGATATCGTTGACGTCTGAATAGAGATCAACGTTACCCGGGTCATCGCCCACCAGTAAGGTGCTGATAATTGCCTTACGCAGGCTGGCGGCCGGATCGGTGCCTGAAATGGTTTCGAGGGTGATGGTACCCGCATCAAAGTTGATGTGGCTGCGGGTGTAATACTGATCGCTATATTTCACGTAGTCTTTCGGACCCGCGATCAGCACTTCATTTATGCCCCAGATGTTTTCGATGTTATGGGCGAACTGCCCCATCAAAATATCGAATCCGTTGGTATCTTTCACATAAGCTTCGTTGAACTGGTTTTTCTTACTGCCGGAGCAGGAGATCAACATTGGCGCGATAATCAGCAAAGCTAAAATTTTCTTCATCTTACAAGCCGTTTCTGCTGAAAGAAGCAGGCGCCCGGAGCGCCTGCCTTAATGTTTCAACCATTGTTACAAATGATTATTTTGATGGCGGGGTGTAGCCTTCGATATGAACGTCCTGACCTTCAAACAGAAAATTCACCATTTCCTGTTCCAGCAATTTACGGTCATCCGGGTTCATCATGCTGAGTTTCTTTTCGTTGATCAGCATGGTCTGTTTGGCCATCCACTGTGACCAGGCTTCTTTAGAAATTTCATTGAAAATACGTTTGCCAATCTCGCCAGGGTACAGCTGGAAGTCTTGCCCTTCGGCATCGCGCTTGAGAAAGGTGCAAAAAATCGTTCTGCTCATGCTAATTCCTTATCGATCGTTCTTTTGGGGCGGTTATTTGCCAGTGGTCTGTTTTGCTAATTGCATCAGCAGACGTTCAACCGGCGCAGCCAGCCCGACGGATTGTGGTTGCGCTAAGTTATACCAGAGACCCGCACCTTCATCCATGCAACCTGCCGGAGAACGCAGATTTAACCACATCGGGACGATATCCAGATGGAAATGGCTGAAAGTGTGACGAAAAGCGGTCTGCTGCTGCAACGCATTTTGCGTAACACCGTATTTTTGCAGCCCCAGCGTGAGTTCGTCTTCGGTCGAATATTGCGGGAAGCAGAACAATCCTCCCCACAGGCCGACGGACGGACGCTGCTCCAGCCAGACTTTATCCTCCTGCTGGATCATCAGCATAAAGGCCGTTTTTTCCGGTAACGTCGTCTTGGGTTTTTTCCCCGGATATTTTGCCCAGCTGTGATGTGCATAGGCTTCACAGCCTGACTTCACCGGACATAGCTCGCATTTCGGCTTACTGCGGGTACACACCATCGCACCCAGATCCATCATTGCCTGATTAAACTGCGCGACCCCTTCGGCAGGTGTGACGTCTTCACTGATCGCCCACAGTTTATTTTCGGTTTTCTTCTCGCCCGGCCAGCCGTCAACGGCGTAGCAGCGGGCCAGCACGCGTTTCACATTGCCGTCCAAAATGGGGTAATGCTGATTCAGTGCCAGCGACAAAACGGCACCCGCTGTGGAACGGCCAATGCCGGGCAGCGCAAGAATTTCATCAAAGGTTGTTGGAAATACGCCGCTGTGCTGGCTGACGATAGTTTGCGCCGCTTTATGCAGGTTTCGTGCGCGGGCGTAGTAACCCAGCCCGGTCCACAGATGCAGTACTTCATCGAGTGGCGCGGCGGCGAGATCAGACACCGTCGGGAAACGTTCCATAAAGCGTTCAAAATACGGGATGACAGTCGCTACCTGCGTTTGCTGCAACATCACTTCAGAAAGCCAGACTTTATAGGGGGTTTTTGCGATTTGCCAGGGCAGCGTTTTGCGGCCATAGCGCTGATACCAGTCGAGCACCAGCGGCGAAAAACTTTTTGCTTCCATAAAACCAGGGGTTTCCATCATGGGTGAATTACAGTCCGGCAGGGTTAAAAGACGGGGCTGATCACATCACAGTTCCCGTCTGGCTGTAAACCGGAACTTTCCACACTGTATTGACGGATTTCCTGCCGCCAAACCTTGCTAATCGGGAGTAAGTTTGGATAATGCGCCTTTCCTTATATTCAGTGACCAAAGCACAGGCATCCGCGCGCGGGTACCGCGTCTTGCCAATCGGAGTGGAAACACCATGAAAAACGACGTCATTTCACCGGAGTTCGACGAGAACGGTCGCGCGATGCGCCGTATCCGT